>WNFQ01012628.1_pt1 | contig 18165 bp, 16 predicted proteins | sample 5400171 | NCBI WGS metagenome assembly WNFQ01 (sample SAMN13153356, study PRJNA577476) | soil metagenome | isolation source: 20 cm soil under Madrone tree | place: USA:California | collected 2016-06-14 | reverse complement strand
TGACGTTTGCGGCGAATCAGCATATCAATCCGACGAACGTCTGCTACCTCCGGAAGACCTGCGTCTTCTGCTCCTTCGCGCGACTTCCGAAGGAAGAGGGAGCATATCACTACACCCTCGACCAGGTGTATGCAGAAGCCGAGGTAGCGGACAACGGCTTGACCAAGGAATTCCACATTGTCGGCGGCCTCGACATGAAAGCGGGTCTCGAGTACTACAGCGAGATGTTCAGAGGCCTCAAGACGCGCCACCCACAGGTTCACATCAAGGCGCTCACCGCAGTCGAGATCGCGCACATCGCGCGCATTGATAAACTTTCGATCGAGCATGTCCTCACAGCCCTGCGCGACGCCGGACTGGACACCTTGCCCGGCGGCGGAGCCGAAGTCTTCGGCAAGGGCGTGCGCATGACGATCGCCGACAAAAAACTCGCGGCCGAGGACTGGATCGATGTCCATCGGACCGCGCACCGGCTCGGGATTCGATCGAACTGCACGATGCTCTACGGACACGTCGAGACCATTCAGGACCGCGTCGAGCATCTCTCGATGCTTCGCGATCTCCAGGACGAATCCCACGGCTTTCTTGCCTACATTCCGCTCGCTTATCACCCCGACAACAACGAGCTTGGAATCGAGCTAGGTCGACAGGGAACGGCGACCACCGGCTTCGATGACCTCCGCAATCTCGCCGTCGGCCGGCTCTTCCTCGACAACTTCGAGCACATCAAGACCCATTGGATCATGGTCACTCCATTTCTCTCGCAGACCTCTCTCGCGTTCGGAGTGAACGATCTCGAGGGAACGGTAGTGCGCGAGAAGATCTACCACGAAGCGGGCGCACACACCGCTCAGGGTCTGAGCCTCGACGATATTCTCGATCTGATCAGATCAGCGGGAAAAATCCCGGCTGAGCGAGACTCGTTCTATAACACTCTGCGCGTCTTCGACCGGACGGCAGCAGCGGCGGTCGCAGCCTGATGAAGATCGGTCGAATCCCGTACATCAATTGCTACCCGGTTTACGGCGCGATCGACCGCGGTATTGTCCCGCTCGACGCCGAGCTCGTTGATGGAGTGCCGACGGATCTGAATCGGCGCATGGCCGCTGGCGAGCTCGACATCAGCGTCGTTTCCGCAGTCGAGTACGCGCGCGACTCCGACCGCTACCTGCTGCTCCCGGACCTTGCCATCTCGTGCGACGGCCCAGTGCGCAGCGTAATGCTTTTCTCCCGCCGCCCCGCAGGCGAGTTGACTTCGAGGAACGTCATCGTCAGCAGGAGTTCCATGACCAGCGTCGCGCTTCTCGAGCTGCTCTTCGAGAACGTCTGGCATGCCAAGCCTCGGTTTATCGCGGGCGATGCCGAGGTGCGCGACGTAATCGAGGCGAACGATGGCGGTGCGGACGCCCGCCTCGTCATCGGCGATGCCGCGCTCGTGCTGGGATCCAACCACCGCGAACTCTATCCGCACGTCTACGATCTTGGACAGACATGGAAGGACTGGACGGGACAACCTTTTGTCTTCGCGGTCTGGGTCGCGCAGCGCTCGACCGATGTGAAGGAAGCGCTGGTTGCCCACGCCGGGCTGATCGCGTCGCGCAATTGGGGACTCCTCCACCTGGCGGAGCTCGCCGAGCAGGCGCACAAAGCGACGGGCGTAATGACGGAGACCTGCGCGGAGTATCTTTCAGGCCTGGACTACGGATTGTCGTATTCGCATCTCGCCGGACTCACAGAGTTCTACCGCCGGCTGGTCGAGCGTGGACGCATTCCGAACGGCACACTGACCTTTCTTCCCGCCGCATGAGCGAGACACGCGACTATCTCGATTTCTATACGAATGCCTCGCTCCTCGAGCTCGGCTCCGAAGCGGATCGCGTGCGCCAGGAAAAGCACCCCGGAAACACGGTCACGTACATCATCGATCGCAACATCAACTACACGAACGTCTGCGTAGCTGACTGCGGTTTCTGCGCTTTCGCGCGTCGACCCAAGCACGGTGAAGGCTACACGCTCTCCTTCGAGCAGATCGGTGCGAAGATCGATGAGCTCAAGTCTCTCGGTGGTGTCCAGATCCTGATCCAGGGCGGCCACAATCCGTACATCCCGTTCGAGTGGTATCTCGACTTGATGCAGTACATCAAGCGCAACCACCCCATCCACATCCACGGCTTCAGTCCGAGCGAGATCGACTTCTTCGCCAAGCTGTTCCGAATGGATGCGGTTGAAGTGATACGTGAGCTGCGGAAGGCCGGACTCGACTCGATTCCGGGGGGAGGAGGAGAGATCCTCGTGCAGCGCGTCCGCGACATAGTCGCCCCCAAGAAGGCGGGGGCCGACCGCTGGCTCGAGATCATGGAGCTCGCCCACAACGAGGGAATGAAAACTTCCGTCACGATGATGTACGGGATCGGCGAGACGCTGGCGGAAAGACTGGAGCACCTTCAGCGAGTGAGAGAGGTACAGGCCCGCACCGGTGGATTCACGGCGTTCATTTGCTGGCCGCTGCAGCCGGAGAATACTCCGACGATGTCGAATCAGCCGAAGACAGGCGCCACCGAGTACCTGCGTACAGTCGCGTTCGCCCGGATCGTTCTCGACAATGTTCCCAACCTCCAGTCGAGCTGGGTGACGATGGGAATGAAGATCGGACAGGTCGCGCTCCGCTTCGGCTGCAACGACTTCGGCTCCCTCATGATCGAGGAGAACGTGGTGTCTGCCGCGAACACGACGCACCGTACATCGACCGACGAAATGGAGCGCCTGATCCGCGACGCCGGGTTTACACCCGCCCGCAGAAAGCAGGACTACACTCTCATCGATCCCGCACCAGCGATCCACGCGGATGCCGCGTGACGCCGACGCCACTGTCCGCGTCGGCGTCGGTTACGACTCCCACCGGTTCGCCCCGGGCCGCCCCCTAAAACTCGGGGGCGTTTTAATACCATCGGATGTCGGCTTGCTGGGCCATTCTGATGCCGATGCCATCTGTCACGCCGTCACAGACGCCATCCTCGGCGCCGCCGGGCTGGGTGACATCGGGGAGATGTTTCCGGACGCCGATCCTGCCAACAAGGACCGCGACTCGACTAAAATGCTCGAAGCTGCCGTCAAGCGAATAGCAACGGGCGGCTACCGCGTGAATCAGGTCGACGTGACCGTCGTCGCCGAGTCGCCGCGGATCGCGCCCCATCGCGAGAAAATCCGGGCTCGGCTTGCCTCCGCGCTCGGTATCGATTCCGCGAGCGTGAGCGTCAAAGGGAAGTCGAACGAAGGGATGGGCTGGATCGGGCGAAAGGAAGGACTCGCTTGCATCGCGGTCGCCACTCTGCGAGGGAATCGCTAGCGAATGCTCCATTCACTGACCGGATGGCTGGGAGACCTGCCTCTCGGATCTCTTTACCTGGCGATCGCCGTTTCCGTCCGACGCCGTCATCGCATTCGGAAGTTTTCTTGCCGACAGAGCTCATGGATCGGCGATTACCGTTTTCCTTCTCGGTTGGTTCGGCAATGTTGCCGGAGCTGGCATCACCTACACGCTGGGGCGCAAATTCGGCTCGAAGGCGTTTCTGCGCAGAATCGAGAAGTATGCCGGCCCGGACGCGGAAGTGCGAATCAAGCGGCTCCACAAGAAGTATGGTTTCACGGGGTTGTTCGTCAGCCGTTTTCTTCCCGGTGTCCGCGCGATCGTTCCGCCGTTCGCCGGAGCAATGCGGCTGCCCGCCCTCAAAGTGATGCTTTCCATCGCTAGCGCGTCTGCCGTGTGGTTCGGGCTCATTACTTTTCTTGCCTTCCGGGCGGGCGACAATTGGGATGTCGTTGAACACTATATCGTGCGCTCGGGTAAGGTCGCGGGGATGATCGCGATTGCCATTGTCGTCCTCGTGGTGGGGGTTTGGCTATGGAAGCGCCAGGCAAAGAAACGTGAGTGACCCCAAGCTGGATGATGTCGTGGCCCGCGCGTTCTACATCGAGCGGTTCGACGATTTCCTCGCTCTCGAGCAGGGTGCCTCGGTACAGACCAGCCGCGCCTATAAGCGGGACATAGCCAGGTTCGTCACCTATGCAAGCATCAAGGGCGCATCGTCTCCAACCGGGATTGGAGCACGCTTGCTTCGCGAATTCGTATATCATCTCAAGGACCTCGGGCTGTCTCCCGCATCGATCAGACGGAACGTGTCGGCCGTTCGCACGTACTTCAAATTCATGCTCGGGGAGGGATACGTCGTGCGCGACCCGAGCGAGCGCCTCGAAACGCCAAAGAAGTGGCGCACGCTTCCGGAAGTGCTCGGCGTTGGAGAGGTCGAGAAGCTTCTTGCCGCCCCTTCGCTCGACGAGCCGCTGGCGTTTCGCGACAGGGCAATGCTCGAGCTTGCCTATGGTGCGGGGCTGAGGGTTTCGGAATGGATTTCGCTCAGCGTTCGCGACGTGATGCTTCAGGACCACCTCGTCCGCGTATTCGGCAAAGGCGCGAAGGAGCGCCTCGTTCCCATCGGTCGCCGCGCAATTGGCGCGATTGCAATCTATCTGCGCGAGCTCCGCCCAAAGCTGGAGAAGGGGGAGGGCAAGGGGATCCTGTTCCTCAACGCGCGCGGACAGCCATTATCGCGCATGGGCGCGTGGAAGATCCTTCGCAAATACGTGAACCAGGCCGGGATCACCAAACCGGTCTCGCCCCACACGCTGCGTCATTCATTCGCGACGCACTTGCTGGAAGGCGGGGCGGACCTTCGAGCGGTGCAGGAGATGCTCGGCCACGTCGACATCTCGACCACGCAGATCTACACGCACGTCGATCGCGAGTACCTGCGCTCGGTTCACAAGCAGTTCCACCCGCGCTCATGATCGAGATCGCGTAAGATTATCCATGCTCCTCGTCCTCGATAACTACGACTCGTTCACTTACAATCTCGTTCAATATCTGGGTGAGTTGGGCGAGGATCCCGTCGTTAAGCGCAATGACGAGATCAGCGTCGACGATATTGGAAGTATGGGCGTCACGCGCATGGTAATTTCGCCCGGACCCTGCACGCCATCCGAGGCGGGAATCAGCGTCGCCGCCATAAGGCGCTGGGGAAAGTCGATTCCGATCCTTGGCGTCTGTCTCGGCCACCAGGCCATTGGTGAAGCCTACGGTGGAAAGGTCGTGCGCGCGCGAACCTTGATGCACGGTAAGACTTCAAGCATCACGCACGACGGCAAGGGGATATTCCGGAACGTTCCCAGTCCACTCGAGGTGATGAGGTACCACTCGCTGGTGGTCCAGACCGACTCGCTGCCAGTCGAGCTGGAGATAGTTGCGCGGGCGAAGGATGATGCCAGCGAGATTCACGCGATCAGACACCGTGAGTATCCGGTATGGGGTGTGCAATTCCACCCCGAATCGATCCTTACCGAAAACGGTAAGGAGATTCTTCGAAACTTTCTAACAATCGGACGATGAAGGCTCTTGCCATTGCTCCATTAGTCATCGCCGTCGTGAGCGTCACGTCCATGTTGCACGCTCAAGACACGACAAACACGGGGCTCGACACGACTTACGCTACGTATAAGGAGTCGCCAATATCGCTCCCGCTTGGTTTCGGCCTGCGAATTCCCTCGTACGATCGCGTGAATGGCCTCGCTCTTCCGTGGGGTCCGAAACTCGAGCTTGGTGATGGCCGGCTCGACGTCGATGCGCTCGTCACCTACCGCTCGAACCTGGGTAAGTGGGACCCTTCGCTCGAAGGTAGCATCCGTCCAGGCGACGAGAATGAGCTAAGGTTTTTTGCAGGACGGGGGACTTTCACCAACGATTCGTGGATTCGTGGCGATCTCACGAACTCGGCGGCAGCCTTTTTCGCGGGGAGCGACTCGCGCAACTATTATCGAGCCGATCGCGGGACCGCCCGTTTTGCGCGCACGTTCACGAGCAATTCCGTCACCTTTGCGCCGTTCGTGGGCGGAAACATCGAACGCGATTGGTCGACGGGGTCGCTCGCACCCGCCAAGTCTCCGTGGAGCTTTTACGGACGAAAGGGTGACCTGAAGATGCGGAGGCCGAATCCACGCGTGGCGCGGGGAAGCATCACCTCAGTGGTTGGCGGAGCCGCGCTCCAGGTCGTACGAGGGGACCTGGAAGGGAAGCTCGATGCGAATTTGGAACAGTCCGTCCGCACGGCACTCAAACCCGACTGCGCAGGTGTACCGGCCTTTGGCCTCTGTTCCCAGCCGCTGCCGGGAGATTCCTTTACCCAGGCCACACTCGATGGCCGCGTCTCCTTTCCGACCTTTGGCACCCAGACATTCGCGTTCAAGACTCATGCGGTGTTGACCGGGGGATCAGGCATCACACCGGTTCAAAGGTTCGCTTATCTCGGCGGCTCGTCCACTCTCGCGACGGTAGATCTGCTGGCCCTTGGTGGTGATCGCCTCCTTTTTGTGCAGGGCGATTACATAATTCCGATCGACCAGATTCAGCTTCCGTTCGTCGGTAGCCCTTATGTCGGACTCAGATACGCCGCGGGCAACGCCGGCGTGGAAGGACTTCCAGCGCTCATCCAGAATCTTGGTGTTGGCTTGGGCGCGAGCTTTTTCCGGGCGGATTACAGCATAGATCCGGCGCAAAATCGCTCGCCATTCTCCCGGAAATCGGCGTTTTCGCTCGGAGTTTCGCTCTCGCTCTGAGCGAGAAAATCAGTTTGCTCCAGTTGTGCCCCGTTGGTATATTACTGAGCGTGACTTTTGCATCGTGTCGCGCTAAAACGGGCGGGTAATGGGGACGCTAGTAGTAATTCCGGCGCGCCTTGGCGCCATGCGCCTTCCCCGCAAACCACTCCGTCTCCTTTCCGGACTTCCCCTTATAGTCCGGGTCTGGCAAAGAATCTCTCAAATGAACGTGGCTGATGCCGTTGTCGTTGCTACCGACGACGAGTCGGTTGCGTCAGTGGTCCGCCGGGAGGGAGCAGAATGCGTCATGACCAGCGACAAACACACGTCTGGAACCGAGCGCGTGGCAGAAGTCGCAGCTCAGCAGCGATTTCAGAGGTACACGACGATCGTGAACGTTCAGGGAGACGAGCCTTTCATCGGCCCCGGAGCAGTACGTGGAGCGGCGGAGCTTGTTTCGTCCGGCACGTTCCCGCTTGGGACAGCGGCTTCGCGGGCCAGTAAGGAGGTACTCGATACGCCAAGCCTGGTTAAGGTTGTGGTAGCCGATGACGGACGGGCGATGTATTTCTCGCGCGCGCCCATCCCTTATCTCCGCGACCAGGCGGACCGGGCCAAGCTGGCGCAGCGGACGTTGCAGCACATTGGAGTGTACGCTTATTCGCGGGAGGCTCTTCGAGAATGGGTCTCGTTGCCTCCCCATCCGCTTGAAGAGATCGAGCGTCTCGAGCAGCTGCGGCCACTGGCCGCTGGCTTGCCCATTGGGGTCGCAATTACCAATGAGGCGCCCGCGAGCGGGATTGACACTGAAGAAGACCTGGCGCACGCCAATGAGCGCTGGGATGCCTTTATGACGGGAGCCGTGACAAATGCAGGGTAATTCCAGCCAGCAGGCGCGCTACATCTTCATCACGGGCGGAGTTGTTTCCTCGCTCGGGAAGGGAATTGCGGCGGCGTCCCTCGGGCGGCTTCTCGTCGAGCGCGGAATGCGCGTGACGATCATGAAGTTCGACCCGTATTTGAACGTGGATCCGGGGACGATGTCACCGTTCCAGCACGGTGAGGTGTTCGTCACTGACGACGGCGCCGAGACGGATCTCGATCTCGGTCACTACGAGAGGTTCATCGATCGCTCGCTCACACAGGCGAACAACATCACCACCGGCCGCATTTACCTCAACGTGATCACGAAAGAGCGACGCGGCGAATACCTGGGATCGACGGTGCAGGTGATTCCGCACGTCACAGACGAAATCAAGGGCGCGATGAAGCGGCTTGGCCCCGAGAGCGATGTCGTCATCGTCGAGATCGGTGGCACCGTCGGCGATATCGAGTCGCTGCCGTTTCTCGAGGCGATTCGCCAGTTCCGTCATGAAATTGGACGTGAGAACGCCATCTTCATTCACCTTACACTCGTGCCATTCATCGCCGCTGCCGGCGAAGTAAAGACGAAGCCGACGCAGCACTCGGTGAGAGAGCTGATGGAGATCGGAATCCAGCCCGACATCCTGATCTGCAGAACCGAGCGGGCTCTCTCTGAGGAAGTGAAGCGCAAGATCGCGCTTTTCTGCAACGTCGAGTTCGGTGCTGTGATCGAGAGCCGGGACGTGCCGACCATTTACGAGATACCACTCCTGTTTCACGAGCAGGGACTCGACGAGCGCGTGATGCACAAGCTTGGCCTGCTGGGGCGACGCGCTCCTGATCTATCGAACTGGCGCAACATGGTGGAGCGCGTTCTGCACCCCAAGGGGCGAGTGAAGATCGCCGTCATCGGCAAGTACACCGGCCTCGTCGACGCCTACAAGAGCGTGCAGGAAGCGCTCATCCACGGCGGAATAGCGAACGATGTCGGGGTCGAGATATCATGGCTTGCGAGCGATCTCTTCACCAACAGGGAGAAGACGCGCGAGCTCCTAGCGGATTTCCACGGTGTGCTGGTTCCGGGAGGATTCGGAGTGCGAGGTGTCGAGGGAATGCTCGAAGCGATTCGCTACGCACGGGAGTCGGGTTTGCCGTTCTTTGGAATCTGCCTCGGAATGCAGACGGCGATAATCGAGTTCGCCCGCAATGTGATCGGTTTGGCCGACAGCCATTCGAGTGAGTTCGCGCCCGAGTGTGACAATGCCGTGATCTCGCTGATGGAAGACCAGCAGCACGTCACTGACATGGGCGGCACGATGCGCCTCGGCGCGTACCCGTGCAAGCTCGGACCAGGAACGCAGGCCGCCGCGATTTATGCAGCGCCACAGGTCAGCGAGCGCCATCGGCATCGCTATGAGGTCAATAACAAATACCGCGATCAGTTCATCGAGCACGGACTCAACCTCAGTGGTCTTTCGCCGGACGGATCGCTGGTCGAGATGGTGGAGCTGCAGACGCATCCATGGTTCATTGGCTGCCAGTTCCACCCCGAGCTTCAGTCGCGCCCCACACGTCCGCATCCGCTCTTCGCAAGCTTCATCGGTGCGGCTGTGCAGGCGAAATCGCCAATCAGAATCAGCCGTAAGCGCGCGCCCATAGAAGCGGCGGAATAGCGTGGCGGAACTCTTTCCGGCAGACAAGCTCTTTCTTATCGCCGGGCGGCATCATCTACAAGGCGAGCTTCGACAAGGCGAACAGATCTAACCGCGGCGCCGCTCGCGGCCCGGGACTCGATGCTGGTCTCGAAGCGCTCGACCGTGTGCGCAAGGCAACGGGTCTGCCAGTGCTCACCGACGTCCACACCCCGGAGCAATGCGCTCCCGCCGCGAGCGTAGTGGATGTTTTGCAGATTCCTGCCTTTCTCTGCAGACAGACCGACCTGCTGGAAGCCGCCGGCGCTACGGGAAAGCCCGTCAACGTCAAGAAGGGTCAGTGGCTTCAGCCGGAGGGCATGCGCGGAGCGGTGCAGAAAGTCCGCGGCGGCCCAAAATCGAACGGCCGCTCGCGGGACATCGCTGTCACGGAGCGGGGAACGTTCTTCGGATACGGTGACCTCGTCGTCGACATGCGCTCGTTCACGCGACTCCGCGAAGCGTGCGACGCACCCGTGATCTTCGACGCCACGCATAGCGTCCAGAAACCGGGCCAGGGACCGGAAGGCGCTAGCGGCGGTGCGCGGGAATTCGTCCCGATTCTCGCCCTCTCCGCCATCGCTGCCGGAGCGCAGGGACTTTTCCTCGAGACACATCCCGATCCTGATTGCGCGCCAAGTGACGGGCCCAATATGGTGCCGCTGGGCGAGATGGCGTCGTTGCTGGAGCGCGCCGTCGACATCTGGGCGCGCATCCACCGATGACCCACAAGGACATCGTCGAGCGCGGACGACGAGTTCTCCGTATGGAGACTGAAGCGCTCGGCGAGGCGGAGCGTCGCATCGGAGATGAATTTGCGCGCGCCGTCGAGACTATCGCCCGCTCAAAGGGGCGGGTCATCGTATCGGGCGTTGGAAAGTCGGGCCTGGTTGGGCGCAAAATCGCCGCGACACTGACATCGACCGGAACGCCCGCGACCTTCCTTCATCCCGCCGACAGCGTGCACGGTGATCTGGGGATCGTCGGCCAATCGGATGTGGCGATTCTAATCTCGAAGAGCGGCGAGTCGGATGAAGTCCTTGGACTCCTCGATCATTTAAAGCGCCTCGGGGTATGTACGATTGCACTCACCGGTGACACAAAATCGACGCTCGCGCGACACAGCGATGTGGCGCTCGACGGATGGGTAAAGGAGGAGGCGTGCCCACACGACCTCGCGCCCACGACCAGCACGACGGTGGCGCTCGCACTGGGTGATGCGCTCGCGATTGCGCTCCTCGAGGAAAAGGGGTTCGACGCAAACGATTTCGCCCGGCTTCATCCCGGCGGCGCGATTGGAAAACGCCTGCTGACCAGGGTATCGGATGTGATGATCACCGACAAACTTCCCATCCTTCGTGAATCGGCCACCATGCGCGATGCGGTCGTGCAACTCGCCGAGCGCCGGGGAATAGCTATTGTCACCGATGGTAAGGGAGCGGTGTCGGGAGTGATCACAACTGGCGATCTCTCACGCTTGATGGAGCATGAAGACTGATCACAACTGGCGATCTCTCACGCTTGATGGAGCATGAAGACGACGTCTTCCCGATCCCGGTTACGAAAGTCATGAACCGCACCCCAAAGGTTGCGCGCGCCGACGAGCTCGGAAGCGCGGTCGTTTATCGTATGGAGACGCACGGCATCATCGCCATGCCAGTGCTGAACGGAGACGACCGGATCACCGGAGTGATCCACCTGCACGATCTCATGCGTGCGGGAGTCGTCTGAGTGCGCGCGCTCGTCATTGGGGTCCTTGCAGTCGCGAGCGCTGTCGCCTGCAGCTCCAAGAAGCAGCCGCCCGTTGCGACGCACTCGCCCCTCGCCGACTCGGCTGACCAGATTATGTACGGGGCGCGATTCAAGCTCACTGATCAGGGATTGGCGAGGGCGCAGCTCGAGGCGGACACCGCTTACTTCTTCGACGACAACACCCGCCAGGAGCTCGAGAACGTGCACACGACGTTCTATACGATCACGGGTGCCAAGGACGCCGTGCTCACCTCGCGGCACGGTACGATCAACAATCGCACGAACAACATGATCGCGCGGAAGAACGTCGTGGTGGTATCCGAAGATGGCCGGCGACTCACGACTCCGGAGCTGATTTACAATCAGCAGAAGAACCAGATTTCGAGCGACAGCGCGTTCGTGATGACCGAACCGAATCGCCGGCTCGAGGGAGTCGGCTTCCGGTCCGATCCCAACATGAAGAACATCCAGATACTGAGCGGCGCGAAGGGAATTGCGAGAGGTGTCTCGACGGCGCCTGTTGCCCCCGCGCCGGCCTCGGCCACCGCCACAGCGCCGCCCGCTACGCCTCCTCCCAAACGGTGAGCTTCGCGAGATGGTTCCTGGCAGCAGTGTCTGCGTGTGTCTTCGCGAGGATGGCGGGAGCGCAGAACCTCCCACGCAACTGCGATCTGGATTTCGTCAATAAGCCTGGCAACCCTGCGAATATCATCACCGATGCAAGTGGCAAGAGGATCACCTACCTGGGAGGCGGCATCATTGCGCATTGCATTGGTCAGGGGAACACTCTCACAGCCGACAGTGCGGAGTATTACGAAGCCGAGGGAAGGCTGTATCTCGTTGGCAACGTGCATTACACCGAGCCCCGCGCCAAAGTAGACTCGCACACGATGACTTACTACCAGAACGACGATCACCTTCACGCCGAAGGTGATGTCGTGGCGGTGCAGTCAAACGGCAGCACGCTCCGCGGTCCCGTCGCCGATTACTACCGCAGCATGCCCCAGCGGCCGCTCACGCGACTGATCGCGCCCGGACGCCCCACGGTCACTCTGATTCAGAAGGACACTTCCGGACGCGGCAGACCACCCGACACAGCGCACGTGATCGCCAACCGGATCGTCATGGAAGGCGACAGTCTCGTCTACGCTTCGGGGCGCGTTGAGATCACCAGACCGGACCTATTGGCCACTGGTGATTCGGCCTTCATGGACAGCGGGCGCGACTTCGCTCGACTAATGCGCCAGCCATCCGTTCAGGGCAAGGGTACTCGCACCTTTACGCTGACCGGCGGAGTGATCGATGTTTACTCACGCAACCGCCAGGTCGAGCGCGTAGTGGCGACTCCCAACGGGCATGCGCTCAGCAAGGACCTCGAATTGGTGGCTGACTCGATCGATCTCAGGATGCAGAACAACCAGCTCGAGCGCGCGATGGCGTGGGGTAGGAGCCGCGCGCATGCTGTTTCACCCGAGCGCGAGATCATTGCCGATTCGATCGACGCTGTAATGCCGGGGCAGCGCATCCGGGAGGTCCGGGCATTGCGTAAGGCCTACGCTGAAAGCAATCCTGATTCGGGCGTCGTTTCCACGCAAAGAGACTGGATGAGAGGCGATACAATCGTCGCTCACTTCGACTCTGTGGTCACGGCCGACACATCGAGCAAGCCCAAAATTCGCGAGATTGTCGCCAAGGGCAACGCCAGATCCTTTTATCAGATGAAGAACTCCAAGGGCCCCCAGACCGAGCCCACCGTCAACTATGTAGTGGGAAGGATCATCGATATCATGTTCGAGGAAGGCAAGGTGGCTACGGTTACCGTGACTGACAAAGCGACGGGCGTATTGATCGAGCCCGCCGCGGCGTCGAGCCCGGAAAAGCCCGGCGCGGCCGCGGCCCAGACCAAGAAGACGCCTCCTGCGGCGAAGTCCCCTGTAATCAAGCGATGAGCGATAGCGACCAGCTGCGCGACAACGTGCGCGCGCTCATTGCCGGAGTTTCACAGAAAGACCAGTTCGATGGTCTGGCGCTGCACGCGATCGTTCGCGCCGCCGACGAAGATGGCGTCGCCAGAGTTCGTGATGTCGCCGCGAATTACAGGAACGACTACATCCACGCTCTACGCGCGAAGGGAGTCGACGCCGACCGCGAAGCCGGACGCCTGGGCCAGGACGAAGTCCGCGCCTATCTCACCGCGTCGATCCTGCCCCGACTCGCCGAATGCGGGGTGATTCTGCCGTTGACCGGCGACCTCCAGCGCGATACCGACACGGTCCGCATCGCGCCGTCACTCTGGAAAGACATCGCCCCGCGTCGCGCCGAATTCGCCGAAGCGATGCGGGAAACGGGCGAGCACTCTCGGCTCGCGCTTTCGACACCCCCGCGCCCCATACTTATCGGCGGGAGCGTGCTGGAGGCGGACGGATTGACCAAGGCTTACCGCGGTAGAAAAGTCGTGAACGACGTCGCTCTCCGGCTGCAGCAGGGTGAGATAGTCGGACTCCTCGGCCCGAACGGGGCTGGGAAGACAACCACGTTCTACATGATCGTTGGCCTCATTCAGCCGGACTCCGGCCGAATACTGCTGGATGGAGTCGACATCACCAAGCTCCCGATGTACGAGCGTGCGCGACGAGGCATTGGTTATCTTTCGCAGGAGCCTTCGATCTTTCGGAAGCTGTCGGTCGAAGACAACATTCTGGCGATTTTGGAGACGCTTCCACTCTCTGCCGCACAACGCTCGGAGCGCCTCGAAAAGCTCCTCGATGAGCTGAGCATCAAGAGGTTGCGCAAGAGCAAGGCGTACGCACTCTCCGGCGGCGAGCGGCGGCGACTCGAGATAACGCGAGCGCTCGTCACGTCTCCGAAGTTCATGATGCTCGACGAGCCGTTTGCTGGGGTCGATCCGATCGCGGTGCACGACATTCAAACAATCGTTGCTGGAGACATCGTGGACCGTGCATACATTATGTTCGATGGACAGGTTAAGGTCTCCGGAACGGTCCGGGATCTCGTTTTCGACGACACAGTGGCTGACATCTATCTTGGTCCAACGCTCACCGCTCGGCTGCGCGAGAGATTCGCACGCAATAGAGACGAGGTAGCCGCCTCTTGAAGCCTGGTCTTAATCAATCGACCCAGCTCCGTCAGGAGCTCAAGATCAATCCACGCCTCTATCAGGCGATGGACCTGCTCTACATGCCGCTGCTGGACCTCCAGCAGCACCTCAAGCAAGAGCTTCTCAACAATCCATTCCTCGATCTCGTCGAGGCTGAGGAGGAGGAAGAGGAGGAGCAGGAGGGCGAAGCCGCCGAGCCGGCGCAGGCGGAAACCGAGGATGAGCGCTCCGGCGAGATAGACTGGGAAGAGATCCTGCTCGACGGCTTCGACACCGCCGGCGGTCGCCGCGAAGAGCATGAGGAGCGCGAGTACTTCGAGCCGGTCACAGTCGCCACCCGCGATCTGAGCGATCACCTCCGGGATCAGGTCAGCCTTCTCGAGCTTACTCCGCGACAGAGTCTCCTCGCCGACGAGTTCATAGGCAACGTCAACGACGACGGCTATCTCGCGTGCGGAGTTGATGATATCGTGCGAACGCTGAACGAAGTCGTGACCAAAGCCGCCGAGGATGCGGGTCGCGGTACCGACGACCTTCCTCTCTATACCGAGGAAGAAGGCGTAAGGATGCTGGCCACGATCCAGACCCTCGACCCGCCCGGAGTTGGAGCCCAGAATCTTCGCGAATGTCTGTTGTTGCAGCTCAGGGAATCGGGGCTGGAGCAATCGGTCCCGTACCGCCTCGTGAGAGATTGCTTCGAGGAGCTGATCAATCATCGCTGGAGCGAGATCTCGAAGCGCTTTGGGATCAGCGCCACCGACGTCCAGAAAGCGGCTGACGAGATCGCGAAGCTAGACCCCAAGCCCGGTCTGCAATACGGTTCCCGCGACGACAACTACATCATCCCGGATTTAATCGTCGAGAAGATCGACGACCGCTACCACGTCTTTTTGAACGACGCGAATCTTCCGCGTCTCAAACTGAGCCGCGCCTATCAGGAGATCGCCCGCGACAAGAAGAAGTTCGATGGCGAGAACAAGGAGTTCATCTCCAACAAGCTCAATTCCGCGAACTGGATGATTCAGGCGATCGAGCAGCGCCGGCAGACGATGCTCAAGGTGATGAACTACATCGTAGAGAGGCAGCGGGAATTTTTCGAGAAGGGAATCCAGCACCTCAAACCGCTCACGCTCCGCGAAGTCGCTGAAGTGATCAACATGCACGAGTCGACAGTTAGCCGGGTGACGAACGAGAAGTTCGTTCAGACTCCGCGGGGAGTCCTCCCACTTAAGTTCTTCTTCTCCTCCGGTCTCGCGACTTCGGACGGCGAGGACGTCTCCGCCCGCGGCATCAAGGCCCAGCTCCAAAAGCTCGTACAGGAAGAAGATCCGAAGCACCCGCTGACCGATCAAGCGATCGTCAACATCCTCCGCGAGAGCGGGGTACAGATCGCCCGCCGCACAGTCGCCAAGTATCGCGATCAACTCGGCGTCCTCTCCGCCCGGATGCGTAAACGCGTATGACGTCCAGTCCACAGGCTGACGCGGCGCAGCGCATGAAGAGCGGCCCGGCGCTTCAGCCTGTGGCGAGTCGGCCCGATGTGAGTGTCCTCGTTCCCGCCAAGGATGAGGCAGAGAATCTTCCACTCTTCATGGAGCAGGCTCGCATCGCGTTCGCGTCCGCGCCTGGACGTTACGAGGTCGTCGTCATCGACGATGGGTCGGTGGACGATTCATGGAACGTCCTCCTGAGACTTGCCGCCGAGTATCCCTTTCTCCGGCCAGTGAAGCACGGCGTTCGGCGTGGAATCGCCGACGCTCTTCGAACCGGGTACCTGAACTCACGCGGCAGCGTACTCGTGTTTTATCCGGCCGATCTGCAATACAAGCCGGAGGACATCCCTCGCCTGGTCGCGCCGATACTCGAGGGCCGCTCGGATATCGTCACCGGATACAAGGAAGGGAAATACGAGAAGGCGTTTGTGTCCGGCATCTACAACAGGCTCAGCCGCTCGCTCTTCAAAGTCGGTGTCCGCGATCTCAATTCGGTCAAGGCATACAGGCGGGAAGTGATGGACAATCTCCCGAACCGCCCGGATTGGCATCGCTATATGGTCGTGATGGCCGTTGCCGATGGTTTCTCCTTGTCGGAGGTTCCGGTGCCGCTTTACCCACGCAATGCAGGCCAATCCAAGTTCGGAATCGGACGCATCCCCGTCGGCGTGCTCGACATGCTTGCCGTTTGGTTCGAGCTGCGCTTTGCCAGGAAGCCGCTGCTCCTGTTTGGATTGCTGGGCGCGGCGCTGTTCATCATCGGAGTTGTCGTTGGAATCGTGGCCATCCTCTGGCGCGTGATTGGAGGAGTAGGGTTCCGTCCACTCGTGAATCTCGTCGAGACCTGCGTAACCGTTGGCAGCGTGTTCTTCGCCACCGGTCTCCTCGGTGAGATGATCGCAGCGCAGCGCGCCGAGCTGAGACAGCTTCGGGCGCGCATCGAAGATCAATCGCGGGAACGCGACACGACGCCGAATCTCTGAGCAAATGAACGTACTGTTCCTCACGCACTCGTTCCCGAGATCGGAAGGAGACGCTGCCGGCTCGTTCATACTGCGCCTCGCCGTCGCGCTGCGGGCGGAAAACGTGAACGTTCACGTCGTAGCCCCGGCCGGCCCCGGTCTCCCTGCGTCCGCCGAGATCGAGGGCGTCAGCGTTGAGCGATTCAGATATGCGCCTCGCCGCTATGAGAAGCTCGCCTACACCGGGAACATGGCGGGTGACGTCGCCTCGTCCTGGAGCGCGAGACTCGCGCTGGTCGGATTCCTCGGTTCCGATTTCGTCCATGCTGTTCGCGCCCGGCGCAGCTTCGAGCCGGAACTCGTTCATGCACATTGGTGGTTCCCCAACGGAGTCGTTGGAACGTGGGTGGGTGGTCTCGCACGCATTCCACTGGTGACGACACTTCACGGAACAGACGTCCGCCTCGTTCGCAAGGTTGGCATCGCCAAGCCGCTGTTCGCGCATGTTCTCAAGCATTCCGCCGCCGTCACAGCCGTCTCGCACTGGCTCAAGGAGGAGACCGAAGCACTCGCTCCCGGTGTTCAGCCGACAGTGGCGCCGATGCCGGTCGCTACCGATCTCTTCGGGCCCGGCTCGTCGCGCGATGGTCAGCGCCTTCTTTTTGTTGGCCGCCTCACCGAGCAGAAGGGGGTGGAACACCTCCTCCACGCGCTGGCTTCGATGAAAACGCCTGCCGCTTCGCTTGACATCGTGGGCGACGGACCAAGTCGTGACAGCCTGACGCAGCTCGCGCAACAACTCGGAGTCGGCTCGCGTATCCGCTGGCATGGACAGTTGGCTCAATCGGAGCTGGCGCCGCTGTATCAGCGCGCCGCCGCGGTGGTCATCCCATCGGTCGACGAAGGTCTCGGCCTCGTCGCAGTCGAAGCGCTTCTCTGCGAGACGCCGGTCGTCGCGTTCGATTCCGGTGGGCTTCGCGACGTGATCCAGCACGAGAAGACCGGACTGCTCGTCAAGTCCGGCGACAGAGCCGCCCTCGCCGCTACGCTCGATGATTTGCTCGCCCGCAACGGCCGTGGAAGCCAGCTGGGCAGGGCAGGGCGCCTCTACGCACTCTCTGCCTTTGCGCCCGAGTCCGCGGCGCGTCGCTACGCAGAGATATACCGACAGGTACTTGGCGCCAGGCCGTCGTAACCTATTCAAGGTCGCGCAGTGGATCTTCGCCGCGGCGGTGTTGTTCTTCGCCGTGCGCACGCTGGCGATTCAATGGAACAAGGTCGAATCGAGACTCACCCACATCCAGCTCGGATGGCAATGGATTGCCGCTGCGACCGCGCTGATCCTCGTTACCTACGCGCTGCTCATCGAGGGCTGGCGCCGTGTACTGGAAGCGTGGGATTCGCACGTCCCGTTCATCGATGCGGCGCGCATCTGGTTCCTGTCGAACCTCGGAAAGTACGTTCCGGGAAACGTGTGGTCGCTCACCGCGATGGGTGTGATGGCGAGGAAGCGCGGACTCTCTGCGATTGCCGCGGCGGGCTCGTCGGTGATCATGCAGTCCGTGAGTCTCGTCACCGGCAGCGCCATTGTTCTGATAACCGGTGCGAAGCTTCTGGGCCAGCCGCTTCTCGTAGGC
>WNFQ01001697.1_pt1 | contig 18169 bp, 14 predicted proteins | sample 5400171 | NCBI WGS metagenome assembly WNFQ01 (sample SAMN13153356, study PRJNA577476) | soil metagenome | isolation source: 20 cm soil under Madrone tree | place: USA:California | collected 2016-06-14 | reverse complement strand
CCCGAATCGGAATTGCAGAAACTGAAGGCCGAGCGCGATACGCTGCTCGACCGTCTCGCCCGGTTGCAGGCGGAGTTCGAGAACGCCCGCAAGCGCACTGCCCGCGAGCAACAGGAGTTCCGGGATTTCGCCGCGGCCGAAGCCATCAAGACCTTGCTGCCGGTTTTCGACAGCTTCGAGCGCGCCTTGCAGGCTCCGGCCAGTCAGGCGAGCGAGTTTCGCGGCGGCATCGAACTCATCTACAAGCAGCTGCAGGACGCCTTGGCAAAGCTCGGAGTTCGTCCAGTGCCTGCTAAGGGTGAGGTCTTCGATCCTCATGTGCATGAAGCAATCGAGATGGTCGAGACTACTGAAGCCCCCGACCACCAGGTCATCGACGAACTGCAACGTGGTTACAAGCTGAAAGATCGCCTGCTTCGCCCCGCGATGGTGAGAGTGGCGAAAAACTCCAAGCACTAAATTTTCAGGGTTCTTCGCAGATCGGAGAGGGCCATTCTGACCAGTAACGGCAAGCGCGACTATTACGAGGTGTTGGGTGTCTCGCGTACCTGCGCGGAGCAGGAACTCAAGAGCGCCTATCGCAAGCTCGCCATGCAATACCATCCAGACCGCAATCCCAACAATCCGGATGCGGAAGAAAAATTCAAGGAACTTACGGAAGCTTACGCCGTACTGATCGACGGTGAAAAGCGCTCGCTGTATGACCGCTTTGGGCACGCAGGCGTCTCAAGTGCGGGCGCGGGTGGGGCTGGCGGTTTCGACCCCAGCGCTTTCCAGGATCTCAGCGATATCTTTGGCGAGTTCTTTGGATTCGGTGACATCTTTGGCGGTGGCGCAGGCGGTCGTCGTCGCACACGGGCGCAGCGCGGTCCGGATTTGCGCGAGGATCTCACCCTGGAGTTTGAGGAAGCGGTGTTCGGCACCGAGGCGAAGGTTGTGGTCCGTCGCCACGAAGCCTGCGAAGATTGCTCGGGATCGGGCGCGGCTCCCGGCAAGTCTCCCGTGACCTGCCGTTCCTGCCAAGGCAAGGGCCAGGTACGCTATCAACAAGGATTCTTCTCCATGGCGCGCACCTGTCCGACCTGCCAGGGAGTGGGTAGCGTCATTACCGATCCTTGCCCCAAGTGCAAGGGCGAAGGACGCGTGCTGCATCAACGCACTGTGGACGCGAAAGTTCCGGCCGGTGTGGAAGACGGGACCCGGATTCGCTTTACCGGATACGGCGAGGACGGACCTGTATGTCGTTTTGCACGTGAAAGAACATGCGTTTTTTGCACGCCAAGGAAACGATCTCCACTGCGTGATTCCTATTTCCTTTACGCAAGCTGCCTTGGGGACCGAGCTTCGCGTGCCCACGCTGGAAGGTGAACAAACCCTGAAGATTCCGGAAGGCACGCAGTCGGGAACGACCTTCCGTCTCAAGAATAAGGGCGTGCCGGTTCTCAACGGTCGTGGCAAAGGGGATCTATTCGTTGAGATCCACGCCCAGACGCCCAGCAAGCTGACCAAGCGCCAGCGCGAACTGCTGCAGGAACTCGACGGTCTAACCCGCGTCGAGAACAAGCCCCAGCGCAGCACGCTGGTAGAAAAGATGAAAGACATCTTCGGATAGACGGCGTAGCATCGGCCGTTAAGAGTAACGGCGGCGTCCCGCCGGCTGTCGAGGCGGCGTTTTCGCCGCCTCCTCCAGAACGAATGACCCGTCGCCGCTGGATCGCCGACGAATTTTCCGGAAATCAAGCATCCCTGCTTGGCGAGCATGCCCAACACCTCGTGCGAGTCCTTCGCGTGCGAGTTGGGGAGGAATTCGACATCGCAACCGGTGTCAGCGTCCGCCGAGGCCGCGTCACTAGAGTGACCGACCAACGCGTCGAATTCGATCTGGAAGACGAAGTACCCTCCCGCCAGATCCCTAACATCACCCTGCTGCTCGCCATCTTCAAGTTCGACCGCATGGAGTGGGCGATCGAGAAGTGCACGGAACTGGGGGTGGCGCGCTTCATCCCGGTCATCGCCACCCGCACCGACGTTCACCTTGTCTCGGCGGCCTCCAAACGAGTTGAGCGCTGGGAGAGAATCGCGCGCCAGGCCTCCGAGCAATCCCGCCGGTCCGCAGCCCCTGAATTGCGGCAACCTGTGAAACTCAAAGAAGCGGTTAAGTTAACCGCTCCGCTCCGAATTGTGCTCTCTGAGTCCGAACGTCAGGTCACGCTCAAGAATGCACTGGCTTCGCGCCCATCTGAGGGCGAGCTGTGGCTGGCGGTTGGCCCGGAAGGCGGCTGGACGGAAGACGAACTGGTTTTGTTCTCGCAAGCTGGATGGATCCCCGCATCGCTAGGCAACACGATCCTGCGAGCCGAAACGACTGCGATTGCCTCCACCGCCATCGTGGTTTCCGAACTGACCTGAGCAGGGCCGATTCGCACGGGAACGTCCACACCTTCCTCTGCTAAGGCCATTGAACACGTTCGCGGGCCGATGCTCGTCGTCGCTGGAGCTGGCACAGGCAAAACCACGGTACTGACCCGTCGCCTCGCGCGGCTCATCCGCGATGGACATGCCCGCCCCGACGAGATCCTCGCGCTGACGTATGCCGACAACTCCGCCACTGAAATGCGAGAGCGGGTGCAGGCTGAACTGCGCGGAACGGACATCTCCGGCCTTCGCACTACTACCTTTCACGCGTACGGCAACGAGTTGCTCAAGAGCAGCGCCAGGGGATTCGGTGTACTTGACGACAAGGATCTGTGGATCTACTTGCGCAAGCGCCTCCCGGATCTTCACCTAAACTATTTCGTGCGAGCTGCTAAGGTCGCGCAATTCCTCGATGATCTGCTCGACTTCATGCGGCGCTGCCACGACGAACTCGTCGGCCCCGAGAAATACGAGGAATATGTTCATCGGCTTGAGCGTGGGGAACTGCCCATCCCACGCGTGACCAAGTCCAAGGATGCGGATGCCATCACCGATGAGGAAGTCCTGGGTCGGTGCAGGGAGATAGCCTCGGTCTTCAAGACAGTTGAGGGCATGCTACAAGCAGAGAACCTGGGTACGTTCAGCCACATGATTACGCGCGCGTACGAACTCCTGCGACAGGATTCAGAGTTGCTCGCTCGTGAACGGGCCCGGGCGCGCTTTATCCTGGTCGATGAGTTTCAGGACGCGAACTTCGCACAGGTGAAGATCCTCTCCGCGTTGGCCGGAGAGGAGCGGAACGTCTTCGCCGTGGGCGATCCGGACCAGGCGATCTACCGTTTTCGGGGTGCTTCAAGCGCAGCCTTCGGGTTGTTTCATCGGCATTTCGGGGGCTCCCGCCTGGTGGTGCTGGAAAAGAACCAGCGGTCCACAGACCCGATCCTGCGCTGCTCGTTCGCGCTGATCGATAGAAATCCACCCGTCTTCGCCGGTTCCGGATTGGGCAATCCGTCCGCTCAGCCCGTGTATCGGCGCTCGGCGCTTAAGTCCGCACGCGAAGAGAGAGCTCTCGAAGAAGGCAAGCAGTTTCTCAGCCTTCCGATTGACATTGTTCCTCTGAGCGCCCGCGATTTTGAGGCCGCCGATATCGTGGCGATGATCGAGGGGAAACATCGCCAGCGCTGCCGCTGGGCCGACTTCGCCGTCCTGTATCGTTCTCACCTGCATCGTGACGAACTCGCTGCGGAACTTGGCGAGCGCGGCATTCCCTTCACGATTGAGAACATGGATGTGATGGATACATCCGAGGTGCGCGATCTGCTCGCCTGCCTGGGAGCCGTGGATTCCAGCGCGGACGCGGCCAGCCTCCTGCGAGTTGCCGCCCTCCCGCAATTCCAGATGGACCCAGAAAAAATTCAAGCTGCCATGCGAGCCGTGCCGCGTGAGCAGAGGGACACCCGCCAGGTCACCTTGGCATCGCTGCTAAGTGAGATCGAAGGCGGTCCCGCCGTTCTCGATGCCCTGAGAAAGACTCGCGAGGAGATCACTCGGGTCGGCGCTAAAAGTCGCGCTGCGCTCGGTATCATCCTGCGCAATTTCGGTCTCGATCTCGATTCGCTCCCCCTGAAAGCTCTTCTGAAATTTGTCGAAGATTGGGAAAACAAGCCCGTCACGAAGACTGGGGAAATCGGGGAGTTGCTGGACTACCTGCTGTACTTCCGCGAAGCGCGCGGAGCGATTTGCCTGCAGTCTGAGGAGCGGGATGCGGTTCGTCTCATGACCGCCCACTCGGCCAAGGGGCTCGAGTTTTGCCACGTCTTCATCATTCGGGCGACTTCGGGTTCCTTTCCATCCGGCTACAAGGAGCCGCTAGTTGAGTTTCCGCAAGAGTTGCGGGACACCGATTCAGTGGGTGAAGGGGAAGCCAAAGCATTACACGACCAGGAAGAGCGACGGCTCTTCTACGTGGCAATGACCCGTGCCCGCGACTCCCTGGTCCTGTATGGCAAGCAAGGGATCGGGAAAGACAAAACGCCACCCGGCTTCCTGCGGGAGATGTTGCGAGACGCGACATTGAACCACGTGCGGATACAACGTGCGCCGCGAGAATTCCAGACCGACCTGTTCGGCCAGGCGGCGCTTCCAGCCGCATTCGTGTCCCGTACAGCGGAGTGGTTGTCGCTGCCCCCAGCTTTCCCCCTCAATCGCCTGAGCGCTACTGCGGTTGAGAACTATGAGGTGTGTCCGCTGCAATTCAAGCTGGAACGGGAATGGAGAATTCCCCGTGACGTTCCCGCCGCCATGCAATACGGAGCAGCGATTCACCGAGTGCTACGCACCTACTTTGATTCGGTGCGGCTGGAGCGGACCCTCTCAGAGGAGGAACTCATCAACCTCTTCCAGGCCGACCTCGGCCAGTTGGTGATTGAGGATCCCTATCAGAGACAGCTTTACCATGACCAGGGAGTACGGCAGTTACGTGACTTCTTGGCTGCTGTGAAACGATCCCACGCGCCCAAGGTCCTGCACACCGAGCAACACTTCGAGGTGCGCGTAGGGAATGCGACGGTGGCCGGGCGCATCGACCGCATCGACGATCTCGGCGATGGCCGGGTGGCAATTGTCGACTACAAGACCGGTAAGCCCCGCGCGCAGGAAGATGCCGATGGCAGCCTACAGCTTTCCATCTACGCGATCGCTGCACGAGAGAAATGGGGATACCAGGCGGATCGCCTAGTCTTCTACAACCTGGAAGAGAATAGCGCGGTCACGACCGTACGCGGCAAACTGGAACTGGAAGCCGCAAAAGCCAAGGTGCAAGACGTCGCCAGTCGGATCGATGCCGGCCAGTTCGATCCCAAGACCGGGTATCACTGCCGTCTGTGCCCCTATCGGAACCTGTGCCCCGCGACCGAGAAGCAAGTGCACAGCCTATCTCCAGCGAAAAAAGCTGCGACCAAATAGCCTGCCGTTGTTCCAGCAGGTGATTTCTGGGGATTCGTTTTGATCGTACGATCGGCGACGATTGGAATCGCGGACTCGAGGGGAGCTATGGCCATGGCGTCCGCGCGAAGATAAACCTACCCACCAAAAAACTTAGGGGACGCTTGGCGCGTCCCCCGTTTTGCCTTTTTTGAATCCGACTTCTAGTGTTTCTTTTTCTTCTTTGCTGCCTTCTTCTTGGTTGCCATTGATCTATTCTCCCTTTCCATTGTTCATGGACTATGCAACGGTCTTCAGTTGCAACTGATTGAATGTATAGAGTCAATGAAAAATGAAGTCAAGAGAAAAATGATGTTGCACATGCACCCGAATCGTGCACTAAAGTCACCTCACGTCACTTCACAACGAAAATTCTTCGAGCACTACTTCACCGCACGATGTCGGAGTGCCGATGGATTCTAGCGAAAACGCATTTCTGTTCGAGAAGATTCGAGCGTGTGCGATCCGGCGCTCGCACGTCGCATGCGATCTAGGTGCCGTCGGGATTTCGAACTTTTCTTCATTTCACACATCTATAATTGAGGATCGGAACTCATAAAGGAGCAGATTTATGGCGGGTTTTGACAAAGTTGTCATCATTTCTGGATGTCGCACTCCGGTTGGCAAATTCCAGGGAAGCTTGTCCGATCTCACTGCTCCCCAGCTCGGAGCCATTGTCGTTCGCGAAGCTGTGAAGCGTGCCAACATCGAATCCAGCCAGGTCGACGAATGCATCATGGGCAACGTTATCTCTGCGGGACTCGGTCAGAACCCGGCGCGTCAGGCAGCGATCCTCGGCGGACTGCCGCCTGAGGTAGGTGCCATGACAATCAACAAGGTGTGTGGCTCGGGACTCAAAGCAGTCGCGCTTGCAGCCCAGGCAGTACAGACCGGCAACAGTACCATCGTCGTTGCGGGCGGCATGGAATCGATGACCAATGCGCCTTATCTGTTGCCGCAAGCTCGCAAAGGTTATCGTCTCGGCAATGCAACCATCGTGGACTCCATGGTCCACGACGGATTATGGGAGGTATACAACGACTACCACATGGGGATCACCGGCGAGAACGTCGCCGAGAAGTACGCCATCACCCGCGAAGAGCAGGACCAGTTCGCGGTGAACTCACACCGCAAAGCGGTTGCCGCCATTAACGAGTGCCGCTTCAAGTCGCAGGTGGTTCTAGTCGAGCTGCCGGCGAAAAAGAAGGGTGCGGCTCCCATGATCTTCGACAAAGACGAAGGCCCGCGTGAGGACACAACCATCGAAGTCCTGCGTTCCCTCAAACCCGCATTCAGAAAAGATGGGACTGTGACCGCAGGGAACGCGCCCGGAGTGAATGACGGAGCCGCTGCCCTGGTGGTCACGAGCGCAACACACGCGCGGGATCTGGGCGTCGCCCCCATGGTCCGCATCATTGCGCAGGCCACCAGCGGCGTAGAACCCAAGTGGGTGATGATGGCTCCCGTGGGCGCGGTCAAGAAGATATGGGAGAAGACAGGCTGGAAGAAGGACGAGGTCGACCTCTACGAGTTGAACGAAGCCTTCTCGGTGCAGGCGCTGGGAGTGATTCGCGAACTCGGTCTGGACATGAACAAGGTCAACGTTAACGGCGGAGCGGTGGCGCTAGGCCATCCGATCGGAGCGAGTGGAGCCCGTGTCCTGGTCACCCTGATTTACGAGATGATCCGCCGCGATGTGCATCGCGGCATCGCTGCACTGTGTCTGGGCGGTGGCAATGCGGTGGCAATGGCCGTAGAACGCTAGTGTGCCGCGGGTAATGTGGCGCGGGCACTCCTGCCCGCGTCAGTTCTCGACCAACCCGATTTTCTACGCGATGAATCCCCCGCTCACGTTGAGGGAATCCCCGGTGATCCAGTTCGAAGCAGGCAAGCAAAGAAACACCACCACTTCGGCGACCTCGTCCGCATGTCCGAGTCGCCCGAACGGCTGCCGGTCCACGGCGTGTCGCAATTTCTCAGGATCAGAAAAATATCCCGCCGTCATGTCCGTCTCAATGTATCCGGGTGCCACCGCATTGACACGAATCTTGCGTGGCGCAAGTTCCAGGGCCCAGTTCCGAGTAAAAGCATCGACAGCGGCCTTAGTGGCGCCATACACGCTTCGGCCTCCGGCCCGGCCTACCCTCCCCGCAATCGACGACAGATTCACAATGCGCGCGCCTTCCCGCAGCAATGGCAAAGCGGCCTGGGTAAGCCAGAACATGCCTTTCACATTGACGTCGACCATGGTGTCCAAGGTTTCAAGCGGAGTAGAGCCCAATGGTGTCTGTCCCCACAGCCCGGCGTTGTTGATCAGCATGTCGAGCCGGATATCACCCAGCGACCGGATCATCTCTTCGATTTCCGTCGGAGAACTCAAGTCTGCCTGCAGCAGTCGAACCCTGCCGCCGATTTCGTGCGCCACCGCTTCGGCAGCCTCACGATTGCGGTGATAGTGGAGGATGACTTGCGCCCCTGCTCCAGCCAATTGCAAGGCAACCGCACGCCCGATTCCGCGGGCCCCGCCAGTAACCAACGCGATCTGATCCTTCAGGATGGACATAATGAATCTGTGAGGGGTCAGTATAAAGCGAAGCTCAGTTTTTGGGTGGGATCGGCAGGTGTACAGTGAAGACTGCGCCGCCTCCCGGCGCAGAGGCCGCGTCCACGTTGCCGCCGTACTCCTTCAATACCGCCTTGCAGATGCTCAGGCCCAACCCTGTACCGCGGCCCGGACGCTTGGTGGTGTAGAAGGGATCGAAGATGTTGGGCAGAATCTCGGGAGCGATGCCCGGCCCGTCGTCCTGAAAGCTGGCCCACACCGAGCTGTCCTTTTTTCCGAGCCGGATTCGCAGCGTACCCTTCTCTCGCGCTTCGCGAATGGCCTGCTCGGCATTCAGGATCAGGTTGTGGAAGACCTGCATGAGTTGGTGCGGATCCCCTGACACCTGCGGCATCCCTTCCTCTTTCAGGAAGTCGACCGTAATGTTGTTCTTCCGCAGCGAATAGGCTTGCAGATGGAGCGTCCGATCAACCAGATCGTTCAGGTTTACCAGGCTCTCGCCCGGCGCCGGAGGCCGGGCGAAGTACATGAAGTTCTGTACGATCTCGGTGGCGCGCCGCGCCTGTTGATGCAGCATCCCCAGCTGCTTGACCCGGGTCTCGTTCGACTCACCGTCCTGCAGTAGTTCACTTACACCCAGAATCGCCGTGAGTGGATTGTTCAGTTCATGCGCGAAACCGCCCAGCATTTGTCCCATCGCGGCCAGGCGCTCGCTCTGGATAATCTGCTGTTCGAGTTTCTTCTCGACCGTGATGTCACGCACTGAAATGATCACGCCGCTTAATTTGTTCTCGGCGTCAAACAGTTGGCTCGCCGATGCGCGCATGGTGCACCAGGAGCCATTGCGGTGTAGGGCGCCGTATTCAGACGCGGCAAACATCTGCTTGCCGGAGGCGACATCGCGGTAGAGTGACAAAAACTCCGGTGAATGGTCCTGCAGCTCCTCGATCCTCTTGCCGACCAGCTCCTCCGGCCGGTAGCCCAGCAAGTCACGTATGCGCGAACTGGCGAAGGTGTATCGCTCCTCCAGGTCGAGCACCAGGATCAGATCTGGAAAGCTCTCCAGCAGTCTCTGCCGGAACTGCTCCTGCTGCCGGATTTGTACTTCCATCTTGCGTTTCTGGGTGACGTCGGTGAGCGTGCCCTGATAGCGGATAATGGTCCCGGATGAATCCCAGACGGCCCGCGACGTATCCAGACATACGGCCGGCGAACCATCCTGTCTCCGGATCGTGATCTCGCGCGTACGAACTCCGCCGCGGTCGTCTTCGCCGCGACCCAGCACCGGGCTTTGGCTCGGATCAAAATTCAGTCCACTGGCATCGAGACGCAGCAAGTCCTCCTTGGAGCGATACCCCAAGATCGAGACCAGCGCCGGGTTTACGTCCAGCAGCTTTCCTTCCGGCGTGCTGAAGTAGACACCCTCCTGCAGAGTCTCGAACAGTTCCGTGAAGCGACGCTCCTTTTCGCGTTCGCCGGTGACGTCGCGGGCCAGCATGCTGGCGCCCACCACCTCGTCGCCCTTCACGATTGCGTTGAGTACGCAATCGAAATACAGAAGGCGGGAGTTGTTCTTCAGCTTGACCGGGACAATCCCCGACCACCGGCGTCTGGTCAGGAACCGTCCGATTCCAGCCTCCACTTCTGCGCGCGCGGGGCTCTCGCAGAATTCATCAAACTTGTGACCGACAATCTCGGCATACTGCATTCGGAGTAGATCGGTCAGCCGACGGTTGACCGTGCGAAAGGTTCCATCGAGCGAGGCCGCGCAGGCCACATCATCGAAGGAATCGATCAATTCCTTGAAGCTGCGCTGCGAGCGCAGGATGACTTGGCTGAGTTGGTCGAGTTGTTCCTCCGACGGCGCTACTCCGACCCGATCTTGCAGATCTTTCAGGAGAACTTTGAGATCCGAGACTTCCCGACGTCGCCCGTATGCATAGGCGGCAAACAATACGGCCAGTACCAGCAACCCGGGAGCCATCGCGCCCAGATGGTAGGGAATTGATTCCAGGCGTTCCCAGAGAAGGGCCGCCAGGCCTGCAGCAAGCAAGACCATGAACCAAAGGGCGAGCCGCCACAGCCGGTTTTCTTCCTGCTCCAGATGGCCTTCGGAGCGCTGGGACTTCGGGTGAGGATTCTCTTCCGCAGCCATGGGATCGGGCCCAATCGTCCCTTGGGATCTTGGGGAGGGGCGTGGGAGTCATCCTAGAGCACGCAGACCCAAGTGAACAGTATTTTCATTGTTGGAAGTCTTGGTACGCATTGCAGCCCGCATGTGATCTCCGCACGACGTGTTCGGGTAGTCTGTCGCCACCACTTCATGCGTCACGCCGGTGAGTGACAACAATCACCTCCCGTATCGTCACCGACGTCCTACTCTGAAGCAGGCGCGCTCGAATGCTCACACGAGCGGCGCGGTCCGCGAATTCGAGTGCCGAACGTCAACATGCTCTACAGGACTTTCAGCGCGGCAATCTACGGTATCGAAGCCAATATCATCGAAGTTGAAGTTGACGTCTCCGGCGTAAAACTGAACGAAGTCCACTCCATACCGTCGGCCTGCCGGATGCCGCCGTCCGTGAGAGTCAAGATCGTGTCCGCTCCGCGCTGCGCACCTGCGGCTACAACATCCACCTACGCACATTACCGTGAACCTCGCGCCGGCAGACATTCGCAAGGAAGGCTCCGGCTTCGACCTCCCCATGGCGCTCGGCATCCTGGGTGCCGATGGGGTCTGAACAAGAAAGGCTGCTGGATTGTGTGTTGGTCGGGGACCTCTCTCTGGACGGGGGTATCCGAGGCATTCGCGGGACTCTGCCCATTGCGATCGACGCCCGAGCGAAAGAAGCTGACGCGCCTAATCGTGCCTCAGGTTAATGCCCGCGAAGCCCGCCATGGTCAGCGGTGTGGACGTCTACCCAGTGAAATCGCTGATGGACGTCATCCACTTCGTGAGGACGGGAAATGGAATGGTACCTCGGAAGGTGGCTGACGACGTACTCCTCGGCGACTCGCAGCACTATGCAGTCGAACTTCAAGGATGTTCGCGGGCAGCAAACCGCCAAGCGCGCGCTGGAGATCGCCTGTGCCGGCGGCCGCAACATCCTAAGGATCGGCCCGCCTGGATCAGGAAAGACCATGCTTGGCAAGCGCATGCCCACCATCCTCCCGCCCTTCATTTTCGAGGAGGCGCTGGAAACCACCAAGATCCACAGCGTCGCCGGCGTTCTCGACTCCGGTGCTGGCCTGGTCGGCGTCCGACCTCTTCGTTCGCCCCACCACACCATCTCCGATGCTGGATTGATCGGCGGAGGCATGATACCGCGTCCCGGCGAAGTGTCATTGGCACACAACGGAGTGCTGTCCCTCGATGAACTCCCCGAATTCCCGGGCAACGTGCTGGACGTTATGCGTGAGCCTCTGGAAGAGGGTACAGTCTGCATCGCCCGCGCTGCCATGTCACTGAGATTTCGTGCGCGCTTCATGCTGGCCACGGCGATGAATCCTTGCCCTTGCGGTTTTCACAACAACCGCACCCGCGAATGCCACTGCACACCTCCGATGATCCAGCGCTACATTTCGAAGATCTCCGGTCCGCTCATGGATCGTATCGACATCCATAGCGACGTGCCCGCCGTGAACTACGAAGAAATGCGCTCGACCACTGTTCCCGAAGGCTCCGCACAGATTCGCGAGCGTGTTGTCCGTGCCCGCCAGACTCAGTTACAGCGCTTTGTCGGCAGCCGCCAGAAGATTTACCGCAACGCCCCGATGGGTTCAGGCCAAATCCGCGCGCACTGCGAACTGACCGCGGAATGCGAACGCCTGCTGGAACGCGCCTTGACACAGCAGGGCCTCAGCGCCCGTGCCCACGATCGCATTCTGAGAGTCGCTCGGACGATCGCAGATCTCCAGGGTGTTCCGGGACTCGAGCCGAAACATATCGCCGAGGCAATCCAGTATCGGACCCCGGACCCCACATCCTGGGTCTAGTTACGCATTCCTTGTTGGGAATTCAACTTCCCAGACCACAGGCCAGCACTGAGCAGACTTTGTATCCTCAGCGCGCTCTGCGGCCAGTGCCCGTGTGCTCTAGGGTTTAAGGTTTTAGAAGGCTGAAACCGCAGATTCCGCAGAGAAATGGGGCAGAGCCCGCAGAGGGAAATTCATCCGAGCGAGGGGGTCGATGCACTCCATTTCAGATTTCGCTACCCCTTCAGCAAACTCAGCAGATCATCCGGATGTACCGCCACCAGCAGCGCTTCCTCACGATCGACCGCTCCTTGTCGGACCAGTTGTACCAGCGACTCTTCCAGTGTCAGGGAGCCCTTGCTCTTGGTCATCGTGATTTCCTGGTTCAGATGCTGTAAGGCGTTGCGGCGAATGTGTTGGCGCGCGCCATATCCGATCATCAACAGTTCAGCGGCCGGCACGCGTCCACCCAGCTTGCTTGGCAGGAGTGTCTGCGTAAGGACAGCGGATAGCGCCATCGCCAATTCCTGTCGGATGGTCGGCTGCCGTTCGGGAGGGAAGGAATCGGAAATCCGCGAAATCGTGGAAGCAACGTCGGTCGTATGCAGAGTCGAAAACACTAAATGCCCGGTTTCTGCTGCGGCGACCGCGATCCGCATAGTTTCTGGATCGCGCATCTCGCCGACAACGATGATGTCGGGCGCTTGCCGCAAGGCTGCTCGCAGAGCAGTAGGGAAATCCGCTGCGTCCACGCCGATTTCGACTTGCTCGACCACACTGCGCAGATGGGTATGCTCGAACTCGAGGGGGTCCTCAATTGTGACGATGTGGCGCGCCTCGCGCCGGTTGATCTCGTGGATCAGCGCAGCAGTAGTCGTGGACTTGCCCGATCCCGCTGCTCCTCCGATCAGGACCAGTCCCCGGGGCAGGCGCGTAAGAGCTTCCACGGCAGCTGGAAGATGAAGGTCCTGGAGTAGTGGTACTTGGGTTGGAAGAGCGCGCATCGCTGCCGCCGCCATACCTCGTTCGCGATGGAGGTTGATGCGGAATCGTCCGAGACCCGCCACTCGATACGAGACGTCCGCGATCTGATTTTCGCGATATTGTTGTTGCGCACGCGGTATCAGTACCGGCAGCACAGCCGCTTCGATGTCCGCACCCGTCAGAGCTTCGCTGTCCAGTTGTTGTACTTCGCCTTCGAAGCGGATGCACGCCGGTACCCCAGAGACGAGCAGCAGATCACTCCCGCGGCGTTCCATCAGGGCCGCAAGCCACTCATCCAAACGTGCCGAGGCGCGGACCCCGCTGGCCGGCCGTTCGCCCAGGTCTGGAACGACGTTCCCACCATCGGGTGAATCACTCATGCCAAATCTTCATCTCGATCTGTCGTCCTAGCGTCAATGCGAACCTCTCAGATACCCGCTCATGACCTGTGCGTAGTCCGGAAATGCTGTTGCCGGATCCTCCAGATCCGGATGCCACACCTTCTCCCACTCATAGCAGAAATAGCCCTTGTAGCCCATGGATCGTAAAGCTTCCACCTGACGTTTGATGGGAACGGTGCCGCGTCCCGTCAGGACATATTTGCGGTCTTCTCCCGTGCCAACGGAGTCCTTGATATGCGTATGCCGGATCCACTTACCCAACTGCTTTACGGTGAATTCCGGCTCCTCACTCGAGGTTGCGAAGGTGTGGTGCGCGTCCCAGAGCAGCGCCGCGTGATCGGAGGCCGCGCGGCGGAACACGTCTTTTAAAGTCGCCGACGCCGTGAAATTGTCGTGCGACTCCAGAATCACGGTCACCGCTTTTGTTGCGGCATACTCTCCCAGTTCGTGTAAGCCCGCCGCCACGCGCGCTTTCAGTTCTTCGCCGGGGGCAGCCCCTTTTTCGACAGCGGCGCCGTCGCCAAAAACACGCACGTAGGGCGCTTCCAAAGAGGATGCCAGGTCGATGAATCGTCGGCCGTCGGCGAGTTCTTTAGCCCGCTTGCCAGAATCTTCCTCGCCGGTCCTGGTCGAACTGCTTACGCACGCGATTTTGACACCGTGCCCAGAGATGTCGCGCTTGGTTTGCTCGAGCTGACCTGCGGCAAATGCTGGATGCGAAGGGATATCCAGATTTCCCTGCAGACCGCGCAGTTCGATCGCTGCAAAGCCATGGTCGGCGGCGAAGTCGAGGATTTTCTTGAGTTCCCAATCAGGGCATCCCAGGGTGGAAAAGGCGATGGGCAGCCGAGTGCCGTGCTCGTCCGCGAAAGCGGCGGCAGCCGCGGCGAATGAAACTCCCTTCACGAAATCGCGCCGTGTGATGGTCATGCGCATGCTCCCGCGACTACTTCCTGCTTAGCATCATCGAAAGTCACCCGTTGCCCGGTTTGGATCGCCGCAATCGTCATGCACAGGGCCATCGAATGGCTGTAGCCGGCCTCGATGTCGGCATTCGGAGTCTTGCGACTCCTGACGCACTCCATCCAGTTGCGCATATTCGCGGAAGTCGCTTCGTCCACGCCTGTGTTCGCACCAGTTTCCATCGACGTACCCTTGTCGACCAGGGCCCGCGTCTCCAGCTTGTTAGCCTGCATTCCCATTTCCTTGGCGTAGTTTGCCTCCAAGCCACCTTCGGACGAGATCATGTTCTTGTCGAGATCGAGTGTCCCCGCGTTGGAGCGATAAAGTTCCTTCACGTCACCGGCAGAATTCGTTTGACGTGAGGAATACACCACTTGGAAGCCCTTGCTGGGGTCGTGCAACGGACCATAGTCGAACACCGCCGTTATCGTGTCCCAGTTCTGGCGGCCATCGTGCCAGTGATAAATGCCGCCATTGGCCACCACGCTGCGTGGACGAGCCAAGCCCGTGAACCAGTGGACGGTATCGATCTGGTGCACCATCCACTGGTCCGGAATGCCCGATGAGTAGGGCCAGAAAAGCCGAAACTCGAGATACTTTCGCGGATCGAACGGAGCATCCGGACGGTTGACCAAGAATCGCTTCCAGTCGGTGTCCTCTTCGCGCAGCGTCGCCACCAGGTTGGGACGACGCCACCGGCCCGGCTGATTGACGTTCCATGTCATTTCCACGGCGACCACATCGCCAAATCCGCCCGACCGAATGAAATCGTAGGCCCGCTGGTAGTTGCGCGCGCTCCGCCGCTGCGTCCCAATCTGCACGATCTTTCCAGTTTCGTGCACAGCTTTGCGAATTTCGCGTGCGTCCGCCATGGTGTTGGCCATCGGTTTCTCGACGTAGGCGTCCCGCCCCGCCCGCACCGCTTGGATACCATGCTGCGCATGCTGGAAATCGGCGGTGGCCACGATTACGGCGTCCACGTCCTTGCGATCGTAGAGTTCTTCATTGTTGCGGGTGGAGAAGATACTGCCGCCCGTGAGTTTCTGCACGAAGGCAGTCCCTTCCTCGCGTCGCTTCTTCCAGAGATCGGAAACGCCCACGAACTCGAAGTTCAACTCTTTCGCGTGGGAGTGGAAGGCGGGAATCAGTGTCGAACGGGATCGGTCGGAGAAGCCCACAATCGCAACCCGCACGCGGTCATTGACGCCGAAAATATTTGCGTAGCTGGCAGCGTTGGAAGAAAGCGCAGTGCCGGCCACCCCGCCGCCAGCAACCTTGAGGAACGTTCTGCGCGACACAGGTTCCTGCCTCATAACTCCCTCCCCAATCGCATCAAGCCCTAGGGAAAAACGCTCTGTTTTGAAGGGGCGCGGCTTCAGCCGCGCCGTACGCGTTCCAGAATCAGTTCCGGCTTTAGCCGCCGAGGTTCCCGGCAGCCCATCGGAGGACCCTGTCCGCAACCTCTCAAGCCGCCAGAGCCTTCCGCAACAACTCTTTTGTCCCAGCCATGCTCTGCCGGGAACTCTCCTCGGGCGTTCCACCGCCCGTCCAGTGAGTCTCCAGGCTCATCGTGCCCGAATAGCCATCCTTAACGAGCGCGCGGAATTGGTTCAGGTAATCAATAATCCCGCGTCCCATGGCCTCCCATTCAAAGTTGCCATTGGCCCCGCGTTTTACGTCCTTCAGATGCATGTGCCCGATGCGCTCCTTAGGAATCGGCGCGTAGCCATCCGGGAACGCTACCTCGCCACGATACGCCGCGTTGCCCGGATCCCAGTTCAGGAAGAAATGGGGCGATTGCACAGACCGGATCGTCCGCGCAGATTCCACACCGGTCGCCGTGTTGCAGGCAAACTCATTTTCCAGCAGCAATGCGAAACCGACCTTGCCTGCCTTGGCCGCAGCTGTTCGAAGCCTCTCATCCATGGCCTCGCGATAGGGCTTCTGATCGTCCAGTCGCCAGAAATCGAAGCAACGCACGCGGTTTGTGCCCAACTTCTTGCCGGCCGCAACAGCACGATCCAGCACCTCGTCTTGCTGCTCGAACGTGAAATCCGCTTTGTACTGTGTGCCTTCGTCATACTTCGATTTTGGTGCACCCGGCCACGAGATCTTGAAAAGCGGACTGCCGATGTCGGTCACCTGAAGCCGGTATTTGTCGACGATCCGCCGTACCTCGGCCAGTTCCTTCTCATCGAGATTCACGATGTTTTTCTTCCACAGTGTCCGAATCTCGATATAAGCCAAGCCAAACTCCTGCGCGGCAATTTCCGCCGCGTGGCCGAAATCCTGAGAAATCTCGTCTGTGATCACCGACAATTTGAAGGGCAACTTCATGCTCTCTTTCCCGGCGGAACCGGCGTTCCCGCCCAAGCCGCGCACGTCGCCCTCCGATTTCCCATTCGCCCAAAGCTGGCCCGTGCCGAAAACTCCCGCTCCGGCCACGAATAAACTCCCCGTTCTGATCAAGTCTCTCCGATTCATACCGACAACCTCGCAGGCGACGAAAACTACTAATTTCGGACGCTCCTGTCAAACTAAGCCGGCACGCAAACCGGTTCGCCCGCAGCAGATGGCACTTTTCTCGACGCCGACTACTTAAACTCAGTTGGTCCCTGGGGCGCAAGAAATCCTTGACCTCCCGCCCATTTGTCGTTACATTAGCGCGTTCTACACGATATGGCGTCCGTTGATAGTCCGTCCGGTGGCGTCCCTGCAACAGAACCCGGGCTGTAACCCCGAAAAATGAGCAACTTTCAGGGTTGGTAGAGCATCTATAGGAATGACGCATTCGTTCCGCCAAACCCATCTTATTTCAGTGACTTACGTCCTGTTTCAGGTGCCTTGTTACGGTGGGGCGGCGGGGCGGGCGAGGCCAGAACAATAAGAACAATAAAAGGAGAAACGGAATTATGCGTTCTGATCGCGTTTTTGAGGCTTTACATACTTTGCGGAATCGTTATATGCTCTGTCAGCTTGCCTCCAAGGCCACCCGGAAGTTTCACCGGCCTAGCACCCGCATTCAAGAAACCATGAATCAGGTATTGGACCGGATCGCTGGCTCGGAGCGGCAGGCGGTTCTGTCAGAGCCGGAAAATTTCGCCGAGGCGCAACGGCGGGCTGCGTAACACCAGCCCCGCCTTCCTGCCCCGCGATCGCAAGTCTTCCAGCCGCACCCCCCTTTGTAAATTCCCAGTAGGTGATTAATGACCATCGCTGAACTCAAAGAAAAGAATATTACCGAGTTGACCAAGATCGCCCGATCTTTGGATCTGCCCGGGGCCAGCGGTCTGCGCAAGCAGGATCTGATTTTCAAGATCCTCCAGGCGCAGAGTGAAAAGGAAGGCCACATCTTTGCCGAGGGCGTACTGGAAATCCTGCCCGACGGCTACGGCTTCCTGCGCTCGCCGGATTACAACTACCTGCCCGGGCCCGATGACATCTACGTCTCGCCCTCCCAGATTCGCAAGTTCGATCTCAAGACTGGCGACACTATCAGCGGCCAGGTTCGTCCTCCGCACGAGGGCGAGAAATATTTCGCGCTCGTCAAGATCGAGGCGGTCAATTTCGAATCGCCCGACGAAGCGCGCAACAAGATTCTGTTCGACAATCTGACGCCGCTCTACCCGCAGGAGCGCCTGAAACTTGAAACGGCGCGCGAGAACGTCAGCGCCCGCGTCATGGACCTGCTGACGCCCATTGGAAAAGGACAACGCGGCCTGATCGTTTCGCCGCCCCGCGCCGGCAAGACGATGCTCTTGCAGAATGTCGCCAACTCCATCACCACCAACCACCCGGAAGTTGTGCTGATCGTTTTGCTCATCGACGAGCGTCCCGAAGAAGTCACCGACATGCAACGCTCCGTGAAAGGCGAGGTCATCTCCTC
>WNFQ01004785.1_pt1 | contig 18172 bp, 21 predicted proteins | sample 5400171 | NCBI WGS metagenome assembly WNFQ01 (sample SAMN13153356, study PRJNA577476) | soil metagenome | isolation source: 20 cm soil under Madrone tree | place: USA:California | collected 2016-06-14 | reverse complement strand
TTTCTCGAGAAGTGGCGCAACGGCGGCGTTGCTGGCGAGGTTGGGAGCAGCCTTCAAGGAACTCGGTGTTCCGCTGATAGTCTGTAAGCTGCTCCAAGTTGTAGAAGGGTCTTTGTTTTTACGCGAGACATTGCCGAGATATCGACGAAGTGATATAGCATAGCCCAGTATGTCACGTGGTACTCACGTGAGTCGGGTACGCGACTGGCGAGACGCGTCCCACAAGGAGAGAGGAATGGCGGTGACAACACCTCAGACACCCCGACGATCAAAGCGCCATCATCCTGTCGTTTTTACTACCGGTAATTTGTCTTCCCTCTCCCAAGCGCGCCATGACAAATGGGCATCTCCTCCACTTCATACTCGCCTCACCATCTCCGCGGACCTAGTTGACGATGAAGAGTCCACTGTCGATGCCACTACGACGTTCTACTCTGGTTTTTTGCGTTCGTCGCGTGCAACTGATAGGTCCCGCGAGCGCCCGTTCGAAAAGTATTCCATCGGGGATACAGTATTGCTTGCAACAAATGTTCAAAGGCCAAGCATTGGTGTTATTATTGCCCTGTGGGAGGTCTCCAGGCCTGTCACAGACTCCCAGATGTTTGCAAATATACACTGGTTCCTGCGCCCGGCTGAGCTTGCACGAACCCGCACAAAGAGAGAACACTTAGAGGTACGGCTGCTCATTCCCACTTTCTTTATCTGCGAATTTACAAATGATATTTTTCACCAGAATGAGATCTATCTATCCCTTGATGCGGCATCTATTGTTGACATGTCTGCCATCCTTGCCCATTGTGATGTTGCGTCCACCCCGACAAAAAGCCAAAAGCCTGCCTCTTCGTGGTATAAATCCCATGTCTCAACCATGGCAAATAGTTTCTTCTGTGCAAATGCAGTAGATTCTCGACGTGGGTTGTATTATGAACTTAACTGGCATGCCCACCGGGAGCGGTCTCTCGAACGTGCCAAGGGGGGCGACGTTCAATGGGGTTCCGGTAATCCGTGGGTGGTCGCAGTTGAGCCCATCCAAAAACGTCAGGCGAAGACATCGGCGCCAGTCGAGGAAGTAGCTGACATGAAGTCTGGTGCTGGCAGTGATGGAGAATACAGAGACGAATCAGCGAGCGAAGCATCTAGCCACGCTAACATCTTTGACCCTGTTTCTGTTGATGCCGATCCTCCCCAGACACCATCTAAGAAGCGCAAACGACTCGCGTCAACTACCTCAACGCCACGACGTAAGCGCGTGGCACCTGCTCTAGCCGCTCCGACACCGCACTCAAAGCGTGCTCTTCGCGCCCGCGCACGTCGACCGGCCATGCGAGCACCGCCTCCCGATATGGTTGGCGCGTTTTCCCTTGGTGAGGAGTTGACGGAGACTGACCCTTGGTTGCGCGCGATGCACGCACTTCATGTTGGCGCACGCCCCGAGGCTCTGCCCTGTCGTACCGAGGAGTATGGGCGGGTTATGCGTGCGGTGGAGGAGTTACTTGAGGAGGGTAGTGGCGGATGCATCTGTAAGTTGTTTGCCCTCTTTCCGTTGTCAATGATGGGATGTTGAAGTGATCGTCTTCCACAGATATCTCGGGTGTCCCAGGAACGGGGAAAACGGCAACAGTGCACGCCGTGGTGAGAGAGTTAAAGCGCATGGCGGAACAAAATGTGTGTTTCTCTCGTACCTTTGACAAGAAGAGAGAACTGACGCGACGCTTGTTTCGAGTAGGAGACGAACCCATTCACGTACGTCGAGATCAATGGTTTGCGGATACCGGAGCCAAGCGCAGCGTATGGTCTGCTCTGGGAAGCAATCTCTGGACATGATACGGCGACCGATGGACACTTGCGCCTCAGCTCGAAGGTAGCGTTGAAACACTTATCGCGTCACTTTGGGTCGTCTCGGCGTACCGGGCCTGCCGGTCATGCTTGGTCAGTGGGGTTTTTTTCTTTAAGAATGTGCCAGTTTTACTGGGATCGGGATACAGTGTAGTTTTGATGGATGAATTAGACCAGTTGATGACGGCGAAGCAGGATGTGGTATATAATTTCTTCAACTGGCCGACACTTACTGGCGCAAAGTTGGTCGTGCTCGCTGTAGCCAATACGATGGACCTCCCAGAGCGCGTCATGTCTGGCCGCGTTCGTTCCCGGCTCGGTGAGTCCCTGTTCTTTCTTTTCCTGGGAGAGAGCGCTAATGGACATCAACAAGGCATGGTTCGAATCAACTTCCAACCGTATACGACAGCTCAGCTAGAACAAATTGTACATGCTCGACTTGGAGGAAGTACTGAAGTGCTCTCCAAGGATGCGGTTAAGTTTGCGGCCATGAAGGTATCGAGTATCTCTGGTGATGCCCGACGCGTTCTCGACATTTGTCGGTGCGTGCGTCCCTCACCACACCACATCCCGCCTCTTTTTACATATGGTATACTAAAAAACGATAAATGCAGACGGACAGTGGAATTCGTACAACCTTCCAGACGCGTAGCGCGCACGGACGACGTAAAAGACGTGATCCGAAACTTACAAAACTCGCCCACAGTCGCGTTCTTACGCTCGCTCTCACTACACGAGCGAATCCTACTCGCCGCACTGCTCAAATGCATGCGTCGCACCGGCGTATGCGAGATCCCCTGGGCAGACGTGAGCCACCAACACCACCTGTACGCGGGCGTGTTTGCGGATAGCGCACCCTTGCCGCGCGAGCTTGAGGGCGTGCTTGATGCTTTGCTCGCTGCGCGCGTTGTATTGGCTGAGACGCGTGGGGCGCACCGTGTAGTGCTTAATTTGGAACAGGCTGAAGTCGAGCGCGTACTTGGGGAAGTGGGCGGACAGCAGTGGCGGAACATGCTCCATGCGGAGTAAAGGATGCACTTATTGGGGATGTTGTTCTATTCACTGTTTCTTACTGTGGTGTGAGTAGCCTGAGAGTAATTGGGAGCATGTGGGTCCTCTTGATGAGACGTTTCTGCTGTTGCTAACACCGTATTGGGTTGAAAAATGGAACCAGAGCCAAAAAATTACAAATAACTCCAACAACACATTCATCTCCGACCAGACTTTTTGCACATCTGAATAGTCATATACCCCGCAACTAGTGATTCGCAAAACGATTCATGAAAAATGGTGGCAATCTCATGGAATACGACAACCTTTGATGTCATGTGCCTCTTTTGAAAGTGATGTAACCGAACATCTCAAATTCCTATGTAAGATTGCCATCATTTGACTTTTATCATATATGAATAGCTATATATCTCATAATTGATGATCTCTGAAACGATCCATGGAAAATGGACGTGTTGCGAAGTAATTTGCGATTTTTCAACTTCTGGTTCCATTTTTTCAACCCAATATGCGCGTTAGTAAGTTATGCTTTGAAAGCGTCGGACGGAGCGCTTATCAACCACAATTAATGCAAATGCATCAAGGAACCCTCTCTTTGTTCCATTTGGCACGTTTCATAAAGCCTAATTCTCACTCTTTCTCGCTTCATCTCCAGGGGATTAGCATGTGTCTTCTTTTACTCGCGATACATTTGTGTCTTTGTCAAGGCACCCCATTTGTAGAATACAATTGCATCTCCCTATCGTGCACGCGTTTCCCCGCCAAAAAAAATAAGATTTTTTGATCTTACAGTTTCTACGCATCGCAAGTGGTCCGGGCACTTCTGAGAGGCTACCGCTGCTATGCAACCCGGTTCCGACTCGGTTCGTTCGGCTCGGACAACCCCGTCCTTGCACTGTCGGTGTGAGAAATTTTTGTAAGCACAAAATCCCGAGAAATCCCGAAATCTTTGTTATAATTTGTTTGCCTCCCCCGGTCAATCAAAATTGTATTTCTCTGGGTCATGGAAAGTCACCCAGCGTGAGTTCCAGCTGGTTGTCGAGGAGATACGGTCAACAGAACAGAGTGATGCAAACACATTTTTTTATTAACGGACAAGAACGCGAAAGTAGCGGACCCCAAGTCTGGTGATATGGAAAGTATTGGCGGTTGGCGGTTACGAACCCCGCATATTTTTCATTATCAGAATTACGTGAATACTGATTAATACTGATTACTGGGGTTGCCCCGCTTGATGTGTATGATCGATCGTAATTCCCATTACCTATCGATCAGTCAGATTTTTTTTATGAATCGTCACACGGATTCGGAGGTATTTGTTTCCACTGCGATGGGTTTTTGATTTCGCGACGTTCATCGAAGGAGGGCGCCGAGTGGGGGGATAGATTGACAATGCGGAGTACGACAATATACTTCCTTGGCAGTTGCCCATGGGGGCGTTCCTGTTGATCGAGTGATGGATCAGAACAAAAGCGACAATGACCTCGACCTTGTGGTTGCAACGTCAAGTCAAGTGCCAGTGTGATAGAGACAAGCCCGAGCGATGTGTGAATGGGATTGTTCCACATTTGATTTCATACCTGAGCCACAACAAAGACCTTGTGATCAGGATGCTGATTGAAGTCTAGTCTATTGTTTGTGGATGTCAAGCCCACAAAAAGGCAATGTGGTGATGGCATTGACGGCCGTCCTGGCCTTTGTACGACACGTGTTGAAAGGAAATACCACCTCGAAACAGCGCGCTACAGTACGGCCACAGTATGACCCACAAAGCGCGGCGCAGCATCGACAATCGAGGCAGACCACATCCACAAATCAAAGTGAGATGCGGCCAGGTATAATTAAGCCCAGTCAGACCTCGTCAGGTGTGCTTCGAGTCGACGAACCTCATCTCGTCCGAAGCCAGCAAGTAGTGCCAGTAAAAAGAAGCTTCGACTCCAAACTCACCTCCACCACGCCTCTCATCTTCCTACGACTTTGCAAATAAATCATACGCCCAGTCATGACACACGGATACAGTCTGCGACCAAACGCTAAGGGTCGTCAAGGACACCAGAGCACTGATGCAACCAACGGCCAAGTCGAGGGTACAAGCACCAGCGCCAGTAGCAGCACCAGTAGCACAAGCGAAAATGGACACGACATCCTTACAGACGAGCTGGAAGGCGAGTCGGATACCGTCGATCCGCGCCCCGCGACGCCCGCCGTGGCGCACAACACGCCAGCGCCCAGACAGGACTCGGAGCATCAAAAAATGAAAAACGACTGGCAGCCACACTCGCGCGGCATCCTCACATCCTCCACCATTAGCGCAGCTACCACAACCAGGTATCGTGTGGAGGGCCCACACGAAACGTGGGAAGAGATCCAAGCGGCTCGCGAACGCGAAGAAGCAAGACGAATCGCAGACGCTGTTCGCATACGGCGAGAACAGATCGTGCGTGGGTACGAAGAGGAGTTGCGCACATCGCGCGCGCGGATCGTGGCGCTCCGTAGTGAATGCGAGGCAGAAGTTGCGAGGGCGCGGAGGAAGTGGGAACGGGCTTGGGCGATTGAACGGGGTGAGGTGGCGGTGGTTGTGGACGCGGACGGCGAGATGGCGGTCAAGAGAAATTTCGCGCCCACGGAGACGTCATTGGCGGCCACCAATGACGACGAGCAATGGCAGCAACCACCACGTTGGTCTCGCTCCGAGAGCCATTTCCCGCCATTACCCTTCCGGAGAACTCAACGGCAGCTCCTATCACTGCGGCAGATAGGAATATCCCCAACAAGTCCTTCGCACCTACCGGAACCGAACGCTGTGGAGGATGACGAAAGGGGCAAGGAGGCTGCTCACACTGGCAGACAGCTCCCGCGGACTCGGATCCATCCGGTTCGAAGTCAGGGTGCTGCTCGGCCTCATCACTGGCAGCCGCTGCGGCGCCAGCCGGCACAGTTAATGGTGATTCCCACCTCATCGCATGGGTTGCACACGGACACGCATGGCACAGCTATCCCGGACCCTGAGATCCGTTTCGGCGGGACAACAGATGGGGACAAGGATTCAGAGATGGGTGGGTAAAACCTTGTGTGATCTGAAAGGACAATGATGGACAGATGGACAGAGCGCGATGCCACGTTTTCTTGTACCGCCACTAGTATGATTTTGTCAAACAATGTCACCTCCAAGTCTCGGCCTTGTGATCTTGACCTTGGCGTATTAATAAATAGTAAAATGTGAGTATAAGGGCACATTTCACATAGAAGTATGGGAATAAGGGAACATAGCGGTGGTTGGGCGCATCAACGCCTTGGCACACGACAGCGCTTGCTATCCAAATGGTTGCATTGTAATCGTGTATGAAAGTGTATGACGGGTATTTCCAAGAACACAGGTGGTACCCTCGCATCTGCCAGAAGAACGTCAGAAGGGAGGGTGGGGTTGGGCAATAAACAAGCTCTAAGCTCTACTAATACTAATGACGTCGCGAATAAACACGCAATCATACCGATAGACACCAGAAAATCCCAAAGGGCAGCACAAATAGGAGAAAACACCCGTAGGAAGGAACAAAACATTACTTCACCTCGCACCAGAGCTCCAGTTTACCCTCTGGTCGGCCCTTGGCGCTCTCGCGGGCTGTCTCGATCGCAAGCTCGTAGTCACTCTCGTCACGCATCGAGACCTTGCCACCGTCCTCGTCGCGGAACTTGAGCATGATCGACTGCGGGCTCGTCTCGAACTTGGCTGCCACACGCTGCGTGAACTCGAGGAACGGCACCTCAGGCTTGAGTGCCATCCCACGCACATCCCCGTCGCAGTGAATCTTCACCCGGATCTTCGCTAGCTCGTATATTTCGTCATATTCACCCGAGCCGGTCATGTAACCCTCTTCATCGTCGTATACGCTCGGCGCGACAGCGCGCCGTGTGAGACGTCGTTTGATGGTGCCAGAGCGGGACGAGCTTCCGTACGCACTCGGTGCCCGGGACAGTGCAGGTCCTGAAGCATTATTCCGCGCCCAATTTGCGATGCGGTCGTTGTTGCTTTGTCCAGGCTTGGGTGGCGGAGATGGCTGAGAATATGAATCCACAAGGTTATCATAAAAGTCAGCTACTCCGGGAGATGTCCCTGAGCGGGGAAATGAGCTCGTGCGGTGAATGGGGGTGTAGATGAAACGACGTAGCGACTACTCACTAGGTTTGGGGGATAGAGACGCGGGAGAGACATCATTAGCCCCGGGTTTGCGTACGGTGAGTGCTCGCATAGGAAGACCCATTTGACTAACACGAGTGGTCGCAACAGCAGTGTTGCTACGGGTCAGGCCGGTGGGAGCTGGGGGATCATTGCCTCGGATTGAGGAAGGTCGAGGGGCATCGGGGCTGACCGTCGCGCCCGCGATACGTTCGCGTGCGTTCGGTACAACATTGATCGTAGTCTTTGAGCGGGCAAGGGCACCAACGGGTGACACATCTGAGGCTGGACCCTCTAGAAACACCGAAAAAGTGAACTCGGAACACTGTTCCACATGTAATGATACGTACTTAAGCGATTCAACGTCGCAGCTCGCATGAGACCTGATTCGTCATCACGTTCCCGATCTATGAAAACGTTTTGGGGGCTGACACCCTGCTTCAGGCGAGTGACGCCGGTGAATGCCGTGTATGCTTCATTAGGGCTCTCGGTCGCGACGAGTTTCTATACGCTAATGGTCAAACATGTCACCATCACAGAAAGGAATTACATACAGCTTTTCCAAGAAAGTCACGAGTCTTGGCGTTCCTCAGCTTGTTCTCTGACGGACGGTAGAGAACACCAACGGGCTACAAATCCAGTCAACTTTGAAGAGGAAATAAGTATCCTTTGACACGCACGATACTAAAGACCGTGTAACCCTCGCCACGATCACGAATTGCCTCATCAATTACGCTGTGCTCCTCTGTCGCCTGTTGCCTCGTGGCGTCCTCTAACTCGGCCATGCCCTGTTGCATTTGGCCAAGATAAATTAGAGAGAGACCTGGCAAAAATGTTTAAAAAAAGAGAAAAGAGGTGGACAATGGCTCACCCTTATTAAAGAGAACCTCGGCAGAATATAATGTGAAAGCAAGCCCAAGTTGGGTGTAATTACTGGACAAGTGTATGAGAAAACTCAAGATGAAAATGGATAGTTCGGGTTGCATACATTGACTGGTTCCCTCGTAAATAGAGCAAGGCATCCTCAAAGTCTTTGGAGGAACGATCATAACGGCCAAGCAAGAAATTTGAGACCCCACATTGGAAGTAACTGGAAACGATGGGGATGAGAAAGGAAAGGAGGAATAGGAAGGATAAGTGTGCTGACGCGACGGCAAGGTAGTTGTCAAGACGGGTGGCGGCGATGAACTGCTGCACGGCAGGTTCATGCTCGCCAAGAGTTGCGTAAATAAGGCCCATATTTGTGAGAATCTTTGACGAGTCGGCAATGCCCTGGGAGGGAAGGTGAGACGGACACGTAGGGGCAATGAGGATGACGGACAGAGAAGAGCTCGAGACTCTGCTCGAAATCCTCTTCGTCGTAGGCCTTGAGGGCGGCAGCCCATGTCTCGAGTTCGGCCTTGAGGGACATTTTCTAGAACCGGAAGGAGGGAAGGGAAGGGTTGGCGGAGGGGGGAAGAGGAGAGGGAGCGGCAGTTTTAATAGAAGTACAGGGAAAGAAATAAGCAACCGGGTGCGTGCCAGACGCGAGGAAGGAAAAAGAGAGTCGAGCCGGTGAAGTCTTGTGATCCGTTATATTCTGATATCATCTCCTGTACCTGTCGCCCCACTCCCCCTCCTGTCGACCGCTTGATGTTCTCCCCGGTCCTTCTGCTTCATCAATCGTCTCACGGTCAAATTTTTGCCGTTGCTGTGTCGCACGATGGCCGCGCGGTTGACCGTTACCATTTACTGTACGAGATGCCCAGAAATTGTCTTGACAACAGCTGAGGCCTGAGCGCCGCATGCTTATGTCTAAATGCCCGGCACGCACGGCACCGCTGCCCGGACTCGGCAACCGATTCCCACCCGCGTCCTTCTTCAGCCCCATGTCACTCCCTGAACATCTCGCTCGTCCGCTGGACGTGCTTATGATTGATAACTTTGATTCTTTCACTTGGAACCTCTATCAACACCTCACCCTCCTTGGCGCAGACGTGTCCGTCATCAGGAACGATGCTCTCGATCCCGATGTCCTTCCCCGCCTCAACATTCGTGCCCTTATCATCTCCCCTGGCCCTGGCCACCCACACACCGACTCTGGCATATCCCGCGATGCAATCCGCTATTTTACAGGGCGCGTGCCCGTCCTTGGCGTTTGCATGGGCTTGGAATGTCTCGTAGATGTCTATGGCGGTGAGATCAGGTATAGGACCCGTCACTCAGCGAGACGCCTGCGTTCTACTCTGATCTCTTCACACCCCATCCTCCAGTTATGCAGGTGAAATCATGCATGGAAAATTGAGTCCAATCAGACACGACGATCGTGGATGCTTCCACGGGCTCCCCCAGGGGTTCAAATCGACCAGGTATCATTCACTCAGTACAAATATCAAAACTCTCCCCCCCGACCTCGCCGTCACCGCCTTCTCTCAGGAGAGCGGCGTCATCATGGGCGTGCGCCACCGCGTTTACACTCTCGAGGCCGTCCAATATCACCCAGAGAGTATTCTCTCCGAGTCCGGTGATGATCTTTTCCGCAACTTCCTCAAACTTCGAGGCGGGCTCTGGGAGGAAAATCCGACTTCCCGTGTGCTCGACCACACCCTCCCGCCGTTCGCAATCGAGGCTCAAAATGGGGAACCCGCTCCCGCCGCTGGAAAAATCTCAAGCGTGCTGGAGAAAATATATGCTCATCGTCTCAAGGACGTAGAAGCAAGTCCGTCCAAGGGTCCCATCGCGCTCAATGCCAACGCGGCCCAGCAGGCATTGACCTACGCCCTCTCCGGCGCCTCAGTAATCTCTGTCCTTACCGAGCCAACGTGGTTTAAGGGTTCTCTACTCGACCTACGTCTCGCTCGACAAGCCGTGGACGCCCTGCCAAACCGACCAGCACTTCTCCGCAAGGACTTTATTCTTGATGAGTACCAGATTGCGGAGGCACGTCTCCACGGCGCGGACACTGTGCTGCTCATCGTCGCCATGCTTCCCCTCACGCGCCTGCGTACCTTGTATGACTATTCGCTCTCGCTCGGCATGGAGCCTCTCGTAGAGGTCAACAACGCGCGCGAGATGGAGGCAGCGCTTGCACTTGGTGCTCGTGTCATCGGTGTGAATAACCGCAACTTGCATGACTTCCAAGTCGATATGGGCACAACATCGCGTCTTGCCGACATGGTGAAAGGCCAGGAGGTTATTCTGTGCGCACTCAGCGGCATCGCCAGCGGGGAAGATGTCCGGCAGTACGCGCAGCAAGGTGTCGGCGCTGTGCTCGTTGGAGAGGCCTTGATGCGCGCCAAGGACACTCGTGCATTTATCGCAGAGCTCCTCGATTGGGCCGACATTCCTAAGCCCGAACCTCTATGGCCACCTTTGGTGAAGATATGCGGGATCCGAACGACAAAAGAGGCACTTTTCTGTGCCAGCGCCGGAGCGGCCATGCTTGGCTTGATGTTCGTTCCCACTAGTAAGCGATGCATTACGTTGGAACAAGCGCAGGTGATATCCTCGGCCGTCCACGGACTCCGCGCATCGGCTGCGCTTCCTGCTCCCCCAGAATCAATTGGTAGCAGCAGTCATAACGAACCTTGGTTCACACTTCACGCACGCAGGCTATCACAATACGCCAGCACCTCTGTCTCTGCCGTACAGCCGGTCCTCGTCGGCGTCTTTCAGGACCAGCCACTATCCTTCATCCTACACTGTATCGCCGTCGTGCAGCTTGACATGGTCCAGTTGCACGGCTCTGAGCCGCTCGAATGGTGCAAACAAATCCCCGTGCCCGTTATTCGGGTATTCCACGTGGACGTGGACGGAAACGGCCTCAAGGATGTCGCACGACCAGGATTGCACCACCATGTGCTACTCGATACGGCCGTTTCTCCCGGTGGACTGAGTGGCGGAAATGGCAAGACGTTTGATTGGGGACTTGCGAAACGCGTGGTGCTGGCGGGCGAGGGCGGAGGTGAGGGTGAGGGTGAGGGAAAGGAGAGCCTGACCACGGGCGGCACGTCGTCCCCGCTGCCGATCATACTTGCTGGTGGCTTGAATGCGGACAACGTCGCTGATGCTGTGAACGTCGTGCATCCGTGGGCCGTAGATGTGAGCGGGGGTGTTGAGATTGCTGATGGAACGGGGAAAGACGTAGACAAGGTGAAAGAGTTTATTAATGCTGTACGAAGCTGTAAGTTGCCTCAATAGAGCAGTCCTGTACTGTTCTGTACTGTACTGGTAGGCTAATCTTTCTTTATCGGCCGAGATGGGGACGCAGTCCTGCGGGCAACTGTCACGGCAGTGGGTACTGGGCGTCCGTCACAATCATATTGTATCGATAGTCCATCAAACCCGCTACCCTAGGCGCTCCGTCCCTGGAAGAGATATACGATAGACCTCTTCAGCAGCACCCCATCACATCAAATCATTCGTTCCTTGCTTCATCCCTCCATCTATCCAGTACCACTAGTAGCATCTTCGTCTCCTTCCACCGACACAGTCGCGGTAGCATGCAAAGACACAGTTTCAACGCTCTGAACTCGACTTTTATTGTCGACGCCGAGTACCAGTTCGTCAAGGAACTTGGACAAGGCGCTTATGGCTGCGTCGTTGCCGCGAAGCACAGGCGCACGGGAGAAGGCTGCGCGATCAAGAAGATAACGAATATCAACACAAAGGTGGGTGATCATCATCAATCATCGGGGGACAGGGCTTGCCCTGCACATAATTACGTTACCGCTGACGATCGTCTCTTTCTGTTCTCTGTTTTTTTTTAGAGGATCCTTACGAAGAGATGTTTGCGCGAGATCAAGTAGGCAATTTTATCGTTTCTCTCTTTTTGTGGTAGCGTATTAAATATCTTTTTTCACTGCGCCTTGCCTCCTCACCCGATTAACGAAATGCTCTTGCCGATCTACCGTGCGACACGTCTGCCGCATCTAATCATCAAGGTTGTTGCATCATTTCCGCAGACACAAGAACGTGAGTTTTTTACTTTGTCTTTGCTGGTATGATCGATAGATTGGAAGTGCTCAAATCTCTGTTCCTCGTCTGTTCTGTGATTGGATTATAGATCACTTGCTTGTATGACATGGATATTGTCTTTGGCCAGGACGGGAACTTTGACGAAGTGTATCTCTACGAAGAGCTCATGGAGGCCGACCTCCACGCCATCGTGCGTTGATCAGTCATTCTTATCTTTTCCTTCGTCGCTGATCCTAGCGACCGAACGCACTCTCTTATACACTCAGATCCGCTCGGGCCAACCGCTCTCGGACGCGCACTTCCAGTCCTTCATCTACCAAACGCTCTGCGGTCTGAAATACATCCACTCGGCCGATGTATTGCACCGCGATCTTAAGCCAGGCAACCTGCTCGTTAACGCGGACTGCGAGCTCAAAATTTGCGATTTCGGGCTCGCGCGCGGGTTTAATCAGGCGCAGAAGCAGGGATTCATGACTGAGTATGTCGCGACGCGGTGGTATCGTGCGCCCGAGATCATGCTCAGCTTTGCGAACTACGTGCGTGACCTTTTCTTGGGAGCGCGCGTGGTTGGGGAATCGGGCTGATTTCATCTACCCTCTGCTTGTCACGGTATAGGCTTCGGCTATCGACGTGTGGTCTGTTGGTTGCATTTTAGCTGAGCTGTTGGCGGGAAAACCTATCTTCAAAGGAAGAGAGTGAGCATGCGTTTCCCTTACCAGATATAACATTCTTGACAATTTCCAATCCTAAATCTGGTGCAGCTATGTCGATCAATTGAACCAGATCTTGCACTACCTTGGGACGCCTTCCGAGGATACCCTCCGCCGCGTCGGCTCACCCAGGGTAGGCCGTCTTTCTCGAAATATCGGTTTATTTTTGTGTTGCTCAGTACTGCCGGAACCTCTCCAAGGCACAAGATTATATCCGTTCTCTGCCTATCAGGCCACGGGTACCGTTCACGCAAATGTTTCCGCACGCGAACCCACTCGCCCTCGATCTGCTCGCCAAGATGCTCAACTTTGACCCTGCGAAGCGCATCACCTGCGAACAGGCACTGGAGCATCCGTACCTTGCCGTCTGGCACGATCCGACTGACGAGCCCGTCTGCCCAACCGTGCGTTTATCTATCGATTTTATGATAACGAGTGATCAACTCCACTCCGTTCCTTGTTAGAAATTCGACTTTTTCTTTGAAGAAGAGGACTCGATCGAAGGCATGAAGAAGCTCATCGTCGAGGAAGTCAACCTCTTCCGGTCAGAGGTCCGTGCTGCGGCACGGTCGAACCAGAACCGGCAGTGCGTGTCGCAATATCGGTTCAATTTGGTTTTTCGGCTTATCGCAATTCTGCTTGTTATCCCTATGTAGGTTGTCGATTCCATCGCGTGACGATATCGTCGCCTCCCCGATTCACGACGGTGCGCCGATAGACGGCGCCACCTCGAGCTATTACAGTGGCCAGACGCCTCAGCAGGGTGGTGCTGGTGCTGGTCACCGCCCTGCGAGTCCGGTGATCGATGATCCTAGTGCGGATCTCGAACGCGAGCTAGCTGGGACGCACATCGGGCGTCAGTGAAGAATAAATCACAAGAGATAAAAAGGGTTGGATCAGGAACTGGTGAAGCGCTTGGTTTTGGGACTCGAGTCTTTGCTTCACCTTGTAATGTGTCGCTGTAATTGGTAGAAATGTACCGGGGACTGTCACCGGATCTAGCCGCGTGAGACTTGAGTCTCACACTCCGTCCTTGGTGACCTGCCATCACCAAGTCCCCCACACGGCGGCTTTGCGGACGCTCAAGATACCCAACCACAGAGTGTTTACAAGCCGTGACACCGTCGACACCCGCTCTAACTTATTATTTGTCTTCTGTTCATATCGATCCCGCCTTACGCCTTCACGACATCTAACGACTCGCCTACTGTCTCTTGATTTCGGGCCCTGTTTTGTTTGACTCGGAGTTCCTTTCTTTATATCACGATACAGCCGATCATGTCGAAGAATGCGACCTGCTTTACCCCAAAGGCACCTGGAAGGGGTCCTTCCCTCTTTCAACACGGCAACGTCATATTTCAAGGTCCGTGCGATGGTTTCTTGTCTTATCAGCACATGTTCTCACCCAAGATTGATTGATCGAACTCGAACTTCATAGCGCATGATGTGGGTTGGCTCATAACCGGTTTCTTCACCATCGTAGCCACCATCGCTTCCTTCTGGCTCATCAGCAAACATCTCCAGTGGTACACCAACGTACGTTCGCTTTCTCCTTCCAGTCAGAACCTGTTCTGAATCTCTGTATTGTTCGCGCAGAAATTAGAGCAACGCTGTAGGTTATTTATTTTGCCCCATGTACTATGAGCTGACTATATTTTGTTCGCAGACATCATTCGCCTGCTTCTCATGGTCCCCATATACTCATGGATCAGCCTCGCATCGTACCTCTTCTGGGTCCGCTATCTTTGTTTCCACATCCAGACTCTTTATCGTGCGCTGACTCCCGTAATTGAAACTTCTAGGATAACGCCACACCCTTGCTTCTCATCCGCGACGCATACGAGGCCATCATTCTCACCGCTTTCTTCTATCTTCTGCTCACGTATTTGTCTCCGGACCCCGAAGTGCAGAAAGCCATCTTTCGCAAACGTGGTTTGTCGAAGGAAGCCGACGCGGAATGCAGACGGCATGGGCAGTCCCGACGGAAGTGGGTCTTCCCTCTCGGATTCGTCAGGTGGAAACCACAGGTGCGGCGAAAATTCTGTAATGATTTTCTATTCCCCGTTCTAAGCATGATGAATTACCATCAGGATGGCCTGTTCTTTCTGCAGCTTATGAAGTGGGGTGTACTTCAATACTGCGTCATCCGGCCTACGTGCGCCATATCACACACGATTTGTTTTCTTCTCAACCTTGACATTTTTGATGGTAGGACTACACTCGCTGCTGTAATTTTAAACCACATTGGCCTTTATTGTGAGACTTCTTGGTCTCCTGCTTGGGGCCATATCTACGTATGTGATGCCTCTTTGTTAATTCCCTTGTATTGAACGTATTCCGGCAGATCTCTTCAATCATTTCAATCAGTGTCACGATAGCTATGTATTGCCTTTTTCAATTGTATCTCTGCGTGGCAACCGAGTTGGCTCCTCATCGCCCTGTCCTAAAACTAGTTTCTGTCAAAGCTGTTGGTAGGTTCGGTTTTCCCACTCTATGTCGTCTTGACCTCATGGAGCATACGCCATCAACAGTATTTCTGACTTTCTGGCAATCCACTTTCCTATCCTTGCTAAGCGTGTTTGGAGTTGTCAAGGATGTATGGTTATTGTTGGGCTTGATTTGATGTCCAAGTCTCTGATAATGTGCTACAGACACCTTATATGACTGCAGGGGATATCAACATTGGCTGGGGTGCCATCCTTGAAACCTTTGAAATGAGGTCAGCAGGATTTAACTTCCTATTCCTTCTTTGATACCAATCCCGATGCAGTATCTTTGCCTTCGTTCACATCAAGGCATTTAGTTACAAGCCATATCGCCTACTCACACCCAATGCGAAGCGGACGCCCCGTCTCCGATCCTTTGCTCACGCAATGGACTTCCGTGAGACCCTCTGCGAGTTAAACGCCAGCTTGGTGTACGTGTGGCGTCGCATGCGTGGTGTCGAGACTGACCCGCTTGCTCGCCGCATGGCCGTGCTCGAAAATGCGTTTGACAAGAGCCTCTCGGAAAGACGGCGACGTCCCAGAGAGGAGCTTGTTTTGGAGGTGGATAAGACAGTTGAAGTTGCGGTGGATGGCGAGAAGCAGTGGCTGGGTGTAGGAGACAATTACGGTTATGGGCTTTCTCGAAGAGAGAGAAGTGAAGCGTTGGTTATACAGTTGGAAAAGGAGCCAGAGAAGAGGGTTTATGAGCGTTCCGGTGAGTGCAAAGGACCTGCTATCCATCCTTGCAATGCAATAAATATACCCTCTATCTCCTTTAGATCCAGACCCAGATGCAGGTTTTCGCCAGAACCGTACACGTGAACATAGACATCGATCTTGGAGGCGAAGCCGGTATGAGCGAGCCGCCCGAAGCGATCCCGACCACGAAGAGCCCGTCGCGTCGTCGTCGTTGCCCAAACGCAAATCACGTTCCCGACGTGATTCAAGGAACCCCGAAGAGTCAGTTCGTCTATACGATGACCATCCACCTCCGTCGATCCTGAGGACGTATCGCGACAATCAAACCGTCAGTCAAACATTCCCGCAAGGCGAAGAGGACCCTCAATTACCGCAAAGCAAGATGATTCAGGACCTGCCTAGCTTACCTATGTCGGACCGATATCCTCCTCCGCCCGTGAATGCAAATATTGCTCGCGCCGATACAGTCCTTGCTCGGCTTTTCTCAAAGCAGCCGCTTCGATCTGATGGGGGCCACACCTCGTTGTCCGGTAGTGGCTCCGTCGTGCCTCCATCGTCGCAATCTCACAGGACACACCTCCCTCTCCATGCTGCACCTACGGTGTTGCCAGAGAATATTGATGCCGGACGCCCTGTCGAGGCTGCAGTGTGTCGTCCGGGATCTCCTAACGCAAATGACGTGCAGGAGTTTCATGCCGAACCAGCCGTTCTCCTCATTTCTCCGCCACCTGTTCAACAATTGCAGGTACGGCTAGATCGAACTCGCCTGGAATCGCCCCCTCCCCTTCCCCCCAAGGACCCCCGGAGGTTATTGCATCGTCGCGAGTTGGCGCATTCCCCATCCAGTCTTGTGCATGATGTTGCCTCTGCGCCAGCTGTGCCAGCACTCAGCCCTGTTTTCGACCCCGAACGCATCGTAGTCTCCTCGCGTAGAGAAGAGCGTTCGCACTACGTCCGTCCAGTGGCAGAAGTGCGCCAACTTCCCGGCCCTCTGGCCCCAACTGCTGTCTCACCTCGTCTGCCTACGCCTCGCACAGCTGCGGTCGCTTTCTCCGGGAATCGCGTGTCTTCCCCACGCAGTCGGACTTCTGCGGGAGTGGCAATACCGACGCATACATTCAGCACCAAACCAACACGGTTGCCTCGCTCGAAGGTTTCACCTCGAAAGGGCGGAGGAATGTCCCCTTTGCCTTTGCGCCCACCTTCTTTCCCTTTGAACTATAGTACTCTTTACGCTCTGCCGGATGCGCGTTTGCCACCCACCGCACCTCGCGCAGATAAGATCCTTTCGCGACACCGAGACTCATGATGACTTGATGACTTTTGATGACCTTCACGATATTCACGCCTTATTTGTCTTTGTGAGTTAGCGTACGGTAAATTGAATTGAATGGTATTTGATTAGTCAGCATTAGCATCGATAATTTTACACAACTGAGTTGTTCAAAGTTTGTCGAACTATTGAACGACGTTGAACCCCCTCATGGGACTTTCAGGTAGGAGAGACAAGCAGCGAATTGGCAAGGACCCGCGTAACCTCTCGTGGGCGGATGGTAAGTACATCTCTATCGCTTGGATCGTCCCAATAATTTCATTCTTCATCCCTTTCCCAAACAAGATGCCAACCGCTTCGGACAGGCCTACCTTGCAAAATTCGGATGGGATGCGTCCAAAGGTCTCGGTGCGTCAGGAGAGGGACGTACGAGTGCGATCACGACGACGCAAAAGTTGGACATGCTCGGCATCGGAATGCGGCACCAGAATGACCTCGAAGGCGGCGTTGCATGGCGGCAGAACCGAGACTTTGAGGATCTGTTGTGTAGACTGAACGAGGGGACGACTACGGAAACTACGGAGCTGCTGGACTCGTTCCACAAGGCGCGCGACCCTAAATCCGAGTTGCTTGAAGGAGGGAGTGGAGTGGAAAAGGTCAAGACGGACGATGACGGCGAAGAGGAACGAGAAGGCGTCATGGTGAAGAAAGAGAAGACGAAGAAGAAGAAAAGGGAGCGCAAGGCCACTACTGAAGCGGAGGAGGAACTTGAAGAAGAAGGCCACGATAGGAAAAAACGCAAGAAAAAGCGGAAAAAATCATCGTCAAAAGACAACGACGACGACGACGGTCGTGCGCCAGTGCCCAGCAATATCGAACCGGAACACCCTGAGCCACCACCGCCTTGTTCTCCTCGTCATGAAGCTTCTCACGCGGACGAACCTGTATCTGTACCGGTGGTCACTGCCACCACCAGGCCCACCGCCGTGACCGCACCGGTTCCCATCCGTGCTCCGTACGTCGC
>WNFQ01002965.1_pt1 | contig 18175 bp, 16 predicted proteins | sample 5400171 | NCBI WGS metagenome assembly WNFQ01 (sample SAMN13153356, study PRJNA577476) | soil metagenome | isolation source: 20 cm soil under Madrone tree | place: USA:California | collected 2016-06-14 | reverse complement strand
ATGTCGACATCCTTTTGCGGGATGTACTGGACCGCAGCGTAACCAGCCTCTCTCAACGTAAGCGCATTTCGGGTGTCCGCGATGACGCGGCCCGCGACCGTCACGGTGACCCGCGCCGGATTCGGCTCGATCGTAATCGGGTGGTCGGGTCCTGGCAGCTTGATTGATTTGGTTTCCATGATGCTGGTTCTTCCTGCTGTTGACATGAATCAGTATGAGCGAGTGTTCGGTATGCGACCCGAAGCCTCGTCTTCGATCACGTCCCAGTGCTCGACAAGCACGCCGTCGACGATGCGCACAATGTCAGCTGCGATCCAGTTCTTCGGCTGACCGTGGCCTGAGAAACGTCCGTGGACGATCACGAACTCCCCTTCAGCCACAATGAGCCCCGGCTCGTACTTCAGCGTGGGCGGTATGCTCTTTATGAGACTGAAAAGGCCTTCACGACCAGGTTCGATGTGAGCGCTATGTTGGATGTAGTTGGGCGAAGGTAGTCCGTTTCATCTCGTTCTTCCTGTTGAAGGCGCTGAAGTCACAAGGCAGTCTTGCCGCCATTGACTCCGATGATTTGACCGGTGAGGTAGTCCGCCTTGTCGGAGGCGAGAAACACGATCGCCTGTGCAATCTCTTCAGGGGTGCCAAGGCGTTTCATCGGGACGGTCGCAGCCGCACCGCCTTTCCGCTCGGCAGTACCCGTGAAGCGGTTGAGCAGCTCGGTGTCCACGGGCCCGGGAGCGACCGCGTTGACGCGCACGCCGGCTGCCGCACCTTCGAGCGCGGCGGCTTTCGTCAGACCTTCAACGGCGTGCTTGCTCGCAACGTACATCGACGCGCCCGCCGCGCCGCGGCTGCCCATGGTCGACGATAGATTGACGATGCTGCCGTGCCCTTGGGCCAGCATCACGCGCATTTCGTGCTTCAGACTGAGGATGGTGCCGAGCACGTTGGTGTCGAAAGTGGCCGCATAGGTCTCGGCGGATTGCTCGGTCAACGGCCCGGGCTGGCCTTCGGTACCGGCGTTATTCACGGCGACATCCAAGCGACCAAAACGCTCGACGGTCTTGTCGACGAGATTGCGCACGTCGTCCTCGTGGCGGACGTCGGCGCGCACGAATTCCGCTTCGGCGCCCAGAGCGCGCAGTTGCGTGACCAGCGCCCCGGCATCGTCCCGTCGACCGGAAATTACGACGCGCGAGCCCTCCTGAGCGAACGCGAAAGCCGTGGCGCGACCGATGCCTGTGAGGGCTCCTGTGATTAGAACAACTGGCTTACTCATTGCGCTACTCCTGGTCTTCAGTTTGGCGGCGCCACCGGCGAATACGACCATTCCGCCCAAGTACCTCCGCCCAAGTACCTTCCGGGTTCGCGCCGCGGCCAGCCCGACGGCGACGAACTATCGGAGCGGTCCGGTCTGACGGGTGTGAATCACTATGGTCGCGCCTTATTACTCAGTCGACACCGCATCGGGTACGAGCGCTAGAGCTGCTCTCGCGCAGTCGACGTCGTTCTGCACCGTGGGCGCCCCGCTCAGCCCGATCGCGCCGACAATTTCTCCGTCCACCCTAATGGGAAACCCCCCTCCCCACGCCGCCACCCGCGCAAGCGTGGGCATGCCGGCTAAAAGCGACGGGTCGCCTTGGATAAAGTTGAAAAAGTCCTGCGTGGAGACGCCGAACAGAGCTGTGTAAGCCTTGTTCTGCGCAATCTCGATGCAAAGGATCGGAGCCCCATCCATCCGGCTAAAGGCCTTGAGATTGCCGCCGTCATCGAGAACCGCCACGTTCTCGCCAACGCCAATCTGTCTGGCTTTCGCCACCGCCGCATCCACCATTTTGTGTGCGAGCTCAGAAGAGATGCTGTGTTTCTTCACCACGTTAGCCATTTGAATCGGCCTTCACTTGATCCGTATTGCGCGTTAATCGGGGTGTGTGGGTCGCTACTCGGACAGGAACATCGAGACGTGCCGGACGAAGCGCTCAGGGTACTGGTACAGCGCGCCGTGGCTGGCGTCCGGGTAAAGGATCAGCTGCGCGTTAGGAATGTTCTGCTGCAGGATGTACGAGTTGATGGTGTAAACGATCACGTCGTGGCCGCCGTTGATCACCAGCGTCGGCTGCTGGATGGCGTTCAAGTACTCGTACGGCTTCTCGCGCGGCGCGCCCCACTTGGACAGGGCCTCGCTCTGCGCCGGCGCGACCTTCTCGTTCACCTCCGGGTCTCGGTTCTCACGGCGCAGGTGGAAGCGCTTCAGGAATGCAGCACCGGCGGCCTGGCTGGTTTCTGTGGCGTCGAAGTGCACGTGCTGCCAGAGCAGGTCCGGCTCGGCATAGGAGGCGCCGAAGATCCGCTGCGCCTCGGGGGTGAACGTGGCCATGCCCTCGCCGCCGCGCGGGCCGGTGCCGACCAGCACCAGGCGGCGCACCAGCTGCGGTTCGGCCAGGGTCAGCGCCTGCGTCACGGTGCCGCCGATCGAGAAGCCGAGCAGGTCCACCTGCTTCAGACCCAGGGCCTTGATGAAGGCGGCGGCATTGGTGGCCATGCCTTCGACAGTAGTCGGCACCTCGCCGGAGCTGCTGGAAACGCCCGCGTTGTCGAACAGGATCACCTCCCGCGTCGCCGCGAGGCCGTCGGTTACCAGCGGGTCCCAGTGGTCCATCGTGCCGGTGAAGTGCATGTTGAAGACGAGCGGCACGCTGCCGGGTTTGCCGAAGCGTCGGTAAGCGAAACGGATGCCGTTAGCTTCGACAAACTGCGTAGGAGCGGTCTGATGGGTGTATGCAATCATGATCAATTGATGGTGCCTGTAGACACGATCGCTTCGGCGATTTTCGTCGGGAGTGGCGAGCCGGCTCAACGGCGCGCGGGAAACTTGATGTGCGTTGGCTCAGGCATTCATTCCGCCATCAACGGTAAGATTGGCCCCGGTGATGTACGAGGACTCGGGACCGGCGACGAATGCCACCAGCGCGGCGACTTCCTCAACACGCCCGTAGCGGTCAAGCGCTGTGGCGGCCTTCTGAGGCACCGCCCAATCACCCGCGGCGGGATTCAAATCCGTATCGATGGGACCCGGCTGGACGTTGTTGACGGTGATGCCCCTGCTTCCAACCTCTCTGGACAATGCTTGGGTAAACATCTTCACGGCTCCCTTCGTAGCCGCATACGCCACCAGCCCGGGCGTCGAGACACGCTCGCCAATGGCCGACCCGGTCATGATGATGCGACCGCCGTTCTTCATGTATTTCAGCGCAGCCTGCGTCGCGGCCATTGCGCCCCGCACGTTGATGTCGATCACGCGATCCATCTCCTCGAGCGTGGTCGTTTCGAACGTTTTCGGAATGGCTGTGCCGGCATTGTTCACAAACACATCAAGTTGGCCGAAGGTCGCGACGGTCTTTTCGACCGCGGCCTTGACGGCGTCAGCATCGGCGGCATCCGCCTGGATCGCGATCGCCTTTCCGCCATCGCGTTCAATTGCTCTCACCACGGCGGAAGCCGCGCTGGCGTCCTTCGCATACGTGATGGCCACGATCGCTCCATCCGCGGCCAGACGTTTCGCGATCGCGGCTCCGATGCCCCTCGAACCGCCGGTGACGAGCGCGACTTTTTCGGCTAACTTAGACATGCGATTTCCCTGCAGTTTTCTGTGATGGATTCAAGTGACTCTTATCTTGCTCGGAGCTCTCAGACCTCCTATCTGATGTTCCGAACCTAAGACGCCTGTCCGACTTCTTACCGAGAAAGGTTTCGCCTGACGTAGTCGAGTAATCTCACTGGCGGCGGATTATTGCCTCCGGATATGCACACCATTTGGAGAAATGTCTCGGCGCTTGTCTCGTCGTGCGACTTTCATGACAGACCCACTGGTCCCTACAGTGGGAAGGAACTTCGACCTTTGTACGCGCAGATAGGGTGCTGAAGTTATTCGCTTTGGCTCCATAACAGACGAGACCAGTCGCCAAGACAACGAGCCGTTCGAGCAACAGATTGCCTAGAATAAGTGGGGGAGCTCTTCAGAATTGACGGGACGTCACAGGGGTTCCAATAGCATGACCAGCGCCGACAGGAGTAAGGCAGTCGTTCCGGATCTGGCCGAATACCAGTTTGCGACGCTGCGCAAGGATGGCGAATTTGCCTTGTACCGAGGTATGGCGCATAACACCTCGCCCGCTGTATTGGTATTGTCGCCTATTGCCGAGCAGCCAACACCTACCACTTTGGCTCGGCTCGAGCATGAATACTCGCTCCGAGACGAGCTCGATCCAGAGTGGTCGGCTCAGCCTCTGAATCTGGCTCGTCGCGACGGGCAGCTGGCACTGGTGCTCGCTGATTCCGGCGGCGGTCCCATGGATGGCCTGCTGGGTCAACCGCTGGAAATGAGGCGTTGCTTGCGCCTCGCGGTTGGTTTAGCGGGCGCGCTGCGCCAAGTTCACCGACGTGGCCTCATTCACAAGGACGTCAAGCCGGGAAACGTACTGGTCGACGCCGCCGGCAATGTTCGCCTCACTGGCTTTGGCATCGCATCTCGCCTGCCGCGAGAGCGGCAAGCCCCGGAGCCACCCGAGGTCATTGCGGGCACGCTTGCTTACATGGCACCGGAGCAGACTGGCCGCATGAATCGGTCGATCGATACGCGCAGCGATTTGTATTCCTTCGGTATCACCTTGTACGAAATGCTGACCGGAGCACTGCCCTTCGCTGCCTCAGATCCGATGGAATGGCTCCATTGTCACATCGCTAGACAACCGACCTCGCCCGCGGAACGAGTGCGCGGACTTCCCGAACCGGTCTGCGCAATCGTGTTGAAGCTTCTCGCCAAGACCGCCGAGGAGCGTTACCAGACCGCCGCAGGGGTAGAGATAGATCTGCACAAGTGCCTACAGGAATGGGACGCGATGGGCCACATCGATCCTTTTCCGCCTGGCGCGCACGATGCCTCGGATCGGCTGCTGATTCCGGAGAAACTGTACGGCCGAGAAGTCGAGATTAATCTGCTTCTCGACGCCTTTGATCAAGTCGTCCGCGCAGGCACGCCGCGGCTGGTTCTCGTTTCTGGTTATTCCGGCATCGGCAAATCTTCGGTCGTCAACGAATTGCACAAAGCGCTCGTTCCGCCACGCGGCCTGTTTGCGTCAGGAAAGTTCGATCAATTCAAACGAGACATCCCTTATGCCACCGTTGCGCAGGCGTTCCGCAAGCTCATCGTACAAATACTGACGAAGAGTGACGCCGACTTGGTCCCTTGGCGTGACTCGATGCTCGGCGCACTGGGTTCAAACGGCCAACTTATAGCGAATCTTGTCCCCGAGCTCGAACTCATCATCGGAAGACAACCACCCGTAGCAGATATTCCACCCCAGGAAGCACAGGCTCGCTTCCAAACGGTGTTCCGACGGTTTCTCGGAGTCTTCGCTCGGCCCGAGCATCCGCTCGCGCTCTTCTTCGACGATTTGCAATGGCTCGATGCGGCAACGCTTCAACTTCTCGAGTACCTGGTCACCGAGCCGGAAGTTCGCCACGTCATGCTGGTCGGCGCCTACAGAGACAATGAGGTTGGCCCTTCCCATCCACTGACTCGGACACTGGATGCGATTCGCGACGCCGGGACGAAAGTGAAACGCATCGCGCTAGGACCCTTGGCGCTAACGGATGTAACCGGGCTCGTTGGCGACTCGCTCCATTGTGAGCGGGATCGAGCCAAACCTCTGGGGCAACTTGTCTATGAGAAGACCGGCGGCAATCCGTTCTTCGGGATCCAGTTTTTTGCAACGCTGGCCGAGGAAGCATTGCTCGAGTTCGATCCGGGTACCAACGCTTGGGTCTGGGATCTTGCGCGCATCAGGGCAAAAGGCTTCACTGACAACGTTGTGGATCTAATGGCCGGGAAGCTTGATCGCTTGCCTGGCAGGACGCGAGCGGTATTGAAGGAATTCGCCTGTCTCGGAAATAGCGCCGAAACGAGCACGTTGGCACTCGTTCACGGAAAGTCGGAGGAGGCCCTCCATGCAGCCCTCTGGGAGGCAGTTCGCGCAGGTCTCGTGTTCCGGTGGGACGGCAGGTACGCGTTTCTTCACGATCGTGTGCAGGAGGCGGCGTATAGGCTCCTCCCTGCTGAAGAGCGCACGGAAGTACACGTTAGGATCGGAAGGATTCTCGCTTCTAGAACTCCTCCGGCTGAGTTACAAGACAAGATATTTGACATCGTCAATCAGTTTAACCGCGGTACTACCTCGATCCGCTCTCACCAGGAGCGAGAACAAGTGGCGAATCTGAATCTTCTGGCGGGCAGGCGTGCCAAAGCGTCTGCAGCCTATGCGTCGGCCCTCACGTATCTCGCCGCCGGCCGCGCGTTGTTGGCGGACGACTGCTGGGAGCTTCATTACCGACTTACCTTCGATCTCGAGCTCCTTCAGGGCGAATGCGAGTTTCTGATCGGTGAACTCGCCGCCGCAGAAAGTCGCCTTTCGATCCTAGGGGAGCACGCTGCCGATCCAATCGACATGGCCGCCGTTACGCGGGCGTGCTTGGCGCTCCACTACATTTCCGGCCGATACGATCGCGTTGTTGAGGTCGCTCTGGACTATCTACGCCACGTCGGCATCGAATTTCCGCCGCATCCTACCAAGGAGGACGTTCGCGAGGAACTTGATCGGATGCGGCAATTGCTGGACGGAAGATCGATCGACCAACTCCTGGAGTTGCCGATATTAACCTCGCCCGCCTGGCGCGCAACTATGAACGTGTTGTGCGAACTGATACCAACGATTGGGTCCGTCGCCCCTTGTATGCTCGAGCTCGTCATCCTGCGGATGGTGAATATCAGCCTGGAGCATGGGAACAGCGACGCCTCGTGCAACGCCTATTCCTTGATGGCCATGGTCCTCGGATTCCACTTCGACGATTACCAAGCGGCCTTCCAGTTTGGCCAACTTAGCTGCGATCTGGTGGACAAACTCAGCCTCGATCCGGTAGAGAAGCACAACTCGGAGCGATTTAGAGCTCGGTCCCTTATGCTGTTCGGAGCTGTGACCATGCCATGGGCAAAGCCTCTGTCCGCTTGCCGCGTGCTCCTACGGCGCGGGCAGGAGGCGTCCCTGGAATCTGGCGATCTGCCAACAACGGTCAACGTCGCCGCCCATGTGATAACCAACCTCATCGCCAGCGGAGAACCGCTTGGTGAGGTGCAGCGGGAAATCGACGCTACGCTCGAGTACTGCCGAAAAACCAGGTACGGTATCGGCATCGACCGCATAAGAGGCCAACTTGTGCTCGTTCGGCTTCTTCGAGGCCTGACCCCGAGCTTCGCCTCCTTCGACAATCCGGAATTCGATGAACGTCAATTTGAGCAGCATCTGGAGCACGATCGGCGACTAGTGTTTGCCGCATGCTGGTACTGGACCCGTAAGCTACAAGCGCGCTTCTTTGCAGAGGAGATCGCCGCGGCCGTGGAGGCCGCATCGAAAGCGCGCGAGCTACAATGGTGTCGGCCGTCGTTTTTCGAGGAGGCCGAATACCGCTTTTTCGGTGCGCTCGCACTGGCGGCCTGTTGCGACACGGTGACCGTCGACGAGCTTCCCGCGCAGCTTGAGGCAATCACAGCTCAACATAAGAAAATCATTATATGGGCGGAGTCCTGCCCGGAAAATTTCGGCAATCGAGCGGCCCTCGTCGCTGCCGAGATCGCGCGACTTGAACGCCGAGAACTGGAAGCCGAGCGGTATTACGAACAGGCGATCCGCCTTTCGCGCGAGCAGGGCTTCATCCATAACGAAGCACTCGCCCACGAGCTCGCGGGGCGGTTCCACATGGCACGAGGCTTGGAAACAATCGCGTATGCCTATTTGCGTGGCGCCCGCTACTGCTACGAACGCTGGGGAGCGCTTGGCAAAGTCCGGCAGCTCGAGCGGCGCTACCCTCGCCTTCTGGATGAACGTGCGACTGCCGCAGCCACTGACACGGCGATCAAAGATCTCGGGCAACTGGATCTTTATCCCGTTGTCAAGATGTCGCAGGCGGTGTCGAGTGAGATCTTCTTGGACAAGTTGGTCGAGAAACTCATGGTGCTGGCCGTGGAGCATGCCGGCGCGACTCGGGGTTTGCTCATCGTTTCGCGAAACGAAGAGCAGCGGATAGAGGCAACCGTAGCTACCGGTCCGGACGGAGTCACGGTTCACATAAGCCGATCAGCTGTAAGTCCTTTAGACCTGCCTTTGTCTGTCCTTCGCTATGTGACACGCGCCCGAGATGGTGTGATCGTCGATGACGCAACGATCCCCAACCAGTTCGAGATCGATGAGTACATTCGCGTAAATCACGCCAAATCGATTCTATGTCTGCCGCTCGTCAAACAAGCGAAGCTTATAGGCGTTCTCTATCTTGAAAATAACCTGACGCCCTACGCGTTTACGGCGAGGCGGGTAGAAGTGCTCAAACTACTCGCCTCACAAGCGGCAATTTCCCTCGAAAACGCCTGGCTCTTGGCATCGCAGGCCAATCTTATGCACGCCGCACGTCTGACGACAATGGGCGAGCTTGTGGCGTCGATCGCCCACGAAGTGAACCAGCCGCTCATGGCGATCGTAACCAATGCGGAAACTTGCGTTCAGTGGCTTGCCGCTACTCCACCCGATCTTGATGAGGCGCGAAAGGCCGCTGAGCGCGTTGTTAGAAATGGGCATCGTGCGGGCGAGGTTATTAAGAGCGTTCGCGCTTTGGTCGGCAAATCCTCACGTGAAACGACTCGCCTCGACCTCAACAGCCTCATCGCAAATACGCTCGAGCTTATGGGCGCCGAATTGCGGCGGCATGACGTCGTTCTCAATACGGAGTTCTTGACCTCCCTCGAACCTGTAGTCGGCGACCGAGTTCAGCTCGAGCAGGTCATTGTGAATCTCGTTACGAACGGCATCGAAGCGATGAGCGCGATTACGCACCGCCCGCGGTTGCTACGTGTTGGCACTCAGCTTGATGATGGCGGAAACGCTTTGATTGCCGTTGAAGACTCGGGTGTGGGGATTGAACTATCTCGGGTAGAGCGAATTTTCGATCCCCTCTTCTCGACCAAGCCTGAAGGTATGGGAATGGGGCTCGCAATCTGCCGGTCTATCGTTGAAGCCCATGGTGGGCGGCTATGGGCGTCACCGCAGCTTCCTTACGGAAGTATCTTTCGATTCACGCTGTCGTCAGCGAAACGCGAGTTCCGAAGTGAAACCGCCTCACAGTGAGAGTCGGCCGACCGTTGTCGTAATCGAAGACGACGGGGATATACGCGATGCTCTCGGTGGCCTCGTGCGATCGGTCGGCTTACAAGTAGCTCTATTTGCCTCTCCCAAGGAATTTCTCGAAAGCCCCGTAAAGGTCCACCTGGGATGCTTCGTTCTTGATGTCAGGCTCCCCGGTCGGAGTGGCCTGGATTTTCACGATGACCTCGTGAAGGCAAACGCGCAGCTTCCTGTTGTCTTCATCAGCGGCCACGCCGATGTGGCGATGTCGGTACGTGCGATGAAGGCGGGTGCAGTCGAATTTCTGACCAAGCCGATCCGACCTCAGGATCTGCTCGATGCGATTCAGCTGGCAATCGAGCGCGACCGCGCACGTCGAGAGTACGATCTCGCCACGGCGCAGACGCGGGCAACCTTCCAATCGCTAACTCCTCGCGAACGCGAAGTGATGGCGTTGGTTGTTGCTGGCCTTCCCAACAAGGAGATCGCCGAGCGAATCGGCGTTGGCTTGGCGACGGTGAAGCTTCATCGGAGCCAGATAATGCGGAAGATGCGGGCTGGGTCGCTGCCCGACTTGGTGAGAATGGCAGACAAGCTGGAGCTCCCTCGACCTAAGAGCTAGAGCGTATCGACCAAAGGCTAACCTCCGCTCTGCCCTCAGTGATTCGGCCTGACCTACGGGCAAGTAGGCACCTGCATCGTGCAGCGGTACTGTAGGTGAAACCTACAGGAAGGCTGTCGTGCGGGAGATGCCGCTCGTTTCGTGCATCGATGATGACGAGTCCGTTCGCGACGCGATAGAGGGATTTCTCAAAGCTTTCGGTTTTTCGGTCGCGGTCTTTCCGTCCGCCGAAAGCTTTCTGGAAACTGGGGATTTGGATCATACGTCCTGCTTGATCACAGACGTCAGGTTGAACGGTATGTCAGGTATTCAGCTCCTGCTCCGCCTGGGTGAGTTAGGTTATCGAATCCCGAGCATTGTTGTCACCGCGTTTGCTGATGACGAGACGCGTGAGCAAGCCATCGCCATTGGTGCCGTTTGCTTTCTGGCGAAGCCCGTCGCCAAGGAGGAATTACTGACCTGCATCCACGCAGCCGTAAAGCGGCAGTTGGGTGAGGAATAGTAGTCCCGGACCACATCCAATGATCCGAAGGACTCGGAGACCGCAATGTAGAGATGAAGGAGGCGCAGCCATGCAACGAACGACCGATCTGCAGCGGCAGCACTCACTTGCTTCTCCGTCCGATGGACGGAACTTAGATTCTAAGGAGGACCAACCCGCTCGCTGCCAACAAACCATTCGCTTTAGGCGATTTTCCGTGCTCCCGTCGGCTCGGCAGGTCCTCGTGGACGGGAGGCCCATCGAAGTCGGTGGGCGGGCCTTCGACGTGCTGATGACCCTGATTGAAGCTCGGGGCGCGGTCGTCAGCAAAAGGGAGCTCATCACGCGTGTCTGGCTCGGCCTCGTCGTAGAGGAAATCAATTTGCGAGTTCAGATTTCTGCGATTCGAAGGCTTCTTGGTAAAGATCGAGGCATCCTTAAGACCGTTCCCGGGCGCGGCTATTTGTTTGCGGAAGACGTGACAATGGCGAAACCGCTATTCGACGCTCGATGCTTGGCGCCAGCGCCTGAGCGCATTTCCCCCACCTCCAAGGCAATGTCGCAACGGAAGCCGACCGCATCGCGGACAATAGGTTCCGGCGAAGGAGTAGAGCTTGCCGTCGTCGTCATCGACGACGATAAGGACGTACGCGAGGGTCTTCAGAGTCTTTTGCGGGCGGTCGGATTGCGAGCCGAACTCTTTGCCTCGCCTAAAGATTTCCTCGCAAGGGCCTCGACAATCTACCCCCAATGCTTTGTTCTCGACGTTAGGTTACCGGGATGTAGCGGGCTCGATTTTCACGATGATCTCGTGAAATCGAATGTTCGCCGTCCGGTCGTGTTCATTAGCGGCCACGCGGACGTTCCGATGTCGGTTCGGGCAATGAAAGCCGGTGCGGTCGAGTTCCTCACCAAACCTATCCGCCCTCAGGATTTACTCGATGCCATTCAGCTGGCGATCAGTCAGGCCTGAGCGTGAGGTTCGCTCACAAAAAATAAGCCGCTTCCTTGCCCTCGCCGCCGGGCCGAACCACCAAAAATCGCCCAGCAGGTCTTAAGAGGTCTATGTAGCCTCGCCGCACGGCAATAATCGCCGCGCGAGTTCGATCGGTGATTTCAGGCGGAATGCGGCGCTGACCCGCATGGACCATTCGTATGGTGTCGATCAGCTCGCTGCGTAAAAGGTTCTTCAACAGGTAGCCGACAGGTCCAGCTCTGAACGCGAGCAGGGCTTGGATGTCGCCAGCCGCAGTCGTCAACACAACGAGCCGCGCGCGCGACGACTCAGAGCGGATCGCCGTAATCGCATCGATGCCGTTGACTTTCGTCAGGGCATCACGATCCGGACATCCGCGAACCCTTGCTCGAGGTTAGCTTACAACAACGGTTGACAAACCTTAACAGCGTCGTGTTGCTTGTTCACTTTATGCTCTCCAATAGAAAAGTCCTTCCCCTCTCGGCCCGATCCGTCACATGACGACCCTCGCAAGTTTCTCCAGCGGCCGCATCCTCCTTCATCTGCTTGCCATGCTGGGAGACCGGTGCGTTCGTTTCCACGTCGCGGGAATCATGAGGGAGATAGTCCCGGTCGCGACAGCGCCACCTCTGCTGACTGAAGTGCATGGGCGCCCGATTGATAGCTAGGTCTGCCGCCCCGTTTGATCGATCAGGCAATACGTTCTGCATAGGTTTGAATCGAACACGCATCAAATCAGCCGGCAACGTTTTACAAGGATTAACGGTGACCCCACGTCAGATCGTCTTAAGCTCTGACTTACCGATGGAGTACTTCAGATGTACGAGCCCGTTATCAACCGCTCCTCGTTCGGCGATCTAAGCCGGACCTTGATTTGCCGGTCGCCGGCCACGCCAGCGCACGCTGGACAAAACGAGAGGTTGGGCGACCGAGCGCAGAGCGATGGGACATCCGCCGGTTGGCTCGAGCGCATCGGGACGACCCGGACCTCTCCCGACCAGTTGCTGATCGCGGTGACAGAGCTCTTCAAAGCGGTCAGCAATATGCTTCAGGATGAATGCGAATCGGCCGAACAATGCGTCGAACGCGCCCGGGCGATTCTGCATATCGACCGTTCTCCGGGAGAGCACGTCGCCCCGGCTCCGACAGGAAGGAGCAGCAGGACTGGGTACGTTGGCGGAGGCTTGGCGCCGTGGCAGGGTCGACGGACGAAAACGTATATCGAGACGAATTTAAGTTCCAAGATCAGATCGAAAGAGCTCGCCAAACTGGTGGGCCTCAGCCTCTCTCATTTTTCCCGCGCCTTCAAGGACACTTTCGGTGGGTTGATATTGACAACCAATATTCCGCTCCTGCAGATTGCGATGGAATGCGGTCTGGCCGACCAAGCGCACTTAAACAGGCTCTTCGATAAGTTCGTCGGCGAGAGCCCGGGTGCGTGGCGCCGCGCTCGAGCGATGGCCCAGATGTAAATGGACATTTTGAACAATGCCGAGCGGCTCGTACCGGCGGTTCAGCTCCCGCCACCACCTGCTGGGTATTGTCGTCGCAGCGATCCCTTTTAGACCTAGGTCCTCCTCGATGAATAGGCCGGCACATGAGCTTGGAGGTGAGGTGAGCTTCTGGGTCTCCGCTGGAGTCGCTCAGCGGCTGTCGTCAGCCTGCCCTCCTCCGCCACCGCCTCGGAACTGCGCAGATACCTCACCTGCAAGCCTTAGCCCACGCCATGTGCTGCTCGTCGACGATGATGCCCCAACCCGCGAACGTGTTGCGGACTACTTGAGGCTCAATGACCTCCGCGTGACACCTGTGGAGAGCGGCAAGCGGATGATGCAGGTTCTTTACGAAGAGGCCATCGACCTCGTTGCACTCGAGCTCAAGCTGCGGGGCGAAGATGGACTTCAGCTGGCCGCCCAGCTGCGAGCGGCGTCAACCATCCCTCTCATCATCGTCACCAATCGCACCGAGGAAGCTGACCGTGTAATGGGTCTTGAGCTTGGAGCGGACGACTACGTCACTAAGCCGTTCAGCGCGCGCGAGCTGCTCGCAAGAATTCGGGCGGTCATGCGACGCTGCCGCACCGATGAGACCGCACCGGCACCGGACGACGATGCCGTGCGTGCATACCGTTTTGCTGGGTGGGACCTCAACGTCCGTTTACGCAGGCTGACGTCTCCGGCTGGCGAGCGGCTTCCGATCAGCAATGGTGAATTCGGTCTGCTCGTCGCGTTCCTTCGTCGGCCGGAACGCGTCTTGACTCGCGATCAACTGCTCGATTTGTCGCGATTACACGGCGGCGATGTTTACCGTCGGGCGGTCGATACGCAGATATTGCGCTTGCGGCGCAAGGTCGAGGCTAACCCCCTGAGGCCGGAACTAATCAAGACCGAGCGAGGTTTCGGCTACCGATTCTGTGCCTCGGTAGCGATTGTGCATCACTTGGGAGCGTGATGGCAAGCAGTACGTCACTGTCACAAGACCTGTACCTCGAGAACCGGTCCTTCAGAAAGGCGCAATGAGCGCTCCCTGCCGTTGACGGCACCTTGGCAACGCGCTCTTGATCAACTCACCATGGGCTAAACCAATGATCAACCTGGAAATCAACGGCCAAATGCGTACGTTCGACGTCACGGACGATGTGCCGCTGTTGTGGGCATTGCTTGATGTTGCCCATATGACGGGCACCAAGTTCGGTTGTGGCGGCATCGCCCATGGGGTCAACCGCTGAACCTCATACCTGTCTGTCACCCCAGCCAAGCGCCCTAGCCCCGAACCCAAAGCTCCGCAAAGGATATTCGACATGACCACGTACACACACCAGACCGCGCCGACGCAGTTCGTCGAAGCTAACGGCATCCGCTTCGCCTATCGCCGATTCGGCAAGACCGGCGGTGTGCCTATCGTCTTCAACCAGCACTACATCGGCACCATGGATTACTGGGATCCCACGGTGACGGATGGCTTCGCTCGCGACCGTGGGGTGATCCTGTTCAATAACGCGGGCGTCTCCAGCAGCTCCGGCGAGGTGCCTACCTCGTTCGAGGAGATGGGCGCTAACGCCATCGCCTTCATCAGGGCGCTCGGACTGAAGCAAGTTGACGTACTTGGCTTCTCGATCGGCGGCATGGTCGCGCAGGAAATCGTTTTGCAGGCGCCCGATCTCGTTCGCAGGTTGATCGTCGATGGCACCGGTCCGCGCGGCGGTCAGAGAATGGAGTCGCTGACCCAGGCTGCAGGGCGGCTCTTCGGCGCCACCTATGATCCGCCCGAGAATGTCTGGCTCGCGGTCAAATTCAGTCCCTCGGAGGCGGGCCAGGCGGCGGGACGGGCGTTTTTGAAGCGCACGCACCTTCGTCAGGTTGGGCGCGATCCCGAGGTGAACGACAAGGTGTCGCCCGCCCAGATGGAAGCGATGGACAAGTGGGGCGTCCAGCAAAAGGGGTCCTACGACTATCTGAAGACGATCAAGCAGCCAACGCTCGTCGTGAACGGCAGTAACGACGTGATCATGCCCACGGTAAACTCTTTCATCATGCAGCAAAACATCCCGTACGCGGAGCTGATCGTCTACCCCGACTCCAATCACGGCGCACACCACCAATATCCGGAGCTCTTCGTTGAACACGCGACTCTGTTTTTGAACGCGTGACGACGACGGCAAGACAGCTGGGTAGCAGCGACCCAAAGGGAATGAACATGACTGTTCAATCCGACAACGAGCGAAACAAGGCGGTGGTGGATGAGTATTTCAAGGCGGGAGTCCAGGGCCACCTCACGAGCTTCGCCGCCTATCTGCATCCCGACTTCACAGTAACCGCGCCTAACTACCTTCCTTGGGGCGGTCGACACGTCGGGGCAGCGTTCTTCCGTGACCACCTACTGCCAAGTGTTACCGACGTGTTCGATTTCGCACGGTTCAGCTACGACAACGTCGTTGCCGAGGATGGCCACGTCGTGGCGGTATTCAACATCGGCGTTACCGGGACCGACGCGATCGTCAAGATCGTTGACCATTGGACGCTACTGGACGGCAAGGCCATCTCGCTCTGGGCCGCCTATTTCGAGCCGCAGGCCGTGCTCGAGAAACTCGGGATCAAGCACGGCCTCGGTCGCTGATCCTTTTGTCTCTTGTGTGGGCTGCCGCTCGGCTAACATGACAAACCCTCCAGCCGAACGCATACCGCATTGCCTGCGGTCCGCTTCCGACGTCGCCAAGGAGTCCGTATGTCGTCATCGGTGAAAGCACGTCTTATCATCATCGTTCTGGTGGCCACGACCGCATCGCTTGCCTGCGCCGAGGATCTGCGCGCGCCCGACACGTTTTCGTCGCTTAGCGATCCGTCTGAACGCGCGCGCGCGCTGTTCGTGGAGGCCGGTCGCGTCCTGCAGCATCCGCGTTGCCTGAATTGCCACCCGGTCGGCGAGCGACCGACGCAGGGCGACGACCGTCATCCGCATTACCCGCTGGTGGTCCGCGATTCCGACGACAAGGGGGCCGTCGGCATGCGTTGCACGACCTGCCACCAGGATGCGAATTACGAGCCGTCGCGGGTTCCAGGACATCCGCTGTGGCATGTCGCGCCGAAGTCGATGGCATGGCAGACGAAATCGTTGGGGCAGATCTGCGAGCAGATCAAGGACCCGAAGCGCAACGGCGGCAAGACGCTCGCGGCTCTCCACGAGCACATGGCGCACGACTCGCTGGTAGGCTGGGCGTGGATGCCCGGCGGAAACCGCGAGCCCGCGCCCGGCACGCAGGCACAGCTGGGCGCGTTGATCGGCGCGTGGATTCAGTCTGGTGCCGCTTGCCCCGCATCCTGACGACCGATGCCGGTGTGTCTGGTATCCCCCACCTGAATGAGGAGCTTTTACATGGCGATCACGCTCAACATAAACGGCACGCGTCGTGAATTCGACGGCGATCCGAACACGCCGCTGCTGTGGGTGATCCGCGAGGACCTCGGTCTCACCGGCACCAAGTACGGATGCGGGATTGCGCAGTGCGGCGCCTGCACCGTCCACGTCGACGGTCAGACGTTGCGCTCGTGCTCGGCGCCAGTCTCGGCGGTTGCCAATCGCCAGGTAACGACGATCGAAGGCTTGTCATCGCGTGCCGCGAAGGCGGTGCAAAAAGCGTGGGTCGATCTCGACGTCGTGCAGTGCGGGTACTGCCAGTCGGGGCAGATCATGTCGGCGACTGCCCTGCTCGAGAAAAAGCCCAAGCCGAGCGACACCGATATCAATCACGCGATGGCAGGCAACATCTGTCGTTGCGCGACCTACCAGCGCATCCGCGCGGCCATCCACGCCGCGTCGACGCAGCTCGCCGGTTAAAGGGGGAACCATGCATCCCCTGATGAATCGCTTCCACGATGAGGAACGACGCCGGCTCATGGAATTCCATGGCGTCCAAGAAACCATCGCGCCGTTGGTGTCGCGCCGCGTATTCCTCCAAAGCGCCGGCGCGACCGGACTCGCAATCGGTTTCGGCTGGCTCGCGCCCATGGACGCCAACGCCGCTCTGCCCGGCGTAGAGGGAGCCGCGGCGAGCCCGCTTGCGCCCAACGCGTTCGTCCGCGTGGGCACCGACAATCTCGTCACCGTGATCTGCAAGCACCACGAGATGGGTCAGGGCAACACGACGGGCCTCGCCTCGCTCGTTGCCGACGAGCTCGATGCCGACTGGTCGCTGGTGCGCACCGAGTACGCGCCCTCCGATGCGAATCTGTACAAGAACCTGGCGTTCGGCATGCAGGGCACCGGTGGCTCGTCCGCCATCGCCAATTCGTTTTTGCAATATCGCAGCGCCGGAGCCACCGCGCGGGCCATGCTCGTCGCTGCGGCCGCCGAGGCCTGGCACGTGCCGGCCGGCGAGATCCGGACGTCGAAGAGCATGCTCACGCATTCGTCGGGCCGGCGTGCCACTTACGGCGAAATGGCGGTGGCCGCAAGCCGGCAGATGCCGCCCGACAATCCGCCGATGAAGTCCGCGGCGCAGTTCACGTTCATAGGAAAGGACCGCTCGACGCCGCGGGTCGATTCGCCGTCGAAGTGCAACGGAACGGCGACGTACACCATCGACGTCAAGCTCCCGGGCTTGCTCGCTGCGGTGATTGCGTGGCCACCGTCCTTCGGCGCCAAGCTCGTATCCTTCGATGCCACCGACGCGAAGAACGTAAAGGGCGTTACCGACGTCGTGGAAGTACCGGAAGGCGTGGCGGTGGTCGCCACAGCCACGTGGGCCGCGCTCCAGGGCAGGCGGGCGCTCAAGGTGCAGTGGGACGAGTCAGCGAGCCATGAGCTCGATTCGGAGGCGTTGCTGGCCCGCTATCGCGCGCAGGCCGCGCAACCGGGCACGCCGTTCACCAAGCCCGCGTCGACGTCCGCCACGCCTGCGCCCGTCAAGACAATCGAGGCCGTGTACGAGTTCCCGTTCCTTGCCCACGCGTCGATGGAGCCGATGAATTGCGTCGCATGGCTGCACGACGGCATGCTCGAAACGTGGTCGGGGCACCAGTTCCCGACGTTCGACCACATGCTCGCCGCGAAGGCGGCCGGGCTGCCGATGGACAAGGTCAAGCTGCACACGCTCGTGTCGGGCGGCAGCTTTGGCCGGCGCGCCAACGTGTGGAGCGACTTCACCGTCGCTGCCGTCAATGTCGCCAAGGCGATCGGCGGCCGCGCGCCGGTGCGCCTGCAGTTCAGCCGGGAGGACGACACGGGCGCTGGGCAGTACCGGCCGATGTACGTCCACGCAGTCAAGGTGGGGCTCGACGCGCAGGGCCGTGTTGCAACGTGGCAGCACACAGTCGTCGGCCAATCGATCCTGGCCGGCGGACCGATGGCCGAGATGATGATCAAGGACGGCATCGACC
>WNFQ01003159.1_pt1 | contig 18195 bp, 33 predicted proteins | sample 5400171 | NCBI WGS metagenome assembly WNFQ01 (sample SAMN13153356, study PRJNA577476) | soil metagenome | isolation source: 20 cm soil under Madrone tree | place: USA:California | collected 2016-06-14 | reverse complement strand
TTGTCCTGTCACCGTCCGTTACTTAACCCCCGTCTTCCTGTGTGTTTCTCGATCGGCATAACGATGCTCAGACAGACCATCTTGCCCGATGTCCGTGTCTCTTCAGCTCATCACGTGTGGGTGGCCAGAAATTAATTGTCCTGACGCGTGAGCCAGTGGCGTGGCGTCACTAAGAAAATGCCTCACTAGCCGAAATTGCCTCCCCTTGACCTCGCATTGATCGCACCACAACGATATCGGCGTATTTGGACATCGGATTTTTGACCGTAGCGCCCCGGAACAGGCTGGAGCGGGTATCTCGGCTTGTCTCATAAATCGAAGACCGCAATATTGTACTCTTGCAAGGCACTTGGACTAGCCACATGCGCGACTTCCGTGTATAAAATAAACCGGCCCAAGGCTGGTCTCACAAATACCCCCTTCCTCTTGTCTACTGTGCTTGTCTATTTTTTCTTACGAATACACGCCATGATGTTCACCTCTCGCGCGTTACTCAGCGGAATTGCCCTATACGCTTCGGCAGCCACTGCGGCGACCTGGCAGGTCAGCGTCAGCAACGACAGTGCAGGCCTCATATTCAATCCCAATAACATCGTCAGGCAACCCATCAGTCATTATATTCATCGTCGTGCTGACAGTCTCCGTCTTTCAGACCGCCGCTGTGGGAGACGCCGTCGTGTTTACATACCATCCCAAGAACCACTCCGTGACCCAGTCCAGCTTTGCCCAGCCATGCACGCCTCTTTCTGGCGGATTCGACTCTGGCTTGTACGTCGTTCTGTCTACCCGAAATTCTCTCACTGCATGTCAATTTATTGATGCGTCTCCGTAGCTTTGCTGTTGCAAACGGAACTGATAACGCCACCCTCCCCACGAGGCAATTCACTGTAAACGATGTACGCCTCTCTTCAAATACGGCTTTACTGCCATATTGGCAACCTGGTCTTTTTTATCTTACTTTTTTTTCGGTCCTTTTAGACAAACCCCATTTGGATTCATTGTCGCCAGGCTGCAAACACTGCGGCAAGCCATTGTGGCAAGGGCATGGTGTTCGCAGTCAACCCTGGAGCTGAGGGCAGCGCGAACTCCTTCTCAGCCTATCAGGCAAATGCGTTGGCCGTAGGTGCTAAGTTGGCAAACACGACGAATGCAACCTCAACTAGCTCCGGCTCGAAACCGTCTTCGAGCTCAATTGGGGGCTCTAGCTCGAACGGGGCGTTCATGAATATTGATAGCTCCAACGCCTTGTTGATGACTGGTTTGGGGATGATTGCTAGCCTAATGGTTTGATTGGTGTGATACAATAGAAACGATCAAGGATGGGAACGGATTTCTTGTTTCCTGCTGTTTCACGACTTTGTCCTAGTTTGGTCTTCTAATCATATTTGTGTATTTGGTTTGGTTGGACTCAGATCGTATGACGTCATCTCTTTATTGATGGCCAGTTCCAGTTTTCCTGATTATTATGCGATCCTCAACATCCCGAAGAATGCATCGACAGAGGACATCAAGCAAGCATACAGGAGGGAATCCTTGAAGTCGGCTTGAAATTTTGTCGTGTCGTACTTAGCTTCGTACTCACACAACCACGCCCCCCAGGACGCATCCTGATAGACTGTTCAGTGCCTCTGTAGAAGAGAAGAAAGCAGCTACGGAGAGGTTCCAGGTAAGCGAGTTCCACTCGTGAGTTGACCAACTCAGTTTATATATACTCTGCAATCCAACCCAGGCTGTCGCGGATGCGTACTATGTGCTCTCCGACCCACAACGACGCAGCGATTACGACCGGTTATCCTCCAGCAAATCTTCCTCTGAGCGAACCAGCGATCCAAATGCCTCGAGCAACTTTTTCCGCATGTTTTCCGGCATGTTCACTAACAACGCAGCGGGCAACGGGCAGAGACCCGACGCAGATCAAGTCTTTGGCGACGCATTTGAAGACGTATGTCATCTTCTTCTTTCCCTATCATATGATACTTTACTAGGGCCCTCCAACGGCGTAGGAGGGTACAGTACGCGCGACGACCGCTCACCCCACTTTTTTTTTTTTGGCTGCAGCTTTTACGACCGGAGGTCGAACGGCATCTCCCGTTGTGGACATGGTTGGGCGCAGCATGCGGTGCTGGTTTAGGGTTTATAACCGCCAACGTGCCCGGCCTCGTCGTTGGTGCATATGCGGGCAATCGACTCGGTGCCATTCGGGACGCAAAGGGCAAGAGCGTGGCGGCCGTGTTCGCCGAGTTGGGCGCGTCGCAGAAAGTAGAGGTACGCCGAGAACGTTCCCGGCGCCCGGGGTCTCTTGATCTCCATGTCTCTAATTTGACTATCGGACGCCCTGCTCACAGATCTTGCGCGCGCTCGCCTTGAAGGTGTTAGGCGTCGCTTATACCTGAGCTAGTGTGTTTGTGATCCGATTCGTGGGATGGACTTTTGTATTCTCAGTAATTCGTGTCTGATCGCTAATCAAACTTATTACATGACATGCCCATGTCCGGCCTTTGGTGGCGTGGTGATGCGGTGACGAATTGTCCCGAAATCGCCTTGACAGCACGCACCCACGTTCGTGATTGGACGGGGGCGGTTCGTATTCTGCTAAATGAGTCATGCGGCTCAAAACATTAGACAAATTTGCGCTTGGTGGACGTTGGGAAGTAAAAGCCAGTTACATTCATTTTTATGTACTGTATCAGCTCAACCGCGTATGTTATGCCGACATCACCCGATTACTTGGAAATACACAATCATGTCATCCTTCGGAGTATACAAGAGACTATTAAGATGCGCGCATTGTTTTACGGGATTGGTTATTGTGCGGCCTTTCCCCTTGTAGCTGACTCTATGAGAGCTGGAAGTACCCCCGTTTCCTGGGGGAAGGGTACATGGCCATGGGGGGTTGATGGTAAATAATGAAGAATCCCTGGAGGAAGAAGGAAGCCATTTGCGCAGATGTTTGCGTTATTCGTTCGATGTTTGAATTCACTTTTGTAAGGATGAAGATGAAGTGACAATGTAATTGTACAATGATTGTTTGGTGTGAAAGCTGGAAGCCAGGCAAGTATGGCTGGCAACAACGTGAGCTCTGATGTCCCACGTCATATCTTATTGTTCGTCCGGTTCCGGGCCTAGACTACCACCACATCTCCCCGACTTCCGCGGCGCTGTCGGCATGAGGTGCCGAAACGCCAATCGCCTCCCGGACCGCACTGTAGTCATTCAGTCCCGCGGCACCGTTAGCTAATGCAAGAGTCAATGCTGCGATGACTTTCTCTTCCCGGGAGGAAAGGGAAGGCATGGCAGCCGGTGGCGGCGGGGAAAGTGAGAGAAGTGATGAAGTGGAAGAACTGGCGGCGGTGTGTGAGAGCTCTGGGGTCGTCTGCGGCGAGTCTAAGTCCATATCACCAAGGGTGAGCACGCGCTTCTTGGGGGGACTGGCGGCACAGAGGGATGAGGCCCTTGTCGCCGGTGATGTCTCATCCGACAAGATCAGCACGTCATCCTCATCATCAGAACCAAGATCGTCGTCCTCCGAATTGACCTCCGGAGGGCTTGATGTTCGGGGAATGATATCGCGTCCGCGAGGGGCGATGTATGGAGGGAAAGGAGAACTAAAGCGATGGGTCTGGCGTGGAGCTTGTGGGCGAGACGACTCCCAATCGCGCATACGCTGCACGAAGCCTTCCGAGGCATCGGTAATGCTTTGATGAAGCTCCCAAAATGCGTAAGAATGGAGGGCCGAAACATTTTGATCAATTATTACAGGATGAGAATTTGGCTTGCGAAGAGGTTGAGAGGGTGGTGGACGAGAGTCGCACGGTCTAAGATCGAAGGCAGAAGAAGTGGATGGGAAGCGGGGAGTTGGGGTGGTGTCTGCTGCAGCCACCCCCTGGGTTAGCCCAGAAGCAGCAAGAAGAGGCTAAGGGTAAGAATGAGTGGGCCTCAGAAGGACCAGATGTATTGGCACATACGGGTGTATGCTGTGTGCGGGGACGCTTTTCACGCCTCCATGAATCGAGATCCCATTGACGAGGGAGGTCCTTGCGAGAATGAGTGCGCTTGGCTGGCGAGTGACATGAATCGACACAGAGATGATTATGGTTGATTAAAGGAGAGACGGTAAGAGACCTGCGACGTTGATGAGACGGGCGATAGGGAGACATGCAAGTGGGAATCGATCAACCAGCCTCGTCTGATGTCATTCCATCTCCCCGCCATTTCCCACGACCTGCACAATATGCCCCTTAAAATACACACACGTCATTACCCCATTCCCACCCTCACTCTGCTCTCCCACCCTCCCGTTCGCCAGCTGTAGATGCATTAGCTCGCTGACGGCATTCGTTCGAATACGTACTTGGTCCACCAGGGATTTCCCACCCACCGAGAGTCGCTTTTTAAAAATAATCTGGGTCTTCGAGAGCGTGTTCTCCTTTCCCCCAAGAAGTGCACGAAGCTCCCTTAAGAGACTCTTAGACCACGGAGAGCACGAAGCCCATTTCACTTTTTTAGAGGAATTGCTGTCAATTCCTTCGACAGAGGTCAAGAACTGATTACCCAATGGATCGCCACTGTTGCGCAGTAAGGCCAACAATCCCTCACATATTGTGGGAGCCACAAGACAACTCAAAGGCGCTTCATCCCCTGTATAATGCCCAGTAAGAATTAAAAGCAGGACATTTCTCAAGTAGTCCCAGATTTCGACAACAGTAGATGTGTTGGGGCTTCGAAGATGCTCCCGAGCCAGTACGCAAGATGCAATGCATGCTGAGCTACTCGTAAGTTCGAGATTGAGAATTTGTTGATGTGCGCGGACTTACAGGCCATGAGAATGTCTGAACGTGGACGCGAGAGACCAATTTCCCATGGTATTTTGTCGTACCCTATATTCAGGGACTTGTTGCCTCGCGAGCTTCCAAGCGAAGAAAGTAAGGTAAGGAGGTGACAGGAAAGATATGTGTCCATTCTAGACACATATACTGCCACTGTAGAGAGGAGCGCCGAGACCGAGATTCCACAGCAGAGACGGGGGAAAGTTTTACAACAGAGCGTCAAAAAGCTCATGGCCAGACCTATCGTTCGTATCATGTCCTGTGTTAACGGCACGCACGTTTCCGCAGCACTGGAGACCACCCTATACGAAACAAAAGACGAGATCTGAAAACATTAAACATAATAGTACTGTGACGCACTTTTGCAAAACAGCAATAGCTAAACAGGGATCAGAATGATCAACTCATAGAAGGTTGTACCATGGATGGTTTACACACTCTTTTCCAACTTCGGGAGAAATTGTGACTGCTTATCGACCTCCAGTGCTTGTAAGGCAACTCGGAGTTCATTTGCATCTACGTGTGTTAGAGCTTCAACGAGCGCTTCTTGAGCTGTCGGGTGCGTGAGATGTATCTGATAAGTGTCTGCACATCTACTCTCACCTTCGAGGCTTACGCCTTCAGTCATGCATTCAACAAGTATACAGCAAATCAATCTAATAAAGGCCGACGTTGCCTTGATATGCCAGGAATGGCAAGGGTGTAAAAGTTGGGCAGTCCACCAGACGGTTCGAAGCAAAAGGGTTGACCACATGGTTGGGGTTCTTCCTACCTCATAAAGTGATGATAATGTGATAATATGTTTTAGTAACTCCTTAGGTGCATCTGTTGGAATTTGTGTTTTGGTAAGGAACAAACGACGCACGGTGACTGCGATTGCCGCATCGGAAGGACTTGACATTGATGCATGTAAGAGCAGCCTCTGCCAATTAGGATGGCGCATCCATCGCATGCACACACACAGGGTATCAGCGTGACATGTCCAGACAGCTGTCTAAGCCACCGTCATCATTTATAACCCAAGTGCTGGTTTGATATAAGCTTACCAGCTGCGTTATTAACTCCATATCTGCAAGTCTTGTATCATTCCAGATGGTCCAGCTCCAAGGTACAACTTGTCCCCAGCCGAGAAGCACGCTTTGAGCGCCATCTAGGCGAGCAAAGGGCAATAGCGCGCCTTTGAGTGTCACACGAGGATCGGGGTAGATGATGATGCGTATAAGATGTAGAATTTCTGGAGGAAACACATAGGGAAACTCGCGCCGAGTCTGTACAATGGAGCCGTTCGTCTGTTTGGTCACCTACACGCACTGTCATTTTCGCTGTCGTTGAGGTCGTATGGCACATACGGAGAACAAGGCCAAGATCATCGCAAACAAATATTCTTAACAAGTAAGTTCGGAGGACTCTAGTCAACCAGCTCGGCGTGAATCTGTTCGTAGAGTTAGCCGTGGCAGCCGTTAACGCGCATGGGTTACGAACGTATCGACTCGGGGTTGCGTCCCAGAGAGCTGTGGATGAAGAATATATGCGGCAAATGTGAGCCGCAAAGACAGCCGGAGTACTGTACACGAAGCCATGTTAGACGTGAGAAGGTCCAGCATCTCAGCCCAGGTGTCTGGTTCTCTTTAGTGAGAGATACGTCAATTATCGGACCAGCTTACACGGTAATTGGGAAGCAGCCAGGATTGCTTCGTCTTCCTCTCGCCTGGCAAGTGTATGCTTCATACCGTCCGTAACAGCGGTATCACTGGCAACGCAGACGGAAATTATGGCAATATTTGCGAGTATTACATCGGCGCAGGATACAACGGCACCCTTTACGGACGCAGAAAGGACGCCAACGTGAAGAAATTCGCGCCTATATGCAAGAACTTTGGAAAGAAAACATTCACTCACTGAGCGCAAAGGAATTGAATGCGATGCCACACATGATAAAGCTACTAGTACCCACTGATTTCATTGAACACCTCCATTAAGCCATCACGGTTGTTCGAACCTGGCATTGCTAGCTCGCCGATGGCATATATCAAGGTGTTAGATGCCCTCCGGATGTTGTTAGCGTATGTGATGTCCTAACTAATTTACATAGGTTCTCTTCAAGTTAGGGTGTGGGGTACCTTTACGAGAAGACGCGTCTCGACAGCACGCAGTTCTTGAAGGGCAGTATGTACATCTTTGAGATTCAAGGACACATGTGCCGGTGGAGGTTCATAGGGAGCGGAACCAAGATGATCTGCTTTGGAGTCCGTGTCAGTTGCGCTATCCATGTCAAGTTCAAGTGTAGTACAACGCCCTTGCGTTGAGTGCAGCGATTATGTAATCTAAGCGACATCAAAGGCCTTGGATTGAACTCAAAAAGACCGTCACATTCGACTGCGATTTGAGCATTTCACCACTCTGGGAGAATATCGCTTCATATGCCTCACTAGATTCGGCGCTCTGTGAGCGAACATTTAGTCCGCGCATAAGGATGTGATAATAGTTAAACATAACCTACCTCGGGGCCGTGGAAAGTAAGATCTTGCCATTCCTCTTCTTCCTCGGCTCGAAGGGATATGAGCATCTCTCTTCGCATCACGGACATCCCTCCCTGTAGATCTCTACCCCCTTTCTCTTCCGCTTTACGTGCAGCAACCTGAACCTCCTTGGCCTCACCCGCAGGTTTCTTGCCTTTCTTTAGAGCCGCAACTGGGGAAACTTCGTCAGGATCGGGGGGTGAGCCCTCGCTCGATTCGGAATCAGAGTCAGCCCCACGGGTCCGTCGGCTTTTGCGGTTAAGAGCGTCGAGATAGGTCAGGGTTGGCCGTAGTTGATGAGTCTCATTGATGGGATGCAAATGTAACGCGCCTGAGTGTGTATTATGAGCTTCGCCCGGACGGAATAAACGAGCAACTCACCATTGTGCACCATGCCCAGGAGGTACGTGCCAACGTGGGGAACCTCTTCACTCCTGTATCGAACTTCGGATAGGCGAGGCACTTCACCTTCCTTTCCCTTGCCTCCGCTAATCTGATTCTTCTCCTTGTCATCCTCCGACCTCCCGGCCCCCAATTCCTTCGACTTTTCAGCGTTCCATACCTCAGGACGGTGATCAACTGGGACGTGTACTTCTAAGCGGCGTGCTGTGGGCTTCAAGCGGGCTCGGATACGCTTTCCACTCGTTGCGGCTGAAGGAGGGACCTCCAATGAGCGGTTAAGGAGGGGAAACTGATGTAATTGGAGGTTGGGTGCGAGGTTGTTGGAGAAATGAACAGGTAGCACGTTCACGATGCGGTCATCTGTCTCCATTTCGCGGTCTGAACGTGTCAGTAACTACATTAAATGTCGCGTGCCCGGACCGCACGGAGCGACCCACGTCCATCACATCATCACAAAATCGGGGCTTGTATTGCAGTTTATTTGCCGTGTAACATGTAACATGTAACCACTCGTGAGTGGTTTGGGCTCATGAGCGCATGAGCGCTAATCTGTTTATTACCGCATCGGTGATGTCCGAGTCAGAATTACTTCGAATGAAATAATACGCTTGTCACTCCATCCGTCTCTCCATTGAAAGATCTAGTCTAATGGACTATAATGTCTAAGACTATTGACTGAGCGCGGTTGGTTCGCTCAGACTGCAATTTTCCAAGGACGATAAGAGCCATCTCCATCCATCTTTCTTGAGAGCCGGTTGATGGCTGGTTTCGTATTCGCTCATTTAACTCTACGGCCAGCTTGTTCCGAAGGTACTTGAGCGCTAAGTTTGTCTTTGCAGGAACGCGGAATTTGATCTTTAGGTCGACAAAGGCAGAGTCTGATGCAAGCTACATAGAGACTTAAACAACAAGAGCTGCGACAGTGAAACAGAGAAAATGAATTTACCTTGAAATTGCAGTCTCCGCATAATAAAAGCAGAGCGACGTCATCCACCGGGCCCGTCTCCCAGACATATAATTTCTTTGAATGCCTGTGAGGCGTTCATTTAGTAGGCGGCCTTTACGGTAATGGAAACGTACATTATTGTGAAGAATGCAAGGTGATTTACGCCGAAGTCTTGGGGCTTTCTTCTGAAGTTGACTGAAGAAGGATGGAAAGTAACGGCCTGAGAATTCGTTACGGTGGTTAGCTGTCCGTCCGTCGGATCTACTTTGAGTATCTTTGGATATAGACCCGCAGTCAGGGCGGCGTTGATGAGAGCGTTGTTCTTCGAATGGACATCCAACTCGGGGGGTAACAACACGAATCTCGTCCGAGATCGATTGAACCGTGCTCTGTAGTGAGTGGGTCTGAATACAGACTCGCAGAATAAAGGAGCGCAGACAGACCGCGAGAGCTGCCTAACGAGGGCTTTGTCCACTTGGACGAGCCTTGCATCGATCAAATACCTTGAAGGGATCGAGGTCACATAACAAGTGAGATAGACATATGGAAAACCTACGCAAGAAACTGCTGCCGAAGTTCTTCGATCTGCTGCAGATTCTGCGGAAAAATGGTGAACTAATGTTCTGTTTGGCGAACATGGGACACACCTGCCGGCTAAGAAAATTTGTCCTACAGAAATTCCATTCAGATTCCCCCTCGGAAGAAGCTCGTCGCCAACTTGAAAATGCATTGTGCATCGTGAGGAAATCGGAATTATCTGTGATGGCATTAGTTGAAGTCTGGGTCTCCACACAATGACGAACCCCTCATGAATGAGCCCTTCGCCCGATCAGCGTCTTTTTCGTGGCCGAACGGTGTGAGAAATGGGGACTTTGAATTAAGCGTTGCAGCGATGCTAAGAGCAGGGTCGAGGCAGCGAAAGATGGTCGCCATGAGTAGGAATTTACCGATATGGATGTCGGTTGGCAAAGCGCTGAGGAGCCGACCCAGAGGAGTTATCTCTTCATTAGGTGTCAGTGCACGGACCTGTAATACAGGATCCAAGGTATGAGTGTCAACTAACTGATAAGCAGTGATCAAGCAAACCTCAACTAGCGCAGACACCGCCCTTTGGATGTTCACCGATGATGGTGGATCTAATGCCCGGGACAGTACATCCTCAATCGATGAGCCCAGATCGACCTTCAGGATTTTGATGCGAAGGGCCAGATACGACAAACTCAATCGCATAATTTCCGGGTCAGGTTGGCCTGCCAACTAGGTATGGTTTGTCGTCTGCAAACGAGGGTGCGGAATGTGCTTACTCGCGTGTCATGACGAATCTTCGTAAATAGATGGAAGCATAGGCCCCCTTGAACTCGACCCGCTCGACCTCTTCTCTGGACTGCGTTGCTCTTCGCTACATATGTCTCTACGAGACGGCTGAATTGCCGTTTCTCATCGAACCTGCTGCGTGTCAGAGATTGTGTTGCTGCGCGACATAAAGCTTACCTCATTTCCTTGTGCTTTCCCGAGTCGATTACGCATGTGATGTCAGGAATGGTAATTCCAGTCTCAGCAATGTTCGTAGCTAAAAAAGTTGAACACGTCAGCCACGATCGTGTCTATGCGTATTTGCTAACCTAGCACAATTTTTCGAAGGCCTGGGGGGGGCACTTCGAAGACTGCCGCTTGATTCTCGCTTGAGATAGATGAATGTAAAAGATATATCACGAAACCATGGCTAGAACCAAAAACAGCGTGTTCGGTTAGAAGATCGTTCAGGCGACGGATTTCCGCTATGCCAGGAAGGAATACGAGAATTGCTAGGGAATACTTGGCGTAGGCAGGCTCGTAACAGATAGTCTCCAACAAGCGCATAATCAGGTCATATGGAATTAAGCGTTCATCGAGCAGGTTGATGGTCGAAACTGTTTTAGGGGAGTATCGTGTTCCCAGCTTGACGTCCCTTGGCGCTGCCTCATCGTCGTGATCGGAGAGGTTTGCTCCCGCTGTATCTTCAGACCATTCTTGAGTATTCTTTCCCCGGGTGTTCACTACAAGAAATCTCAGCGTTCGATCCTGGAGGGCGAAAGGAAACAACAGACGGCGCTTTGCGTAGGGAGACGTTTCGGTTATCGACCAATGTGTGAGTTCCACCGCGTCCTCTAGGTACTTGATGTCTACCGGGAATGTTCGGCCAGGAACATTAACCACTGGGCAACCTCCGAAATAGTGAGATAATTTCTCGGACTCGAGAGTTGCAGACATAAGCACAACCCTGTAAACCAGCTTCATGACTTAAGCTGCCAAGAGGGCCGACTATTTCCTACCTCAGATCAGGTCTTTGCACCAGTAAGGCCTTCACTACGATCAACAAAAAGTCTGATTCGATGCTTCGTTCATGAACCTTCCCTCCATTAGCGACTGAAGCGATCAATGAAATGTGGAGCAACACAATACCTCATCAATGATGATGTGCTGGATGTAAGCATGTTTATCTGGTGAGAACACTAGTACTAGTCAAATAGCGGATTCGGCCTACCGTGATCTCATCGAAGGTGATCCCACTCTCGCTCTGCTTCCCTACTTCCAACATTCGGATAGCGATACCATAAGTGATATATGCGAGTCGCGTATTGCGTGAAACGTTGTTTTCCAGGCGAATGGAGTACCCCACGAGAGAGGCAGGTGTGCCAACTGCCCCTGGAGAGTCGCCTAACTCTTGAGAGACACGATGAGCTAGGGAGATGGCGGAGATACGTCGAGGTTCTGCACAATAAACTTTGCAGGCTTTTCCACGAGAAAGCTGGTCCTCAAGTATGAACGCTGGCACTTGCGTAGATTTGCCGCTGTCGAACAGACCGGTCATGGAGACGTCACTATTTTCAATCAACACTAACCATCCCGTTTCACCACTCAATACGAGAACTTGCGAAGTCTCAAGTGTTCCCAAGATTGCGTTTCTGAACTGAGCGATGGGTAGTTTATTTCTCTGGGACTGCACTTTATAAGATAATGCATGGCGAGAGACTCTGTATTCCAAACTGACTAGCATCTCCTTGTATGATGATGACGACCGCCGATTCTCGAAAGCCTGAATGATTTGAGCGGAATTCACCCTCTCTCGGAAGCCTTTCTCTGAATTAAAGTTTTCGGTATTTCGAGTTACCGTTCGCAAACCCCTGTCGACGGTCTGCGCAACTAAGTAATACCATCAATTCGAAGCACTACGAGACGAACCTTTCCTTGGTCGCCTCTCGCCTCTACAATCTTCTTTAATCTGGACCAGACGGCTCTGTTTGTGGCATCGCCAAAAGTCTTTCTTTTTGCTTCAAGCTCGTCCCAAAGATCACGAAAGGCTGGGGCCAGAAGACGGAAGAATGTCTGTGTATTCCCACGTGCAAGGTTAGCCGGGGAGAAGCCCTCAGAGGTGGGGAAAGTGAGCGCATGTAGTGCGACCGTCGCGATGTACTGCTCTGCTTGAGTGATGTCGTGGCATGCCACATCTTCCATGGCCCATTCACTGATGTCTCCTGAGCTCCACCGTACGCTGAGGGAAGCCCGCTTTGCTCGACTAGAACCAGAGATGCATCGGTATGTCGTCACAGCAAAGCTATCTAGCTTGTCGATAGCTCCTTGAAGAAAAGCCTTCGATGTCCGTTCAAATTTTCCTCTTGACAGAGGCATGTCTCGAACAGTGACAGTCACCCCAGTTTCTGTTACCGCGGTAGGAGGCATGGCATCAAGGATCTCGAAGAGGCCTCCGTCTTCCCCAGTTGAGTCGAAAATGTCATCCGATTCTTCACGTACTTCCTTAGCCTGAGGTTGACGAGGCAATCCTTTGGGTTCGGGCGGAGTGGGAGTACTAGATGGCATACTTGCGGTACCAGGACTACCACGAAGGCGAGCTTGGAGGGCAGCCGTCTCTGCTTTTTGACGCTCGGACAGGTAGTGAGCCTCAGCGTCCCTTTCGTCAAAAAGATAGTGTGACTTCGCAGCTTTCAATCGAGAGTGTAGGTTTTCAATGAACGAGTTGGCCCGGTTACCTTTTAGATTGCGCTCCGCTGAAGCCCCGTCAAGCTCCAACTTGAGGCGAGCGTAATGCATATTTGGGTCATCAAAATCATCCTGAGGTTCTGGGGTCAAAAATAAGTCAGTGCCACGCCTTGGTAGGGCAAGTAAGGTCTGTCACCCACCGGTCAGTCGAGTCGAGTTGTTTTGAGGAGTCGATAACGTCAGTTCAGACACGTGTGGACTGTTGCTTTGAGAATTGCCCGAAGGAGTTGATGATTTGAGATTTGGCATGGACGCTTTGCTGTCCATAGGAACTGACACCCGATCAATTATGAACGGACACAGAGATTAAAGAAGCGCCAACTTACGGGCATGTGGTTGAAGCTCGTCATCGGTACAGTTCAAGAAAAGCTGCGGAGGGACATTGTGAATGAAAGAGTCGATGGAGGTAGAATCACGTACCCATTCATGCGCTTCCTCAAGATCGACTCCGTCAATGGATTCGAGACAACGCCCCACGATTTCCTCCGAATAACCCAGACGTCTAAGAACCCCGTATGTTACACCGAGACGAGTGAGTGCGCTGTCATCAGAGACATCGAGGCGCTTGGGAGCTGGTGAGACATGTCAGCTAGAATGCAACTGGTATGGAACGAACGACGGAAATATACCCTTGTCACTCCAAGAACCGCGCGCCATTTCTAGGATCCCGCTAACAACACCCGCGTCCAGGTCCAACAACGGCAAGGTATTAGAATATCGCCTTTCTGTTTCGATGGTCTGAGTGGGACGCCGAATGAGTTTAGGCCTCCTCTGTGACATCTCTCGTATGCATCCTCGTACCTTGACGGTTCGTACTATTTCCTTCTCCGTCCTTTCCTGTAGTCTGTCAACCAGCTCCTGTAAGGATCGCTCCTCCGCATTTTGACGACTAAGGGTTTCGTCTCCGACGAGTTCATGGGTTTGAGTGGTGTGTGAAACTTCCGCGGATGCTGATTCCACCTTCGCGTCTGAGTCGTCTTGAGGGGTGGGCTCGGGCGGCGCCTTTTTCGGTATAGATGTCACGGCAAATCCTCTATGTATCGGTTTTTGTTGTGTTTTCTTCTTCTTCGGCATTTCCAGAGATAAGTGGGGTCCGAGTAGAAGGAGGATAAGATACGGGTGTTACGGAGAGGGAGAATCTTGGCGGTGCAGTGGAACTAAAATGAGAATGGGATAGTCAACAACCTTGATGACTGCGTGCATCCACATGCAACTCTCGCCTTCTCAACAACGGTAATCACGCAGACAATGGGGCCCGCACCCACGGAAAAATTATATGGCCTACGGAACGACATGCAATACAAGATGCTACGTAGTACAGTACTGTAGAATATCATCTATGAAAGAGCAACAGATATGCGAACGTGAGGTATACAAAGTCGACGACGCAGAATTTAGATATGGTGTGATACGATGAGTTGCGATTAAACAATGTCCTGGATTCAAACAGAATGTCGTCAAAGTGCAGAGGAAACATCCCCGCTCTCCATGGCTGTCTTTCGCCTACTTCCTCCCTTGGCACCCGTTTTGCGACCTCGACTTCCCGTAGTTGCGCCAGCTCTGGATCGTTTCTTGCCACGCGCTGGCTTGGGCATAGATGTTCCGTCTTCAATATCCTTCCCTGTATCTTGAGGGCCAGATTGCGCGGGACCTGAATGGCCAAAAAATTCGTCGCCTTCCTCCGTCCACAAATCGCGAGTTGGGGCCGCAGCCGTTTTCGACGTTCCTGCGGGATCCGTGGTGACCGGTCTCGGTACTCCGCTAGAAGAGTCAAGGCTAGCGAGTTGATCTTCGTTCAGGAGGAGTTGTACAATTTCGCTTGGTTTAGTGGCATCGGTGAATGTCTTGTTTCCAACGACAATGTCTTGAACCTAGAAAGCGTCGAAGATTACTCATGCTGCAGTTCTCAGAAATAAAATTCAGCGTACGTCTTTCTTCACACGAGCGAGCTGCACAATACGTTCGTCGATCGTCCCCTTGGTGATGAGACGATACACCGTGACTTGGCGAGTCTGTCCCAAGCGATGAGCCCGATCCATCGCTTGTGCATCATTAGAAGGGTTCCAGTCGTGGTCGTAGAAGACGACAGTGTCAGCAGCCGTCAAGTTGATGCCTAAACCTCCGGCTCTAGTGCTTAGAATGAAAATAAATATGTCGGACCTTATAAGTTGCTCAGTGAAAGTCTTCGAGGTGTCAAAAGATAGGAGTATTACCGTGTTTGCCAGTCCATCACCATATCCCGACGATCCTCCAACTTCGAAGAGCCGTCCAGACGAAGATACTTGTATTGACGGTAGATCAGATATTCCTCCATCAAGTCCATCATCCGAGTCATTTGGAAATATATCAAGACACGGTGGTCTTCAGTCTTAAGCTCCTGAAGAAGGCTGTCAAGGCGAGCAAGCTTTGCAGAGTCGTAAACCAAGCTCTTCGCCTCGGGGACTAGCATCTTTGGTCCTGGTACCTGATCACGGGAGGAACTGGCGATGAGCCCCGTGAAGGGAATGCCAGGAACCAGCTGAATGTACTGAGAGGATGATTCAACACGTTCACTAAGGGCAGGAGTGAGGCCATAGAATGCCAAGGATTCAAATGGGGCATCGAGAAAAGATGCTTGATGCTCCACAAACGTTCGGTTGGGACAGTACATGATCACCGGTGGGGCAACTACGGGTGGAACAAACCACCTCAGTCCCGGACGAGACAGTAATGAGTTGAGCCACGCAGAAGAAGCGATGTCGCCGGGACTCGGCAGGCAGTAGATACTTGACGAAGGCAATCGGCGATGTCTTGGAAGAACCAACCATGGATTGGACGAACTTGATTCATCATCACTAGTTTGCGGACCGTGAGATCTAGGTAAAGAAGTAAGGAATAAAGCTTACATGAAGAATTCATTGTCCATTTTCTGAACTCGTTCCTCCTCGAGCGCAAGGAGGCACCTCCTAAGGGTGGGAGATTCATACAATACATGTACTTCGCTGGGAGACATCCTCAGGAGAGGGAGGAAAGCAAAAGGGGAGTTTGCTAATGGGTCGTTTATCGCCTGAACGTAGAAAAATAAGATAGAAGCTCACCGTCGTCGACAAGCGAGTGCTGGATCCAGTCAGTCGTCCATATGTTCATCAACTTGTACAATACACCCTGGTCGCGTTGCACAGCTACTCCAGTCCCATCATAAGGAACATCATCCTTGAGCCCACCGTCAAGATATAGCAACTCCGGGATAGAAAACTCGATAGGGTTCCGAGTCGAGTAAGGCGCCATAACAAAATCACCTTGCCTGTTCAACGGCCCAGACCTCCCGAATTCGGAGAACGAGTACGGAGCCACTATGTCCGCCCGCTCGAATAGTTCAGGATGATTACAGACCTGAAAATGCATTAGTCCTGTGTGATATTACGATCTGCACACCGACAACATACCTTACGGAACTGCATGACGAGATTCATGAGGGATCTCGCAGAGTCGGCGTCACCAATGTTAGCAGCTTTCTCGAGTAGATCGGCGATGGAGACGTTTGCTTGCAACGCCTTGTACATTGCACGCTGGCGCGCACTGAGATCCACGTAAATGTCTTTCTCGATCTTTGGCAAATGTGAGCTTCGCGATCAAGCATCTCGCCTAACAAAAACTGCCACAGTACCTTATCGCTTAACTCGTTCTGGACGTTACGCTTGACACGGCGTAGCATAAAAGGTCTGAGAATCATATGCAGACGACGAAGTTGATGTTCATTGAGTCTGCTACCTTTATTCTCAGCTGCGTTCTCAATATCCTTAGAGAACCACTCGTTGAACTCGTCGTGAGAATCGAAGAGGCTTGGCATGATAAAATGTAATAAAGCCCATAACTCTACACGCCAGCTTCAGTCAACGGAGATTCAGGTGGTTAAAATTCCGCACCTTGCATGGAATTCTGGATCGGTGTACCCGTCAAAAGCAAGCGATTCCGACAATGAAACCCGAGCAGGGTCTTCCAACGAACACTGGCAGCATTCTTGATATTTTGCGCTTCGTCGAGTACCATGTATTGCCACTTGACCCTCTGAAAGTACTGCTGGTCTTGGGTGACCTGCGAGGTTATCAGCACGCATCGTGGTTACGTTGGATGATGCACTGACCAACTGGTAGCTCGTGATAACAACATGGAAGGGGGTATCTTCGTTGTAACTGATCTCCTTTCGGCTCCAGAACTTTCGTAATGTTGTACGATCCTTCACGTTACCCCAGTATGGCAGCGCCTTTAGCTTTGGAACAAAGCGCGTTAGTTCTTGTTGCCAGTTATGAAGGGTTGATGCCGGCGCGACAACAAGAAAAGGTCCCCAGATATCGTGAGTCTCAGCGAGGTAAGCCAGGAGAGAAATTGATTGGACCGTCTTCGGGGGAATGCATCAATAGACAAGCGGTCTATATTAACGATCTTAAACATGCCTTTCCAAGACCCATTTCATCCGCCAGGATGCCATTAATTCCTTGGTCATACAACGTAGCCAACCAGTTGAGTCCCTTTAGCTGATACTCCTTCAGCTGAGCCATTAGCATGCGAGGCTGAGCAATAGTTAGGTGTCCACTAAGCGAAGTCGGGTTTTGGAAATTAAGTTCATCCGAATCCACTGTAATGTCGTTAAAGAAAGCATATCCCAAGGAAAGGAGCAAATGCGTACGATCTACTAAAGGGAGTTTCGCTTGCTGCTTTTGCTTTTCTTCATCATCTCTGACGTGGGCCTGATTTTTTGCCAACTGCAAAGCCTGGTTTGTCTTCCGCTCCAGAGCGATCTGTGCGTCAAACGCCTGCACACGTCTTTTGGCGAGCATCACAGCTTCTTGAGCATTGTGACGGGCATGGTTTATGATGTTGGTGTGATCCGCTGCGTCAAGTTGTAAAGCATGTTCTCAAAGCTCGACAACCTAACGCACCATCGTCGAAGTCAATCTCAGCCAAGGTAGATGGATCAGCGACCTCCATATCGGCGCCTATCGGAACCTCCGTATTTGATGCCTCACCCTGGATCTCGGCAGCTATATATTTTATGACATAAGTTTGCACGGAACGGAAAGTTTCATGAGGTGCTCACTCTTGAGTTTGTTGCCCACAAAATGGCTGTACAACTCCGTCTGACTGATGAGAAACTCTAGTTTGCGAGCCTGTCTTGCAGCTTCGCGCTTCTCCTCTTCAACCTTCGCGCGATCTGCTGCTTCCTTGTTCTCACGTTTACGGACGTCACGTTCTTCCTTCTCGTTTTTCTTCCAGAATACAAGCATCTCGCGCATGAGACGCTTGCTTTTCGCCTGCACATCTTTGGTCGCCTTGGGGGTACGGCTATAAGGTCGGCGCGCCTGTAACGATGCGTAAGTGGCTACGCGCTTGGACTGGAGCTGACGTTGTTGATAGCCCATCGCACAATACTTGTACACCTGGCGAAATAAACTCAGCTACAAAGAATAGTTTGGGGGGGGGGAGG
>WNFQ01004314.1_pt1 | contig 18212 bp, 10 predicted proteins | sample 5400171 | NCBI WGS metagenome assembly WNFQ01 (sample SAMN13153356, study PRJNA577476) | soil metagenome | isolation source: 20 cm soil under Madrone tree | place: USA:California | collected 2016-06-14 | reverse complement strand
GGTTTTCAATAACGAATCACAAATTCAGTTCAGCTTCAGGCGACAGACTTATCTCGGGGTTGGTTACGACCAGGGCTACGAGCGGGTCTTCGAACGAGAGTTTGGCCCCACCCGCAAAGCGGCGGCATCAAATTGTGCGTTGACCAATACCTGCACGTTCTGGGGAGCCGACGATGAACGATCCGCTTACAACAAAGGTCTGTACATGTTCGCGGGTTCGACGCCGATGAAGAAGGTTGACTTCAATATGTTCATCAATGGCAGGGCCGGTAGTCTCGATTTCGATTTCGGGGCCGGTCCGCGTTTTCCGCGTGTAAGCATCCCGGCCGTTGCCGCACGCAACGCTCAAGCTGCGGGTCTCTGCAACGGACTGGTTCCTCCGCCAGTATGCACCGCTCCGCAGGATCCAGGGCCCGGTGCTTTTCTGCATTTCGACGCCACTATAAACTACCGGCCCTCGACGCCGCTGAATCTCAGTCTGAGCTTCACCAAAGAAAGACTCAGGCGGTACGACACCGGGCTGCTCGCCTTTGACGAGAACATTGTCTCACTGCGCAGTACTTATCAATTCACCAGGTTCATTTTTGCCCGCGGACGGATCGACTTTGATTCCTTAGCATCGAACATCAAGGGCCAATTCCTTTTTGGCTGGACGCCGAATCCCGGCACCGCCATGTACATCGGCTATAACGACGATCTAAGTCGCAACGGGTTCAATCCCTTCAGTGGCCAACTGGAACCCGGCTTCCGGCGCAATGGCCGCACCTTCTTCATCAAAATGTCATATCTCTTCCGCAAGAGCTTTGGATGATCTCTGCTTCCACGACGACCTCAATCGCAAGAGCTTCAATCTAATCTTGTTGGATTGACTGGCAACAAAGAACTATTCTCATGCGCGCTCGGGCGAACAGGATGTCCGCGATCCGAATCACGACCCTTTTCGATGTCCTATCGCCTTAACGATGAAAGCTTGCGCTTCATCGCTAAACGGTTTGGGCATTGATGAGGGCCAGTTGTTTCTGTCCGCGTACATTTTGTTGAGACCACCCTGAATTTCAGGATTGCCACCGCCTTTGAGCAGTTCCGTCCAACGAGTTGCCAACGCCTGCGCGTGGTCACTCGCCGGATCTTCGTGCGCGGCTACTGCGGTCTCGACTTCCTTAATGAGCGTCACCCAGTCGCGTTGAGCCTGCTCGATCACTGCAGACGGAATGGCCGCGGCACGTTTCGCAATTTCTTGCTGCGCTTCTTCCGAGTAGTACTTCTTGCTCCAATCCATATCATTTTGCATCTTTATCACCTCGATTATTTTTACGAATGTTCTCCAGTCGGGCTGGTTGTTGGCGGCCACCACGTTTTCCGCTCGCTGAATCGCCTTAATTGCCAAATCCAAACGATTGCGCTTTTCCTCGATGGCCTGGCGCTGTTGTTGGAGGGTGCTGGCAAGATCAAGCGACTTTCGACTCAGCACCTCCTTGATCTGTTTCAGGGACAAGCCAATGAATTTCAGCGCTACGATTTGCTCCAGGCGCGCCACGTCGCTTTCGCTGTACAGCCGGTACCCTGCGCGCGTGTATCGACTCGGCTTCAGCAAACCGAGCCGGTCGTAGTGGTGCAGGGCGCGCACAGTTACGCCGGAAAGTTTTGCGAATTCCCGGGCCTGAAAAAGCTTTTCATTGTCTTGCCCCATCGGTGCACCCCCCAACGAACCAATGCTAAACTCTGACGTAGCGTCAGACGCAAGCGATTTCTTTGAATAATTAATTGTGCCTCGACTATCGGCAATCTCGGAAGGAATCCGGGGGACGATGGACGAAGTAATCCGTGCTGGTCGTGGAAAAGCCATGGCTGCTCCGGGACCGTAACCATACTCAGGCCACAGGCGTCTTCATGCTAGACTGTCCTTAGTTTTCCCGAATAAACCATCGAACAACCAACATGTCCCTGTTTTCGATTAGAGTCCTTAACTTGCGAACTTCCGGCCTTGCTTTAATTTCATTGTTCGCGCTGTTGCCCCTCGGCTCGCTGGCCTGTAAGAGCGATTATCCAGCTTCAGGAAAAGCCGCCAGTCCCGAGAGCAAGGGCCAGCCGCGCCAGGTCAAAACCGTCAAAGTCGCGGAAATGCCGATTGGTCAAACCGTCACGGTGAACGGAACTCTGGCGGCTTACGATCATACGACGCTGAGCATTAAAGTGCCGGGCCGGCTGCAAACGATTTCAATCGATCTCGGCAGTGTGGTCCACAAGGGACAGGCGATCGCCCAGGTAGAACAGCAGGATTACAAGCTGCGCGTGCAACAGGCGGAAGCCGCTCTGGCCCAGGCGCGCGCGCGTCTCGGTTTGTCGCCCGATGGCGCCGACGATCGCGTGACGGCCGAAGAGACCGGCACCGTGCGACAGGCGAAAGCCGTACTGGAAGACGCGAAATCGAAACGAGATCGCGCCGCTAAGCTGGTACAGCAGGGCGTAATTCCGCACGCCGAGTTTGACACGGTCGAGTCAGAGTACAAGGTTGCCTTGAGCCGCTATCAGGATTCCCTGGAAGAGATTCGGAATCGTCAGGGCCTACTGGCGCAGAGGCGTTCGGAACTGGCGCTGGCAAGACAACAACTCGCCGATACGATCGTGTACGCGCCTCTGGAAGGTGTCGTGCAGGAGAAAAAGGCGAGCGTCGGAGAGTACCTGGCCGCCGGCGCGCCCATCGTAAACATCGTCCGCATCGACCCTCTGCGATTGCAGGTCAACGTTCCTGAGCGCGAGTCGCACGGCATTCGCAACGGTCAAAGTGTGCGAGTCACCGTCGAAGGTGATGCCGAAGTCTACCTCGGCTACGTCAAACGGCTCAGTCCGACTATCAGCGAACAGAACCGTGTCCTTGCCGTCGAAGCCGACGTGCGCAACAACGGCCGTCTGCGTCCGGGAGCGTTCGTGCGCGCCGAGATCGTTACCAATCAGACCAGCACCGCGGTCACAGTTCCCAGTAGCGCAATCGTTACTTTCGCCGGGATCGAGAAAGTAATGTTGATAGAAAATGGAAAGGCGACAGAAAAAGCAGTCACGACTGGACGCCGGGGACCCGATTGGATTGAGATCAAGGCCGGCGTCAACGTTGGTCAAAGCGTGATCGTCGATCCAGGGAATCTGCAGTCAGGACAAGCGGTAGTGGGATTCTAGATTTTAGATTTTTGATTTGCGATTTGAAACACTGAAACCGTGAATTGAATGACCGAAGATGATCTGAAAAAGCGGGCTAAACTGTTTGCGCTTCGCATTCTGAAACTCGTTGCAGCCCTTCCTAAGACTCTTGCTGGAAGAACCATCGGAGGCCAATTGGTGCGATCCGGAACCTCCGTTGCGGCGAATTATCGAGCAGCTTGTCGCGCTCGCTCAAAGGCGGAATTCATTTCCCGATTAGGAGTTGTTGAAGAGGAAGCCGATGAAAGCGCACTTTGGTTGGAACTAATAATGGAAAGCCAATTAATGAAGAAAGCACTGGTCGAGCCATTATGGATAGAAGCCGACGAAATCGTAGCGATCATGACAAGTTCTCGAAAGTCGGCAGGTCAGTCATTACTAGCGGCGAAATCAAAAATCAAAAATCAAAACTCTAAAATCTAAAAGTGCAAAAGCTCGCCGAAATTTGTATTCGCCGTCCGGTCTTTGCCGCGATGATCGTCTTGTCGCTGGTCGTGGTTGGCTCGGCGAGTTATTTCAAGCTCGGCGTCGATCGTTTTCCATCTGTCGATCTACCCACCGTCAGTGTTCGCACCAACTTGCCCGGCGCTTCTCCGGAAGAGATCGAGACGCTGGTCTCGCAACCTATCGAAGAGGTCGTCAATACAGTTGATGGCATTGACAACCTGCGTTCAGTCTCGGTTCAGGGCAACTCGATCATTCTGGCGACTTTCAATCTAAATCGCGATATCGACACCGCGGCGCAGGACGTGCGCGATCGCGTCAGCACGGTTGTCCGCAATTTGCCGCCCGACGCCAAGCCGCCGGTAGTTGCCAAGTTCAATAACGACAGCACGCCGGTAGTCACCATTGCGCTTTCCGGTCAACGTTCGATTCGCGAGCTCACCGAGTACGCCGACAAAGTCGTGCGGGTGCAGTTAGAGCGCGCGGGCGGAGTCGGCGCCGTGAACGTAGTTGGCGGTCTCGATCGCGCCATAAATGTCTGGATCGACGCCGAGCGTTTGGCTGCTTACAAGATTCCGATCAGTCAGGTGCACGACGCTTTGCAGCGCCAGAACGCCGACGTTCCTGGCGGCAACGTCGAGACGGGAAAGCGGGAACTCGTGCTGCGCACGCTGGGACGTTACACCGATCCGCGCGAGATGGAAGATCTGGTGGTCGCCAATATTAATGGCTCGCCGGTCCGGATTCGCGACATTGGCCGGGTCGAAGATGGCACGAAAGAGCAGCGCTCGATTGCGCGTTTGAATGGCACGCCAACGGTGACTCTGGAAGTGCAGAGGCAATCGGGCGCGAACACCGTCGAGGTCATTCACAACGTGCAGACGCAAATGGCGCACGTCGCGGCGCAACTGCCTGCAGATGTGAAGATGGAAGTAATTCGCGATCAGGAGCGATACATCGGGGCGGCGCTTCACGAAATTACACGGCATCTGGTACTGGGCAGCATTCTCGCCAGCCTGGTTGTGCTCTTGTTCATGCGCTCATGGCGCTCGACTCTGATTGCGGCGATCGCGATTCCGTGCTCAGTGATTTCGACGTTCGCGATGATGCGCGCAATGAATTTCACGCTCAACGGCGTAACGATGCTAGCGCTCGTGTTGATGGTCGGCGTCGTGATCGACGACGCGATTGTGGTTCTGGAAAACATCTTTCGCTTTGTCGAAGAAAAGCGAATCACACCCATGCGTGCCGCGAAGGAAGCCACGGCCGATATCGGCCTGGCCGTGATGGCCACGACGTTCTCACTGGTGGTGATCTTTCTTCCCGTCTCGTTCATGTCATCGATTTCCGGCCGCTTTCTGTTTCAGTTCGGTATCACCGCGGCGGTGGCCGTCCTGGTCTCGCTGCTCGTCTCGTTTACGTTGACGCCGATGATGAGCGCGCGTTTACTGCGCGCCAAAGACGCCGCCTCGGGTCACGTATCAGAGATTGGGCACCATCACGATACGGGGTCTGCGGCTTCTTCACGGCGTGGTTTTTATTCGTTCATCGATCGCTTTTACACCTGGCTGCTCCGGCTGGCGATGCGTCATCGCGCTGTCGTCGCCGTGATTGCGATCGCGGTCGCTCTTTCCAGCATTCCGCTGTATCGCGTCGTCAAACAGGAATACATTCCCACCGATGTCGACGAAGCGGAGTTCGACGTCAACGTCAACGCTCCTGAAGGCACGAACATCGACGCGATGAATGACACGATGCAGTCGATCGAGAAGGACATACTCTCGACCCCGGGAGTGCGTTTAGTTCTTTCTTCGTCGGGCGGATCGTTTTTGGGCGCGGTAAACCAGGCTGGAGTTTATGTGCGCATTGCGCCACATGAAGAGCGAGTATTCTCTTTGACCAAGCTTTGGGAATCGATCAAAGCCGGACATCCGCTGGCAGCCTGGCGCGGCAATTATACGCAGCGTGACGTGATGCAGGAGGTGCGGCGCCGCATGCAGAAGTATGCTCCGCTCCGCTTCGCCGTCCGCAACGCTCCGAGCTTTAACATCGGTGGCGGCAACACCGACATCGATTTTGTATTTCGCGGACCGGAGCTGCAACAGCTGGCCAAGTACGCCGATACCTTGCGAGAAAAGACCAAAGAAATCGGCGGCATCGTCGACGCCGACACGACTTTGAAGCTGGACAAGCCGGAACTGCGCGTGCACATCAACCGTGATCGGGCCGCCGATCTCGGAGTCGACACCTCGAACATTTCCACCGCCTTGCGTTTGATGGTTGGCGGCGACGATCAGGTCTCGCGTTTCCGCGATCCTTCGGTTAACGAAGACTACGACGTGCAGTTGCGGCTGACTGAACAGGATCGTAAGGACACCGCGACCATCTCCCGGTTGTATGTGCCTTCATCGCGCGGGGGACTGGTGCGCCTGGACAGCCTGGTTGATATCAAGGAGGACTTCAGCCCTTCGCGCATCGATCGGCTCGATCGGCAAAGGCAGGCATCGATGCGAGCAGGCGTGGCGCCCGGCTTTGCCCTGGCCGACCGGCTTGACGCCTTGCGTAAGACCGCGACGGCGATGAATCTGCTGCCGGCTTATTCGACGACCGTTGCCGGCCGCGGACGCGAACTCGAGAAAACGTTCGTCGAGTTTCTGTGGGCCTTCCTGCTCTCGATCATTTTCATGTACATGATTCTCGCTTCGCAGTTCGAGAGCACGATCCATCCTCTAACAATTTTGCTTAGTCTGCCGCTGTCAATTCCATTTGCCTTACTTTCGTTGTGGCTGTTGAGTGACACGTTGAACCTCTATTCAGCGCTGGGAATCCTGGTGTTGTTTGGCGTGGTCAAGAAGAATGCGATTTTGCAAATCGATCACATGAATAACCTGCGGACACTCGGCATGGAGCGCGAAGCAGCCATCGTCCAGGGCAATCGCGATCGCCTGCGGCCAATTCTAATGACGACGTTGGCCCTGGTTGCCGGTATGGCGCCGCTGGCCCTGGGCACTGGTCCCGGAGCGGAAGAGCGGCGCTCGATCGCGATCGTAGTCATCGGCGGACAGTCATTGTCGCTGCTGCTGACCCTGGTCGCTACGCCGGTCGTGTATTCGCTGCTCGATGATCTGAGTTCGACGGCGCGCTGGCGCCGTTGGGCCAGGGCCACGGCCAGATCTAGTGCGCCCGTGACCGGTCTGGTGCGAAAGCTGGCGCCGACGCGGCATGGTGAAGTTCAGTTAGTAGAAGGAGAACACATGGACGAACACCCATCAGTTCCGCCGCCAGAGAGGCCAGCAGCGACAGTTCCACCCGAAAAGAAATATCCGTTGCCGGCGGGTGGCGGGGAATAACCATTCTATTGCGGATCGCGGACGTCCTGTCCGCCAGCGGGCGCAGCCCGCTCGATATCACGCACGTCCTACTGAAACACCTTCTCGACCGGCACGATAATCACGTCAACAGGCTTCACGCCAATCTTGTAATTCTCGATGATCTTATCTTCGTCAGTAATCTCTTTCGGCTTGGGCGCGTTGTAAGTAATCGGCGAGGGCTTGTTACTTAGAATCGCGCCTCGCAAGCCTTCGGCGTCTTTGGTCACCACGGCGATGCGCATCCCATCGGATTTCAGATAAAGCTTGATGGCCCGATTCACATCGTCGAGGGTGAGCTTCGCCAGCTGCTCGCGCATGTAAGCCGGAAACTCCGCGATGCGATAGTAGCGGCTGTCGAGAGCGTACCCAAGCTGCGCGTCCTGCGTCGCGGTCAACACGTTAACGTACTTTGACAGGAACTCGCGAGTCGATTCGAACGCTTCCCGGGACATTCCTTCGCGCACCAGCTTGTCGTATTCGTACAGCGCGGCGCGCAAAACGAAGTGGCCATTCTGAGGCTCGACCGGACGAATCCAGATCTGAAAAATTTGTTGTTGCCGTCCGAGATTTGCATCGGGCTCGAACTGAAACATGCCACGCGGAAAGTATTCGATGTAGGCGTAGTCGCCATAGTTCAAGCCACGCGCTTCGCGGAGTCTCTGATACAGATAGCTGTTACTGGAACGATGCTGGCCAAAGTAGGAAGCCACCACGGCCAGCGCCGGCCAGTCCTTACTCGGCCGCGTTACGCTGATAGGAAAACCAAGCGACACGGCCGTCGAGCGAGTTTCGCGCTGGACGATTTGGATCTTTGTGCCGCGCTCGAGCTTCAGCTGCAAGAACGGCCATAGGTGACGTTGATCGATTGCACCGGTCGGCAGCTTGCGAAAGTCAGTCTGCACTTTTCCCGGAAACTTCTCGGGATAGCCGCCGGCCAATCCAATAACCAGATTGGCTTGGGTAAAGTTGGCCTGATAGAAGTCGCGCACGTCTTTGATAGTCATTTTCTCCAGAGCGCCTATCGCGCCCATATTTTGATGACCGTACGCGTGACTGCTCGGATAAATCATCGTGTAGAGCACTTCTTTGCCCAACTCTTCATCGTTGCCGCCGCGCAGAGAAGTCTTCAAATAGTTGATCGCGTCTTCCTTGAGCCGCTTGAAATCGTCATCGCGAAATCCCGGATCAAGAAGCATCTCGCGAATCAACGAGTAGTACTTGTCCAGGTTGTCGATGTGCGTGCTGCCTGAGAACACAGTCATTTCTTTATCGACCTGCCACTCGAACGAAGTGGCCATCGGATACATCGCGTTGGTGATTTCAGAAAAAGTTTTAGAGCGCGACCCACCGTCGGCGAGCATCGCGGCCGTCAATGATGCCAGGCCTTCTTTGCCTCTTGGGTCGTAGGCCGAGCCCGTCATGAACAGGATGCGAAAAGTAACCAGCGGTGAGCGGTTAGGCAAGAGAACGGTGTTGGTTTCAGCTAAATTCATGGAATGAGATGTACCGGTATTCGCGTGTGAATTTTGGATAAAAGCCGTCGGAACTCCGGCGATAATGACAAGAGCGAGTGTTATGACCACCGCGACGCTGCGAACAGATGTTGCCCTGTAGGGACAGAAGAAAGTAGCCAGGGGCAAGCGCGAAGCGCGCCGCCCCTGGTCACGGTATGATCCCCTGACTGCACCCTGAAGGGGTGCAAGGGAATATCGCGAGGAACGGCCGCGGGCACGTTTGCTTCGCTCCCCTTCAGGACGCGGACGTTTCATCAATGCGATCCAGGGGCCGCGCTGCGCTTGCCCCTGGCTACCATCTGTCGCGCCTTCGGCGCTCATCGGCGCTGGTCTTTCAACCGTACTTCCGTATGGAAGAGTTAATCTCTTTCGTCTTGACATCACTTCGCCACCTCCTTCTTTGAACTAAGGGTGACGATGGTCCGATGACTATCGACAAAATACTTCGCCGCCATCTGGCGCATATCTTCCGGCGTGATCGTATCGTAGAGCGCAAACAACTTGTCGATCGTTAGTGGCGTGCGCCGCAGTCCGATATAGCCAGCCATCGCTCCAGCGATCGCGTCCGAGCTATTCATTCCCAGAGCGAACCCGTAACGCAAACGCGAGCGAGTGGAATCAAGTTTGTCCTTTGGCACCGGCTCTTTGGCGAAGCGCTGGTATGTTTCCAGGATTTGCTGGCGCACGTAATCCGTGTCCTTCACATCCTTTAGTTTCGCGGCGACGAGGAACAGTTCGGGATCGGCGCGGTCCTCAAAAGTGTAGGAAAGGGAATCCAGCTTTTGTTCTTGCAGCACCAGCTTCTGATAGATGTCAGAGTTCTCTCCGAATGCAATCGGCGCCAGCAGATCGAGCGCCGCCTTGTCTTTCTTATAGTCCGAATACGCCGGACCGCGGAACGCTACATAAACCAGGGGCAAAGTTTCTGAAGGCCAATCGACATGTGCTTCGCGTGGCGCGGTTTGATCGGGCTCGGTGGGAATGTCGGGAACATAATTGCCTCGTTTCCAATCGCCGAAATATTTCTTGACCATCGCGAGCACTTCATCGCGCTTCAAATCGCCGACTACGACTATCGTCGCGTACTCGGGCCGGTAGTAACGCCCATAGAACTGCAAACTGTAGTCGTACTGATTGGGAAAGTCCTCGATGTCTTCGATAAAGCCCATCGTGGTGTGCGAATAGGTATGGACTTTGTACGCGGTCGCGCGCAGGACTTCGTACGCTTTCTCTTCCGGATCGGCGCTGTTCTTATTGAACTCGCCCAACACGGCTTTGGTTTCGGTTTTGTAACCGTCGAGTGGATATTTCAGACGCTGAAATCGATCGGCTTCGAGTTCGATAACTTTGTCCAGATCATCTTTGGAAAAGACTTCGTGATAAACGGTGCGGTCGTCGGTGGTGTAGGCATTTGAATCCGCTCCGGCCTTCTTCAGAATCGCGTCGCGCTCTTGTCCGGAATAGTGCTCGCTGCCGCGAAACATCAAGTGCTCGAAAAGGTGCGCGTACCCGCTCTTGCCTTTCTCCGGCTCGTTTCGCGAGCCGGTTTGCACCACGATGTAAAGCGCGACCAGATTTGGATAATCCGTCGGCACCGTCACCACGCGCAGTCCGTTCGGCAGATCGTCGATGTTGTAATCGTAGGCGAAGGCCTTGCGCGATGCTTGCGCCAGACTGAGCAATGGCAAGAATTAGCGAAGCAATCAGGAAAACTTTCATAGCCGGAATCCAACCTCTTAATGTTTTTGGAGAGAATCCGAGTATACATGAGGCGGGCCGGCGATCGCAGCCATCGAGCCGTCGACGACTGTTATGGAGTCAGTACCGGGAGCGGTAGCGATCGGGTCGGACGTCATAGCGAGAATCAAGACTGCAAAGATCGTCACCCGGTCGCTACCGCTCCCGGTACTGACCTCATCATCAAATTAGGTCACCAGCGAGCACGGAGATTAACGCCTAACCCTCCTGAACTTTCCGAAAACCTCGAACGCGTCTTCAACGTCCTTTGATTCGAAAAGTTTGGCCAGATTTTCGGGACTATCACTCACCATAGTGCCCATCGATCGCGATTCGCCGATTATTCTTTTCTGCTGAATAAGAGTCTTGAACTTTTCTTCGTTCGGGATCCAGGTTGCTAACTCCTCTCCGGTAATCTCGTACCGGGTGATAAGAAAACCTTTGTCCCGGTCCTCGTTTGTGGGGTTCAAAACCAAATAGGAACGATTGGCTATTACTAAGACATTTCCGGTAAAGACAGGGTTCCTCTCGTCGGGATCGGGCGGCAGAATTGAGACCTTGATCTCTTCACCAGCACCCTGGTCCAATTTGAGAGTCATGGCTTCCTTGCCCTTTTCCTGGGCAATCCAAGTACCGATGAGTGATTTGTCTGTTCTGAATTTCCCAGCGGGTGCATGAGTGAACATCACTTCGCAACCACTTAGGAAGAGAGCTAACAGGAGAATAACGGTAATGATGAGTAGTTGACGTCGCATAGGTGAGGAGCTCCTTCGGGGGATCCTGTCAGGTTTGGGCCAACTCTTCCGGCATTTCTTCCGGTAGCCGTAAAACTCTCTCCCAACCTGAACTGTCGGCCTGCATTCTTTCAGTTAGTTCGTCACGCAGCTTCGTCAAACCAGGGCTCAGCGTCCGGGGATAGTTGCGCAGATCCGCGAAACGCCTGATCTGATCGGCAACAAAGGCTTTTTGTTTTTCGATCGAGGGGATGGCCGAGTGCTGTCCGTTTTCCCAGAACGGCTGCAGCAGGCGCTCAACAGTGACGGCGCCCGGAATTTCGATCTGTTCGTCTTCGCGGCCGGTGACGTCCCCAAGGTAATTGCCGGCGGCATCAAGACCGCGAAAGACCTGCATGCATCCGGGCAGAGTAGTCTTGTCCAGGGAATTGGAAGCCTTCAAAGTGGGAAGGCCATCGATCATGCATGCTTTGAAGATCACCCCGGCCACGTTCTTAACTTCACTTGAGAGTTTGGTGCCGATGCCAAAGCCTGCGGCTTCGGGAAATGTAGCCACGATCTGTTTCACTTTTTCGACATCGAGATCGCCGGTCAAGTTGGGCCGCAAGTCTTTCAGGCCATTCGCTTCAAAAAAGCGCAGGCACCACTTGCCTAACTCGGCCAGATCGCCCGAGTCGACGCGGAAGCCTTTGAAAGCTTTGCGTCGAGTTTCATTCGAAGTGGCAGCCATCGCGGCGTGCACCGCGCCCATGTAAACGTCAATCGTGTCCAGCAAAAGAGTGGTGCCGTTGGGATTCGCATCGAGCCAGCATTCGAAAGCGACCTGCTCAAAATGCTTGGGCTGTCCGGTTCGCGGTTCGATCTCCGGCTCGTAGAGATATGCCAGGTAAGCCTGCTGCCAATAATGTGCTTCGGTTCCGACCGCCGGGATGTCCAGACGGTGCGCCGCTTCCATGTTCGAGGTGTCGTTAAAGCCGCCGATGAATGCATAGGTTGCGATGTCTACCGCGCGTTCAATATCACCGTTGCGGCGCAGCGAAAAATCCGAGAGCCAGCGGCTACCCGCAGCCATGCGAAATTGCATGGCGACGCTGGCGGTGGTCATGGGCAGATCGAAAGCGTGTTCGAACTTGATCTCCTGTGCCTGGGTGAGGCCGAACTTTCCAGTGATGTCGGCGACCGGTTGTTGTGGAAACATGATCGTGCCGGGGCGTACGGCGCGAATACTGCCGGCAAACTGAATGTCTTCGATGGCTTTGGCAAAGCGTTGGAGTCCGCCGCGGTCCTGCTCGAGAAAGCGCAGCCGCGGCCGATCGATTTGACTATCCACGAGCAGGCGAATCAAACGCTCGTGCCCCAGGACCGGGGCGAACGGGAGCTTTCGCTGCGTCACATAAAAGGTGGCGATCGTGTCGCTGAGTGGCTTGCCATGAACGCGCGTGACGTCTTTGTAAGATGCGTCACCCATCGCTGCGTGATAGCGATCGATATTCAGCGTGCCCATTGGGCGGAGATAATATCACGTCCAGTTGCGCCATCCAGAATCCATGGACTCGTTGGGTGAGATCTTGATTTCAAGGGCGTTTATAGTACCAACTTCAGTTGGGTTCTTTCTCGCGTCATAAAACCCGACTAAAGTCGGTGCTCTGTGCGCCGCTTAACGCCGTACGACACTCCCATCCGGCCCGCCTTTTGAATGTTGGTCTGCGGTAGTATCCTAACAGTTCTCCTCCAAAGTTCGCCGGACGCCCTCGGGACGGCCACATCTATTTATTGGCGCGACAGAATACCGACGCGCAAAATTCCAGTTGGACCGAAAAGGAGAAGTCGAGATGAAAAGAACTCCGTCTATGCTGCGATTGAGCTTAATGTTGTTGGTTTGTCTCGGGACGTTTGCTGCCGCGGGGCCAGTGTCAGGCGCCAGGAATGACTGTAAGGATCGCTGCAAAGATCGCTACAATCTGCGAAAAGACATTTGCAAGGCCATCCCTTACAAGCGCCAGCGAAAGGTTTGCGAGGACGCGGCCAAGCAGGCGAGAAATGAGTGCAAACGTCATTGCCATTGAGGGCGAGGCAGAAACCCGACAGTGAGGGAGGGCGTTGAGGTTACCAGTGAGGCGCCCTCCCTTACGGTCGGGCTACTGCCGTGCCGATAATCTCCGCGCCCGCTGTGCGCATCTCTGCTATCGCCAAGGCGCCGTCGTCAGGTTTGACGTTGACCGCGCGCATGGCATCGGCCAGTGCCTTTACCTCAAAGCCCTGCCGGAGCGCATCGAGCACAGTGTGCTTCACGCAATAGTCGGTCGCGAGTCCTCCCACCCAAACTTCTTTGACTTCTTGATCGCGCAGGATCCGGGCGAGGTCAGTTCCGTCAAACGCCGAATAGCCATCGGCGCTTTCATCAATTCCTTTTGAAATGACGGTAATGCGCGGGTCTTCAGAGAGTCCGGCGCGAAACTCGGCGCCGGGCGTGTTCTGAACACAATGAACCGGCCAGATCCCACTGTAGGGAATAAAGTGTTTGGTTGCGGCTGGATGCCAGTCGCGTGACTTGAATACCGGCTCGCCGCGATCGAGAAATTCTTTGATCAACCTATTCAAAGGCGCGATGACTTCATCCCCGTTCGTCACAGCCAGAGATCCGCCGGGACAAAAATCATTCTGCACGTCTACGACTATCAGAGCTTTCGTTTTTTCGTTTGCCATAGATAACCCACACCGAATTGTTTAGAGTCGGCCTACTGCCCGACCGAGCGGGCGATAGCCCGCTTCTAAACGAAGTACTTGATTCACATGTCTTAGCTTAGCTCTGCCTCGGAAGCACTGCAATATGTCAGAAGCCCGACCGTAAGGGAGGCTGCGCCTCTAACTCGTTGCCCTTCCTTACGGTCGGGCTTCCGCCACTAATGCATGGCGAAAAATTATATTGACTTTGATCGGGTTTCTCGATAGAAGCATCTCCTCCTTACTGAGTTCCGCACCAGCAGAATAGCCAGGAAGCCGGATCGATTTTGAGCTTGAGTTCGTTCACTTCGTTCTCTGAGGAGGTTCCCATGTTGAAACGCACGCGAATCCTATTATTAGCAGTCCTCTTGGGTTTTTCCTTTAGCACCCGCGTCGCTCTGGTCCGCGCCCAGGAGCCAAACACCGATGCGCTGCGTTATCGATACATCGGTCCGGTCGGCAATCGCGTCACGTCTGTAGCCGGAGTGCCTGGGCAGCCTTATGTCTATTACGCCGGCGCTGCGTCGGGCGGCATCTTCAAAACAGTCGATGGGGGCATCCATTGGGAAGCAATCTTCGACGGCCAACCGGTGTCATCGATTGGTTCTTTGGCGGTGGCCCCGTCCGATCCAAACATTGTCTGGGCGGGCACGGGCGAAGCCTGGATTCGCAGCCACATTTCCGTAGGGCAGGGAATTTATAAATCAACTGATGCGGGTAAGACGTGGAAGTTAATGGGTCTCGAAAAAACGGGGCGCATCGGACACCTGGCCATCGACCCAAAGAATCCCAACATCGTTCTGGCCTGCGCGCTCGGCCATGCTTATGGCCCGCAACAGGAGCGTGGAGTCTTTCGCACAACCGACGGTGGCAGAACCTGGGACCGGGTGTTGTTTACCGACGAAAACTGCGGCTGCTCAGACATAGCGATGGATCCAAACAATCCAAGCATTCTATTTGCCGGCATGTGGCCGCTGGAGATTCATACCTGGGGCCGGGAAAGCGGCGGTCCGGGCAGCGGACTCTTCATGTCGCGCGACGGCGGCGCCACCTGGAAAAAACTAACGGGTCATGGCTTGCCCACGCACACGACCGGCAAATTCGCTTTGGCGGTTGCGCGCTCAAATTCGAATCGCGTTTACGCGCTGATCGAAACCGGGGACGGCGTGCCTTACAAAGGACAGGAAACCGATCGTGGCAAGCTTTGGCGTTCTGATGACGGCGGCGAGAACTGGCGGCTGGTTAGTTATGATCGCAACCTCGGCGGCCGCACGCACTATTACTTTCGCGTGGCCGTCGCGCCCGACAATGAAAACGAAACTTATTTTCTAACCTCCGGCTACGCAGTTTCACTCGATGGCGGTGAAACCACGCGCGCGAGCGCAGGCTTTGGCGGCAGCCCGGGCGGCGACAATCACGACATCTGGATCGATCCCGCCGATCCGAATCGCCTGGCGGTCGCTAACGACTCTGGTGTCAGTCTGTCGATTAACCGGGGCCGCAGTTGGCAAAGGGTTCAACTTCCCATTGCGCAGATTTATCACGTCACTGTTGATAACCAAATCCCTTATTATGTCTATGGCAACAAACAAGACGGGCCATCTTATCGCGGACCGAGCCGCACAGGCGGCGGCGGTGGCGGCGGTGGCGGCGGCGGAGGATTTGGCGGCGGCATTCCCCGCAGCGCCTGGATTGGAGTCGCTGGTGGCGAGAGTGGCTGGGCCACTCCCGATCCCGTTGATAGCAATATTATCTGGTCGAGCGCGTCGGGCTCAGGCAGTATCGGCGGCATCGTCGAGCGTTTCGAACTGCGCACCGGCCAGTCACGCAATGTCGAAGTGTGGCCCGATCAGGTCAACGGCTCAACCGCGGCGGACTTGAAGTATCGCTTTGTTTGGACGGCGCCGCTGACGATCTCGCCGCACGATCACAACAAGGTCTACGTCGGCAGTCAGTTCGTTCATCAAACGACTGACGGCGGGAATAGCTGGCAAGTGATCAGCCCCGATCTTACTTCGAATGATAAGAGCAAGCAGGGATTCTCAGGCGGTCTCACCGGCGACAACATCGGAGTCGAGTACGCGCCGGTCGTTTTCGCGATTGCCGAATCACCAAAAGAAGCAGGGGTTATCTGGGCCGGTACGAATGATGGCATCGTCCAACTCACCCGCGATAGCGGCAAGAATTGGACCAACGTTACCAAGAATATTCCCAACATGCTCTCTTGGGGCACGGTTAGTAATATCGAGCCCTCGCGCTACAACGCCGGCACGGCTTACCTCACAGTCGATGGTCATCAGGTCAACAATCGCGATCCCTGGATCTATCGGACCACTGATTACGGCAAGACCTGGAAGGCGATTACCAATGGCATTCCCCACACGATGCTCAGCTATGCCCACTGTGTGCGCGAAGATCCAGTGCGGCCGGGTTTGTTATATGCAGGCACCGAAGGCGGTCTCTTCGTCTCGTACGATGACGGCGCAAATTGGCAACCACTGCAAAGCAATTTGCCGCATGCGCCGGTTTACTGGATCACGATTCAGGAAAACTTTCACGACTTGGTTATAGCCACGTATGGACGCGGGTTCTGGATTCTGGACGACATCACCCCACTGCAGCAGGCAAACGCCGAGGTGCTGAACTCACCTGCGTACCTCTTCACTCCGCGAGCAGCTTATCGTTTCCGCGGTATCACGGTGCCGTACTCGTCCCCGGATGATCCGACGGCAGGCCAAAATCCACCTTACGGCGCTTCGATTAATTACTATTCAAAAACTGCGCCCAAAGCAGAGCCCTCGATCAAAATTGTCGATGCAGAAGGAAAGACGGTACGTACTATTCGCGGTACGCGCAACGCGGGCATCAATCGTGTCTGGTGGGATCTGCGCAGTGAACAGTCTAAAGAAGTTCGCCTCCGCACTAGTCCCGCTTATGCGCCGGAGGTTCGCGTTGGTCCGGACGGCTGGCGGCCTCTGCCCGAGGGCGGGCGCATGGCTCTGATAGTGTCCCCCGGAACTTACACCGTGAAGCTGACGATCGACGGCCAGGAACTCAGTCAGCCTTTGACAGTGCTGAAGGATCCGAACGTCGCCGGCAACGACAGCGATATTCAGAAGCAGGTTGCGATGTTGCTTGATCTGCGCAAGGACCTCGAGGCAGCCGCTGACATGGTCAACCAGATCGAATCAATTCGGGCGCAGCTGGAGAATTTAAGGTCGCTGCTGCGAACCAACGCCGATGTGCGATTCGCGGCTGACGATCTCGACAAGAAATTGATCGACGTCGAAGACAATCTGGTGCAAAGAAAGATTACCGGGCAGGGGCAGGACACAGTCCGTTTCCCGCCAAAGCTGATCAGCAAGATTAACTACCTAGCGAGCGGCGTCAACAGCGGGGACTTTGCCCCCACCACCCAACAACTCGAAGTCGATACAATGTTCAAGGCGCAGTTGGCTTCGCTGCGCAAGAGGCTGGACGATATTGTCAGCGGAGACGTGGCCAACTTTAATCGTCTGCTGCGAGAGAAAAATATTGGGAATGTGATTGCTTCGGGACAATAGCTTGAGTGATTAGGTTTTAGCACTGCGAGCAGCGTGCACTAATGTGGTGACTCTAAAGTCCGATGAAATAAATGCTACTAGCCTGTGGAGCAGCCGACAGCATAAAGCCTGGGGTGAAGCGTAGCGAAACCCCAGGTTCCGAGTCAGGAACAATGATTAGCCCGCGAAAGCGGGCGGCAGAGCGATGGTTTTGAATCGGCGGCTCAAACACACGAAGCCGAGAGTTAGCAGTGCCGCTGTCGCCCGTTTCGCGGGCTCGGAGTCCTGGTTGAATCCTCCCTGGGGCTTACGCCCCAGGCTTCATGCTGTCGCCTGCTCCGCAGGCTGATAGGGGATCTCAAATTCGGCTTTACTTCGTTTGTCACCAGCCTGTAGAACTCTGACATTTGCGGGCGAGCGGTTGTGCCCTTTCCAACTACCGCTTATCCTTTCAAGACCCTAATAAGTTGAAGGCGTGCTTGCGTTGTCCGACAAGGCAGGTTTGACTTCCGAAACAGGTTTCTCAAGTGAGCTAAATGAAATGGGCAAGGCATCCTCGTACGCGCACGCTGTTCGCCGCAGTCGCAATCCTCGTTGCGATCGCAACGCTGGTTGCGCGGCTGAGCAGAATGTCGAAAAAACGGCCGAACGACGTAGTCACATGGTCCCAATCTCAAACACCTGGCGCATCGCCGATGGCGCATTTGCCGGCTCAGGCTCAAAATAATTCTGCTGATGTTCAGCCGGCTGAGCCCGCAATCGTCCCGCCGCTAAACAAAACCAGCCCGGATGGTCCGGGGGTAGTGTCGCCATCACCGGCGAGCTTAATAATTCCAGTTGCGGGCGTTCGGCCTGAGCAGTTGCGCGATACATTCTCTGAGTCGCGTGCGGAAGGACGGATTCACGACGCGATTGATATCCCGGCTCCGCGCGGAACTGCGGTTATTGCCG
>WNFQ01001214.1_pt1 | contig 18213 bp, 11 predicted proteins | sample 5400171 | NCBI WGS metagenome assembly WNFQ01 (sample SAMN13153356, study PRJNA577476) | soil metagenome | isolation source: 20 cm soil under Madrone tree | place: USA:California | collected 2016-06-14 | reverse complement strand
CGTTTCCGTCACCGATCCTGGCGAACCCGTGACCACAACTGCCGGCGGCCAATTTACGTTTACCCTGATGCCGGTCCGGCCTACCGTCGTGGCATCTTCTCCTAACGGCGTCGTGCAAGGCGCTTCCACCAGCGAGTTCCCTCTTGAGATTGATGGCGGATACTTCGGCCCCCGTGGCACTTTCGCGTCCGCCTCTTTTCAGGGCAACACAATTCCGCAGGGGACTTCATCCAACTCGCGCCGGCTCGCCCTCACGTTCCCCGGCAGTGCGATTGGCCCTCCTGGGCTCTACCCGCTGACGGTCTCACGGACAGCTTCTCCGCTGCCTACTATTAACAACTCCGCTGTGACCACCATCTCAGTGTTTCCGGACTATTCCGCGTCCCTCGGGGTTCTCCCGCCCCCGACATCCTCCGTTGCAGCAGGCACGAATCCCAGCGCGATAGACATCGATCCGACCCTCGGCGTCGTGGTCGTCGCTGAAACGGGCTCGAACGCCGTCCAGTTTTACAGTGTCGGCACCGGAACGCTTACTCCCGTCGGAGGCCCGGTCGCAGTCGGCCAGCTTCCTACGGGTGTTTCTGTCAATCCAACCAATCACTGCGTTGCGGTGGTCAATTACGGAAGCCAGAGCGTTTCCATCGTTCCGATTCCGGGTTCTTCTTGTTCGGTAACTACGCCAACCGTCGATCTTTCCGGCGCCTTGCAAGGGCAGGTTTCTCCGGCGCCCCTGCCTTACGCCATCGGCGTCGATCCGGACACCAATCTTGCTCTCGTCGCCTATTCGTCAACTTCCACTTCCTCCGCCGCCAACCTGGGCTTCGTTGTGAACCTCAATCAAGGGGCGGGTGCTCCGTTCGGCTGCCTGGCCAACTCCGGGCAAACTCCACCGTGTATTTTTTCTCAGGTGACCCTCAACACCGGCGCTTACCCGCAGATTGCCATGGCCCCGCACGGCCACATGGCCTACGTGACGCCCGGCGGCTCGGGCGCAGTCAGCGGCGTCAACGTCATGCAGCCCTCCACCTCCATCACCCTCGGTACACTCACGCTCACTGCCGGCACTGTGACTGCTACCACCGCCAATTCAACTCCTCTTACCGGTTTGGTTCCTGGAATTCCCACTACCGTCCTGATCTCCGGCGTTCCGCCGCTTGCGAATCCCGGCGGCAACCCTAGTAGCGTCAACTTAAACGGAGTATTCTCCATCTCCGTCACCAGCAGCACATCCTTTTCGTATTTTTTGGGGCCGAGCGTCACCGGTAGCGGCACCGCCAACGGAGGAACCGTCTTCTTCGGCAGTCCCAATGTGGCTTTCGGAGGTCTTTCCAATACTACGCAAGGTATCGCAATCAATCCCATCACTCATACCGCCGCGCTCGCAGACGCGAACGCCACCGGCCGGCAGATCAACCTCCTCAATCAGCTCGATCAGTCCTTTACTTCCGTCAGTTTTCAAACGAATTGCACCGCTTTCACCATTCCCTGCAACAGTTCGGGTGAATTCCCAGGGACCGCGCGAGTCGCTTGGCAGCCCTACACAAATTCCATCATTTCCTATAATCCCGGCGTTCCCGGCACACCGGTGAATCAAATATCCATATCCGATCCCGTCACGAGACAGCGCTACGCTCTGGTCAATATGCCGTCAGGGACAACGGGTTCGGCCAACATCACGGTCCAGAATGGCACCACCGGTTCTCTTACTTTATGGGGGGGTGTCGCCGTCGATCCCGCCACAAACCAGGCTTTCGTCGTGCAATCCGGCAGCGGCGTCATCCAGGTTATCAATTTGAGTTCAATTCCCGGGAACGCCCCGAAGTCCACGGAAATCACCCAGGTGGTCGTGCCAAGCCCCAATCCGGGCCCGGGCGTCATCGGCGGCATCCCCAATGCTCTCGTTCCGCAAGGTGCCCTCACTTCCACGAACGATCTGGCCGGCGTGCAGATTTTCGGCTCAGGCTTCGCGTCGGGCGCGCAAGTTCTCCTGGATAGCACCGCCATCACCCCATCCACTGTCGACCCCAGCGGCAGGCTGATCACCGTAACCATTCCCAAGTCGTTCCTGTTGCTGCCGCATCGCTATGCGCTTCAGGTTGTCAGCAACAATGTCACATCCAACGCTACGGATTTCATTGTCGTCAAAGCCGTCGACATGACCGTGGCTTGTGCCACTCCGACACCTAGCTCCGTGGCTATCGCCGACCAGCTCGCAAATGGTCCGTTCTCGCCCATCGCGTTGGTAACCAACAGCGGCTGCAATAACCTCTCGACCATCGACATCAACCCCAGCAGCGCAACTTTCGGCACCGTGCTGCGCAGCCTTCCCATCGGCGCGACACCTCAGGGCGTAGCAGTAAGCTCGCATCTCGGCATGGCCGTTGTCGCAAACAACGCTGCCGGCACGGCATCCATCGTGAACCTCTTGACGAATGCCGAGGCCGTTCCAGATGTCACGGTTGGGACAAGTCCCACCGGAGTTGCCGTCAATGAGGCCAATGGCGTCGCGCTGGTCGCCAACTTCGGTTCCAACACCGTTTCCCAGATCAATCTCGGCCTTTTGTTCGGATCTTCTCCGCCGACCTCCCTGACCGCCACGCCGATTACCAGCATACAAGCGCCCATCGCGGTGGCCATCGATCCCGATCGCGGCACGAACAATCAGGGTCTCGCCGTGGTTACTGGCATCCCGCTGATCTCCTCATCGCCCTCCGGCACTCTTTATCCGGTGGATATCGGGTTGGCTAGCCCCTCAGTAAGCACCACTGTTTCGTTCGGAAACGTCAGTTCTACTCCCACGGGCATTGTGTTCAATCCGGCCGTATCCACCGGCACGCCGAATCCCGGCCTCTTCTACGTGAATTCAAGCGGCAGCAATCAAATCTCGGCTTTCAACCCGGACACTGGGATAGCCAGTCCGACCAGCGTCGGTATTAATCCGACGGCATTAGCCGTCAACCCGCAATCGGGCGCGATACTGACTTCCAACTTTGCGGGGAAATCGGCATCCATCGTGGACACGGTTTCGAACCCGATCAAGACGGTCCAGACGCTTGGTCTGCCCGGTTCCGCGCAGTTTGGAGTCGCCATCGACCAGTTTACGAATCTCGCCGTCATCGTGGATCAGGCCAATAACCGCGTGCTGCTGTTCCCGATGCCGAATTGAGATGGGTTCGCTTGTGGGTCCGCGGAGGACGATTTCGCGCGCCGCAGGAGAAAAAAGTTTGGGATAAGATCAGCAACGGCTCGGCGCTTTCTGTTGCGGGGAATTGGAGCGTCAGCTATACTGCGCAGTTTGTGTAAGGCCCTTGGAGCCTGCCGGGGACGCGGAGATAGTCTTAAAGCAAATAACGCCTGGCTTGGATATGACGCGGTCACCTGGGTTTGGGTTTGACGCAATTCGAAAATGGGTTTTCGCGTGAGTCGAAATATGAATTTTCACGCAATTCGAAAGAAGGAGAAAAAAGTGAATTTCAGAATGTTGGCCCTGACCCGCTCGGGGTCGCTTAGAAAGACATTTCAGTTTGCAATTATCGCCGCGGTTTGCGTTTTCGGCGCAAGTGCGCTGCGCGCGCAAAGCGCCGCGCCCGGCTCGGCGGCGGTGGGGAAAATCGGCGTAATTAATGTGCGCCAAGCCATCGCCGGCACCGCCGAAGGCAAGCAGGCCGGCGCCGAATTGCAATCGCAGTTTGCGCCCCGCCAGAACGAACTCGAAGGACTGAACAAGCAGATTAACGACCTGCGGCAGCGCATCGATTCCGGCACCGGCAAGCTCAGCCCGGAGGAACTGGCCCGTTTGCAGCGTGAAGGCGAAGTCAAAGCGCGGCAATTGCAGCGCAAGCAAGACGAATACCAGGAAGACGTAAACGCCGCGCAGGCCGACGTGTTCGACCGCGTCGGACGCAAAATGATCGATGTGCTCGATCGCTACGCGCGAGAGAATGGCTACGTGGCCATCCTTGATAGTTCCGCACAGAACACGCCCATCCTTTTTGCTTCCACCAACATCGACGTCACGCAGGACATCGTGCGCTTGTACGACCAGGCGTATCCGGTGAAGAGTGGCGCGCCAGCCGCTGCGACTCCGGCCAGGCCTGCGCAAAAGCCGGCGGCTCAGCCTCCTGCTGCGAAACCGCCACAGCGATAACGCGGCGGCTTTTTGCCGCGTCGTATTTCAGACGCCCCGGAGTTGTACTCCGGGGCGTTTTGTTTTTGCCCAGCACGCGATTGGGCCGCTTGCCACCGTGCAGTCCGCAGCGTTTCGGTTTTTGCGGTACGCAACCGTCTGCTTGCCAGCGGCCATCGCAATTCTCCTTTTGCATCGCCTTCGGCGCGGAGACCGAGTGCGTGGTGTCCACGGAAAAACAGATTGTAATCGGTTAGCGTGTGCCGGCGGATGGCGAGATGAACTCGCCGCTACGAAGGGCGAAGGCCACAGCACAGGCTAAGCCCGTGCCACTGGGGCGCAGCCAGAGATCGCTGTGTCCAGAGACAAACTAAGGCTCAAATCCCCAAGCGATCAGAACGGGGGCGTGATGCCGGTGTAATCACCAATCACATAGGCACTATAGGGCGCATTCATCACCATGCCCGTGCTGGGGCTATAGCCAGGGTCGTTGATCATGCCGTAGCTGGCGACAATCGCCTTCGAGGGATTGATCTCTATCACCTGATCGTTGAATTGATCGCTGATCAAGGTGTTGCCGTTGGCCAGTCGCACCGCGCGCGTGGGCAGCGGAGACGGATTGCTGCCTGGGCGGGTGTTGGTGAAATACTCCCAGACCGGAGTGTCGTTGGGCTCGACTTCGACGATACGACTGTTGTTGGAGTCGGTGAGCAAGGTGTCGCCGTTGGGCAGCCGGCTCGCGAAGGCGACACCGCTGACGGTGCCCCGGGCGGTAAAGGTCGCGACGATCTCGCTCGGAGTAGTGTGCGTGACCTCGATGGCGCGGTTGTTGTTCTCGTCGGAGATGAGGATATGGCCGTTGGCGAGCAGCTCGGCGGCGTTGGGATTGTTGAGCTGGTTAGGGCCATTGCCGACGATGCCGTCCTCCCCATATTGCCACACGATGGCATTGTCCCTACGCCTTACCTCGATGATGCGCTCGTTGCCCTGATCCGTGATGAGCACGTTTCCGCTCGTCGGCAGATAGGTGTTCTGCACTGGCGTGTTCAGCTGGTCGGGTCCGAACCCGGTGACGCCGAACTGCCCATAATGCCAGACGATGTTGCCGCCACGGTCGACGAGGAGCACGCGGTTGTCGACGCAGCCGGACTTTTTGCAGTTTCTGGTCGCGCCCGCAGGGATGCCGGTTCCGGACATCAGGGTGAGGTTCCCGACGCGTTCGGCGTCGTTGGTGCCAACGATCGCGTTCGCAGACGTGTCGCCCGGACCGTTTCCAAACTGCCAGACGATGTTGCCATTGGGATCGATTTCGATGACGCGATTGTTGAATTGATCGGTGATGAGGATATTGCCGGGTTGATTGAATTTGCCGGAAGCCTGGCCCATCGAATAGGCCGCTGAGAACAAGATGACGCAGCCGATGAGCAGGGAAGCATTGATGCGTGGGAACCGGGTGAGGTGCGGGGTGTTCATGGTGGTCGCTCCTTTCACTTGAAGAAGTCCGGTTTAGCACCGACGAAGGAGGTGCGCGTGCAAATGATTTGTAAAATTTGCGTCAAGAAGTTGTCCGTGGGTACCAGGAGTTTCACAACGTTGTAAATGCAAGAACATCGCATTGTCGAACTTGGAGTGGAAAGACTTGGCACCGCGAAGGGGCTTCGGGGCTTTCGGTCACTGGGCGGAGTGACTGGCATCGGGGCGAGCTCTTTGGTATTGCACCGACGGGATGACCTATCCAATACGCAGGCGCGGCCGTGTTCAAATTTAGGGATGGCCGGATCGCGAAGTGTGGGTAGTTGGCGACGTTTATGGGCTCATCGCTCAGCTCAAAGCAAAATGACCTGTCACCGACCGCGGGCTGGTACCTTGCTTTTGCCGTGCTGCGGGAATATACTCTAAATTCACTCTGAAGCGGTCGCACCGATGAGTGGGCGCAAGCCCACTTTTTTGTTGACGCCGGTTGGGGTGCACTTGATACCGGCCATGGCCGGGGAGTCTCCACGTGAATTTGGAGCGGATTCGCGCGGCCGCCGAGCGGGTGGCGCGCTCGGAGGGGCTGGAAGTCGTTGATGTGGAATGGAAAGTCGGGAAGCTGAGATTTTTGCGGGTGTACATCGATCGCGTGCCGCAAAAAATGGCGGTCCCCGAAAGAGTGATGGCCGCGGGCGTAGCCGGAGCGGAAGTTTTGGCCGGAGATCCGGACCCGAAGATTAGTCATGCGGATTGCGAGCGGGTGAGCCAGCAGTTGAGCGTGATTTTGGATGTGGAAGAGTTAATTGACGGGCCGGCGGGATACATCCTGGAGATTAGTTCTCCGGGGCTGGACCGGGCGCTGAGGAAGCCGGGAGATTTTGAGCGGTTCGTGGGAAGGCTGGCGAAGATTTCGACGAGCGAGCCGATTGGGGATGCGAAGTTTTTTGAGGGAAGGCTGGCGGGATTCGCGGACGGGAAAGTGCGGATGGAGTTGAAGGGGAAAGAGCCGCGGGTGGTGGAGATACCGCTGGAGGGGATTCGGAAAGCTAATTTGGTCGTGGAGTTTTAGAAACGGGAAAAAGATTTAACACAGAGGGCGCAGAGTTAAGAGCACAGAGGACACGGAGAAAAGTTAGGAACTGGCAATGGCGAATTTGCTTTATCAACAGATTGAGATGTTGAGCCGCGAGAAGCGCATCGAGCCGGAAATCGTGGTGTCGGCGATTGAAGACGCGATGGTGGTCGCGGCGCGGAAATATTACAAGACGGAAGAGAACCTGCGCGGGAAATTCAACGCGGAATCGGGCCAGGTGGACGTGTTTTCGGTACTGACCGTGGTAGAAGAAGTTACCGACCCGAAGGCCGAGATCAGCTTGGCGGAAGCTCAGAAGAAGAATCCGACGGCGGAAGTTGGCACGGAAATTTTGACGCTGAAGCCGACGGATGTGCTGGGGCGGATTGCGGCGCAGACGGCGAAGCAGGTGATCCTGCAAAAGGTGCGCGAGGCCGAGCGCGACACGATTTACAACGAGTATCACACGCGCGTGGGCGAATTGGTGACGGTGATTGTGAAGCGCGCGGAAGGGCCGGATCTGATTGTCGATATGGGGCGGACGGAAGCGCGGCTGCCGAAGCGCGAGCAATCGAAACTGGAGACGTACAACATCGGCGAGCGGCTGCGCGTGGTGATCAAGATGGTGGACCGCGCGGCGAAAGGCCCGCAGGTGATCGTTTCGCGCGGAGATGCGGGCCTGGTGCAGCGGCTGTTCGAGATGGAAGTGCCGGAGATTTACGACGGCACGGTGCAGATCCGGTTTGCGGCGCGGGAAGCGGGCGAGCGGACGAAGGTAGCGGTGATGAGCCGCGACAAAGATGTGGATCCCGTGGGCGCGTGCGTGGGCATGAAGGGCATGCGCGTGCAGTCCATCATTCGCGAGCTGCGCGGGGAAAAGATCGACATCATTCCGTACAGCGAGGAGACGGTGGCGTTCGCGCAGAAGGCGCTGAGCCCGGCGAAAGTCACGCGCGTACAGATCGTTGATCCGGAAACGAAGAAGCTGGAAGTGATCGTGGAAGATTCGCAGCTTTCATTGGCGATTGGCAAAAAGGGGCAGAACGTCCGGCTGGCAAGTAAACTGATCGGCTGGGACATTGACATCAAGAGCGAAGAAGAGAAGCGGCGCGAGATTGAAGAGCAGATGACCGCGCTGACTGCGCCGACGACGCCGTTGACCGCGCTGGCCGGCGTGGGACCGAAGACGATCGAAAAGATCGAGGCGGCGGGGATCACGAATGTGGAGAAACTCGCGGGGATGACGCCGGAGCAATTGATGGAGATTCCGGGCATCGGCGAGAAGATGGTGGACAAGATTTATCAGGCGGTGAATCGCTTCTACGAAGGTGGCGGCGAAACAGCCGCGACGGCTGGCGAAGCGGTAGAAAATACCGATACGCTTGCGGAAGAGGCCGGGACAGAGACAAGCGCGTCCGGAGAAGCTGCTACGGCGGAAGAAGCGAGCGCCGCGGCTTCGGAAGCAGGCGTGGTGGAAGCGCCGGAGGATGCGGGTGAAGGGGTTCGCGGCGACGAGCAAGTCCCACAAGGTGAGCAGGCTCCGGAGGCTGAGCAGGAATCCGAAGCGAAAAACGAAAATGCAGAAGAGACTGAGTCCGCAGAAGGCAAGATCGAGGCAGAGCGGCCGGAAGAGGCAAAGTCTTAATAAGCATGTCAGACGTAAACCAAGTCCGAATTAACGAGCTGGCTCGCGAGCTGGAGGTCAAGGCGAAAGCCATTATCGACCTGCTGGCCGGATACGGCGTCACGGAAAAGAAGACGCACTCGAGCTCGATACCCGCGGATGTTGCGGAGAAAGTGCGCAAACATCTTCAGGGAGTAGCGGACGCGGAAGCAGCGGCGGAAGCGAAGGCCAAAGCGGACAAAGACGCGAAGGACGCGGCGGCGAAAGCGGCGCGGATGCGTCCAACGGCTGCACCTGTGGAGCCTGTGGTTGCAACGCCGAAGCCCGTGGCTTCTGCAACGTCCGCGTCTGGAACGGCAGCGCCCGCGGCAGCGAAACCGGCGGCGCCGGCTGCTCCGCCCCCTGCGGCGCCTGCGGTTGCGGCTCCTCCTGCAAGCACGACGACTCCCGCGGCAAAACCTGCTCCGAGCGTGCCTCCTGTAACAACTCCGATTCGCCCTGCCGCTCCGACTGCGCGACCTGCGGGTCCAGCAGCTTCGACTCACACTGGGGTTCCGGCGCAGCGACCGGCCGCGGGAACTCCTGCGCCGCGTCCAGGAGGCACGGGCACACAGCCATCAGCAGTGCGTCCGGCTGCGGCAGCTCCTGGCAGCGCAGCACGGCCTGCGGCCTCGGCGCGCCCGCCGATGCCGACTGGCGGGAACCGCGGACCACTTCCGAGCACTGGGTCGGGAGGTCAACGGCAAGGCGGGCCACGTCCGGGTCAACCGATGCGTCCGATATCGTCGGGGCAAGGTGGACGATCCTATCCTTCACGGTCAGGTGGATCAGGTGGGCCGAGTGGCGGACCTGCGGGCCAACCAAGACCATTTGAGCAGCGGCGCGGCGCAGCGCCTGCGGGCGCGCGTCCAGGGCCGCGCACCCCAGGGCGTCCCGGGATGTTGCCGCCGTTGCCGCTGGATAAAGTGCCTCCGAAGGCTGAGCCAGGCAAGCCGCTCTATACGCGGAGGCCGACGCAGCGGCAGCGTCCGGTGCTGGACAAGCGAGAGATTGAAGGCGAGCGCAAGCTGCATCCGACGCGGCAACGTCCAGGAGCGGGGCGAGCAGCAGCGGCGGCGGTGATTGCGCCGCCGGAACCGCGTGCGCCGCGCGATGTAACGATTACGGAAGGCATCACCATTCGCGAGCTGGCGGAGAAGCTGGATGTGCGCGCCAAGGAGTTGCTGAAGACGCTGCTGGATCGCGGCGTATTCGCCAGCATCAACCAGGCGCTAGATGTGCCAACGGCGACGACGCTGGCGGAAGCGTTCAGCGGCGTGGTCAACGTGGTCTCCCTTGAAGAGGAGATGGTGCTGGAGGTTGCGAAGGAAGAGACCAAAGAGAGTCTGAAGCCGCGTCCGCCGGTGGTGACGGTGATGGGACACGTGGACCACGGCAAGACCAGCTTGCTGGACGCGATTCGCAGCGAAGACGTGGCGGCGGGCGAGGCGGGCGGCATCACGCAGCACATCGGCGCGTACAAAGTGCAGGTGAACAATCGTAGCGTGGTGTTCATCGATACGCCGGGCCACGAAGCGTTCACGCGCATGCGCGCCCGCGGCGCGAAGGTCACGGACATTGTGGTGTTGGTGGTGGCTGCCGACGACGGAGTCATGCCGCAGACGAAAGAAGCCATCGATCATGCTAAAGCGGCAAATGTGTCGATCGTGGTGGCGATCAACAAGATTGATAAACCGGAAGCGCAGCCGGAGCGCGTAAAGCGGCAGCTTGCGGATAACGGGTTGCTGCCGGCGGAGTGGGGCGGGGACACGGAATTTGTCGAGGTTTCAGCGAAACAGAAAACCGGAATCGAAAAGTTGCTGGAGACTTTGCTGCTGGTAGCCGACTTGCGCGAGCTGAAAGCGAATCCGGATGCGCCGGCGACCGGCACAGTGCTGGAATCGCGGGTCGACAAAGGCCGCGGCCCAGTGGCGACGATTCTCGTGCAGAACGGGACTTTGCGGCCGAGCGATTTCTTCATTTGCGGAGCGGTGTTCGGCAAAGTGCGCGCGCTGTTTGACGATCACGGGCGCACGGTGAAAGACGCGCCGCCCTCCACGCCGGTAGAAGTGCTGGGTTTGCAGGGGGTGCCGGAGGCGGGAGACAACTTCCAGGTCACCGACGAAGCAAAGGCGCGGCACATCGTCGAATATCGGCAAGGCAAGCAGCGCGACGCGGCGTTGGCACGCACTTCCGGCGCGCGCATCACGCTCGATCAATTGCACGAGCAGTTGAAATCGGGCGACGTGAAGGAATTGGGAATTGTGATCAAGGCCGACGTGCAGGGCTCGGTGGAAGTGCTCAGCGAAATGCTGCCGAAGCTTTCGACAGAGCAGGTGAAACTGAAGATTATCGGGTCGGGCGTGGGCGCAGTGACGGAAAACGATATTCTGCTGGCGTCGGCGTCGGGAGCGATCGTGATCGCTTTTGGCGTGCGGCCGGACCGCAAGGCGATGGACCTGGCGCAGCAAGAGCACGTGGACATTCGCACGCACACCATCATCTACGAAGTCTCCGACGAGATTAAGAAAGCGATGGAAGGCCTGCTGGAGCCGGTGATCCAGGAGACCTACATTGGCCGCGCGGAAGTGCGCAACACGTTCCGCGTCAAGGGCGCGGGAACGGTGGCGGGCTGCTACGTCGTGGACGGCGTGCTCAAGCGCGACGCGCAGGTGCGCGTGGTGCGCGACGGAGCGATCATCTACACCTCGAAGCTGAGCTCGCTGAAACGCTTCAAGGACGACGCCAGCGAGGTGCGCACGGGGTTCGAGTGTGGCGCTGGAATCGCGAATTTCAACGACGTGAAGGTCGGCGATATACTGGAGTGCTTCCAGGTGACGAAGCTGAGCGCCGCGGAAGCCGCAGCGCAGAGCAACGTACCCGCGTCGCGAAAATAACTGCAAACCCGTCCCGCGGAGCCGCGCATGCCGGTCGGTCTACTTACCCTCGAGCTGCATATTCCGGACGCACATTCGCTGAAGGACAAGCGGCAGATTGTGCGCAGCTTGAAAGACCGGCTGCGGCGGCATTTCAACGTCGCGGTGGCGGAGATGGAATATCAGGAGGTGTGGCAGCGCTCGATCATCGGCGTGGTGACATTGTCAACCGCCGAACAGCACGTAGAAGAGTCGCTGCAGTTGGTGCTAAGGGAAGCGGACCGCCTGCTGGGTCCGGTGCTGGTGAATCACGTCGTGGAAATGATTTAAAGGTTTGCGATGAGCCCGACAAATCACCGTCATGAACGCGTGGGCGAAGAAATCGCCCACGAAATCAATGCCATGCTGGCCGGGGAGCTGAAGGACCCGCGGCTGGAAGGCACGGTGGTGGTCAGCGAAGTGCGTCTACAGCCGGACATGAAGCACGCGCGCGTGTTTGTGAGTATGTTGGGAAGCGGCAAAGAGCAGGCGGACGCCATCAAGGCGCTGGAGCACGCATCGGGTTTCATCCGAAGCGAGCTCATCGAGCGACTGCAGTTGCGGCGCTTGCCGGAGCTGCATTTCACGCTGGACCTTTCGCAGGAGCACGTCGAACGCATTGAGCAACTTCTGAGAGAGATGAAGAAGGACAAGCCTTCTTCTAATCTCTGAACTGTGATTCCTAATTTCGGATTTCATGCCAAAACAGCCGCAACCGGCGCCCTTCGAGGGCGCCCTGGTAATCGACAAGCCAAAGGGAAGGACATCGCACGACGTAGTGGACGCGGTGCGGCACCTGGCCGGCTTTCGGCAGATCGGGCATCTTGGCACGCTTGATCCGCTGGCCACCGGTGTTCTTGTGCTGCTGCTGGGGCGCGCCACGCGGCTGGTGCAGTTCTACGCAGGGCGCCGCAAGCGATACAGCGCCGGATTTCGCTTTGGTTTTGCAACGGACACGTACGACTCCGACGGTGAGGCGCAAGGACCGCACGTTGCGCCGGTTCTCGATAAGTCCGTGCTGGAGAGACTAGCCAGCGAACGCATCGGCCGCTTTCAGCAAACGCCACCAGCGTTTTCAGCTAAGAAAGTGAAGGGACGTCCGGCGTACGAGCTGGCGCGCAAGAAACAACCGGTCGAGCTAAAATCGGTAGATGTCGAGTTGTTTGAGTTCAAATTGAAAGAGATTGAGGGCAGCGTGGCGCGTTTCGTCATTGAGTGCTCGTCCGGGACGTATATCCGCTCGCTGGCGCATGAAATGGGAGAGGAGCTCGGATGCGGAGCGCATCTTGCGGAAATTGAACGGACCGCGGTCGGGGAATTTTCGCTCGACCAGGCTGTGAAGCTCGAGGAGTTGGCGGAAGCGGCGCGTACGGGCAAGTTCGGGGACTATCTGATCCGACTGGAGAACTTGCTTGCGAATTTTCCGCGGGTGAATGTGCTGCCGATTATCGAGCGGCGGGTACGGCACGGAACGAAATTCAATGTGATGCTGGCGCAAGTGCAGCCAGGGCGCGTCGAGCCTCCGCCCGGCGCCACGACGCAGCTCGATGGGGGTGAGCCACGGCCGCCGCGCCTGCGCGTTTTCAGCCAGCAAAACAGCTTGATTGCCATTGCGGAAGCCGTGGTGCCTCGCACCTATCAGCCAATTGTGGTGTTTGAGCCGCTGCCCTAGCGCGCGTTAAGGCTGCGGCCGCCGCGGGGGCGGCTGTGGCAACTGTTGGGGCGCATTGCCGCCTGGGATACCGCGGCCGCCGGCAGTGTCCCCACGTCCGGCGAAAATGCTGCGGGCGTTTCGGACCGGATCGCGCAGCCTGCGCGGCGTGACGAGAATCAGCAACTCCGTATTCCGCAACGAATTGTTTTTCGTTCCGAAAGCGTAGCCGAGCCCGGGAAGATTGGCGAAGCCCGGAAGGCCAACCAGCGAGCGCGTTTCTTCGTTGTCCAATAATCCGCTAATGAGGGTGGTCTCGTCGTCCTTGACGCGGACGGTTTGTGTCAGCGTGCGGTTGGAAATAACGGGGATGCCGTTGACATTGGCACCAGACAGCGCGCGAATTTCAAATTCGAGCTGCAGGGTGACCTCGTGGTGCGCGTGCAGCGTTGGCGTAGCTTTGATTTTCACGCCGAGGTCCATGTACTCCGACCCCGGATAAGGAGTTTGCGTGGTGTTCGTACCGGTGGCGAAGGATGCCGAATCCTGGATCACGGTGACCACTCCCTGATTCGGCGTCGTGCCCAGCGCCGTGAGCGCGACATCCGGCAGCGAGGTCGAAGTCAGGATGGCGCTGACGATGGCGCCGGGACTGGCGGGCGTGGCAATCTCAATGCGATTGGAAAATGTGCCCGCGCCAAGGCCTAAATAGATTCCCAGCGTGCCCTGGTCCTTGTTGGTGACCGCGAGGGAAGGAAAGTTGCCGCCGGTGAAGTTGGCAATGACGACGCCTGCCGGCGCTGCGGCAGTGGGCAGCGGAGATCCAGAAGCGGCGGTGAAGGTGGCATCGAGGTTACTGCTGCCGAGCAGGACGGAAACGGAATTGTCGCCCTGATTGACGACAGCAAGGTCGGGAACCGCGTCGCCGTTCAGGTCGCTGGTGGCGATGGCCACCGGGGATTTGCCTACGGTGATGGGGGAGTTGGTGGCCTCGGTGAACGTAACGTTGGAGTTGACGTCCACCGAGCTGAGCAAGATCGCGACATTGTTGGAGGATTGATTTACCACCGCGACGTCGATTTCGGGGCTGTTGTTCGTCGAATTGGTCGCACTCCGGAAATTGCCACTTACCATTGCCACTGGCCCCTTCTCGGAAACCGTCGAAGTGTTGGTCAGACGGAAGGGCGAGCCGGGAAACTCCGTGAACCCGCCTTTGCCGTTGCCTTCGAAGACGGAAATGGTGTCATCGCCCTGATTGGCCACTGCAAAATCAAGATTGCCGTCGCCGTTGAAGTCCGCCACGACTACGGAGCTGGGATTCTTGCCAACGGGGTACGGAGAGCCGGCAGCTTCAAGAAACGTGCCGTCGCCGTTTCCGAGCAGGACAGTTACGTTATTGGAGGTGGAATTGGCGACGACCAGATCGGTAGTGGGTGTCTGAACACCGGAGGCGCTGGTGATGGTGTTCCCAAAAATGCCGGCGGCGATAGCGGAAGGCGCGGTCTCGTTTTTAGCCAGGGAAAACGGGGAATTGTTGGCTGCTGTGAAGTTTCCATTGTTCTGATTCAGCAAAATGCTGATGGTGTTGTCGTTCTGATTGGCCACTGCCAGGTCGGGCAGACCATCAAAGTTGAAGTCCCTCTCTGCCAGCGCAACCGGATTGTTGCCGACTGCGAATGAGGTTTCCGGAAAGGTTGTCGAACTGGGCACGCCCAGGAACGAGGTGCTGTTAGTCGTGGCGCGGGTGGGGTTGCCCAGGCTGCCTGACAAAAGAGAAAGTGTGACGGGGAAGTGATCGCCGACAAAGAAGGTCGCGGGTTTGCCGTCTTGCGCGCGCAGCAAGACCTGGCGACCGCTTTGTACCAGGCTGAGCGCATCGGAGAAATTGGCGGCGACGCCCGGAAGCGTAAGCAAAAAGGTGGTGTAACCGCCGCCGAGCAAAGTGAACCCCGGAATGCTAGAAAGTCCCTTGGCGGTGAGAAGCTGGCCCAGAATGGTGAGGGCATTGTTAAGGTCGGAAGCTTTCTGCAGCGAACGGATGTCGCTGGGACTGATTAAGAACGCCTGCGCGGAGGAGGGCGGCGTGATGCCGAGCTGCTGGGCCTTGTTGCGGTCCACCTCGAGCAGCTCGATTTCGAGCATCAGCTCGCCACGAGCGCGATCGACCTGGTGAATCAGCTCGGCGGCCAACGCCAACTGCTGGGGAGAGTCCCGCATGGTGATGGTGTGGCTGCTGGTGTCCAGGTCAATGCGCGCTGCGCCGGTGATCTCGCGGAGCATGCGCAACACCTCAGTCATTTCTTCGTGACTCGCCGAAGAGGACAGCAGAAAAGTTTGCTCCGCCTGCAAGCCGAACTGGCGGCGTTTTTCCAAGGTGTCCGGAGCCACAAACAGCAAGGTGGCGTTCACCGGCCTCCAGAAGGTCCCCGTCGTCGTACCCAGGATGGAGAGGGTGGTGTTGAAATCGACATTGTCGAGCTGCAAGCGCACTTGGCGGGAAACCACGTCAGGATCGAAGGTAGCCTCGACGCCAAAGGCGTGTGCGACCTGCTCGTAAGCACTGCGCGTATCGCCGCGAAGGTCCAAGCTGCGCCGCCCGCTTTGCGGCTTTAGGCGCGGCAGCCCTAGGATCTCCGTGGTGCCCAGCGGCGGCTCATCATCCCGCATGGATTCCATTTGCGCGTAGCGCTCGGCCACAACTTTGTTGGTGGGATCAATGCGCATAGCGGTGTTGAGTTCTTCTTTGGCCTGCGGAAGCTTGCCGGCCAGCGCCAGTTGCTCAGCCCTATCCACGTGTTCGCGGATGAGCCTGGAGCGCAGAGCGGCGCCGCGCCCGAACAGAGCCAGGTTCTGTGGGGCGAGGTGAGCCGCTTCATCGTAGGCCAGCAGGGCCTCGTCAAAGCGGCCTTCGGCTTCAGCTTTCTCTCCGCGCTCAACCAGCTTTTGCGCGCGCTTTGGGTCCGGCCGGACAATGGCGTTGGGAGCGGCGGAAGAGAGCTGCGGCTGTTGCGCGGGAGTCGAGAGACAAAGCAACAGGGACAATACAAGCGAAACGGCTTGGCGGAGAGTTGCTAGGTTCATGTCTGACTGGCTCGGGACAGCATCATTCTACGCGAGGAAATAGGCGAGGAGTGCGGCTTGACGGTGGCAGTGAGGGGCGCGTAAACTGGAATTTGCAGTTGCAAATCATTTTCAACTGGAGATTCCTTGCTCGCTGCCTTTCTCATTGCTCTCCGTGAAGGTGTCGAGGCTGCCCTCGTTGTCGGCATCATCCTGGTTTATCTATCTCGTACAGGCCGCGCGTACCTGGCGCGCTTCGCCTGGTATGGCGTGGCGGCGGCCACTGCGTTGAGCCTGGGCATTGCTATTGCTTTGCAACAATGGCGCATCAGCGAAGACGGGTTTGAAGGTTTGATGTACCTGCTGGCCGCCTTCTTCGTGGTTACGATGATCGTTTGGATGAATCGCGTTGCGCGGCACCTGAAAAAAGATATCGAGCAAAAAGTGGAGTCGTATGCGGTGCTCGCCGGCCGGGCGGCGGGTTTGGGGATTTTTCTGTTTGTGTTTCTGATGGTGGTGCGGGAGGGCGTGGAGCTGGCGCTGATTTTGCGCGCCGTGGAGATGTCGACCGAAGGTTTGCAGACGTGGATCGGAACGATTCTGGGCATCGCGGCCGCGGTGGCGGTGGGGGTTTTCTTCTTCAAGGGCACGCTGCGGGTGCCGTTGCACCGGTTTTTCGCGGTGACCAGCGCGATCTTGATGCTCGTCGCATTTCAATTGTTGCTGACCGGCTTGCACGAACTCAGCGAGGCGCGGTGGTTGCCTTCGAGCAAGCAGGAGATGGCGCTGATCGGCCCCATCGTGCGCAATGAGCTGTTTTTCTTTGTGTTTGTTTTCGGCGCGGCGATGCTGCTGATCTTGCGAGAATGGCAATCGGCTTCGCACGAAAAATCAGCGAAGGCAGCTGCGGGGGATGCGGAACGGCGGCTGCTGGAGTCGCAGAACCGGAGGGCGCGGCGCTGGATGATGGCCTCGACGATCGCGTGCCTCACCGTTATTCTGGTGCTCACCGCGGATTTTATTTATACGCGGGCGAATTCGGCGCCGCCGGTTTCGCGGGCGATTGCCGCGGTTGGGAATGAGGTGCGCGTTCCGCTCAGTGAGATTCAGGATGCGAACCTGCATTTGTTCACCGTGGACGTCGGGGGACAAACGCTGCGCTTCATGATCATCAAAAAGCCGAATGGGTATGGCACCGCGCTCGATGCTTGCCGGATTTGTGGGGCGGAAGGCTACCGGCAAGATGGACAAAACGTGGTGTGCCGTCACTGCGGGTCCGCGATTTATGTGCCGTCGATTGGCGAGCAGGGCGGATGTAATCCCGTTGGTGTGCCGGCGCGAGTGGATGGGGGCGAACTGGTGATGGATGTGAGTTCGCTCACACAGGCGGCTTCCGAGGTCCCCAAGTAGTGGAAAGTCCTCGTCGTTTGTCGCGCTAACTGCGTAAAGGATGATCTCGCTTGGCGCGCACAGCCGAAAATGGCTGTGCCACGATACCTGAGCTTCGCAAGAAATGTTTATACGACTCGTTGCCGATTCTTTCAGTCGCCGACCGCGGCACAAGCTCCTCACCGGGGCGGCCCTTGCATTAGGGATGGCTGTTGCCACTGCCGCGTTGAGCGTTTCGCTCGATGTTGGCGATCGACTGGCCCGCGAATTCCGCAGCCTGGGCGCGAATTTACTCATAACGCCACAAGCCGATTCGTTGCCGCTGGAAATTGGCGGTGTCGATTATCGGCCCGTTAACGCTGGCGCCTATTTGCCGGAGTCTGATCTCGGCAAGCTCAAGACAATTTTTTGGCGGAACAACATTGTCGGCTTCGCGCCTGCAGTGGAAGCTCCTGTCGATGCTTGGACCAAGTCTTCGCAAACGTACTCGACGCCGGCTATCGCGGCGCACACCACTTTGATTGGCACTTGGGCCAGCCATGTCGTGTCCGTTCCCAATGGCAGCACGTACGTCACGGGCATAGAGAAGACGAATCCCTGGTGGCGAGTGGATGGACGGTGGTTCAAAGATGGCGCGCAAGAGTGCGTTGTTGGCAAATCGTTTGCAGCGCGCGCGGGTGTGAAGATCGGCAGCGCCCTGAACATAAACACTCCGCGGAAAAATCTGTCCCTGCCCGTCACCGGGATTCTGTCGGGTGGAGGTCCGGAGGACGATGCGATTGTGGCGCCGATCGGAATTGCCCAGGATATTGCCGGAAAGCCGGGAGAGTATCGGCGGCTGTACGTCAGTGCGCTGACGAAACC
>WNFQ01001211.1_pt1 | contig 18217 bp, 10 predicted proteins | sample 5400171 | NCBI WGS metagenome assembly WNFQ01 (sample SAMN13153356, study PRJNA577476) | soil metagenome | isolation source: 20 cm soil under Madrone tree | place: USA:California | collected 2016-06-14 | reverse complement strand
TGCGAAGAAGCGCGATCGAAGAAAAAGCTCATGCGCGCGCGTTGAGCGCGATGGCGCCGCCCGTGAGTCCTCGCACCGCGCTGGATAAAATCCTGAAGCGGGAACGCTGGCATGGACGCGGTGGCAGTTGGGTGGCTGACGCAATCTACGGTGCAAACGATGGGCTTGGCGCTGTATTTGGAATCGTTTCCGGCGTTGCCGGCGCAACGAACAATCAACAGCATTACATTCTGATCTCCGGGCTTGCGGGCATGCTCGCTTCGACGTTGTCCATGGGGGCAGGCGCGTATCTTGCGGCAAAAAGTGAAGCAGAAGTATACGAGGCAGAAATCTCGCGCGAGCGCGCCGAGGTCGAAGAAAATCCTGAAGAAGAGATTGAAGAGATGTCGCTCTTTTACCAATTGCAGGGATTTACTCCGGAAGAATCACAGAAAATGGCGGAGCGCCTGGCGCAGCAACCTGAGCAATTCGTGCAGGCGATGGCGCAAAGCGAACTCGGCCTGTCTGAGCACCGGTTTCCGAATTACTGGACTGCCGCGATCTCGTCCGCTGTTTCCACTGCCATTGGCGCTTTCGTTCCCATCATTCCATTCTTCTTTTCCGGTGGCATTACTGCGGTAGCTGCTTCCTTCGGAATCAGTTTGGTGGCGCATTTTGCCGTCGGCGCGTTGAAATCTCTGATCACGATCCGCTCGTGGTGGGCCTCGGGCTTGGAGATGACCTGGATTGGCATCATCGTCGCGGTCGTCACATACGGGCTGGGACTTGCGTTTGGCTCCTTGGGCTAAGAGCCTCAGACCCCCGTGTCGAAAATCGTGCCGGTCTGCAATATCTTGCCGTTTTCCTAGTTTGTGTACCGATGCAGACGGCGTCCGAACCAAACATGTCCCAAGATCGGGACGCCGAAATCCCGCAACCGGAATGAACCAAGGGCTGCGACCATTCAGTCAAAGGAATGCAAGTCGCTGTCCAAATCGGGATTAATTAAACCGAGGATGATTGGCACGAGCATTGCAAAGGGAATTGACACTGGCCAAACACCCGGTTGAGAAATAGTCGGTGACGAGAATTCTTATCCTAGACAATCAGTGTGACGTGTTCGAATCGCCATCCTCCCGTACATGAACCGACGCAACCCACGAATTTAATGAAGGACCTGCTAATGGATGTTCGCTATGCGCTGCGCATTCTTTGGAAGTCGCCCGCGTTCACGCTCGTAGCTTTAGTCACTTTAATGCTGGGGATTGGGGCGAACGTCGTCGTCTTCGGAGTAGTCAATGCGGTTCTGCTTCACCCGCTGGATGTGAGCGACCCGCAGAATCTCTACCAGCTTCGTCTCAAGCCGTGGACGAGCTTCAAATTACTTACTACGTCGTATCCTGCGTATGAAGACTTAAGGCGGCGGAACACCACCTTCAGCGAGATGGCCGGCTTTGATGGATTTGCTGAGGCGACCCTGAGGTGGGGTAATACGGTGAAAAGTGTCACCGGCTACGCGGTCACCGGTAATTATTTCGATCTGGTCGGGGTGCAACCCCAAGTTGGACGATTCATCCACGAGGCGGACGAGCGTGGGCCGAATTCAGCGCCCTATGTGGTGTTGAGTAATAATCTATGGCAAAGCGTATTTAACGCCGATCCGAGTGTAGTCGGGGCCACCGTGCGGCTGGATAAAGATCCCTACACGGTAATCGGCGTGGCGCCGGCGCAGTTCCACGGCACGGAGAAATTTGACCGGCCGGACTTCTGGATTCCCTTCGTGAACTGGGACCAGCAATTCTTGCAAAACCGGACATCGATGACGCTGACAGTGTTTGGCCGATTGAAGCCAGGCGTGGGGCCCCAACAGGCGGCGGAAAATCTGAGTGCCATAGCGGCTCAGTTGGCGAAGGAGTATCCACAAACGGATACCGGAATGCCGCTGCGGCTGGTCCGGCCCGGGCTCTTCGCGGACGACGGTGACGTCATTCGCGGATTTCTCTACAGTGTGACAGGGCTGGCTCTGCTGGTGTTGGTGGCGGCGTGCGCCAATCTCGCCAGCCTGTTTGCAGCGCGTGCGTCGGATCGCAGCCGGGAACTGGCGCTTCGCGTCGCGCTTGGTGCGAGCCATTGGCGACTCGTTAGGCAACTCATGACTGAGGCGACGGTCGTGTCACTGATCGGCGGAAGCGCGGGGTTGGTGACCGCGAGCCTGCTGCTCGGTGTGCTCAACCGATGGGGTTCGCCCTTTGGTCATCTCACAGTCAATGTCGATGCACGCGTCTACTTCGTCGCACTGATCTTGACTCTGATCAGCGCGTTGTTTTTTGGAATAGTTCCGGCGCGCCAGGCATGGCAGAGCAGTCCGTTGCAGGCGATGAAGAGCGGGCCGGTGGATTCAATGCCGCTGCGGCGGTTTGCCTCACGGGACCTGTTGCTGGGCGCACAAATTGCAATCTGCACGCTGCTGGTAACGGCGTCCCTTATCGCCGTGCGCGGCATGGTGCGCATGCTGCACGCTCCCCTGGGCTTCCAACCGCAAGGCGCGATGTTGGCCGAGACGGACTTCAGGCTGGTGGAACCGGACGGCGATGTGCCACTCGAGAAAAAGAAAGCAATGATTGAAGCGGTGCGGAACATCCCTGGTGTGGCAGCAGCGGGCACAGTGAACCGAGTGCCTTTTAATGGCGGTTTGCGTGGGGTTCCGATTTTCCAGCCGGGGACCATAGAGTTCAGCCTGAACAATTCTGTCCTGGCGCCCTACGTGTTTACCATATCGCCGGGATACTTGGAGGCTGCTGGTACTCGGCTTCTCGGTGGACGGGATTTCTCATGGCAGGACACCACCCAAACGCCCTATGTGGCGATCGTGAACGAAACCTTCGCACGCAAGATGTGGGGCGATACATCGGCGATAGGACAGCGTTTCATCGTTCGGGGCAATTTGACCGAAGTCGTGGGCGTAGTGGAGGACGGCAAGTACCACAACATGCAAGAGTCACAGCAGCCAGTCGCGTATCTATCACTCTCGCAAAATGAGCAGAACCACATGATTTTCGTCGCGCGATCGCATCGGACACAGGATGAGATGGCGGCCACGCTTGAACGCACCCTGAACGGCCTCGAGCCGGATGCGCGAATTAAGGTGCAGAGCTGGCTCGAAGTGCTTGGGGGGGTGAATGCGCTGTTCCCGGCCCGGGCAGCGACCATAGCACTCTGCGTCATGGGCCTGTTGGCCGCGATGCTGGCGGTGACCGGCATCTTCGGTATGGCGGCGTACAACGTGAGCCGCCGGATGAAAGAGCTCGGCATCCGCGTAGCATTGGGCGCGCGCACGAAACATGTGATGAGCACAGCTGTGGGGCGGCCAATCACACTGCTTGTAGTCGGGTCGTTGCTAGGGCTGCTGTTAGGCCTTCTCGCCAGTCGCCTGCTGGGGCAAATTGTGTATCAGGCGAATCCACGCGATCCCGTGGTCGTGGTCGGCGCGGTGCTAACGATGGTGCTGCTGGGAATCGCGGCATCTGCCATTCCAGCTCTGCGAGCGTTAGCAGTCGATCCATCCAAACTCCTGCGCGAAGAATGAACCCGTGACAAGAATTCTAATTGCAGATGACCAGCGGGATGTGCTCGAGGCGATGCGCATCTTGCTTAAAGGCGAAGGTTATCAGACCGAAGGAGTCACGTCGCTTGCCGGCATCTTCAACGCGCTGGAAAAGAAAGAGTATGCGCTGCTGCTGATGGATCTAAACTACACGCGCGATACTACGTCGGGGCAGGAAGGTTTGTCGGCGATTCCAAAGATTCAGGAGATCGACAAAACACTGCCGATTGTGGTGATGACCGCCTGGGCGACAATCGAACTGGCGGTCGACGCAATGAAACGTGGCGCGCGCGATTTCGTTACCAAGCCGTGGGACAACCAGCGGCTGCTGGCGATTGTGAGGACACAGATCGAGCTCGCTGCGGCGCTGCGGCGGGAGCGCAAGCTCGAAGCGGAAAATGAGATGCTGCGCGGCACGATGCCGGATTTGATCGCGCAATCGCCTTCGATGCGACCGGTGATCGAAATGATTTCACGCGTCGCGCCATCGGATGCGAACGTTCTGATTACCGGCGAAAACGGCACGGGGAAAAGTTTGATCGCGCGAGCCATTCAGGCTCTCTCGCCGCGAGCGGCACGCACGATGATCACAGTGAATATGGGCGGTTTGTCCGAGACATTGTTTGAGAGCGAACTGTTCGGACACGTGAAAGGCGCTTTCACTGACGCAAAGACGGATCGGGCAGGACGCTTCGAGCTCGCGGATGAGAGCACGCTCTTCATGGACGAGATCGCAAACATCCCTCTTGCTCAACAGGCCAAACTTTTGCGCGTAATTGAGACTGGCGATTTCGAGCGCGTCGGCTCATCCAAAACGCTTCACGCCAACGTGCGAATCATTTCAGCTACAAACGCAAATCTGGAGAACGAAATTGCAGCCGGCCGTTTTCGGCAGGACCTCCTCTTTCGCCTTAACACGATTCAAATCGAATTGCCCACGTTGCGCGATCGACGCGAGGACATCATGCCGCTGGCGAACAGCTTTCTTCGTCAACACGCAGAGCGTTATCGGAAACAGGTTGGCGGCTTCGACGAAAGCGCGCGCGAGCGTTTGCTACAGCATCGGTTTCCCGGAAACATTCGAGAACTCGATCACATCGTTGAGCGCGCCGTGTTGATGACCCAGGATCGACAAATTCGCGCAGCCGATCTTGGTCTGACGACTGGCGGCAGCGAATCGCGGAACGTCGAGGAAATGAGTCTCGAAGAGGTCGAGGCATTTCTGATCAAAAAAGCGCTGGCCCGAAATGACGGGAACGCGCGCAAGGCCGCAGACGCCCTTGGCTTGAGCAGAAGCGCTTTCTACCGTCGTCTGCAGCAATATGGCCTTTAGGCATTGCCGATTGCGGATTGCTGACACCGAACGTGTTCGCGTGCTCGCGACAAAATGTCGGAGTTGCGGATTGCAGCTGTAATGCGCAGCAAACCAAAAACTCGACGCCGGCTTTCCTACGAAAGGAAGATTACGTGGCTGGCGCTTGGCGCGGTCGCGCCTGCACTGCTTGTTGCGCTAGCACTGCTTTGGTTCGGCGGTCATAGCTCCAAAGTACAGTGGACACTTACGATGCTGATTCTTGGCTGCGTGCTTGTGTTCATTTCCAGCGCGCGAGAACACATCGTTCGCCCGTTGCAAACGCTGTCTAATCTGCTCGCCGCACTACGCGAGGGCGACTATTCGATTCGTGCGAGGGGCGCCGGCGAAGGGAGCGCAATGAGCGAAGTCCTCCTCGAAGTCAATTCGCTCGGCGAAACGTTGCGTCAACAACGTCTCGGAGCCTTTGAAGCGACTGCGCTGCTGCGCACGATCATGAGCGAAATCGATGTCGCAATCTTTACCTTTGATCCCGAGCGGCGTCTGCGCCTTGTCAATCGCGCCGGCGAAACATTGCTGGGACGCACGATCGACAAATTACTAGGTAAATCGGCGAAGGAACTCGGGCTCGACCGTTGTTTTGATGCGGACGAGGACGAACCGCTGGCCTTGAATTTCCCCGGATGGTCAGGCCGTTGGGGGATTCGTCGGAGCACATTTCGTGAGCAGGGTTTGCCGCATGAATTACTCGTGTTGACGGATCTAAGTCGGACGCTGCGCGAAGAAGAACGACGCGCCTGGCAGCGACTCGTGCGAGTGCTCGGTCACGAGATGAACAATTCACTGGCGCCGATCAAGTCACTTGCCGCGAGCTTGGAATCGCTGCTGCGACGCGACCCGCTTCCAGCGGATTGGAAAGATGATGCAAGCTCAGGGTTGAATTCCATCGCCTCGCGCGCCGATTCGCTGAGCCGTTTTCTCCAGGCTTATACGCGGCTCACAAAACTTCCGCCGCCTCAAAAACAAGATGTCGATCTTGCCAGGCTGGTACAGCGTGTCGTCGATTTGGAACCAAGGCTCAAAGTTCAAATCCTGCCGGGTCCGAAAACGGTGATTCGCGCAGACGCGGCGCAGATTGAGCAAGCGCTAATCAATCTGGTGCACAACGCTGTGGATGCCGCGCTTGAAACGCGTGGAAACGTCACGCTTGGGTGGCGTGAGAAAGGCAATTGCGTTGAGGTCCTGGTTGAAGACGACGGTCCCGGTATCATGAATCCCGCCAATCTCTTCGTTCCGTTCTTTACCACAAAGCCCGACGGCTCCGGAATTGGTCTGCCTTTGAGTCGTCAAATTGCCGAAGCGCACGACGGTACCTTGCTGCTAACAAACCGGCAGAATGCGACGGGCGCGCAGGCTGTGCTGCGCCTGCCGCTTTAAGGTCTGTCACTGGGAACGTCCCGAAGGGTGTGACGTTTTCCCTGGAACGAGTAACGGAAATGAAGAGACCAGAGGACTGGCACAACACCGGGGTAACGTTGACGCTAGATGACAAAGATCACGTGACGCAACGCTGGACCTATCTCTACAAGGGCAAAATCGGAACGACCATCTTTCACTACACGCGCAAGAAATAGTTCCTCGCGTTCGTTGTCTCGGCAGTTTTTGCGTCGCCTCTCGACCGCGAAAGCAATTACGCCAGCCGACACAAAAGTTTTGAATCCAGCGAGTCGGCAAACTGCATCTCACCAGAGGGCACGAAAGACAGAAGAACATGAAATTATGTCCGGTGACACAGTCCGGGCGCGGAGGTTTTGCTGCGCTCGCCTCGCTAGCTTTGGAGTGCGGCGACATGTCGCCGCTTTCGAGGCGCGGACATGTCCGCGCACTCCAAAGTCGCGTCCCGAACTTGGGACGGAGCAATCCCACAACCGAATCGAGTGGCACACGGCTGCGTTTTGTCTCGTCGAGCGTAAGTCGCTGATGGGGTGCGCCATGTGACTTTCTTTTGGTACTTGGCACGACCATTGCATCAGTCACCGGCAACAAAGGGAAAAAGCTTATGAAACCGATCTCACCAACAGCAGGTAACAGCCGGAACTTTCCACTGGTTGAATTTAGTTATCAGCCGGGGAGACTCAGCGGGTATCAACCACGCTGCGCCAAAAATGCGGCGCCTTCGTTTCGCAACATAAGTAGCCAATATTTTCAGCGGGAAGCCCGGCGCGATTTTGTGGGCGAAGCATGTTTGTTCGTAGCGATCGTCGTTACGGTTGCAGCCCCCTTCTTCAACACGGCATCTGCTCTTGCCGATTTCTGCCGAATAATTGGACAGTTTTGATTCAACAGTGATTCCAGAGCGAAAAACAACAGACGAAAGGATCGTGCGTCCGGCCGGGTTTGCACCGAGTCTTTCCTCGATGGACGTACCGCGCGCAGGCGTTGCGGCAAAAAAACGCAAGCGCCGCATCATGATCATCGCTACGTCTGCGCTGGGTTTGATTCTGGCGACGATTGCAATATCGCGATTAAAACCAGCAGTGCCGAGCGTCGATCGCTCGACTGTTTGGATCGATACCGTTAAGCGTGGCCCAATGGTGCGCCAGGTGCGCGGCCTCGGAACGCTTGTGCCGGAGGACATTCGTTGGATTCCCGCAAACACAGAAGGTCGTGTGGATAAAATAAATATCTGGCCGGGAACAAAAGTTGAACCCGGCGACGTTATATTAGAGTTGAGCAGCCCCGAACTGGAGCAGAGCGCGCACGAGGCCGAATCCAAGGCGAAAGGCGCCGAGGCCGATCTCGCTACGTCCCGCGCGACATTGCAACGCGAGCTTCTCGATCAGGAATCCAAAACTGCGGCCGCGCATTCAGCCTACGAGCAGGCAAAAATGGAGCGGCAAACCAATGACCAGTTGGCAAAGAATGGTCTAGTCGCCGATCTCGTTTACAAAACTTCGAAAATCAAAGAACAGGAATGTGAGAAGAGCGACGAGATCGAGTTGAAGCGCTTGGCGTTCGCACGCGATTCGATCGAGCCGCAGTTGGCCGCGAAACAGGCGGCAGTCGATCAAGCGAATCAGCTTGCGAAATTGAAGCTAGATCAAGTTGAAGCGCTGCATGTGCGCGCCGGCATGTCAGGCGTGTTGCAACAACTGCCTGTGCAAATCGGGCAGCGATTGAAGGTCGGTGATAACCTCGCGCGGGTTGCCGATCCGACAAAACTGAAGGCGCAGGTAAAAATCGCGGAGACGCAGGCAAAGGACATTCAGATTGGTCAGAAAGCGATCATTGACACTCGCAATGGCGTCGCGAACGGCCACGTTACGCGCGTCGATCCTGCAGTGGAGCAGGGGACAGTAAATGTCGAAGTCGCCTTTGACGAGCCGTTGCCGAAAGGTGCGCGTCCCGATCTTAGCGTCGATGGGACAATTGAGCTCGAGCACCTCGACGACGTCATTTACGTCGGCCGGCCAGCTTTTGGGCAGGAGAACAACACGGTCGGCATGTTCAAGCTGGTCAACGGCACGTCCGAAGCGACGCGCACGCCGGTGAAACTTGGCAAAAGCTCCGTGAACACCATTCAGATTTTAGATGGGCTCCAACCAGGGGATCAGGTGATCCTTTCCGACACGAGTACGTGGGACGCACATGACCGAATTCGACTGAACTAAGTTCTTATTTCTGAATCTGATTTCAGATTTGAAACCATCAAAGCAATACGAACAACATGAACTCGAATGAATTAACTGAAACGCAACCGACAAATGTCGTTAACGGAAACGGTGTCCATCCATTGATACGTCTCGCTGGCGTCACCAAAGTGTTTCTTACCGACGAAGTAGAAACGCACGCGCTCTCGGGGATTCACCTCGATATTCGCGAGGGCGAATATGCTTCCATTGCTGGACCGTCAGGTTGCGGCAAGACCACGCTGCTTTCTATTCTCGGCCTGCTCGATACTCCTTCGGATGGCAGTTATGCGTTGAAAGGCCATGAGGTCGCGAATCTCTCGTTCGCAGAGCGCGCGCGCGTTCGGAATCGCGAGATCGGTTTCATCTTTCAAAGCTTTAATCTGATCGGCGATCTGACGGTTTTCGAAAACGTCGAATTGCCGCTGACCTACCGGGGCACGAGCGCCAGCGATCGCAAAGCGTTTGTGACCGAAGCCCTGGAGCGCGTGGGCATGGCGCATCGCGCAAAACATTTGCCGAGCCAGCTCTCGGGTGGCCAACAGCAACGTGTCGCGGTCGCGCGCGCTCTCGCCGGCAGGCCGGCGATTCTGCTCGCAGACGAACCGACCGGCAACCTCGATTCGCGCAATGGCGAGGCGGTGATGCAACTGCTCAGAGAACTGCATCAGGGTGGCGCCACGATTTGCATGGTGACACACGACGAGCGTTTCGCGCAGCACGCAGATCGGACCGTGCATTTATTTGACGGTCAAATCGTCGAGGACCGCATGGCCGCATAAACAATCAACGTTCAAACGAAGCGAACCAAAGATGCAAACGTTTCTTCAAGACCTTCGCTTCGGTCTGCGAATGCTTCGGCGCAGCCCCGGGTTTTCTGTCCTGGCAATTCTTTGCCTCATACTCGGTATCGGTACCAACGCGGCGGTCTTAAGTTGGATCGAAGGAATTTTGATTCGCCCCTATCCGTTGGTCGCGCACCAGGACCGTATGTTCGCATTAAACGCGACCACGCGCGGCCAGCAGGGATTCACCGGACTTTCGTATCCCGAATTCCTCGATTACAAAAAAAATTCCACGCTCTTTGAGTCGTTCATCGTTGATAGGATTACTGGCACTACGCTGAGCGTTGGCGATCGCGCTGAACGCGCATCGGGCGCAATTGTCTCGGCGAATTATTTCGACGCGCTCGGAGTGCGACCGATTCTGGGGCGTGGCTTCAGGCCAGAGGAGGCTGAAGGTCGCAACGCGCATCCAGTGACCGTGATCGGTTATAAGACCTGGAAGGATCGTTACAGCGGCGATCCCAACATCATCGGCAGAACGCAGATGCTGAATGGCGTTCAGCACACAATCATCGGCGTCGCGCCGGAAGAATTTCACGGCACCTTCATCGGATATAACTTCAGTTTTTGGGTGCCGGTCTCCATGCAGGAGACATTCGACACCGGTTACAAGCTGGAAGATCGGGGTGCGCGTTGGATCGAAGGCTACGCATTTCTTAAACCTGGCGTTACGCGCCAGCAGGCGGACGCTGAGCTTCACGCAATTTCGCAACGGCTGGAAAAAGATTATCCGGAAACGAATCGCGGTCACGACCTCTCGCTTTCGCCCTTGTGGAGAACGCCGTTCAATCAGGCGGGCAACATGACTTCGACGCTCGCAATCACGATGGCGGTCGTTTTTTTTGTTCTGCTGATCGCATGCGCGAACGTAAGCAACCTGTTGCTCGCGCGATCGCTGCTACGCCGCCACGAGATAACGATGCGTCTGGCGCTGGGCGCGGGACGGCGCCGGTTGATTAAACAACTTTTCACTGAAGGATTGCTTCTTGCATTGATCGCCGCCGTCGGCGGAATCGCCGTTGCCTATTGGTGCCGCAACGCGCTCGTGCTTTCGTTTCCATCGCCCGCGGCAGGAATCGTGATCGATTTGCCAGGACGAATCGACTGGCGCGTACTCGTGGCAAGTGTCGGTATCTGCATTGGCGCTACGATGCTGTTTGCGTTGATGCCGGCAATTCATGCCAGTCATGTCGATCTTGCCAGCGCACTCAAAACCGACGGCGGCGGAGTAGTCGCGGGCAGCAACCGTTCGCGATTACGCTCCGCGCTCGTCCTTGTTCAGGTTTCGCTTAGCTTCGTTCTGCTCGCAGGCACAGGCTTGCTCTTGCAGAGCTTGCAGCGAATGCAGAAGACCAGTCCAGGTTTCTCCACCGACGTTATTGTATCCGGCGCTGACTTGGTCTCTGCTGGATACAATTTGGAACGTGCAAAAGCTTTCGACACTGAATTAGTCGATCGAGTGCGCGAAATTCCCGGCGTCGAATCGGTGACTTTGTCCCGATTGCAACCGTTTAGTTACGGCGTCTTCTCTACCGCGCCGCTGATGATCGATGGCTATCAACCCGCGCCGGATGAGCAACTAAATTCATCGTACCTCGAAGTAGGTGAGGACTATTTCAAGACGTTAGGTATTCCAATTGTAGCCGGACGCGAGTTCCAACGCACCGATGACGAGAACGCGGTGCCAGTAGCTGTGGTCAATGAAACCATGGCGTCGAAATATTGGCCGGGAAAGGATCCGATCGGCCAGCGGCTTAAAGTTAAGGATCGTTGGCTGCAAATTGTCGGCGTGGCCAAGAACGTGAAGTACGAGAACAAGCTCGAGCTGCCCAGGACATTCTTCTACGTGTCCATGCGACAGAACTTCTTGGAGAGTAATGCTCTTCTTATCCGCACGCGCGAGACTCCGGGCGCGATCAGGGCTGCGCTCGCTCGCGAAATGCAGTCGCTCGATCCTAATCTCGCGCCGACTGCTCCATTCCGCGTGCAAGAACAAGTGGACAGGAAAGGTTACACGCAGCGGCTCGCTGCCACATTGATCGCGATTTTTGGTGCAATGGCTTTGTTCTTGGCGGCCATAGGTCTGTATGCGGTCATGTCTTATTTCGTTTCACAAAGCACACGCGAGCTCGGGTTACGAATGGCTCTCGGCGCCGGCGCCAAGGATCTTTTGAGGCTCGTCGTTTCGCGCGGTCTCCAATTGACCGCGGCAGGAATCGTTCTCGGTAGCATCGTAGCCCTGATTCTGACGCGTTTGATGGGCAATCTGCTCTATAAGGTCAGTCCGCACGATCCGCTGGCTTTTGGGTCCGCGCTCGTGGTGATCACGATTGCGTCGTTGACTGCATGTTTTTTGCCGGCGTGGCGTGCAACACGCATCGATCCCGTTCAGGCGCTGCGCGAACAGTAACGAAGCAATTACCGCCCTTATGCTCAAAGACATTCGTTTTGCTTCGCGCCAGCTACTCAAACAACCGGCGTTTACAGCCATTGCCGTTCTCACCATTGCGCTCGCGATCGGCGCGACGACCGCCGTGCTGAGTCTCGTAAATGCGCTGCTCGTTCGGCCATTGCCGTATCGAGAGCCGCAGCAGCTCGTCCTGCTCCTTCAGCATTTCAAATCGCAAAATCTCGAACGGATTCCAGTTTCGCCTCCCGAATTCCTCGATTATGAAACGCGCGCGCAAAGTCTCGAAAAGCTCGGCGCGTTCGGTTTTACAAGTTTTAATCTGGCGGGCGAAGATAGACCGGAGCGAATTGCAGGCGCGACTCTAACGGCAGGCGTGTTGCCATTGCTCGGCGTTTCGCCGATCAAGGGCCGGTTCTTCCAGCCGGAAGAATGCAAGCCTGGCCGCGACGATGTCGTTATCCTCAGCGCGCGTCTATGGCAGCGCCGGTTCAACAGCGATCCGCAGATCATTGGGAAGAAGCTTCTTCTCAACGGCAAAAGTTTCACCGTTGTCGGCGTGATGCCGGCGGGTTTTGATTTCCCGCTTCAGCTTTTCAACCTCGGCAACGGCGGACAATTCCACGAGCGCGCGGAGATTTGGAAGCCACTCGCGTTTACGGATAACGAGATGAAGGCGCGCGGGTCGCGCGAGTATGCGCTCATCGGACGGTTGGCGGCGGGAACTTCAGTGCCTCGAGCACAGGCCGAGATCGAAACCATCAATGCGCAGATGCGACGCGAGCATCCGGACAATTATAGCCAGGACAACAGTTTCGGCGGCGATGTGTTCCCGTTGCAGCAGTTGGCGGTGGGTGGGATCCGTCCCGCGCTTCTCATCCTGCTCGGCGCGGTTTTTCTCGTCCTGCTAATCGCGTGCGCGAATCTCACCACGATGTTGCTCGCGCGCGCGGCCGCACGCGAACGGGAGATGGGCATTCGAGTTGCGCTCGGCGCGGGTCCGTTGCGGCTGCTCAAGCAAGTTTTAACTGAAAGCGTTCTGCTCGCGCTCGTCGGCGGCGCGGCCGGCGTTCTTCTCGCGCTGTGGGGAGTCGAATCGTTGAAAGCAATCGGCGCGCAAACAGTGTCACGGCTGGGCGAAGTGAATGTGGATCTTAGCGTGTTGGGCGTGACGCTGGCAATTGCTGTCGGCACCGGCATTGTTTTCGGGATTGTTCCGGCGTTGGCCAGCGCGCGACCAGAGCTGACTGAAGCGCTCAAGGAAGGCGGCCGAACCTCGAGCCAGGGCACGCGCCGCAATCGTTTGCGTAATGGACTTGTAATTGCCGAAGTCGCGCTCGCGCTGGTTCTGCTTAGCGGCGCCGGGCTTCTCATCAAAAGTTTCGTGCGCCTGCAAAACGTGAATCCCGGTTTCAATCCGCGCAAGGCGCTCACGTTCGAGATTTCACTGCCGAAGCTTCAATATCCGGATGATCCTTCAATAGTCCGTTTCAATAACGAAGCGCAACGTCGAATCGCCGCCTTGCCGGGAGTGCAGAGTGCCGGATTCAGCACGATCCTGCCGCTCGCCGGGACGAACAGCGATTGGTCCTTTGCGATTGAAGGCCGGCCTTCGAGCGACAACAGCCCAACCCCAGACGAAGAAAAGCGCCAGGTTTCTCCTGATTATTTTCGCGCGCTGGAGACGCCGTTGATTAAAGGCCGATTCTTCACTGATGCGGACACCGCAGATGCGCCGCGAGTCATGCTCGTGAATCAGGCGTTCGTGAAAAAATTCTGCCCGACTGAAGATGCATTGGGCAAACGTATTACCTTTGATAACCCGAAGAAGAATCCGAAGTGGATCACAATCGTTGGAGTTGTCGGCGACATCCGCCATTTCGGATTGGATGTCGATCCCAAACCCGAGATGTACGTTCCATTCGCTCAGGAGTCGTACTTCACCACAATCTACGTAGTCAAAAGCAGCCAGGACCCGCAAGGTTTGCTTCCAGCGATTCGGCGCGAAATTCAGGCGATCGATCCTGCGGTGCCTCTCGCGAATATGCGCACATTCGACGACGTAATTGCCGATTCGGTCGCGCCGCGGCGGCTATCGGTGGTGTTGCTCGGAGTTTTTGCCGGGGTCGCATTGCTGCTCGCGGGCGTCGGAATTTACGGCGTGATTTCCTATCTGGTCGTGCAACGCACGCATGAAATCGGTGTCCGAATGGCTCTCGGGGCGCAGCGTCAGGATGTATTAGGAATGGTCGTGGGCCATGCGCTGAAACTTGTCGCGCTTGGCGCGATCATTGGCCTGATCCTGGCGTTCCTCTCGACCCGCGCCCTGGCGGCTTTGCTTTACAGCGTTAGCGCGTTCGACCTGACTACCTTCGTTTTCGTCACCATCACGCTTGCGTCGGTCGCGCTCGTCGCCAGCTACATTCCAGCTCTTCGCGCAACCCGCGCCGATCCGATGATCGCGCTCAGTCACAACGCCTGACTATGATTCGCGATTTCAAATTTGCCTTCCGGCAGCTGTTCAAGGCGCCTGGGTTTACAATTGCGGCGGCAACTGTGCTCGCGCTTGGGATCGGCGTGAACACCGCCGTGTTCAGCCTGGTAAACACCCTCTTCTTTGCTCCTCCCTCCTACGCCAGGCCGCACGAAATGGTGCAGCTATTTTCTCAGGACAAGAAGGATCCAAAGAAATGCCGCGGTTTTTCGTATCCCACTTATCTCGACATCCGCCAGCAGAACACGGTTTTCAGTGACGTAATGGGCTTCAATTTGGCGTTCATTGGTCTGGGTCAGAAAGGCGATACGCGCCGCGCGTTCAGTGCCGTAGTCACCTCGAACTATTTCTCAGTCCTCGGCGTTCCATTGGCGCGCGGCCGTGCATTTTTGCCAGAGGAGGAGACGCCAGGTCACAACGCGCAGGTCGCGATCGTCAGTTACAGTTACTGGGCAAAACATGACCTCGATCCCGGCGTGCTCGGTTCTCACTTACTCATCAACGCCCGCTCTTTCACGATCGTCGGAATTACGCCGAAGGGTTTTGTCGGCACGATGCAAATTCTTTCCCCGGAAGTCTGGTTGCCGATGAGTGTTTACGATCAGGTAGCGAACGATCTTAATTTGGACAACAAGACGACGATCGACGATCGCAAAGGAACGCAGTTGCGCATCATGGGCCGGCTGAAACCTGGGATGACCGCAGCCGCAGCCAAGCCTGCACTCCAAGGACTGGCGGCCAATTTAGAAAAAGCCTACCCCGTTGAGCAAAAGGATCAGACGTTCATGACCGCTCCCGTGTCGCGTAATTCGGTAAGCAACAACCCCGGGGCCGAAAGCGGGATAGAAGTCATCGCGCCATTGCTGCTTGGAATGGCGGTAGTGGTGTTGCTGGTGGCATGCCTCAACTTGGCCAACATGCTGCTCGCACGCGCGACGGCGCGCCGCAAAGAGATTGCAATCCGCCTCGCGCTGGGCGGCAGTCGTTGGCGGATCATTCGCCAGCTTCTCACAGAAGGTTTCGTTCTGGCGTTGCTTGGCGGCGCCGGTGGTCTCGTTCTTGGACTTTGGTCGTCAGATTTGCTGGTTGCCTCCATGCGCAAACTGATGCCGCTCGACATTGTGTGGTTGAGTGGACCGAGCCCCGCAATTTTGGCGGCGACGTTTGGATTCTGCCTGCTTGGCACGCTCATGTTTGCGCTTGGGCCGGCTTTGAAAATTTCGCGCCGCGCGCTCGTGACTGATCTGAAGGAACATGCCGGGGAAGACGTGGTACGCCGACACTGGAAATTTCTACCGCGCCACCCGCTCGTGGTCGTGCAAATCGCCTTCTCACTCGCGCTGATTACCGCGGCGGCCTTGTTCATTCGCGGTGCAGGCAAAGCGGCATCCGTTGATACGGGACTAAAACCAGGCGCAAGCTATGTTCTGGAAGTTGATGCGAGTCTGGCCGGCTACGAACCGAAACGTGCGCAAGAACTTTATCGCAACTTGAACGCCAGACTGGCGGCGTTACCAGGCGTCGAGCACGCGAGCATCTGTTCAATTGTCCCATTCGGGATGTTTGAATTAAGCAGGAAAGTCCAACGCGCCGGTTTCAATCTTGCTCCCGACGCCAGGCCGGCTACTGCCGCAGAGGGCCTTGCTTTCGATGTCTCGTGGAACAGCGTCGGCGCGGATTATTTTTCAACCGTTGGGTTGCCAGTCGTGCGTGGTCGCGCATTCACCGAAGGGGAGGCGACTCAGCCCGGTCCGAAGGTGGCGATTATTGATGCAGTTCTGGCGAAGAAACTCTGGCCCGATACGGACGCGCTAGGACAACGCATTCAATATGCGGCGGCAAATGCCCCGTCAGCGCAAGACGGCGGCGGTGGCCATATTGGAGGGAGCGCCGATTTGAGTGAACACCAGAAGCAGGAGGAGACGATCGAAGTAGTTGGTATCGTGCCGGCAACGCGGCATGCGCTCTTCGAAAAAGAATCCGCCGGCGGGATTTATTTGCCGTTTGCGCGCGGATTCCAAAGCGATGTTTTCTTTATCGTTCGCTTTCGTTCGCTCCCATCCGGAAGCGATTCTACCACGGCCGATTTGCTCCGTCGCGCGGTGCGCGATTTCGACCCGTCAATCCCAATCCTTTCGTTGCGAACCTTCGCTCAACATCTTGATTCGAATCTTGATCTTTGGCTTGTTCGCGCGGGCGCGGCTTTGTTTTCCATCTTTGGCGGACTTGCACTTGGTCTGGCAGTGGTGGGTCTCTATGGAGTCAAAGCTTATTCGGTAGCGCGACGCACGCGTGAGATCGGCATTCGGATGGCGCTCGGCGCGCAAGCCGGAGCGGTCTTGCGAATGATCATGCGGGAAGGCTCCATCATGTTGGTCAGCGGAGTCGCCATCGGCCTGCTGCTGGCTGTGGCGACCGCAAAAATTGTCAGCGGAATTCTTTATGGAGTTGGCGCCCTTGATCCGGTTGCTTTTACCGTCGCCCCGGTGGTGCTGACCGTTGCCGCACTTGTTGCCATGTGGTTACCAGCGAGACGCGCTACGCGGGTGGATCCAGTCCAGGCGTTACACGCCGAGTAAACGTATGATCAAGCTTCGAAATCTGGAACGCAGTTATCCGCTCGCGAAGGAGAAGTTTTTTTACGTCTTGCGCGAGATCAATCTGGACGTTCAAGAGGGTGACTTTATTTCGGTGATGGGGCCATCGGGTGCAGGCAAATCTACATTGCTGCACATCCTCGGGATGCACGATCACGGCTGGCGCGGCGAATATTTTTTGGATGAAGCCGCGGTCCATCATTTGAAGCCGAAGGAGCGCGCCACATTGCGCAACGAGCAGATCGGTTTCGTGTTTCAGCAATATCATTTGCTCGATGACCTGACGGTTTACGAGAACCTCGATATCCCGTTGTCATATCGACGCTACAGTAAAAGCGAGCGCGCCGCGCTCGTGGCCGACATGCTCGATCGCTTTCAGATCGTCGGTAAAAAGGATTTATACCCGCGCCAGCTTTCCGGCGGCCAACAACAGCTGGTCGGGGTTGCCCGGGCGATCATCGCCGAGCCGAAACTTCTGCTCGCCGATGAACCCACGGGAAACCTGCATTCCAGTCAGGGCGAAGAAATCATGGAGCTCTTTCGCAAGCTCAATGATGAAGGCATGACCATCGTGCAGGTGACGCACTCGGAGAAGAACGCGTCGTATGGCAAACGCATCATTCAACTGCGAGACGGCTGGATCGTTAACAAATAACGGAGGTAAATTCACATGATTCTAGATTCCTTTCGTCAGGATGTCCGAGTCGGACTGCGTGTCCTGTTCAAAGACAAGATCTTTTGTTTTCTGGCTGTGCTTGTGCTCGGTCTCGGCATCGGCGGCGCGACGACCCAATTCACCATCGTCAACGCGATCGTGTTGCGCGGGTTCTCCTTCCCGCACCCGGAACAGTTAATGAGCGTCGGCCTGATCGATCCCAAGGCGAGCGATCAGAACAACAACTTCGGTCTCGGTAATATTCCGACCGCCCAGGATTACGAGGATCTGAAAGCGGCGCAGAAATCATTCTCGATGATGGCCGGCTATCTCAGCGGATCGACCATTAATGTCACTTACAAAAATAATCCGCAGCGTTATACCGGCGGTTACGTAACCGAAGATCTTTTCAAGATCATCGGGGTCTCGCCGGTGATCGGTCGGGATTTCACTGCCGCAGACAACAAGCCCGGTGCGGAAAAGGTCGCGATCCTTGGTGACGAAATATGGCGCCGCGATTTCAATGCCGATCCGAACATCGTCGGACAAGGCATCCGAATTAACGGCAAAGCCGCGACCATCATCGGCGTGATGCCGCCGAATTTTAAGTTTCCGGTTTCGGAGGAGCTCTGGAC
>WNFQ01001205.1_pt1 | contig 18236 bp, 15 predicted proteins | sample 5400171 | NCBI WGS metagenome assembly WNFQ01 (sample SAMN13153356, study PRJNA577476) | soil metagenome | isolation source: 20 cm soil under Madrone tree | place: USA:California | collected 2016-06-14 | reverse complement strand
GGGCAGTACCTCGATTTTCTCAACTTGCAGGGCTTTTGTTTTATCATTCTGACTAAACTGTTGGTTTACTTGCTCGGGTTCGTTGGGCTGCTGAGGCAACGATATATTTGATTGGTTCCCCTGCGCCAACGTAAGTCTATTAGAACGTGAAGCGCCCGCTGAAAACAGAACCAGACCCATTAAGACAATAAGAACGCATAAGCTGAGAATGAGTATTCGCGTGTTTGACTTAGCCACAACCTTAACCTCCGGTCTACAACTCTAACACCAAACTGCGAGCATCAATTTGATTCGGAACGTGAGCATCAAAAGGCCATCCTTCTCTCTTTACTGATCGTGAGAGGCTACAGGCTGACTTACCGAGACAGTGGGTAAGGAGCCAGTTATGGCGAGGAGTATACGCCTTCGCTGCAGGCCGTCAAGGCGTATTCCCAAAATTGCGTAAATGAGGTGAACACAGGAAAGAATCGAGTAATGCAAACTTCATTAGAAAGAACGCAGTCAGGAAAGGACCTTACTGCGTGGGTCGAGCGTTCGTCGGCGTCCTAGTGTACGGAGACCTTGTATGTGAGCCAGCCCGAAAAAATCTTGCGCGGCGAATTGTGCTCTGACTCGCCATCAAATATCATCCGTTATTGCATCTCAATGTCCGGAAGCCAGTCTTATGAGAAAAGAAATATTCATCCTGTTCATTTCAGTATTTGCGCTGGTAGCGGTTTCCGCTCAAGCGCAAAGGCGCGCGACTCCTCGATCCCCGACGACGAAACCCACTCCTTCAACATCTACGAAAACCTCGGCGCCCACGGCCGCGCCTTCGCCGGCTCAACCTGCCGAAGTGCTGCCCACGACCGTCGCCGTGGTGAACGACATCACCATCTCCGCGGGTGACATCGAAGATCAGGTGAGCGCGGCTATCCTCCGAGATCCCGATCCGTATTTGCGTGCTTATTACGCTGATCGAGAGAAGGAAACCAGAGAGTCCCGCCAGCGGGCGCTGGATGCGCACATCAATTCTCTGCTGATTGCCGCCGAGGCCAGGAAGCGCGGAAAATCCTCCGATGAGATCATCGAAGCAGAAATAAACTCGCGCATCACTCCTCCAACCGAACCGGAGATCAAAGCCGCTTACGACGCCAATCGCGATCAAATCGGAAATGCCGATCTGGAATCCATCCGGGCGCAGTTGATCAGCTTTATTCGGAACGAGCGCAGTCAGGAACTGTATGCGGCCTTGATCAGACGTCTGAAAATGACCAACGCCGTCAACAAGAACGCGGACGTAAATGCGCCAAACCTGGCGCCGGGAACGGTGCTGGCCGCTGTCAACGGCGAACCGCTCCGCGTTGAGACAATCAACGAGCGCACCAAGGCCTATGTCTACAAACTGGAAATGCGGATCTATGCGGCGCGCAAGGGAGTACTCGATCGCCGCATCAACGATCTCTTGATCGTCGCCGAGGCCGCCAAACGCAAAGTCGCTCCCGAGGACATCGTCCGCACAGAAATCACCGAGAAGATCACTCAACCAACCGAAGCCCAGATCAACAAGCTCTACGAAGACCACAAGTCAGAGATAAAGACGGACCTTGCCGGGGCCCGCCCCGCGCTCATCAACTATCTACAGCAACAGCAGCAGGAGAAACTCGAAGCGGCGCTGGCGGAAAAGCTGCGCGCCGGAGCCAGGGTTCAAGTCCTCTTAAAAGAACCAGACCCGCCTTTCCTGAACGTGGGAATCGCCGGGGGTGCCACCCGCGGCGATGCCAATGCCGCGGTCACGGTGATCGAATTTACGGACTTCCAATGTTCGGCATGTGGAGCGATGTATCCAATCGTGGAAGAAGTGCTGAAGTCCTACGGCAATCGCGTACGTTTTGTGATTCGGAACTTTCCCTTGACTACAGTTCATGCGAACGCCTTTCATGCCGCGCAGGCCGCCGAAGCCGCCAAGGCCCAGGGCAAATTTTGGGAGTACATCGATTTTCTGTTCAAGAACCAATCCGCGCTCGACGACGAATCGCTAAAGAAATATGCGACCCTGTTGGGCCTGGATCGAAAGCGTTTCGACACCGAGCTCGCATCGGAAAAGTACGTGCCTGTCATTCGCCGCGACACCGCCGACGGCGAGATATACGGCGTTGAGATGACTCCGACCTTTTATATCAATGGGCTGCTGCTCACTGACTATTCTGCCGATGGTCTACGCGCGGCAATCGAGAAAGGCTTCGCGCGAGCTGGGAAACCAACCACGACCGCCAGATAAGAGGAGAATCAAGATGAAGATATCTATACGAGCGCTCTTGCCCGTTCTGATTTTTTTGATCATTGCCCCCACGGCGCTGGCGCAAAAGCCCGGGGCCCAAAGAACCGCCAGCGTAGCCGGCGTTTATGACAATTTCACAGTAGGTAAAGGGTCAGGGGATCTGGAGGGCATGCGCGTGGTTCTGGTGTCAGCGGGAAACGAATATCATGCAATCGTGCAGATTGCTCAGGGTGGCGCAGAGGATCCAAAGCCCGAATGGGTGCCGGTGCAAGTCAAGAGCAGCACGGTGAATTTCACTGTGGGTGACGAAAAGTACACCGGTACGATCAGCGCGGCGGGGCTACGGCTCAAGAACTCGACCGGAGTAGCTCAATTGCTAAAGCGCAAGCCGTGCTCATCCTATTTTTGAGATCTGAAGGACAAAGCGGAGGGGGCACAGTGCCTGGTGCTCCTTAGCTAAAACGTCAGACTTTGAGATCGTGTTATTGGTTTTTTCCAGAAGCATCTTACCGCTTGCTACGCGTCCTGCATTACGGAGTCGCTTTCTTGTGCGTCAGAATGTTGCACGCGTCCGCCGCGCTGGTCGGATCGAGGGCCACGTTACCTTCGTCGATGTGTTGAATGATTCCATCCTTATCGATCACAAAGGTCGCGCGATTGCCAAAGCCCTGATCTTCGTTAAAAACTCCATAGTCCTTAACCACGGTGCGTTTGAAATCGCTGAGTAGCGGGAAGGTGATACCGTTCTGTTTGGCGAATTCTCGATTGGCGGGAACGCTGTCGACGCTGAGTCCGAAAATCTGCGAATCGGTCGTCTCGAATTTGGCGATATCAGCCTGATACGCCTTCATTTCTTTCGTTCAACCACCGGTAAAGGCCAAGACGTAGATCGCCAGCACGACGTTTTTCTGGCCTTTGAAATCGCTGAGTTTGTAAGTCTTGCCGTCGGTCGCTCGCAAAGTGAATTCCGGCGCTTTGTCGCCCACCTTTAAGTTGGTGTGGGGCACTATCGGCGTGGTCTTTGCCGGAGGAGAAGTGGGCGTTTGCGTTTGGGTCTGCGACGGTTTCATTTGCGCGGCAGCGATGCCGGCCGACATTAATAAAAGGGCCAGGCTAAGAACTTTCTTGATCATTCGATCATCTCCTCTGAACAGGTCTCGGAAGCACCGAGAGTTTACTCCCCGCCAGGGTATCTGACAACAGGCTCATCATTAGAGTGACAAGAGCAGGGGCTACTGCAACACCATTTTGGCTCTGATCCGTGGGCGTTGCCCACGGCTATTACCTCTAACGCCCTCAGCGTGAAGATTTCCGAGCGATTTTCAGCGTTGCAATCAGAACTCAAGAATTCCTCAAGGGGGTCTGCGGATAATTCTACTTGTTCAAGGCGAGTGCCGGTGGCGAATTGTTCCCGGTACGGAAAAATAAGTTACATACCGCCGCGAGCCCACTACTTATGAGAAAAGACGAAGGACAACTCATCCACGAGAAAATAGCGGTGCCGGACGCGTCACCAAGAGTGTCGCGCCAGCGTTTGCTCAAGCTGTTGGTAGAGAACGTGGTGTGCTGCAACGCGACGATTATTAACGGCAGGGCGGGAACCGGTAAGACCACTTTGGCGGCGGATTTCGCGCGCTACGCGGGGCGCCCGGTTGCCTGGTACAAAGTGGATGCGGCCGATAGCGACCTGCGCATGTTCTGCGAATACCTCTCCACGGCTGTCGGCGTGCAGCGTCCCTCGATGAATAAGGAAACTCTGTTGCAAATGACAGAAACTGTCGAAAGTGACCGAGCTGAGTTACTGGCTGAGTCGTTTGTCTTTCAGTTAAGTGAGGGAAGATCAGAACCCTTGCTGATCGTCGTTGAGGATCTCCACCTGGTTTACGACGCCGATTGGGTCGTGCCCTTCTTTCGCCGCCTGCTGCCCCTGCTGCCGGCGAATGTGCACCTCCTGATTACATGTCGCAGCCTGCCACCGGCTCCTTTATGGCGCCTGCGCTCAAAACAAATGCTGCGCGTCCTGGAGGAGACCGAGCTGGCTTTCAATCTCGAAGAGGTCATTGCCTTGTTCGAAACCTATGGACTCGGTGAAGAGCCGGCTCGTATCGCCTGGGACCGGACGAATGGCCGGGCAGCAACCGTTGCAGAATTTGCCGCCACTCCGGGACGGGCGGGAAGGGCGATTGCGGACAGTCTCTTGTCACTGAAACGTTCGGCGTTCTCGTCGTTCAGTGACCAGGCTCCTGATTTTCAAACGTAAAGGTTGCAGAGCTCGCGGGCTATGCCTGAGTTGATTCGATCCCCTGCTTTAGTTGCGAGCGCGAACGGGCGCTCGACCCTCTCAAACTGTCTGGTAACCAATAGAACTCGCGCTTTCGGCTGTGTTAATCTTCGCCGCAGTCAGCAATCTCCGCTGGGAACACTAATGGACAGTCAGCCACCCCGAACGGGAGCCAGCAATGCGGCCCGGGCTAACGCGCCGGATTTCTCGGGTAAGTTTTTTCTGCGGACTAAGCTTCTGCCCCCGCGACCGGCGCCGGAAATTTTGGCGCGGCCACGCCTGATCGAACACTTGCAGGCCAATCTCACTCTGCCGATGACATTGGTCACGGCCAACGCCGGCTCTGGAAAGACGACTTTGGTAGCTGACTTTCTGCGCAAGCAGGAGCGGCCTTACGTTTGGTACCAACTGGATCACACGGACGCCGATCCGGCGGTCTTCCTCGGTTATCTGGCCTACGGAATTCAACAGCGAATCGCAGGCTTTGGTGAAACGATATTCGCGTTTCTGCAACAGGCGCAGGAACTGGCACAGCAGCCCGAACGGGCCGCCGACGTACTCTTGAATGAAATTCTCGAAGGCGTCGAGCAGCAGATGATTCTGGTCCTGGATGATTATCACCATTTGGGCGCTGAGACGCCGGTACATGCAGTTCTCGATCGATTGATTGCGTATCTCCCGGATGTGATCCACGTGATCATAATTTCGCGAGACATTCCGCCGCTGACCCTCGCCCGGCTGCGATCTCAGGATTCGCTTTCGATTATCGATCGGGCCGATCTGCTTTTTACCGACGAAGAGACGCAGGAGCTGTTTCGCAAGGTTTTCGGGCTGGCCTTAACTGCCGAGCAATTGCGCGAATACGGCGAGCGCACCCATGGTTGGATCACGGCCCTGCAGCTCGTGCGGCAAGTGGCACAACGACAGGCGAGTTCGAGCGCGCCGGCCAAAGCGCCGGATCCGTTAGCGGTCCTTCATCACTCAGAGCGCGATATTTTTGAGTATTTTGCAGAAGAAGTCTTCGCCGCCGAGTCTCCGGAAATCCAGCAGTATCTGATGCGAATTGCCTTGCTCGATCGGATCGAAGTCGAAACCTGCGCGCGGCTCTACCCGAAAACCATATCTTCCGCGGTTCTGCCCGCGCTCGTGCGGGGCAATGTGTTTATGACCGTGGCCGGTGATGGCCGGGGGGAAGAATACCGTCTGCATCCGCTGTTTCAAAGTTTTCTGCGCCGCCGTCTTCGCGCTGAGACCGGAGTGGCGGGCGTGGCCGCTGAGCACGCCCGGTACGCGCAATACTTTCTCGAGCGCGCGTCCTGGGAACAGGCAGTGCGACACTTGCTCGAGGCAGAAGACTTCGAACGGGCTGCGGCGATCATCGCAGAACACGGGAACAAATGGATCGCTTCGGGCAAACTTGGTTCACTGGCTTCGCTTAGTGAGTCATTGCCCTCAGCAGCAGTTGAGGCGCATCCGCGGGCCCTCGCCTACCGCGCTGAGGTCGCGCGCCTGCGCGGTGAATTCGAGTCCTCCCAAAATCTGTTTCGCCGCGCAATCGCCTCACTCCGCGATCGCGCCGACCGTGAAGGCGAAGCAGAAGCCCTGCATTCTTTGGCCACCATCGCGCGCCGGCGCGGCGACCATCGGGCGGCCTTCGAATACCTCGACCGCGCAGTCGGCTTGAGTGAGCCAACCTCCGTCGTACGCACAAAGTGCGGCAACACGCGCGGGTTGTGTCTGGTTTCGCTCGGCGATTGGACCGCGGCTGAGCGAGAGTTTCGCGTCGCTTTGCAATCTGCTGAGGAACAAGGCGACGAGCATCACGTCCGGTTGATATCTCATAACCTCGGATTGCCCGCGATGATGCGCGGAGATTTTGGGGAGGCGCTCCGCTGGCTGCGCCGGATGTTGCGCACTGAATCCGGAGAGCCGCCCATTCCGCAGGAAGCCTGGGCACACCTGAATATCGCTCGTTGCCACCTCTATCGCGGCGAGATGAATGACTGCGAACAGCATCTGGACCGCGCCCTCGAGCGTTGCCAGCTCTTCAATCTGGTCGGGCAACTGGGCGAGACTTTCGAAGCCTACGGCAATCTTTATTGCGCCCGCAGGGATTTTGCTCGAGCTGCTGAGTTCTATGAACGCGCGGCCAGGTCTTATGACGAAGCGGGAATCGATCTCGCTCGTGTCGAACTACTCGAAGAGCAGGCCTTCCTGAGCTTGAGAGCCGGCGACGCCGCGCGGGCACGCGGGCAAATCGATCGACTGGTGGAACTTCGGCCGACAGAGAGAAACGACATCGGCCACTTCACGGCTACTCTGGCGCGCGGCCTAATTCTTTTGGCGCAGTCCGAATACGCCGAAGCCCGCGCAGACCTGGATCCGGCGCTCGCTTATTTCCAACAGCGAGGTCTTTATTACTATGAAGCTCAGGCCGGCATGGCTCTCGCGAATTGTGATTTTGCCTCGTCTCACGAGCCGCAGATGCTTGAACACCTGCGCCGGGTACTCGATTTGGCCGCCCGTTACGACTATGAGTACTGGCTGAGGCAGGAGATCGCGTCCCATCCGGCCTTGTTTGCATACGAAGACGCGCGGGAGTTGCTGCCTCCTGACTTAATCACCCAGGTGGAAGTTGTCTCGGTTGACGCCAAGCCGGCTTTGGAGCCGTTGGTGACGCCGGCAGCGGTGCTGACCAAGCCGCTGGTTGATCTCAGCATCAAAATGCTCGGGCCGGTCGAAATTGTCCGGGATAAGGCGCGGCCGTTCGCGGCGGACGCCTGGACTACCCGCCGGGCACGCGACATTCTGTGCTTCATCGCTTCGCGCAGCCACCATCGCACGCCTAAGGACACAATCATCGACACGTTCTGGCGCGAAACAGATCTCAAGAGCGTGGACAAAAATTTTCACCCCACGATGTCGCACATTCGTAAAGCGCTTAACAGCAATCAGCCGCTGAAGCAAAACTTTCTTGTCTATCGCGACGGCGATTACCAGCTTAATCCGGAATTCTCTTACCGCATCGACACTGAGGAATTCGATCGCCTGATTGCCGAGGGAGAGACCTCTCGGCGCGAGCGCGACTTTGACCGCTGTATTTCCTGTTACGAAGCCGCGGTCGCGGTTTATCGTGGCGAATTCATGCAGGGCAGCTATGAAGCCTGGGTCGATGAGCAGCGCTCGTACTATCGAGAGCAATATCTGCGGATGCTCGAAGCGCTGGCCGGAGTAGCAGAGAAGAAGGCGGATTGGCCGCGCTCGATGGATCTGGCGCAGAGGATCTTGCGCGAAGATCCTTTCCGGGAAGACATTCACTGCATGGTCATGCGATCTCAGGCCGCCCTGGGCAATCGCGTGGCGGTGAAAGAACAGTATGAAACGTTGCGCGGCCTCTTGCAGAAGGAATTAGGTGTCGACCCTGCAATGCAGACTCAGAAGGCCTATCACGATCTGGTCGGGAGATGAATGGGCTTGCTTGAGAGTGGCGCTATGGCTCGCCGTCTACGAAACCGCGATAGATTCACGTGGCTAAACACGAGTAAACGCGGCGGGTTACCAAGAAGACAAATGCAAGCTGACCGCAACAAATACGGCCGACTCAGTGCTTTAGAATTCGCCCGCTGTCTCGTTTCTTTTGATAATTATCTCTCGCTGGATTCGCAGCTAACAAGCTACTGTCTTGACCCGACCGTGGCGATGGCTTGTGCTTGATGATTCGCAGACTCTGCAACAATTCTCGCCGCTCAATCGCGCTCGCGCTGGTAGTCCTGATGAACTCTATTCCGGCTATGGCCGGTTTGACTATCATCGGGTCGAACGGTATTACGGCCAGCGGCGCCGACAGCATTGATTACTACGGCACGAATGGCATTACCGCGAGCGGGGCTGATGGAATTCTGGCTTTTGGACCCAACGGGATTACTGCGAGCGGGGCCGATGGTATTACGGCGTCGGGCGCTGATGGGATTACCGCGAGCGGCGCCGACGGCATTACTGCCTCCGGCGCGGATTCGACAACTATTACGCGCGCGGACGGTATTACGGCCAGCGGTGCGGACGGCATAACGATCAGCGGCGCTGACGGCAGCACTTATCACGCAGATTCAGTTGTCATTCGAAACCCAACCGGTATCACCGCCAGTGGCGCTGACAACATCATCGCGACTGGCACCAACGGCATCACCGCCAGCGGCGCAGACACGCGCGCCATCAATCACGCAGACGGCATTACGGCCAGTGGCGCTGATAACACTCTGACAATCAACGGTGCCGATGGCATTACGGCGAGCGGCGCCGATGGGATCGCTTTCACAATCACGCCGAACGCCGTGACCATCCGCGGTGTCAGCGGCATCACCGCGAGTGGCGCCGACGGAATCACTATCAGCGGCGCAGATAGCTTTGTGCAAACCGGAGTCAGCGCAATTATTGCGGCCCTTCATGCGGCCCAAACGCAGACTGGTTTGCAGAGCGTCGATCCGGAACTTGCAATAGTCCTCAATAAGCTAACCGATGACAGTAACGTAGACGCCGTAATTGTCTATCACCATCTGCCCACCGACGCTGACATCGCTGATCTGCAAGCCATCGGTGTTCTGGGCGGCACGCGTTATCGCGCGTTGCCAATGATCTCTGTAACGACAACCAAACGGCGGATTGCGGCGATCTCGCACCTGCCCGCGGTTCGTTCGCTCTACAGTAATCGGACCTTCCAGTGGAACCTGGAACCCGCGGCCCGCAACCTGACTGGAGTCGAACGCGTGCGGCGCAATTCCGATTTGACTATGTCGAACAGGGGCTTGCCTGTCAGTGGTCGCGGCGTCACTGTGGCTGTCCTGGATACGGGCGTTGATGGCACGCACGGTGATTTGTCAGGGCGTGTAGTTCAGAATCTCAAGCTCGCCGATACGCAAAGCCTCGGAGTGGGCTTCAATTATCCCGTCGCGGCGCCCAGCCTGGCGAATACCGACCAGGCCTATGGTCACGGCACGTTCGTCGCCGGCGTGATTGCCGGCAATGGCCAGCAATCCGGTGGTAAATACGCCGGGGTTGCGCCGAACGCAAATATTTTGGGCTTGAGCGCCGGCGACGCAAGTCTTCTGTTCATTCTCTCGGGTCTTGATTACATCCTAACCAATGGTCCCGCGTTCAATGTTCGCGTGGTCAATTGCAGCTTCTCGGCCAATACAGTGTTCGATGTCAACGATCCGGTAAACATCGCGACCCGCATGCTGACCGACAACGGTGTGAACGTGGTTTTCTCGGCGGGAAACACTGGATCGGGCTCAGATTCGTTGAATCCATATTCGGTAGCGCCATGGGTAATCAGCACTGGAGCCACCGATGATCAGGGGCGGCTGGCTACGTTTTCGTCCCGCGGAGAATTTGGCAGTCCGCTTTTCCGTCCAACTCTGGTGGCGCCCGGAGTAAACACTGTCAGCCTGCGCGCCTCCACATTGGCCGCGGTAACAACCGTGGATGGTCTCACGGCTAACGACACGCAGCTAAGCCCGACTGAAGTCCCTTACTACACAACCGGGAATGGAACGAGCTTCTCTGCACCGCAAGTTGCCGGCGTGATCGCACTGATGCTCGAAGCAAATCCGCGGCTGACGCCGGCACAGATTCGCGACATTCTGCAAAGAACAGCAACGCCTCTACCTCCCTATTATGAGTACGAAGTGGGCGCCGGTATGTTGAACGCGCCCGCCGCTGTTTTGGAAGCGGCCTTCCCGCAGAGACGCTTTGGCCAATGGCGCGGCACTGCTTACCAGGGTCAGATACAGTTCATTAACAGTGGCCCCCAGGTCTTCAGTGGAGCCGTGAGCCCGGGCGCGGCCAACGATTCAGCGATTAACATCCCCCCAGACGTGCTACGTGCATCAGTGCAAATTGCCTGGGGTGACTTGTTAAGCCCGAACAGGCTCGGGTTGACGCTGACTAATCCTCAGGGCGCTAACCAACCCACCGCGAACGTCCTCAACTCTCCCGGACTAACCGGTCGTCGTCAGCGCAGTGTGATCGACCTTCCCGGCGCCGGAACATGGAAGGCCCGGGTGGAAAACACCGTGTCGACGGCGGGCGCGTCGGCCGGCAACATTACCCTGGACCCAAGTACTCGTAACGGGGCGCAAGCTTATACCGGAACCATTCAAACAACGACCGCGCGTTACGCGCCGATGACTGACCTCAGCGGCCTCGACGCCTCTTCGGTCTCGGAGATCTATCAGAACTTCCGAGGCCTGGTGATGTGGCCGATCGGACAGCACTTTCGCCCCGGCTTTGGAGTCACGCGCGCCAATCTGGCCACTGCGCTCGTGCTGGGCGCGCGCGTGCCGCAGTATTTGCCGGGACAGTCGAATTACACCGACATCCGTGACAAAGCCACCATGCTCTTTGTCGAAAGCGCTCAGGCAGCACCCAACGGTGCTTTGTTTCCGAGCACAAATCCCGGCGGGGCTTTCCTGCCTGACGACGCCGTTGATCGTCTGACTGCCGCCATAGCCCTGGTGCGCGCCGCCGGTTTGCGTCAGCAGGCGGAATCGGGCAGCTACACTCTGACCTACCTTGACGCCGCGTCGATTCCGGCTTCGCTGAGAGGTTACGTCGCCGTAGCGGTGCAAAACGGACTGATTAAGACAAACGGCTCGAGCTTTAATCCGCAGGGGTCTTTTACTCGTCTGGATCTTTCGCACGCAATGGCGCGGATAGCCACACTAGCCACACAATGAGTAGGACGGGCTGCCAGCCTGTGAAGTCTCCGAAGTGAATTAGAATTAATCGCTATTTGCCTGAAAGCTGTCCGTAGTAGAGTACGGTTTCGTAGGCAAAGATTACTGTGCCGTCCTTCTGGTTGGCCTCAAAGACTTTGCGCAGGTCCTTGAGCATTGCTTCATAGTCAGGATGATCGGGTCCCGGTACGAACGAGGCCGACAGAAACCTTCCCTTCAGACCCTCGTAATCAAAACTCTGTTGAAATTCGAAGCGCGCGCTCTTGCAACTTCCCGGAGCGCAAAATGCCTCGACATCAAAACCCTCAGCTTCCTGCTGAACCTCCGAATAATCGGTACCATAACGCACTACCAGATCCTGATATGCAGCCATCAAGGGACTCGATTCCACGCGATAACCGTTCCAGACCAGCATGACCCAGCCGCCGGGTTTCAGGATACGCTCGAACTCCGGACGCGCTTTCTGGCGATCGAACCAGTGAAAAGCCTGGCCGGCCACGACCAAATCAACCGCATGATCAGGCAGCGCGGTTGCCTCGGCAACGGCGCTTACGCTGGTGAACTTCGGGTAACTCGCCAGGAATTTCTCGCCCGCTGCACGCATTTCGGGATTTGGCTCGACGCCGAAAACCCGGTTGCCGTTTTTCAGGAACAGTTCAGTCAAGAGACCTGTTCCGGAACCAACATCGGCAATTATCGACTGTGCGGTCAGACCGCACTCTGACTCGAGCAACGGAATGATCTCAGGCGGATAGGTAGGACGGTATTTCAGATAGTTTTCGACGCGGTCTGAGAACCGCTTGGTGGGATCCAGCACGACAGAAAGTTAACAACGATAGAGTCTGGACGCAACGATAGGCGGGGCAGTAGCCCGACTGTTAGGGACTCTACGATCGCGGAGGAATGATGACCCCTGAAACCCTTGGTGGCGGCACGTAATACTTCGCAAAAATCCTGAACCCCAGCAACACAGCCAATAAAAATGCGAACGTCATCGGCAAACGCACGTCAGACTTAACCAGCATGTAGTAGTGCAGGACGCCCAGAATCCCTGACAGATAAACAATGCGGTGCAGTCGTGTCCAGCGCTTGCCGCCTAAACGCTTGACCATTTTGTCCGTTGAAGTAATCGCCAGGGGCACCATTAGAAAGAACGCCGTCATGCCAATCGCGATAAATGGGCGCTTGACCACATCACCCGGAACGGTGGTCAGATGAAAGAAACGATCGAAAGCTACATAGGTCATCAGGTGAAGGAAGCCGTAAAAGAACGCGAAAAGCCCCAACATCCGGCGAAACCGCGTTAGCCAGTTGAGTCCAGTAATTCTGCGCAGCGGAGTGACGGCCAGCGAGATAAGCAGAAAGACCAGGGTGAGCATGCCCGTCGTGCGGGTGACGAATTCCAGAGGATTCGCCCCCACCTGCTTTCGATAGACGTCCCACAACAGCAGCGTCAGCGGCACCAGGCCATTAACGAGCAGGACGAGTTTGGCAAAGCGTGTGTCTTTCATATATTGGAGCGCGGGCATCCTGCCCGCCACAGCGTGCGCCGCACGCTCTTAAACTCTCTCCAGAACCTGGACATTCGCGCTTCGCGCTCAGGCGGGCAGGATGCCCGCGCTCCACTCTTAGAAATTCGCTTTCAGATCCATGCCCTGATAGAGATATCCAACCTGTTCCACGTACCCATTGAACAAGAGCGTATTGCGCGCAGTAAATTCGCCAATCCGGTGCTCAGTTCTTTGACTCCAGCGCGGATGATCGACGCCGGGGTTCACACTTGAGTAAAAGCCGTATTCGTTCGGAGCTTGAATGTTCCAGGTTGTCGGCGGTTGATCGGCGACCAACGCGATCTTCACGATCGATTTAATGCTCTTGAATCCGTATTTCCACGGTACTACGAGTCGAATCGGCGCCCCGTCCTGCGGCGGCAGAGTTCCGCCATAAAGCCCCGTTGCCAGGATCGCAAGCGGATTCATCGCTTCGTCGAGGCGCAACCCCTCGACATAAGGCCAATCCAGCACGCTCGTGTTTTGATTGGGCATCCGTTTGGGATCCAGCAGAGTCTGAAATGCCACGTAACGCGCGGACGACAGCGGGTCGACTTCTTTCAATAGGGCAGCGAGCGGAAACCCAGCCCAGGGAATGACCATCGACCACCCTTCGACACAACGATGACGATAAACTCGCTCTTCCTGCGGCGCCAACCTCAATAAATCATCCAGGTCGTAAGTCTTTGGTTTATTCACCAGACCGCCAACCTCAACCGTCCACGGCCGTGTGACAAATCCGCGCGCTTCTGAGGCGACCGAACGCTTGTCCGTCGAGAACTCGTAGAAATTGTTGTAATTGCTGATGTCTTCAAAGGAGGTCAGGGGCTCGTTCACTTTGAAGCCCTTGCGCATCGCGTCGTCCGAAGGCGTGGTGATCAAGCCCGCAATCTTTGGCTGCTCTCCGACCACCGCAGCGGGCGGATTCAATTTCCGGTACACGAAGCCGGTTGCGGCGACTGAGCCCGCCAGAACCGCGCCGCGCATGAACAAACGGCGGTTCAGATAAACCTTCTGATCCGTGATTTCGCTCGATTCAATATCAGCTGGCTTCTTAATCAACATTCTAATGTCTTTCGAACTCGCTGTTTCCTTGCGTTTAAATTACGCACGAGACTCCTGTTTCGGTTTGTAGTTTTGAAGCCCCTCCATAACGGTCGGGCTACTGCCCCGCAGTGCCATTCCGGACGATGCTCAAGAAATCGCTTGAACGCAGGTTCTGCAAAATATTAGTATCGCCGCGGTTTCTTGCACGTCAAGCCAAACTGCTGAAGGTTTTTCCAATGACCCAAGCCGAGGACCAAGCCGACGGGCACCGCGCAGCTCTCCTCGCCGGATTTCTCGGATGGACTCTCGACGCGTTTGATTTCTTCCTCGTCGGACTCTCGCTAACGGCCATCGGTGCCGAATTCCACAAGACTGATCCTGAAATCGCTTTTTCAATTGCGCTCACGCTCGGCTTCCGCCCCGTGGGCGCTTTCATCTTCGGACTGCTCGCTGACCGCTATGGACGGCGTTTGCCGCTCATGCTCGACCTGGTCTTCTTTTCGGTGATTGAAGTCCTGTCGGGGTTGGCTCCCAACTACGTGACCTTCCTGGTGCTGCGCGCTCTGTTCGGCATAGGCATGGGCGGAGAGTGGGGCGTGGGCGCCTCTCTGGCAATGGAGAAGGTCCCGCCCAGGTTGCGAGGCGTGCTCTCGGGATTGCTGCAGGAAGGCTATGCCGCCGGTTATCTCCTGGCAGCCCTCTGTTACTTCTTTGTCTTTCCGCGCTGGGGGTGGCGACCGATGTTCTTTATCGGCGGCTTACCGGCCTTACTGGCCATTTTTGTTCGTTTCCGCGTGAAAGAATCAAAGGTCTGGGAACGGACCCGTCACGAAAACTGGAGCCAGCTGGGTCGGGCGATCGCCTCGCACTGGAAACTTTTTCTTTATCTTGTGCTGCTCATGATGATGATGAATTTTGTGTCGCACGGAACTCAGGACATGTATCCGACACTTTTGAAGCGCGCCTGGAAGTTTGCTCCGCAAAAGGTCGCGATGGTCACTGCCTTTACCATGGTCGGGGCGATTGCCGGAGGACTTCTGTTTGGGCTGCTCTCTGATCGTATTGGCAGGCGCCGCTCAATGATCATGGCGTTGCTGTGCGCGGTGCTCGTTATTCCTCTCTGGTCGTTGTCACCGTCATTGTCTCTCTTATTGACCGGCGGATTTTTGATGCAGTTTATGGTGCAAGGAGCGTGGGGAATCATTCCTGCTCATCTTTCTGAACTATCGCCCGATTCTGTTCGCGGTTTCCTTCCGGGATTCGCGTACCAATGCGGGGTGCTGTTGGCGGGCTTTGTAGGTTTCATACAGGCAATCTTCGCCGCAAGGACGAGTTATCCGACCACGATGGCGCTGACGGCGCTCACTGTGCTGTTAGGAGCAGCAGTAGTAGTTGCGCTGGGACGCGAAAAACGTGGCATACACTTCGGCGGAGAATTGTCGATTGGTGAATAGCCGTAACGCGATTAACAAACATCATTGATACTGGTTTGAAGATCTCGCGCACAGTGACGCAGCATTGTTTGCTCCGCGATCACGTTTTGACAGTTGCCTAACGTTTTATGGCTGGCTATTCCCGAACACCGCTCGTCAAAAAGCTGGGCATTAGGCCTGGCTCTAATATCGTCTTCGTAAACGCTCCGTCAGACTACGCGAAGGAACTTGATCTACCCGCCGATGTGTTTGCCAACTCGCGATCGGGCAAACCACTCGACTTTGCTCAATTGTTTGTTAAGAGTGAAAATGAACTCACGAAAAAATTCTCACGTTATGCAAAACGCCTTAACCCTGCAGGCATGCTTTGGGTGTCGTGGCCAAAAAAGAGTTCAGGCGTCTCAACTGATCTTTCCGAGAACATTGTCAGGGACATCGGTCTGGCCGCCGGTCTGGTGGACGTCAAAATCTGCGCTGTAAATCAAGTTTGGTCAGGACTCAAATTCGTCTTTCGGCTCAAGGATCGCGCGAAAGTGAAACCATGATGAAGGCACGCCGCACTTTCGGATTCGTTGAAATACTCGAGCTCCTGATTTTCCACAGAACCTGTTGAAAAGCTGTGGATCGCCCCGCATGCGCATTGGGCAACTCGCTTACACCACGAGGCTTTGCGCGTTTTGCACAACTCAGCGGCATCCACAGAAATGCTCCTTCCTCAAACTCTTGCCCAACCCATGCCGACTCTTGAAATTTTCTGAATATCTGAGCCAGGCAATGCGTTCCGCAGATCACTCAACGATGTTCTTGAGCAGAGATTAAGCACCGGCCAACAACCTTCGGCAAGTAATAACTCTTTTTGGAAGCCTGCTCGTCTGAGATCGAGAACGCGATGATTAGCCTGAAGGGTCTCCATTTATTTTGATCTGCGATTTGTCTTGTTTGATATGAATCAACTAATAGTTGGACCACGATCGCATTCATCGCAGGTTTAGCGCGAAACATACGGCGAACGCTTTCTGATGCGATCAGGAAGGTGGGTTTTCATTGGATCATTTCACAAGTCGTCACGCACATTCTTTTCGCTGGTGAGTATCGATATGCTGTTCGATCAAAAATTCAAGGTGCGCTATCTCGTCTCATTAGAGACGTTGCGAAAAGAAAAAACTTTTTCGAATTGATTCGCTGCATGAAATGATCACTTGCGTGAATTGGACCATGTCAATATGAGAAAGAGGTTGCAAAAAAAAACTTCCTAAATATAATGCCAGTCCCTTATTAGTTCACAGGTCAGCGCACTGACGAATTGAGGCGAGTTTATGACTGAAATCAGAAGCAATTATTTTCCCTCTCGCAATAACCGTCAGTCATTCCTGCGACCGACCTCGATGCGCTTTTTATTTCACATGCGTTGACGGGTGAGGGCGTCGTCACGCGATGACTAAACCAGCGTGACCATCGACGGCGGATTCTTTCCGGCTCACATCCGGAGTTACATCGCCAACATTAGTCACAGAGGGTTTGAACGGGCCAGGGTGCAAGACGGCTTGCTGTCTGCAGGGCAGTTGTTTTGTCCCGGAATCGCGTATTTAAATCATTTTAGTGGAGCGCAAAGAGTGACCAGACTAGCAGAAGTAAGCGTGGTTGAGTTGAAAAAGTGCCCGCGGTGTGAAGGATCGCTGCCACTGTCGGAGTTCGGCGTGTGCCGGGCACGCAAAGACGGTTTGAATCTTTACTGCAAGCGGTGTATTCGTCAGAAGATTGCCCACAGCCGCCAGGCGCTGCGCGAATATAAAAACGCGCGGATTAAGCAGGGGGCGGCTGTCGTACCTGAACGGTCGCGCGTTTCGATTGATGCCAAGTCGGGTTTTTCGCCGCGACGCATAGCTCGCATGCTCAGAAAACTCTCGCCCGCCGACCGCGTGCGCGAGGCGATTCGTTGTGGCGCCCGCGAGCAGAAAGAGATTGCTCAGGTCACCAGACTTCCCAAGGATGAGGTTTGCGACGCATTGGCTAACCTTTTGCTCTGGACCCGCGAAATTCGCACTCAAGTCGTTAATCACAAGCGAATGTATTTTGTTAATGAAGCCTCGGAAGAGTTAACCAAGGCGCGCGCAGCCGTGGAGGCCAAACGAAAAGGCTTGAATCCTTCATTTAGTTCGGTGAGAGTACTGATGCCAGGCCGTAAGCCTTCAGCTAAGGGGAAGAAGCGTTCAGTGAAGCCAGATGCAAGGGAAAAGAGCGCTTGAAGCAGCCGAGCGAAAACTAGTAAATCATTCATCGAAGGCAGCCAGAACTTCCTCCGCGTGTTCTTCCGGCTTAACCTTGTTGAAGATTTTTTTGATTTTCCCCTTCTCGTCAATAAGGAAGGTCATTCGGTGGATTCCCATATAAGTCCTTCCCATGAACTTTTTTTCGCCGTAGGTGCCAAAGCTCTCGGCAATTGACCGGTCCGTATCAGCCAGCAAGCGAAAAGGTAAATCGAACTTCTGGGCAAATTTCTTGTGTTTGGCTTCGCTGTCGAATGAAACTCCCAGAACTTCGATGTCGCGCTTTTTGAACTTTGCGAATGAGTCGCGAAAAGAACAGGCTTCTTTGGTGCATCCCGGCGTGTCGTCTTTGGGATAAAAATAAAGCACGACCTTCTTGCCGCGGAGATCTCTAAGCCGAACGGTCTGACCTTCTCCGTCACGCACCGTGAAATCGGGAGCTTTGTCACCTTCTTTTAGTTTTGCCACTATGTTTGAATCCTGAGTTGAAATGAACGAACCAACCCGGATTCTAACGACTTCATACGAGGACCTGCAACGACAAATGGTTACGAAAAAAGCGCAGACAAAGAAACGTAGCCCAAAGAAGAGCAGCGTGAAGAAGTCCGAAACACCGGGCCTGTGGTTAGTAAAGCAGGAGCCGGAAACCTATTCCTGGGACGAT
>WNFQ01005467.1_pt1 | contig 18243 bp, 18 predicted proteins | sample 5400171 | NCBI WGS metagenome assembly WNFQ01 (sample SAMN13153356, study PRJNA577476) | soil metagenome | isolation source: 20 cm soil under Madrone tree | place: USA:California | collected 2016-06-14 | reverse complement strand
AACCGCCGCAACTTGCCAACGACGCGAGCGTAAACATCCCGATTACCGCAGTGCGTAGACGCATTGAATCCTCCTCAGCTCGCCGCATTGCGGGAGCTGGACTTTTCCCAGTTGACGAAAAGGAAGCCGCCTGGCGCGTCGAACTTTGGCTCGCCTGGTCCCGGCAGAATCTGCAGCTGCAGCTCTTCGATCTTGTTCTTGGAGCAATCCCAGCAGGCGAGCGCGAAATCACGGTCGCGCCGGGTGCGCGACAGGAGCATCACGTGCACCATCGCGTTGTCCGTGACCAGCGCATCGTTCTTGTAGAGGTGTGCGAACGCCCACAACGCGACCGCACTGTTGATCGTGGGCACGAGCGGCGTGTGCACCTGGGTCACGCCGTGGTAGTACAGGCCCATGATCACGCCGCCGAACCGCGGGTGGTGCGGGACGTCCTTGGTCTGCACGCGGTCCATCACCAGTTTCCAGCGCGCGCCGTCTTGGGTGACGAATTCCGCCGTGCCGTCCACGGAATCGCGCGTGGCGCCCTTGTCCCACGCATTGAACGTGAACGTCCCGGAGATCGGTTTCACGTTGTCGGAGTACGGCCCGTTCTTCACCTGCGACTCGAGTCCCTCGCGCTCGTCGCCGAATGCCTTGAGGATCGGGGCGGCGCTGTCCGGGAAGGGGAACGGCCCCGGCAGGATCTGGATGACGGGCCCACCGCCGGTCACCCGGATCGCCTGCACGCTCTCGGCCTTCGGGCGCGCCTCACGTATCTCCGACCCGCTGTACCCGGATGAGCCCGAGCTTGTGGCGCTGACAACGTTGAGATGAGTCTCCATGCCGAGCTTCTTGTGCGAGTCCTCACCCACGGGGCAGTACGCTTCGTACGTGCCCGGCTTGAGGGTGAGGGTCAGTGTGGCGGTCGACCCGGGCTGGATGAGCTCTGTCTCCCGCTCGATGCCTGCCCCTTCGACCTCGAAGCCGTGCGGGATGCTCCCCGCGTTGGTAACGGTGAACGTGACGGGCCCTGCCGCAATCGTGGCCTCCGACAGCTCCACCTTCCATTCGGAGAGCCTGGCGCTCACCACTGCGGGGGCGGCCGGGCCGCGGTGTGCGGCGGCCGTTGTGAGTGCGATGGCGGCCAGCAGGACCGCGGTGACGTTGCGGGACGGAACGGCATGTAGGTGCGTCATGGCGATCTTCCTCCTGCGAGTGTGTGACAACAGTTTCCCTCGATGGCGGAGACCCCACGCGCCCGGCTCTTATTCCTTCGGGAATAACGCAGCCGCCCGCGGAGTCCTCACTCGATGGCGTACCGCGCACCCCGAGGACCGGTTGGAGTCGAGCGAACTCGAGCGATTCGAAGCTGTCGTGCTGCCGCATCTGGACGCCGCGTACACCTTGGCGCGCTATCTCACGCGGAGCGATCACGACGCACAAGACGTCGTGCAGGACGCCTCCCTGCGCGCGTTCCGGCACTTCGGGACTTTCCGAGGTGGCGGAAGCGCCGAGGGGCGGGCCTGGCTGCTCGCGATCGTTCGCAACACGGCGTATAGCTGGCAGCGCCGGCACCATGCCGACGCGCTTACGACTCAGTTCGACGAGGAGCGGCACAGCGAAGCGGCGGCGGACGAGCATCCGGAAGCGGCCCTGGTGGCGCAGGGCGAGCGCGCCGCGCTGCGCCGCGCGATCGATGAGCTGCCGCCTGAGTTCCGCGAGGTGATCGTGCTGCGAGAGTTGGAGGAGTTGTCCTACAAGGAGATCGCGGACGTGGCGGGCGTTCCCGTGGGTACGGTCATGTCGCGGCTGTCGCGCGCCCGCCGGCGGCTCGAGGAGGTGCTGTGCGCAGAAACGGAGGACTGCTGACGTGACGCATCCCGCTTTCGAAGGCCAGCTCGACGCGTACCTGGATGGCGAGCTCGCCGCGCCGGACGCGGCCGAGCTCGAGCAACATCTGCGCGCTTGCCCCGACTGCTCCAGGCTGGAGCAGCGGCGGCGCGCGTTGAGCGCCGCCGTGCGCGAACAGGTGCTCCGCTTCCCGGCGCCGGACACGCTCCGGGCCCGCGTGCGCTCCGCCGTGCGGGCGGACCTGAAGCGGACGCTACACCGCCGCTCCTATTGGCCCGCGCTCGCCGTTGCCGCATCGGTCGCGGTCGTGGCCGTGGGGAGCTGGCAGGCAGGGTTGCGCCACGCCGCGGGCGATGCGCTCGCCGATCAGCTGCTCGGGAGCCACGTGCGCTCGCTCATGCCGGGCCACCTCACCGATGTACAGTCGTCCGACCAGCACACGGTGAAGCCCTGGTTCAACGGCAAGCTGGACTTCTCACCGCCGGTGTACGACTTCGCCGGCCGCGGATTCCCGCTCATCGGAGGGCGCCTCGACTACCTGGGCGAGCGGCCCGTGGCGGCCCTCGTATACGGCCGGCGCCAGCACATCATCAGCGTGTTCGTCTGGCCGGCCGATAGCCGTACGGAGGGCCCGGCAGCGGCGACGCGACGGGGATACCATCTCCTGCACTGGACCAACCGGCAGTACACCTTCTGGGTGGCATCGGACTTGGGAGTCGTCGAGCTGAGAGAGTTCAGCGGACTGCTGCAGCGCGGAGACTCAGCGACGCAGGCCCCTTGAACTCTGGCCACTGGACGGCGTATACAGAGTGGCGCTAGGCCCCAACCACTGGTTCTCGAGGAGCACCGCATGCGTATCGCTTTGCCCGGCATCGTCGTCATCCCGTTGCTCGCCGCCTGCGTCGCTCCGACCCCGGGCGCGGTCCGGCAGGTGCCGGATCCCGTCTCCACGCGCTACATCAATCCCGGAACGCTCGCGGCGCTGCCGGGCTTCACGCACGCCGTGCGTATCGGCCCGACGCTGTACGTGTCGGGCGAGATCGCTCTCGACAGCACCGGCCGGCTCGTCGGTCCCGGCGACCTGGGCGCCCAAGCCGCCCAGGCGTTCGCCAATCTGGCGACAGTGTTACGGATCGGCGGGGCGACGCCGGCCGACGTGGCCAAGTTGACGATCTACGTGGTGAACTATTCGCCCAAGGATCTCGCTGCCATTCGGCAGGCGGCGCCGGACTTTTTCCCGCAGCGGAACCCGCCGGCAGGCATCGTGATTGGGGTGCAGTCGCTGCCGCAGGAGGGATTGCTCATCGCCGTGGACGCCACGGCGGTGGTGCGGGCGATGATTCTGCCGCGCGACCAGCGCTCGCGGGAACGGCCCTACTAGCTCACTTCCCGACGAGCCCCGAGAAGAACGGCAGCACGATCGACACGGCGATCAGCACGATGATGATCCACTCGAGCAGCTCCATGCGCTGCGTCGCCGCCCGGTCCGCCAGCTTCCCGTAGATGCCGTCGAGCGTCTGCAGCTTGCGAGTGATGCTCGCGTCCCACTCCGCGAGATGGAAGCGACGCGACGCGTGGCCGTACACGCGCGTGAGAAACTGCTCGCCGATCAACTTCAAGGCGTTCGTCACCTGCTCGAACAGGACTGCGGCGTCGAGCTGCAGCCGTCCGAGCCGTTGGAGCGGCAGCCGATAGGGACTGGGCAGGAACCGGCGCAGGCCGGGTGAGCGGCCGAGCAGGCTGTAGGCCTGCTCCAGCGCCTCGTCGAGCTGGGCGTCCAGGTACCGCATTTCGAGCAGCTGCGTGTTGGCGAACTCGATCACCGCGCGCACGTCCTCCCCCTCCGGATCGAACAGCAGCGTCACGTCGGTGTCGATCAGCGTCGCGTCGTTCGGTCCGAACGAGAGACGCGACGCGAGCGCATCGCTCACTTCCTGCTGCGACAGGGGGCGTGACTCGGCGCGGAGCACCTGAGCCACCGTCTGCGCATGCTCGGTCCACAGCATCGAGGCCTCCAGCGGCTCGCTGAACGCCTCGATCTGGAACACATCGCCGAGCGCCTCGACCAGCTATTGCACGCGGCGACGCGAGTCTGCCTGGAGCTGCTCATTGCCGTACAGGATCGTGCTGAGTGCCGGGAGTCCCGTGAGCGGGCCCTGCAGGGGGATGGCGTAGCTCACGGATACGGCGCCGAAGTCGTACAGCACGAACTCGACGTGGGGCGCTGTGACGTGCTCACCGACGGCGAGCGACTCTGCCGGCTCGGTCACGCGCAGGGGCGCGGGGTCGTACTCGAAGAACGCCGGGGCGCGCCGCTTCTGCTTGACCGTCTGGCGCTGTGTGGCGCTCGCGAGCCGCCGCTCCGCCGCTGCGAGGTCGAACGCGTGCGCGACGTCGTAGGCGAACAGCACGTACCCCGTGCCTTCGGCGATTATCGGTGGGGGCATCGGCTAGGCCCGCTCCTTCCCTTCCCGCGCCACGGTGGGCGTCGCGAACGTCGGCGCCGCCAGCGGCGGGAGCCCCAGGTGCTCCCGCGCCCGGTTCAGCGCGTCGTCGATGTTGCCGTGAATGTTGTTCTCGCCCAGCTCGTCGTACAGACCCGCCCGCTCCAGCGCGACCACCGGCTGCGCGTGGACGTCCGAGAGGAGCACCAGCGAGCCGTCTCGCCGGCTGCGTCTGACGAGGTCGCGCAGCGCGTGCAGCCCGGTGGAGTCGATCGCGGGAACGTGCCGCATCCGCAGGATCAGCACCTTGGGCCGCACCGCGATGCGCCCCAATCGTTCCTTGAACGTCTCCGCCGCGCCGAAAAAGAACGGCCCGGTGATCTCGTACACCTCCACCCCCGGCGGCACGACGCGCCGCCGCACCGCGTTGGGGTCGTTCTCGAAGTCGTCCTTGGGATCTTGCAGCTCGTGGGTGAGCACGCTGATGTTCGTCACCTCCGCCATGCGCCGCATGAACAGGAATGCCGCGAGCACCATCCCCACCTCGATCGCGACCGTCAGGTCCCACAGCACCGTCAGGAGAAACGTGGTGAGCAGCACGGCGACGTCGCTCTTCGGCGCCCGGAACTCGGCCAGGAACGTGCGCCATTCACTCATGCTGTAGGCCACGACCACCAGGATCCCCGCCAGCGTCGCCATCGGGATCAGCCCGGCCCAGCGGCCGAAGAACAGCGCGATGAGAAGCAGCGTGACCGCGTGCACGATGCCGGCGACGGGCGTGCGGCCGCCGTTCCGGACGTTCGTCGCCGTGCGGGCAATGGCACCGGTGGCGGGAATCCCGCCGAACAACGGCGAGGCGATGTTCGCGACGCCCTGCGCCACGAGCTCCATGTTCGAGCGGTGGCGGCCGCCAATCATGCCGTCCGCCACCACCGCCGAGAGCAACGACTCGACGGCGCCGAGCAGCGCGATCGTGAATGCCGCGCCCATCAGCCCTGGCATCTGGTGGAAGGTGACCGCGGGAAGCGAGGGTGCCGGCAGGGCCGCGTTGATCACGCCGAATCGGCTGCCGATCGTGTCCACCGGCAGGTGTAGCAGCTGCACCGCCGCCGTCGTGACGATGAGCGCCACGAAGGGACTGGGGATGCGCCGGTTGAGCCGGGGCCAGAAGACGATGATGGCCAGCGTGACCAGCGATACCGCCACGGCCCACGGGTTCAGCGAGCCGAAATGAGCAACGACCGTCCGCCAGCGCGCCAGGAACTCCGCGGGCACGGGGCCCTCGAGCCCGAGAAAGTCCTTCACCTCCCCCGAGAGGATGATCAGGGCAATCCCGCTCGTGAACCCGATGGTGACGGGATAGGGGATGAACTTGATCGCCCCGCCCAACCGCGCGAGGCCGAACCCCACGAGGATGACGCCGGCCATGAGGGTCGCCATCGCGAGGCCTTCCACCCCGTGCCGCTGCACGATCGCGTAGACGATGACGACGAACGCGCCCGTCGGTCCGCCGATCTGTACGCGCGAGCCGCCCAGGGCGGAGATGAGAAATCCTGCGATGATCGCGGTGAACAGCCCGCGCTCGGGGCTGACCCCGCTCGCAATCGCAAACGCGATAGCGAGCGGGAGCGCCACGATGCCGACGATGATCCCCGCGCTCAGATCGGTGACGAACTGGTCGCGGCTGTAGCCTTGAAGAGTGGTAACGAGCTTAGGGACGAGCCGGTCCAAACCTCCCCCCGAAGGAGGGTGTCGCGAGGCCGGAATCTAACAGGCCCGCCCCGGATTGCCTCAGCGTGCCAGGAGCGCGTCGATTGAGAACGCCCCCCCGCCCGTCACCATGAGGGCCGCCAGGGCGCCGAGGGCTAGCAGGTGGTACTCGAACCCCTCCTTGCCCGGCTGATGCTGCCCGCCCCAGTTCATGAAGAAGCCCGTGGACCGGTGCACCAGCAACATGGCGGCCACCATCACGCCGGCGAGCAGGAGCGCCACGATCCGCGTGCCCAGGCCTAGCACCAGCAGGACCGGCCCCACGGACTCGGTGAGAATCCCCAGCCACCCCGCCACGGTCGGGACTCCGAGGGCCCTGAAGAACTGAAGCGTTCCCGAGGGCCCGTACCCGCCGAACCAACCGAACAGCTTTTGGGCGCCGTGAGGGAAGATGACGACGGCGACGGTGATGCGCAGCAGCAGCCCGGCCACGCCGCCATCCGTATGGAAGATGAGATTTGCCATTCCGTCCTCCGAATTATCTAGAATTCGAGATACTTGATATCGGGACCACATCGGAACACGCAGCGCTGGCAGGAGGTTCCAACGATACGATGCGAGCAACCGCCACCCCGCGCACCGACGCGGCGCTCAAGCTTTGGGTCGTGCTCGCCCGGGCGTTCGACGCCGTGGAACGCCACTCGCGCGCGAGCATCGCTCGCTTCGGGCTCGGTACGACTGAGTTCGGGGTGCTGGAGGTGTTGTACCACAAGGGGGAGTTGCCCGTGTGCGATGTGCAACGGCGCATCCTGGTCGAGTCGTCCAGCACGACGTACGTCGTGGACAAGCTCGTGAAGCGCGGGTTGGTACGGCGACGCCACAGCGGGACCGACCGCCGGGTGATTCTCCTCGCGCTCACCACCGCTGGGCGACGATTGATCCGGCAGATCTTCCCGCGGCACGCGCACGCCATGCGGCGAGCCGTCGCGGCGCTCCCGCCGCGCGAGCAGGCCCGGGCCGTCCGGTTGCTGCGCGCGCTGGGCCTGGGCGCGGCCGGGCGGCTGAAGGCTGCGGAGGAGGGCTAGAGCCCCTGGCGGAGTCGCAGTCCCAGCGCGCGGTAACGGAAACTCGCGCTCACCACCGCGGCGGTAGCGGCCGCCGCACTATTCGTGATCGATCCTACGAGCGCGATCTCGTTGTTGGCACCCCAGCCGCGCGACAGCGAGACAGCGACGTGCCATTCCGTCTGGCGTGGAGCCGTGGGCGCGGCGAATGCCTGTACCTGCTGCGACCCCAGCCCGCCATCGGCTCGCAGTCCCCAGCGCTGCCGCTGCCATTGGTACACTCCGCGACCTTCGATCACGCTGAATCGGACCGGCGTGAAGTAGAGACCGGGCTTGGGCTCGCGATACCCCATCACGCGGGCAAACGGGCCGATCTGCAGTCCTTTCGCCACGCGACCGAGCACGGCACCCACCGCGGAGTAGCGGCGGTTCCCGTCTGAGAACCAGGCCCCGCCGCCTCCGGCCGAAAGGGACCATCCGGCACCAGGCGACGCATCGAGACTCCAGTCGAGTGCGTCGATGGTCAGGTCCTGCAGCATCAGCCCGGCCGTCTCGTCGAATGGCGTGCGGCTGTAGCCGAGGCTGACGGCCGTGTAGCGTCCGGGACGCAGCCCGAGGCCGAGTTGCGCAGTCAGCGGTGTGCGAGCCCGTCCGCCGTCGGGCGCGACGCGTCGGGCGCCCAAGCCCGCGCGCAGCACGGCGCCCTGCCCCAGCGCGGCAATCCCATACGCACCGCCGCCATAGCTGGTGCCGGACGTGATGACGTTGCCTGCGGCGTCTGAAAGCGTCGCGTAGCGCCAGCCCGCGTGGAGCGTGCCGCGGAGGTCCGAGCCGAGCGACGTCGAGATCGTCGCCTCCTGCGCCACGAACGCATTGTCGTCGGAGTCGCTCGCTCCATCCACTTTCGTCGTGATCTCCGGCCGGAGTGCGGCGCGCACCGCCCGCGCGAGATCACGGACCGTGCGGTCCTCGGGCGCGACCGCGCGCGCCCGGGTCGCATAGACCGCCGCGAGATCGGGTTGACCCTTCCAGTAGAGGGTCTGTGCCAGCCCGACCAGAAGCTCGGGATCGTCGGGATGCCGTTCCAGGGCCGTGCGCCACAGACCCTCGGCCCGGTCCAGGTCCCCGCCCCAGGCGGTGACGCGCGCCCGCCCCGCCAGCGCATCCGCGCGGTCCGGGTATCGCGCCAGGACGGAGTCATACAACGCTTCCGACGCCGCCGTCCTGCCCGCCCACGCCAGGACCTGCGCGTGCGTCACCATGATGTCGGGATCGCGAGGATCGATCCGTCGCAGCCTGACGAAGCGCGCCAGCGAACGGACCAGCTTGCCGTCCCAGCTGTCGAGGATCGCGAGCCGGTACAAGGCCCGCTGGCTCGTCGAGTCGGAGGCCAGGACGCGTTCATAGCCGGCGCGGGCGGCAGCGTAATCCCCTCGCTGGAACGCCTGGTCGGCCGCCGGCAGCTGCGCGGCCAGCGGCCGCACGAGTAAAGCGGCGAGTGCGAGGGCGACGTGGCGCGTCACCAGGACCCCCACACGTCGCGCATCGCCTCGTACGCGGGCTTCAAGCGCTCGTGCCACGTCGGCACCTCCCAGGTCGGCCAGGCGTAGGTCTGCCGGGGCTCGAGTCGCGCGACCACGCCACCACCGGATCGGCCCAGGGCCACGACGTCGAACCGAAACCCATCGGTCACGGCGGTCTCGAATGTCCCGCTCCGCCGGTAGCGCACCATGACGTGGCGCGAGGACGGGTCCGTGACGTTCAGCAGCCCCCACGCGATCCGAACCTCCACGAGCCCCCCGCCCGTGCGGTCCACGTACCAGTCGACGAGGCTCGACTCCTGCGCCCGGCCGTAGCGCAGCCGGCCGCGATTCACGCCCCGCGCCGGGTAGGTCCGGCCGCCCCGCGCGATCCGCCAGCGGTTGGTCGTGACGAACAACGAATCGAATGCCCCGTCGCGCCGGGCCTGGTCGACGGTCGCCGCTTCATTATAGAAAAGATCGAGGCCCGTCGGCCCCATCCCCTTGCGTGGCCCCAGGAAGGGGTTGTACCACGGCGCCACCACGAGCTGGGCGTCCGTCGTGTCGTTCAGGACGAGCGCGAACTCGCATCCGACATCGCTCGACTCGACCACGCCCGGTAGCCGGTAGCCGCCCCGATCCCGACGATACGTGTCGATCCCGACCACGTAGCGCGCAGAGTCGAACCCCGGTCGGCCCGCCAGCGCCACATACAGATAGGATGGGTCGGCCCCGACGCGCAATACGAGCGAGTCGCCACCTTGGAGCAACGGGAGCGCCTGCCACACGGCTGGGTCGCCCCCGGGCTCAGGCGTCGCGCCAGCCGACACGCCCCCGTACTCGCCCATGAGCCCGTAGTGCTGCTCCGCGTCCTCCACGTTGTGCCACAGTCGGCCGCGCGTCGCCGGCACTTCCAGATCGACCGTGACCCAGGTGTGCTTGAACCACTCGTCGAGCCAGGCGAACAGCACTCCTCCTGCCGCCCCGGCGGCGCGCACCTCCCGCGTGAGCCGCGCGTCGATGTCGGCCATCGCGCGCTCGTCATGCCCGCCGTGCCCCAGCCCGTCCCCCTGCACGTGCGACACGCCTCGCGACGAGGGAACGCCGTACTCGGCGATCAACAGCGGCCGCCCCGCATGATGCTGCTTGAGGGCGCGCAGGTAGCCGAAGTAGCGTGATCGGCCCTCGGCCGACCCTGCCGCGCTGTAGGCCGAGTCGAGATCGATGAAGTCTGGATAGTAGGGATACGCGTGATACGATGCGAAATAGCCGGCAAGGTTCGCGGGGGTGACGTGCACCAGCATGGCGTCGAGCGATTCGCGGTCGTTGTCGTATTCCTTGAGCCGCGGATTGGGCGGGAAGCCGTAACGGCGGCGCAGCCGCTGCTCCTCCTCCAGGGTGGGCTCGGTCGGGTGGGCGAGCGGATCCAGCGTCGGCCAGTTGGTGTAGGCGGTGGGCCGCTGCGCGTGATAGGTGTCCCATTCGTACGTGAGCAGGTAATCGCACTGCTCCGCCATCCACGCGTCAGCCGGTGTGCCAACGTCCACCGTCAGGAAGCGGCCCGCGAAGCTGGTCCGGTCGCGGCGGCGCGTGTTATAGGCTCGGATCGAGAAGGGCTCCCACTCCCGGCCGAGGATGAATCCGAGCGCGTGCTCGGACACGTCGCTGTCGTAACGGCCGAACGCATGACCGGGCCGCGCCGCGATAACCGCACGCCCGTGCACCAGGTCGACCACGCGGCGCATCTCAGCACGGAACGCCGTCTTCCAGGCGGGGGCGTCGTAGTCGTCGCCCGGCGGCAGCTCGGTCCACACGCCATGCACCAGCCACAGCGCGCGATCCGGGTGCGCGCTATTCCACGCCTTGAGCGCCCGGTAGAACGCGGGAGGGAGGATCGTGTAGACGCGGACGGCGTTGGCGCGCGCACCGGCGATCAGCTCGAGCCAGCGGCCGTAGGTCGAATCGTCGGTCGGGAACTCGGAGGGAAAGTGGCCCGGCAACGCGACCCCGAAGTTGATGCCCTTCACGTAAAACGGTCGCCACCCGCCGTTCGTGTGGATCTCGAAGCCGTCCCCTGCCGTCCGGGACGGCACATCAGGGTGGACCGGCCGTACGACGGCGGGGACTGCGAGCCCACTGTCGATCCCGAGCGCCAGGAGCTGGAGCTCGGCGTCCTCGTACCGCGGGGCGAGGCGTAGCGTGCGGCGCCATGCGTGCGCCGCCGCCGCCCGCTGGCCGAGGCGCGAGCGGGCCAGGCCGAGCCCGTACCACGCTTCGGCGTCGGTCGCGTCACTCGCGACGGCCCGCTGGAATCGCTCGGCAGCGGCGACCGGCTGGCCCTGCCGCAGGCGGACGAAGCCGAGCCCGATCTGCGTGGCGTGATCACCTGGGCACAGGGAATCGGCGACGGCGAAGTGCGTCGCCGCCTGCGCGATGGCCCCACGGCGGTACTCCTCCAAACCCGCGGTCGCCTCGCCAGCCACGGCCGCGGCGTGCAGGCACGGCGGGGGGACCTGCGAGGCGAGCGCCACGAGCACCATGAGCATTGACGGGTGGGTCAAGATAATGAAAAGCCGGGAGCGTGCCCGAATTAGTGGAACGTGACGCCCAGACCGAACTCGACGACGTTCTGCTTCCAACCGGTGGCGAACCTTCCCGCCCCGCTCTCGTTCACGTCGCCCACGGCGCCATACACGTAGTTCACGACCGGCGTGAGGGACACGTCCCGGCCGACCCGGATGTCGTAACCCGCGCCGGCGGTGAACCCCCAACCCGTACCGTCGAAGGACGGAGCCGAATTGACGTGATAATTGGAGAATCCCAGGCCGCCGGTGACGAACAGCCCGCTCCTCTCGGCAGGATAGAAGTACAGCGACGCCGTGAGGTTGGTCATGGTCTCGGTGGCCGAGCCGTCGGAATGCGACCAGCCGTTGATTGCCCCGCCGAGCAGCACGTTGCGGCTGGGTGCACCGCCGAGCTTCACGAACCCGGTGATGCCGTCGGTGCGTGGCCCGCTGCCGCAGGCGTCGCATGTGATGTTGGCCGAGCCATAGCCCAGGCCGAAGCCGATCTAGAAGCCGTCGCGGCGCTGCGGGTACTGCCCCTGGGCCGCGACCGCCGCGCAGGAAAGCGCGGCGAGCAGTCCGACGACTCGCGCTGTGTGCATGGAGCCCTCCCGTTCCCGGTGACGGCACGGGGTGAGGGCGAGTTCCATGCCGGAAGCGGCGAGCACGCGGGGCAAGACGGAGGTGTCCCCGCCCGTGGTCAGCCGACCGCCCCCATCCCGATGCCGCACAGGTGTCGTGTGCCCCCCACAAACGGTTAGCCCAAATGGATGGGGTGATCCAGCCAGATTGCACAACTTGCATGGTTTCTGTGACGGCATACGGTATGCTGGGGTGTAGTTCGTCGGGTGACGTTCAATCCGTGCATCTGACGCACGATTCGGTTGACAGCGAATGTTACGAGGGCTAGGTTTCGTCATGAAACTCATCACAACCATCGTTCGGCCCGAACGCCTGCCCGAGGTCAAGGCGGCGCTGTTCCAGGCCGGCGTCACCGGGATCACCCTCAGTCGCGTGAGCGGCCACGGGGGCGAGCAGGAGATCGTGAGCCAGTACCGCGGCACCACGGTCGTCATGGAGTTCCACGAGAAGGTGAAGATCGAGATGGTGTGCTCGGAGCCGTTCGTCGAACCGTGCATCAAGGCCATCTTGGCTTCCGCCCGCACCGGCGAAGTCGGCGACGGGAAGATCTTCGTCCAGGCCATTGAGCGGGTGATCCGCATCCGCACGGGCGAGATCGACAACGCCGCGCTCACCGCCGTCAACGCGGACGCCGTGCAGCGCGCGGCGCTCAATACCGCACAGCATGCCGGCGCCGGCGCCGGCGAGGAGGCGTGATGAACGCCATCTCGGCGGGCGATACCGCCTGGGTCCTCACCTCCACCGCGCTGGTCATGGTGATGACGGTCGGCCTCGCATTCTTCTATGGTGGCCTGGTGCGGCCCAAGAACGCGCTCAACACGATGATGATGAGCGTCGTCGCGCTGGGCGTGGTGAGCGTGCAGTGGGTGCTGGTGGGCTACTCGATCGCGTTTGGGCACGGGACGCCCTGGTGGGGCGGGCTCGCCTGGCTGGGCTTCAAGGGCGTGGGCGTCGAGCCCGATGCCGCGTACGGCGCCACGATTCCCCTGCAGGCGCACGCGATGTTCCAGCTGATGTTCGCAATCATCACGCCGGCGTTGATTCCGGGGTGTCGGCGCTCGTGGCCGCGCGCATGCTGGGGCCCCGGAAAGACTTCAAGCGCACGGCGATCGTGCCCCACAACGTCCCGCTCGTGCTGCTCGGCGCGGGGCTCCTGTGGTTCGGCTGGTTCGGATTCAACGCCGGCTCGGCGCTCGCCGCGAACGGGCTCGCCGCCCTCGCGTTCACGAATACGAACACCGCGGCCGCGACCGCAATGGTCGCGTGGGTGTGCCTCGACCTGCTGCGCACCGGGAAGGCGACCGCCGTCGGCGCCGCCACCGGCCTCGTGGTCGGCCTCGTCGGCATCACGCCGGCGGCGGGCTACATCACCGTGCCGGCCTCACTGGCCGTGGGCGGTCTGGCGGCGCTCGTGAGCTACACCGCCATCCAGATCCGCGCGAAGACGACGCTCGATGACTCGTTGGACGTGTTCTCCTGCCACGGGCTCGCGGGAGTGGCTGGGGCGCTCCTCACGGGTGTGTTCGCCACCAAGCTGGCGAACCCGGCGGGCGGTGACGGCTGGCTGGCCGGCAACTTCGCCCAAATGGGCGTGCAGCTCGTGGCGATCCTCGCCGCCGTGGTGATCGCCGCGGCCGGCACGGCCGTCATTCTGGCGCTCGTCCAGGCCACGCTCGGCGCCAAGGCCGGCGTGCGCGAGCAGCTCTCCGGGCTCGATCTGAGCGAGCACGGCGAGGAAGCGTACTTCGGCGAGCAGGGGGCGACCCCGTCGCCGGGTGTCTCGCTCGGCCAAGGGGTGATCGTGTCGGCGGCCCCGCCGGAGCCGCTGAAGATCGCCGCCGCCGGATAGCGGCTGGCGTCGATTCGGCGAATCATGCGCGCCCGACCGGGGAGTCCGTGACCCGGTCGGGCGCGGGGGGCTTAAGCGGACCCTTCTTGCTTGCCGCCCAGCAACGCGCTGACCAGCGCGACCAGGGTGGCAGCCTCGAACGGCTTGGTGAGGAAGCGATCGGCGCCCAAGGCCACGGCGTGCCCACCCACGTCGATCGCTCCCGCGCTCTTCACCCCGGACATCGCGACGATCTTCACCGCCGGCCACTCGCGGCGTAGCCGGCCGATCGTCTGCAGTCCACCCTGCCCGGGCATGAAGATGTCCACGATCACGACATCGGCTGCGTGCCGCTCGTACGCGCGGATCCCGGCGTCGCCGTCCGCCGCCTGGCGGACCTCGTGGCCGGCGCGCTCCAGGTGCTTCGTCAGGGCTTGCCGGAGCGTGACGTCGTCGTCGATGATGAGTACGCGTGCCATGTCGAAAGAGGCGCCGGTCGGAATCGAACCGACGAATAGAGGTTTTGCAGACCTCTGCCTTACCACTTGGCTACGGCGCCGCGAGAAACCTAACCTCGCAACTCACTACGAGTTCGGCAAGGGTTGGAGTTCGAACCCGTTCACCGGAACCACACGTGGTGGCAATAATGGTGGTATGCCCATGAGGCTCATCATGACCTCGCCGTCGTGCTACGATGGACCCTTGATCTCTGGTAGGTCGCACCGGCCTCGATGATCAGCACTTCAACTAGCCGCCGAATCATCACGGCGCACGCATCGTAGCATGTACGCTCGTAAGTCCTATTAATCTCATAGACAATCTTCTCGATGTCTTACGAGACGGTGAAGCAGCGGTGGGGCGGTGGCGCGTACCGCCCGTCGACCCCACCTTGATTATCCAGGGTCGTCAGGCTCACAGCCCTGAGCTCCCGTGGCTCTACAACGCCCGGGCTCGATACCTGTTCGGTTGTGGGACGTGCAAATCCCACAACCGAACGCTCGCGACGGCGGCTCCTGTCGCAATGTCTTCGAAGACCGTGAGTTAGGTGCGACAGCGGACTGGTATGGTCCGTGCCATATCTCGAGCACGTGGACATCACACGCGCACCAACGAAAAATCGCAAGCGGTACGTGCGAAGCAAGTGGGCGTCAGACGTGATGTTATGGCGGCAGGCCGGCGCGCGGGCGGCGCCGTCCGACGTGCGCGCGCTGTGATATCCCGCGAGAACTCGACAGATCGTGGCCTTCACCCCGCCTGTCTGCGAGGTCGGAACGCGTCAGACCGGTTACGTCTTAATGATGTTAGGCGACTGCTGGCGAAAAGGTCTCGACGACCTCATACATTCCCAGCTCAAACTGCGCGAGCGCGACTGCCTGCTGCATGTAAGGTGAAGCGGTAGGATTGTTGCGCATCGCTTGGTAATCATCGAGACTGCGCCACTGCGCGTACATTGCGACCCTTGTGCCGTCGAGACTGCGGTGGAGGCTTGCGGAAATAAACCCCGCAGTATAACGGACTGAGGACTCGGTAGCATGTATGAGCAGGGTAACGAGCTCTTGCTGTTTAGCAGGTTCGACGGTAAAGACGTTGATCAGGGTGAGAAGCTTGTTGTCCTTCGAGATGGTGGTCATAGCACCCCCGATTGAGCTCGCACACCGTCATCATGAACTGAGGGAACGCGCGACCGCGAGTCGCCGCCGCCGAATCACGAACCACGCTCCCCCCCCGTAGACCGCAACTTGCAACCAGAGGGCGCCCCACGATCGCCATGCCTCGCTAAGCTGAGCGCCCATCTCGCCGAGCTGGAGAAACCCGCGGATCCCGAACGTGCTCGGCAACACCACGGACAACGTCCGGACCCACGTCGCCTGCGCGTCAACGGGGAAGCTCGCCCCCGATAAGAACAGTGCGGGAATGGAGGTTGCCACGAGCGCGATGGTCGAGGTCTCGGGCCGCTCGAACAGTTCCGCGATGATCAGCGCGAGGAGCGTGGTAGCGGCGATGAACGGAACGAGGAAGGCAGCGACGCCGCCCGGGCTTGCCCGCATCGGTAGCCCGTAGATCCGGAAGACGACGACGAACAGGTACGCCGCATGGAGCAGGTAGATCAGCGTGAGCGCCGCGACCTTACCGCCCAGCGCCGCCCAGATAGGCTCCGCCGCGTCCGTCTGCGTGTGGCGCTCGGCCACGCGTAGCGTGCCGATGCCGATGAGCATGGTCTGTTGCAGGATCAGGATGAAGACGGCAGGCACGATGAAGGTCGCGTACCCGGCAATCGGGTTGAACAACGGCCAGCCTGCCACGGCGACAGGCTGCCGCCGCGTCACCGCCTCGGCGTAGCTCGCCCCGCCGGCCTGCAGGCGGCGCACACTCACGCCAGCGGACAACGTACCGGCGACGCCGTTGACCGCCCCGGTCACCGTCCGGTAGACGAGCAGATAGCTCGCGTCGGCGTAGGCCCCCACGTAGGCAGGCTCACCCCGCAGCACCTTCTTCTGGAAATCCTTGGGGATCAGCACGATGCCACCGGCGCTGCCCGCGCGCACCGCATCCTGGGCCGCGTCGAGATCGATCGTCCGCCCGCTGATCGCCACGCCTTCGCTCGCGTCCAGCCACCGCGTGATTTGCCGGCTCAAGGGCGTCTGGTCCCGGTCGACCACGACGACCGGCACCTTGCGCAGCAACTGGCGGAGGTACGGCGTCGGATAGAACAGGCCGTAGATGACCGTCGCCCCGACGAGCACCGTGAATACCTCGCGTTCCCGGGCGATCTGGCGCAGGGTCGCGCGAAAGCACCGCAGCAGGGCCCTCATGTCCGTCCCCAGAGCGCGGGCTCGCGCAGTACCCGGCCCATCCGCCGGCTGGCGAGCAGCAGGGCGATCAGGGCGATGGCGCCGAGTGCCAACAGCTGAGAGGCGGCGACGACCGGCGGCGCCCCGACCACGATCTCCGCGCGCAGCAGCGCCATCAGGTGGGTCAGCGGCAACGCCTCGGCCCACCCGCGCGCGAGCGCGGGCATGCCGCTCAGCGGAAAGCTCACCCCGCTGAACGCCGCCGCCGGCCCGAAGAGGACCGAAGCCGCACCCAGCGCCGACCCCAGGTTGGCGGTGAGGACGATGAGCAGGACCGCGAGCGCCTGACAGGCAAGCACGAATGCCACGCAGCCCGCCGCGAGCAGCCATGCCTCGCCGCGCACCGGCATCCGGAACCAGGCGGCGTAGGCCCCCACGAGCATGAGTACGAGGAGGCAGTCGTACACGGCGTACGGGACCAGCTTGCCGACCCAGGCGACTAGCGGCGATCCCCCAGCGGCGGCGACCCACTCCTTGACCGTTGCGTCCGCCAGCTCCCGACCGATGGCGTAGACGGTCGTCACTCCGATGGCGATCTGCAGGACAGCGCCGATGAGGAGCAGGCCGAGCGCGCGGGCATAGTTCACCCCCGGATTGAACAGTACGTGTGTATCGACCAGTATGGGGGCGACTTCCGCGACCGCAGCGGCCGCAGTCCGACCGGCTGCCTCTTGTCTGCGGACAGCCAGCGCCGTTGCGCCCGCGCTCGCCGCTCGCATGACGTCCCCCACTATGAGATTCCCAGCGGTCATGGACTGCTCGTTGTAGAGCAGCGTGACGTGCGGCGAGCGTCCGCGCAGCAGGTCCCGCTCGAAGTGCCGGGGGACGACCAGCACGGCGTAGACGTTGCCCTCGAGCAGCAGGGCGCGAGCTGCCCCAAGGTCGTCGATGTGGGCCGTGACACGAGCGCTCCGCGTCGCCTCGAGCCAGCGCGTGGCGGTCTGTGCGGCCGGCGTGCGATCGAGATCGAGGACGGCGACCGGCAGCTCCCGGGCGACCTCCGAGTTCAACACGCCAATGAGCAGCAGGGTCGCGGCGACGGGGATGGGTAGGAGCAGCGCCCACAGCGCCGGAAGTCGACGAAGCCGACCCGCTTCCCGGCGCACGACGCTCGCGAGCGACCTCATCGCCCGGCGATCGGAGGTCGCCGCCGCGGGCCGGGCCACTCGATCAGGGCCGTCATTCCGGGCCGGAGGCCGTCGATCGGCCGGTCCGGACGCGCGCGCACCTCGAAAGTACGCACATCGAACCCGCCAGCCTCGCGCGTGGCGCGCCACGTCGCGAACGATCCGAGCGGCGAGATGTAGTAGACGGTGAACTGTCGGGACTCCGCATCCACCGCCGGGATGGTCGCGCGAAACTGGTCACCGACTCGCAGCCCAGCCAGGCGATCCTCACGAAGGTTCACCGTGATCCACTGGTCGGAGAGATCCACGATGGTGAGGAGCGGTAGGCCGGGTGATACCAGCTCGCCCTGCTCGACGACTTTCACCATGACCTGACCGTCGAGCGGGGACCGCAGTGTGTTCTCGTCCACGTAGCTTGATACTTCGCGGACGGCGCCGTCGGCGCGCCGCAGCTCGGCGGTCACGGCCGCCCGGTCCTCCGCGCGCATGCCCGCCAGCGCGACCTCGTATTGCGCCCGGGCTGCTTCCGCGCCATCACGGGCGGCGCGGAAGCTCGCTTCGGCCTCGTCTCGCCGCTGCGTCGCCACCACGCCCTCGCCCTGCAGCCGGTCGAGCCGAACGAACGTCGTCTCGGCAATCGTCGCGGCCGCTACGGCTCG
>WNFQ01004133.1_pt1 | contig 18245 bp, 19 predicted proteins | sample 5400171 | NCBI WGS metagenome assembly WNFQ01 (sample SAMN13153356, study PRJNA577476) | soil metagenome | isolation source: 20 cm soil under Madrone tree | place: USA:California | collected 2016-06-14 | reverse complement strand
CCTCCACATGCGCGCTCGCACGGGCCTGCGCATCGAGGAAACGGCCCGGCGGGCGGACCAGGTGAACGGCGTCATCGGCGAAACCATCCCGAAGGACGAGTTGACTACGGTCCTCGACAATATCGGCTTGCCTTACAGCGGCATCAACCTCACTTACAGCAATGCTGGCACCATCGGGAGCTCCGACGCGGAATTTCTTGTGCAACTGAAAGAAGTGCGCGGAAAGCCCACCAGCATGTACATCAATGATTTGCGCGAAAAGCTTCCGCAACGTTTTCCCGGCGTGCAGTTTTTCTTTCAGCCCGCGGACATCGTGACGCAAATCTTGAATTTCGGGACTCCCGCACCCATCGATGTGGAAGTCACCGGCATGAACCAGCGCGGAAATTACCTCATCGGGGAAAGACTCGCCAACGAATTCCGCCACATCCCCGGCGCCGTGGATGTGCACGTTCAGCAGGCCTTTGATAACCCCACGCTTTACATGGAAATCGACCGGGCACGCGCGCAATCCGTTGGCATGCAGTCGCGCGACGTGGCGCAAAACGTTCTCGTTTCGCTCAGCTCCAGCTTCCAGACCGCGCCGGCATTTTGGCTGGATCCGAAAAACGGCGTGGAGTATTCCGTCGCCGTACAGGAACCGCAGTATCGCGTGAACACTTACCAGGCGCTGCAAAATACGCCCATCAGCGGCAGCACGCCGGGTTCGCGCCCGCAGATTCTCGGAAACCTGGTGACCACCTCGACGATCGCCCGTCCGGCCGAAGTATCGCACTACACGACGCAGCCGATGATCAACGTCTATGCGTCCGTGGAAGGGCGCGACCTCGGCGGCGTCGCTGACGTAGTGGAAGAGCATGTTAAGGCCATCGAGAAGGATTTACCGAAGGGCAGCCACATTGTTATCCGCGGCCAGGTCCAGACCATGAAGAGTTCTTTCACCGGCTTGGGGTTCGGCTTGCTCGGCGCGATCGTGCTTGCGTACCTCTTGATCGTCGTCAATTTTCAGTCTTGGCTCGATCCCTTCATCATCATCACCGCGTTGCCCGGCGCGCTCGCGGGCATCTGCTGGACGCTGTTGCTGACGCACACTACTCTCAACGTTCCATCGCTGACCGGCGCGATCATGTGCATGGGCGTGGCCACGGCGAACAGCATCTTAATGGTTTCCTTCGCGCGCGAACAAATGGACGAGGGGAAGACCGCCCGCGAGGCTGCCGTCGAGGCCGGTTTTGTGCGTATCCGGCCGGTGCTGATGACCGCGCTGGCGATGATCATCGGCATGGTGCCGATGGCTGTGGGCCTCGGCGAAGGCGGCGAGCAAAACGCGCCCCTGGGCCGCGCGGTGATAGGCGGGCTGGTCTTTGCGACCTTCGCCACGCTTTTCTTTGTGCCGTGTGTTTTTTCCATGATCCACGGGCGCCGCGAGCGAAGATCGGCGCGGCAGGAGCCGCTGTCGCCGGCAACGGCCTGAAATTTTTCCTTCTGGAACTGAAAGCGGGGATGGGGTAATGATGGAAAGCGGAGTTCAGATGGATCCTGCAGATCGAGAGCAACCGAGACCGAAGGGCAGCCGGGTTTTCACGGTTCTTTTCGTGGTCGTGATTGTGCTGGTGCTTCTCGGCGCGTTTACGCTCTTCCAGCGCCGCTCGCAGTATCAGGCGCTCGCCAAGGAAACGGAAACGCTGGCGATTCCCACGGTGGCGGTGATGCACGCTGCCGTGGAATCGGCGGAGGAGGACCTCGTCCTCCCGGGCGCCATGCAAGCCTATGTCGAGTCGCCCATCTATGCGCGCACCAACGGCTATCTGAAGAAGTGGTATCACGATATCGGAAGCCGCGTCCGGCAAGGCGATTTGCTTGCTGATATTGACACTCCGGAAGTGGATCAGCAGTTGTCTCAGGCGCGCGCCGATCTGAATACCCAGCAAGCCAACGCGAATCTTTCCAAGATCACTGCCGCGCGTTACCAGGAACTCATCAAGACCGACGGTGTCTCCAAGCAGGAAGTCGACAATGCCGTCGGTGACTTGGAAGCCAAAGTCGCCAACGTAAAATCCGCGGAGGCCAATGTGCGCCGGCTCGAAGAACTGGAATCCTTTAAGCACATTTATGCGCCTTTTAGCGGCGTCATCACCAAGCGCAGCGTGGATACCGGTACGCTGATCAACGCCGGGAACGGCGGCGCTTCGGAGCAGCTCTTCGTTCTGGCGCAAACTGATCCCATTCGCGTCTATGTCAGTGTGCCGGAAGCGTACGCGCCATCCATTCGCTCGGGGCTCGGGGCTTTCCTGGAGCTCACCCAGTATCCCGGCCAGAAATTCGAGGGCAGGGTGGTGCGCACCGCGGAGTCGATCGACCCGGGCACGCGCACGCTGCTCACCGAAGTGGACGTGCCGAACCACAATGGCGCACTGCTCCCCGGCGGTTACGCTCAGGCGCACCTGCAGGTGAAGGTGACCGGCGCGCGCCTCGCGGTGCCAGTGAACGCACTGCTATTCCGGTCGGAAGGACTGCGCGCGGTGGTGGTGGATGCCAATCATCGAGCGCACCTCCGATCGATCACCGTGGGCCGCGACTATGGCACTACTCTCGAAGTCCTTCAGGGGCTGGACGTCAACGATTGGATCGTGCTAAACCCCGCGGATTCCATTGACGACGGACAGGAAGTTCGCGTCAAGGAAGTCGCAACGAACCGCGGTCCGAGCCAGCCCGCTCCGCAGCCAAACCCGGCGCCGGGAGCCAAGAAACAATAATGAATCGCGACACGCAATTCCGCGCCCTGATCGGGTTGGGCGTTTGTGTCCTCACTGGTGGCTGCACCGTTGGGCCAAAATACCAGCGTGCCACGGCCCCGGTCCCGGCAAAGTGGGATGTTTCCGAGCCCTGGCGCGAAAGTACCCCCAAAGATGGGGTTGCCAAAGGCGAGTGGTGGAGCGCCTTTCACGATGACGAATTGAACGCTTTGGAAAAACAAGCGCTCGACGCAAATCAGACCATCAAGATTGCGGCCGCGCGGTTGGAGCAAGCGCGCGCTTCCGCCGCGCTCCAGATCGCCACGCAATTTCCCACACTTGCGACCGCTCCTAATGCAGAGCGTCAGCGGCTTTCGGGAAACCGGCCCGCCAACAGCAACTTTCCGGTTGCATCGGCGGTCTCGCAAAGCGATATTGTTTTGCCGTTTACGGTTGGGTACGAAGTGGATTTGTTTGGGCGGCGGCGACGCAGTATTGAGGCGGCGCAAGCGTCTTACCAGGCGGGCGCGGCTGATCTGGAGAACGTTCGGCTGGTTATCACCGCGGAGCTCGCTGGCGATTACTTCACGCTGCGGCAGCTCGATACTGAACTCGTAATTCTGAACCGCACCGTCGAGACGCTGCAAAAAGGTCTGCAACTGGTGGACTCCCGCCACAAAGGTGGCGTGGCCTCTGGGCTGGACGTGGCGGAAGAAGAAACGCTGCTGAATACCACGCGGACTCAGGCCATCTTGCTTCAGCAACAAAGAAAACAGTTCGAAGATGCTATTTCTGTTTTAACCGGAAAGCCTGCGCCGGACTTTCATCTTTCACGCGCTGAATTGAAGGACGAGCCGCCAAAGCTGGATGCGGGACTGCCCTCCGATCTGCTGGAGCGCCGGCCGGACGTCGCGGAGGCCGAGCGCCAAATGGCCGTGGCCAACGCGCAAATCGGAATTGCCCGCGCGGCTTATTATCCTTCGCTAAATCTTTTTGGAAATGGCGGATGGCAGGCCGCTGACATCGCCAAGCTGATGAACGTGCAAAGCACTTTCTGGGCGGTTGGCGCCAACGTCGCGGAAAGCATTTTCACGGGCGGATCGCGGCGCGCGCAAGTGCAATTCGCCAAAGCAGGCTACGACGCCAGCGTGGCTGGCTATCGCGATAGCGTTTTGAATGCCTTCCGTGAAGTGCAGGATGACGTGACCGGATTGACCGTGCTGGACCAGGCCAGCCAGTCCCAGCAACAAGCGGTCGATTCGGCGCGGCGCACGCTGGACATCGCCAGCAGCCGCTACACCGGCGGCCTCGTGAATTACTTGGATGTCGTTAACGCACAGCAGAATTTGCTCAACAATGAGCAGGAACTCGCCGTGATTCACGGGCAGCGGCTGGTGACCAGTGTGCTCCTCATCAAAGCCCTCGGCGGCGGCTGGGATGCATCGAGTCTTTCTGCGGTTCAAGTGAAGTCGAGGCTCAAAGACGTTGTAGCGCCGTAAGAAGGCCAGGTGGCGTCCCACTTTAAGGGTTGCCGGTATCGTGCAACGAAACGACGCGGCCATACGGCGAAGATCGGCTGAGGCGGTCAAACATTTGGTATGCGGCTGTTGCGATCCGCACAATCGCATCTCCACCATCTTTTTCCCGCCGCAGATAAGTTGTCATCACACTGATGACGAACGGCCGGTTCCCTGTAAAAATGATGCCGGAATCATTGCGCACACCCTCAAGCTCCCCGGGCTTATTGGCGATGCGCAGATCTTCCGGCAATTCCCGCGGGATGTAGCTTTCCTTGTGCACGCTGAGGAGCGTAAAAAAATCGTCGGTCATCTGCTTGTTCAAGACTTTTCCGCGGTACAAAGCTTCCAGCAACATCACCATCTCGCGCGGCGTAGCGATGTTCTCGCGGCCTTCGGCGGCAGCCTTCACATCCATCATCTTCCGCCGAAGCCGCGTATGTGTCAGGCCGAGGGAATCGAGCAGGACATTCACGTTTTCCATGCCGATGCGGTCGATGATGACATTGGTGGCGGAGTTGTCGCTTACGGATATCATCAGTGCTGCCACGTCGCGAAGCGTCAGCCGCGTAGCGCCAGGGGTGAACGCGCCAGCGATGCCGCTTCCGCTGACTAGATCTGACGATTGCAGCGTGTAGAGGTCGCCAAGCTTGATCTTGCCCTGCTGCGCTTGATGATACAGCTCCGCGAGAATGGCGATTTTTATCGAACTGGCGGTAGGAAGCACTTCGTCGGCGTGAAGAAAGTACTTTTGTCCGGTCGTGAGATCAAGGATGGCGACGCCGAGGACCCCGTCAAGATTGCGGTCAACCCCGGTGATGGTCGCTTCCAACTTTTGCCACAGAACTTGCTCTTTCTCCTGGGACGGTTTTTCTTGAGGAACCTGTTGCGCGCCAGACGGCACTGGGGCACAGATCGCCACGGCAAACGAGGCAAGAAAGAAAAGTCTTCTCAACACGGTGACCTCCCGGGTCAGCGCGATTATAAGGCCTAATAGGCGCAAACATTGAGAAAGCCGGGGTACGCCGCAAGAGGAGCACTAAATGGAGCTAAGTTGTGAGCAGGGGGCCGGGTTACGGGGCGTACCTAGTTTGGAACGCGCAGCTCTTGGCTGTGGAAGAGAGAGTCCTAAAGGGATGACAATAAGAACTGGCACCCACCCGCTTCCAGAATATTGTATCGATTACGACTGGAATGCGGGCACGGGAGGTTGGCCAGCATCGCAATTTCGGGAGAGATGACTTATGCGCAAGATTCTATCGGGTATCTTCATCATGGCCTTGGCGGCAACGCTAACGATTGCTGCGCGGTCTCAGGACCGCGGCGATCGCCACGACCGTGACGATCGTCACGACAATGGGAAACACAAAGGCCAGGACAAGCACGAAGGTCGCGGCGACGACCGCGACCGCCATGACAACGGCAAACACAAGGGCTGGGACAATGAGCGCAATCCGCACGCCAACTGGGATTCCGACCGCGACCGCTTCCAACCGGGGCGCGCTTATCCGCACGGCCGCTACGAACACGTGAGAGAGGTATTCGTCGCCCGTCGGATCGATTACCGGACGCGCCGCGTGGTGCTCTACGACAACTCAAATTGGGTGGTTGCCAACTACGACCTCGATCGCTGCCGCGATTGGGAATGGGAGCGCGATCGCGTGTACGTTTACGACGACGATCATCACCCCGGCTGGTACTTGCTCTTCAATGCCCGGCTCGGACGCTACGTCCACGTCGAATATTTTGGCCTGCGCTAGAGAGGCCCTGTAGAAGCGAAACGGCACGCATAGTTAGGCTGTGAGCGAGGGACAAAACCAAATGGGCTTTGCCCCCTTTAAATTTACCCTGTTGTTAGCAGCGAGAAACGCACCGCCAGCCGCAGCCCAGGTCAGAGGTTATCGAGGAAGAATTGCGTCACGCGCTGCATCAGGACGCGGCGCGCTGGTGGATCGCTCACGCCATGACCGCGGCCAGGGAAAGCCAGTACCTCAACGTATTTTCCTGCTTCGATGAGATCGTTAATCACCGAGAGCGTGTTTGCAAAGTGCACGTTGTCGTCGCCCGTCCCGTGGGCAATCAACAGCTTGCCTTTGAGCTGCCCGGCATATTTCACCGGTGAAGAATCCTGATACCCTTTCTCGTTTTTCTGCGGCAGGCCGAGGTAGCGCTCGGTATAAATTGAGTCGTAGTAGCGCCAGTCCGTTACCGGACCGCCCGCGAAGCCCACTTTGAAATCGTCGCCCGCTTCAAACATGGCGTGCAGCGTCATGTGGCCGCCATAGCTCCATCCCCAAATCCCGATGCGATGCACATCCACGTACGGCAGTGACTTGAGATACTGCACGCCGTCGCGCTGGTCGGAAAGTTCTTGCGCACCCATGCGGAAATGCAGCGGTGTTTCGAATGCATGGCCGCGGCCCGCCGAACCGCGATTATCCAGTGAAAAAATAATGTAGCCCTTTTGCGCCATAAGCTGGTGCCACAGGAAATTGGCGCCGCCCCAGGCGTTGCGCACAACTTGAGCGTGCGGCCCCCCATACGTGTAGACCAGCACGGGATATTTCTTCGTCGGATTAAAATCCGGCGGCTTGATGATGCTGGCGTTGAGCTCCACGCCGTCCCGCGACTTTACGGTGATAAATTCCATGGGCGAAAGATGGTAGTCCGCAACCTCAGCGATTTTGTTTTCGTTAATCGCGGCGATGCGCGTTCCGTCCGCGCGGTAGAGGTCCTGGCGCGGCGGTGTCGCGGCGTTTGAATAGGTGTCGTAAAAAGCGGCGGCATTGTGCGCAAATACCGTAGCGTGGGTGCCTTCGTCCTTGGTGATCCGTGTGAAGCCGGTTCCGTCAAGAGCAACGCGGTACAGGTGACGTTCCAGCGGAGATTTTTGTGTGGCGGTGAAGTAGACAAGGCCTTTTGCTTCATCGATCGCGTCGACAGCAGAGACTTCCCATTCGCCCGTGGTAAGCTGCGCGAGCTGCTTGCCCTCGAGGTCAAACAAATACAAGTGGCGATACCCGCTGCGTTCGCTGGACCACAAGAAACGCTTGCCATCTTTCAGCAGAGTGAAATCGTCGCTGACGTTGATCCAATTCGAGTCATTTTCGCTGAGAACGGTGCGTGTCTTGCCCGTGGCAACATCCGCAATCAACAGATCGAGTGTGGTTTGGGTACGATTGAGGTGCTGAATGGCAATGTGTTTTGCATCCGTTAGCCAATTCACGCGCGGAATGTAAATATCGGTCTCCGCTCCGGTGTCCATCGCGCGCGTTGCGCCGTCGTTCAGCGAAGCCACAAAAACGTGGACGATGGGATTGGGTCCGCCCGCCGCGGGATAGCGTTCCATCTCGGCCTCTCCGCTCGGCGACGAAAAATCAACCAATGGATATTGCGAAACTTTGCGCTCGTCCATTTCCAGAAAAGCAATGGCCGACGAATCCGGCGCCCACCAGTACGCCGTCTTGATATCCAACTCTTCCGGATAGACCCAATCGAGCTCGCCCTTGCGAAGTTTTTCCGTGCCGCCTTGTGTGACGGCCGCCTCATTGCCATCGGCTACACTCACGCGCCATAGATTGTGATCGCGCACGAAACTTACGTAGCGGCCATTGGGAGAAATCTTTGGATCGGCTACTTCCGCTTTCGCGGAGACGAGCGTTCGTGCGGTTTGCGTCTTCAAATCCAGCCAAGCAAGCGCCTTCGGACCTTGAAGCAAAATCCCCATTCCATCCGGCGCCCATTGATATTGCGAAGGAGCGCGGCGTCCAAGGCCAGTGGCTTGCGTAGGTCTCGAAGTCTCCGCGGGCAAAATCGATTCGAGTTTGTCAGCCGAAACCAGAAGTCGTCGTTCCCCCGACGCGACGTCCATCACCCAAAGCTCTGTTTTGGCGTCTTTACCGAAATCTTTCGTCTCGAAATAACTGAGCCCCTTGCCATCCGGAGTCCACGCCAGCCCCCGCGTCAACCTCCCGCTCAAACTCGGCTGCGAATAAATGCGCTCCACCGTCAGCGCCTTGCTTGCTCCCGCCGGTTGCTGGGCCTCTAAAAAAGGAGCGAGAAATGTGGAGAAGAGCAAAGTTGCGGAAAATGCCGAGAAACCCGAAATGCAGCGCCGCAAGGGCATGCGATCCTCCTGGGAACGGACGCTAGTTTAAGCTGGAGCAGCGAGAAGAACAAACATTTGGGCGGAAACTAACCGGGAGGCCAGCGGAATTGCCTCCCGCCAAGCAGATGCAAATGCAGATGAAACACGGACTGGCCTGCGCCGCTGCCGCTGTTTAGGACCGTGCGATAGCCTGCAAGAAGATTGCGCTCGCGGGCCAACTGCGCGGCGACCAGTTGCAGCTTGCCAAGGATGGCCTGCTCTTCGGGGGTTGCATCCGTCAGCGATTCAAAGTGCTTTCGCGGGCAAATCAAAATGTGCGTGGGCGCCTGCGGGCTGATGTCCTCAAACGCGAAAACATCGGGATCTTCGTACACGATTTTCGAAGGAATCTTCTTCGCGGAGACTTTGCAGAACAGGCAGTCGGCACTCATCGGATTCCTCCTCCAGGTATGCCCTCGTCCAATCGCGTCACGAATGGGGTGAATCCTTCGCGAGCATGGAGTTCCTCAGCGAACTGGCGAGCGGCGTCTTCGCCGGAAATTTTGCCGACGCGAACACGATAGAAAATCCCGTCGGGTGAATCATATTGCTGAATAAAGATGGGCGGGTACAAGGCGTTGAGACGGTCGCGGAGCCGCTCGGCATTCGCGCGGTCGCGGAATGCCCCAACCTGTACGGTGAAAAAACCGGCGGTGGGATCGACGCCGCCAAGAACTTCCACGCGAACCGGCACGACGCCGGGACCGACCGAATCCACTTCTTGCGCGGCGGCAAAGGAGAGATCGATGATGCGGTTGTCGACGAATGGGCCGCGATCGGTGATTCGCACAACCGTGGACTTGCCGTTGCTCAGGTTGGTAACGCGAACCATCGTTTCGAACGGCAGCGTGCGGTGAGCCGCCGTGAGCTTGTACATGTCGTAGGTCTCGCCGTTCGAAGCGCGCCGTCCGTGAAATGGCACGCCATACCAGGAAGCGTTGCCTTCCTCTGTGTAACCAGAAGGAGCAGGCGTTGCGGCAGGCTTGCTTCGTTTCGCAGTAGGCGCGACAACTGGCGGAGTCGCGGGAGCCTCCGGCACGTTAGTGGATCGCTTCGCGCTGTCTGCAGTTTTCGCCGGGGTCTCTGTAGGCCGCGAGGGAGGCGGTTGGCGCTGATCGGCAATCGGTTTGCGCGACGCGCAGCCGGATGAAAATACAGATAGAACGCTGACCACGGTGAGGACAAAGATTGGCCGACTTGAAAAAGGCGATAGCGAAACAATCCGCCTCGTGGAATGGCGCTTGCGCGAGCCCATGCTAAGGAAAACCCTATCCGCCGAACTCTTCAATGCGCCGCCCGTCTCATGATGATGGCGGATTCTGCGAATTGCGCGCCGCATTACGCGCTTCGATCCACGCCGCGGCCTCGGTAAGCTTCTCGGAAACTTCGCGCAAAAACTGCGCGGTTCGTTTTTCCGTTTCCGGCGCGACTTCTTCTTTTACAAAGCTTTTCACGCGGTCGAGTTCTTCGTCAACTCGCTTGCCAAAATCCTCGAAATTCTTGATGCGCTTGAGCCGCGCGAATTCTTCATCGATACGCTTGCCGAACTCCTCGAATTTGTCCATAAGTGCCAGACCCCTCGGGAAAATCGCCTCAAAGAGAAGAAGCGTGGCGACTTGGGTATTATAGGAACGCGGTTTGCAGGTCGCAAGGAGGAGAATTGGCGCTTCCCTACCGGTGGCAGTGGCGCGTGGAAAAATGGAAAAATGCCATGCGCGGATTTTTCGGCGGCGACCAGCAGCCGCGGCCGAAACTCTGTCCGGCCTGCAATGCGCTGGTCGGAATCAATGCGACACGCTGCCACGAGTGCGGTGCGAACCTGCGATTCTCTATCGCAGCGCTGAGCAAGAAATTTTCTGGACTCTTTGGCGAGCAGGAAACTCCCGTGACCACGGCCCTGCTGATCGCGAACATTCTGATGTTCGGCGTGAGTTGGGTTTTGACGGCGCAAGCCGGCGAAGCCGGTGGCCTGCACACGCTGTGGGGAATGAGCGGTGCGCGAGTCATCCTTACCCATTTTTTGTTCAACATCAGTGGTGGAGACTCGTGACCGCCATGTTTTTGCATGGCGGCCTGATTCACATCGGATTCAATATGATGTCTTTGATGCAACTTGGTCCGGCCTTGGAGGAACTCTATGGCTCCGCCCGTTATCTGTTTCTGTACGTCGCGACGGGAGCTTTTGGTTTCCTGGTCAGCGTCTGGTTTGGTCATTTCTCGCTCGGCGCGAGCACCGCGCTTCTGGGGCTGGTCGGAGTGATGCTGGCGATCACCACGAAGCGCGGTGGATCTTACATGAGGGAGTTGCGCTCAAGACTGATCTCTTCGGTGGTCATCCTATTTATTATCGGGTTTTCCGGCCTGGGTATAGATAATTACGGGCACTTCGGTGGATTGGTTGCGGGATTTGGACTTGGAAAATTGTTTGCCGATCGCCAGCCGATGAATTCGAATGAGCGCCGGATCGCTTATGGGTTGGGATGGTTGGCCGGTTTAGTTGTCCTTGCAAGCTTCGCTTTGATGATTCTGCATTTTCGCGATGGGCTGCCTTGGCAGCAGTAGACAGAATCTTGCAAGTGGAAGGGACTGCGTACCGACGGCAACTTTCTCAAGGTCTGGCGCCTAACGCCCTACAATCTGAGATACTCTAGTTCGAGACACTCGTGGACCCGCACTCCATCGTCGTCGTCAGTCTGCACACCCCCAAGGAAAAAGTGTGGGGCGAACTGTTGGCGATCAACCCTTCGGGAATTACGCTGCGCGGCATCGATTTGAATTCTTTCGATCACTTCATCCGGCAAATCAATGAGCCGGATGGCGAGCGCATGGGCCTGCCCACTATTTTCTTTCCCATGAACCGCGTCGAGCGTATCTCCCTCGACGAATCCTCCGGCTCCATCCCCTCGATGAACGAACTTTTCGCACGCAAGGTGGGGCGCTCTCTTTCCGACTATCTCGCGCAATTCGCATAAACTGCGTTATCCTGAATTACAATGAAAGCCCGTATCTGGACGGTTCCCAATCAAATTACGTTTCTGCGTCTCGGCTTTCTGCCGGTCTTTCTCATGCTCATAGCCTATGATCGTTACCGTTGGGCGCTTCTGGTCCTTGTCGTCTCCGGCCTTTCCGACGGCTTTGACGGTTTACTGGCGCGAAGCCTGAATCAGCGATCGGCCCTCGGCGCGTATCTCGATCCAATTGCAGACAAGCTGTTGCTCTCTTCCTCGTTCGTGCTGCTGGCGTTCAAGAAGCAACTGGCCTGGTGGCTCACCATCCTGGTTCTCAGCCGTGACGTGCTGATCCTCATTGTTGCGGTCGTGATTCTTTTAGTCTCGGGCTACCGGCCATTCCCGCCAAGCATTTATGGCAAGCTGACGACAGCTACGGAAATTATCCTGGTTTTTCTTGTGGTCCTGGGTGCCGCTTATCCGAATTATCACGCAAGCGCTCTGATCCGCCTGCTCATTTACGCGGTCACGGTGTTGAGCGTCGCATCCGGGCTCCACTATTCGTTTACCACTGCAAGACATCTCAGTACTCCCACGCCAGAGGTGAAGTAAAAATCCGATTGGGTGGCGAGGTAGCGGCTATTTTTTTGCGGCTTCGTAGGCGCGGCCGAGCCAGCCGAGGGCATCCTTGGTGGCCGGGGCCTCTTCCATCTCAAAGAAAAGCCATCCCGCGCCGGACATGCCGGAAACACTGCTCACTCTGGAATCTTTTTCTGCGGACTCAAGAATGGCCGGGGACGCGGATTCGAACTTGAGCATGATGGATCTTGGCGATCGCATAGCACGGGAACGAGGGAGAGCAGCAAAGATTTTTCCGCCCCGGTAGAGACCCTGATACCCGAACATAGGTTTCTTGGAAATGCCGGGCCAACCGGAGATCTCTTCCTCGAGCATGGCCGAAAGTTCTTTCATTTCATCGTCGATGGGGAAAAACTTCGGCATCTTTGGGCGATTGGATTTTGGTTTGGCGGCTTTTTTCTTGGATTTCATGAGGCACGCTTTCACTGTCAGCATTTGAATCCTACACGGGCATGGGCTTGGGACCCCCGGGAAGCAGCACAAGCTTGGGCTCGGTGAGAGATTGGACTTGCTCAAGTGTGGCGTCGGGAGCGAGCTCGCGGAGGAGCAAGCCAGCTGGGGTGACGTCGATGACGGCGAGCTCGGTGACGATGTGGTCGACGACTTCCACGCCGGTGAGCGGGAGTGTGCATTTCTTCAGGATTTTGGGCTTGTTGTCGCGGGTAGCGTGTTCCATGGCGATGAAGACGCGCTTAGCGCCCGCGACGAGATCCATGGCGCCTCCCATACCTTTCAGCATTTTGCCGGGGATGGCCCAATTGGCGAGAGTTCCCTCTTCATCGACCTGCAGCGCGCCGAGAACGGTGAGATCGACATGACCGCCGCGAATCATAGCGAACGAATCGGCGGAAGAAAAATAAGCACTGCCCGGGAGCTCGGTAACCGTTTCTTTGCCAGCGTTGACGAGGTCGGGATCAACCTCGGCTTCGAGCGGATAGGGTCCGACGCCGAGCATTCCATTTTCGGATTGGAGAATGACGTCCATGCCTTTCGGAACGTAGTTGGCGACAAGCGTGGGCATGCCGATGCCGAGATTGACGTAGTAGCCATCGCGGAGTTCGAGGGCGATGCGGCGGGCGATGCGTTCGCGTTTTTGATCGTCAGTCAGTGGCATGAGGTTCTCAATGGCAAGCCAACTACATTTTCCTAACCGTGCGGCGCTCGATGCGCTTTTCGTACTTCGGGCCCTGGAAAATGGCGTCCACAAAAATTCCCGGTGTGTGAACTTGATTGGGGTCAAGCCGGCCAAGCTCGACGAGTTCTTCGACTTCGGCGATAACGTAGTCGGCGGCAGTCGCCATCATAGGATTGAAGTTGCACGCGGTCTTTCGATAGATGAGGTTGCCCCAGCGGTCACCTTTCCATGCCTTGATGAACGCGAAATCGCCGCGCAGCCCGCGCTCGAGAACATATTGGCGGCCGTCGAACTCGCGCGTTTCCTTACCTTCGGCGACCATGGTGCCGTACCCCGTGGGCGTGTAGAACGCGGGAATGCCAGCCCCACCCGCGCGCAGGCGTTCGCTCAGCGTGCCCTGGGGATTCAATTCCACCTGTAATTCTCCGCTAAGGACGAGCTGCTCGAAGAGTTTATTTTCACCAACGTAGGTGGAGATCATCTTCTTGACCTGGCGCTGCTGGAGCAGCACGCCAATCCCGAAATCATCGACCCCGGCATTGTTGCTGACGATGGTGAGGCCTTTGGAACCCTTGCGGCGTACGGCGGCGATGAGGTTTTCCGGAATGCCGCAGAGTCCGAAACCACCCATCAGGATGGTCACGCCGTCGCAAATTTTCTCAATGGCGGCGTCAGCGGAAGCGATGCGTTTGTCCATTCAATGCTCCGAAGTGTTCGAGGCAGTTTACTGCATCCGGTGTTCGAGCGGGAAGCCGTCCGCAGCGTGAATGAGCCGCGTGAAAGAGGACTCTTAGCGGCGTTTGCTTGTAGTGGTGATCAAGGTTTTCATGGTTCCATCACCGGCATCCACAGCGGCGACGAGACTGTGGGAAGTCGAAGTAATGTGGATGAAAGAGTCGCGGCACTTGGTCAGCTTGCCATCGACCGTCTCTTCGTAGTCGTTTACGAAAGTGTCGCCCTCCCAGTGGGCCGTGCCGCGCAATTTGCAGGGCGTCTGTAAGTCGTTGAAGCAAGCGAAGAGGCGGTAGATGTTCGCGGGCTTGTCCCACCAAATCACGTAGAGACCATCCAGCTTTCCTGCGGAGCCATTGGAGTGAAATTCGGCGAACAGACTCGTGCCACCGGCAACCACACCGATGTGCGAGCGGCCGTGGCGGGAGCCGCCGTTCGGGAAGAACTCGCTTTTCACCATGCTTTCAGAAGTATTCCAGTCGCCCGCCAGTGCCTTCGCGAGCCTGGCCATTTCAGGGTTAGCGGCGCTCTCAGCTGGTTGGTTGGATTTCACGGTTTCTTGAGCGCAAACAAATGATGGAATCAAAGCAGACGCCAACAGGGTGGACAACAAACGAGAACGCTTCATTGGCATGCCCCCTCTCTAATGACGCGAGAGGACAAAGAGGGTGAGCGGGGTGACCCACACAATGTAACACTCTGAACAAAGCTGGGAACGCTGAGAAGCCGGCCAATCGGCGGCAGGTAAGAAGGCAGTGCAGCTTGCCTTTGCCGGAGCGATGCTTGGCGTCTTCGAGGAGGCAATCGAGGGCTGCACGGTCGAAGTATTTTCCGCGGAGCCACACGGCTTGAATCTGAGTGGTGTTGTGAATGTCGGCGAGGGGATCGGCGGCGAGCAGAACGAGGTCAGCGCGCTTGCAATTTTGGCACGCAGGCTTGGGGTGTGCTTGCTGCCAAACATCAGGCGCACACCTATCACTCGATGCCGCGGACGCGTGCCATGGGCGTATGCTACGCGAGCGATACCATTTGAATCAACAAGTAAGAAAGCGTACCCCCGAAGGTCGATTTAAGGCCGGTCGCTAGAGAATGCACTGCCTATTTCGCTTTGAACTGCGCTGGATTCTCCATGTTTGCTCGATTCTCAGGAGAGAAGGTATCTCCCGCCTCCTTGTTGGTGCGAGGAAGTTTCTCCGGATGATGGATGTAGTAAAGGAAAAAGACGCGCATATCAAAAGGTGCGCCGGCAAATTCTCGAAAAGTCGCTGGCAGCGGAGGGCCGCCAGGGCTGCCAGCGGGAGGAATAAGCTCAGGAAGATGGACGGCGTACATGCTGCCGCCGCCGAGGGATTCGTGGGGATACTGCATCAGCCAGAGGCAATTATGACTGTCTTGAATCATGTTGGCAGAGACCGCGACCCATTGACCTCCATCTGAGGCAGTGGGTCTCTGACAATCCCAGAACTCCGACTGTGGCACGGTTCCAGTGATGTCCGAGAGGCTATAGGCATCCATGCCGATTCTCGACAGGCGATGCTGATCAGCGAAGCGCTTTACCTCGGGGAGTGATTGATCCCAGTCAACATTGGAATCGCTCATGAGGGAATAGAGTGGGCGCCGCGAGGCGATAGCGTTGGCATACGGGAAATAGTAGGGATACGCGCGTAGGGCCGAAAACATGCAACTCGCGGCAAAGAGTGCAGTCAGTCCGGTCAAGAGGCGTGCCGCGGCGGGCGCGGAAGCCAAAAGCTGCCCGAGTATTCGCGGAAGCGGCGCAAGCAATAGAATCAGCAATATCATCGGAACCGTGAAATGACGGATGCTGATGGTGAGGCGGCTCAATAGGCAAAAAAACGTAAAGACGATTATGGAAACCCACAATGCGCGCCAATGCGCCGCGAATTCCGGTGGAACGGCTGGCTTCGTCAATGAGACGCGCCGCTTGCTCCCAAGAGTGACAAGGACCGCGAGCACGAGCAGGGCGAGAAAACCAAGCGGCGATTTCAGGACGAAAACAACCGGAAAGTAAAACCAAACGCCGTGGGAATACCCGTGCCCGAGAAGGAAGGTCGCCCGGCTTCCGCCAATGAGGACGAATGCTACGCCCCCGAGATACAGCAACGGCGGCATGAGCAGGCGCCGGAGGAGCAACGCAGCGAGGCCATGCCCCAGGCGTTCGAGAGCGCTCGTGGGCTGATTCCAGGAAAAAACAAAGTAGAAGGCGTAAACGGCCAGGGCAGCCCAGAGGATTCCCCAAAGGGCGGCACGCCTGCGCGGCTTGCGCCAGACGCGCGCATCCGCTTTGGCGCCCGGTTGACCCGGGAGACGACGCCAGCGTGTGCTCAGAGCAAACACGGCAAACACGAAAAGTAATATGCCGGCGGTGAACTTCGAGAGCAGCGCACCAGCAAGGCTCAGCGCAAACCAAAAAGTGTTCTTTTTGCTCGGTTCATTCCCTAGATCGGCCAATCTCCACACGGTCAGCAAAGAAAAAAGTGTGACGGCCAGGTCAGTGAGAACGAGAGAGCCAAAGGTGAGGAAAGTAGGCGTGCTGACATAAACGCATAGGCAAAGCAGGCCACCCCAAGGGCCGCCCAGACGGCGCGCATAGACGAATACAATCCAGCCCAACAGCAGCGTAAGAAGCAACATGGGGAGGCGAGCCCACGCCAACGTGGTGACCGGGTCATTCCATTTGTTGAGGAGCCAATCGCCAAAGACCCACTCGCCAAGAAAGGCAGGAAAAAACTGTTGGGCGTTCTGCCAGGAGGGATGGGAATAGTCCGCGTGGACTCCGCGCACAACCAGGGGCAAAGCCGCCAGGACTTTGGGAAGGGGGGGATGCTCGGGATTGAACCGTAAATCGAACTTCTGCAGATAACTTACGCCGGCTCCGATGTGAGCCACCTCATCAATGGTGACGGACTCGCGCAACGCGGCGCCACCGGCCAGGATCGCCATGTACAGCAACAGCAAGCCAGCGAAAAAGGTTGAGAAATCCCGGTGGCGGGGCCGAACGGGGCCGGTTTCGTGTGGCTGATTGGCGTTCATGTAAGCATGGTCCCTGCCGCCCTGAATCGAAAAGAAAGTTTTCGATTGGGCCAGTGAGAGGAGATATTAACGCAAATTCTGTGGAATATGCGCCGTGCCGAAGCCAGTTTCTACAGACTCCTCAAGAGCTTGTAGAGTTCGTTGGCGGCGTCGAAGTCGGCTTCCAGTTCGCGGGACGCAAGTTTTTCGCGCAGATCGTCGAGGCGGCGGGCAAGGAGATCAAGCGCGGCGGAGAGGACTTCCTGGTTGGTGAGAACGATGTCGCGCCAGGTGGCGTAGGGGCTGCCGGCGAGGCGGAGCGAATCGCGGAGGCCGGGACCGGCGAGTGTGATGGGGAGACCGTTTTCGTCGAGGCGGTCGTAGAGAAATCCCGCAAGTGCGACGGCCGCGAGTTGTGGGAGATGCGAAGTAAGGCCGACGGCGTAATCGTGTTGCGGTGCGCCGAGCCAGAGCGGCCGCGCGCCGATCTTTTCGAGGATCTTGACCAAGGCAGAGATGCGCGGATCTTCTTGCAGGGAAGATGCGCCGATCAGCGCGTAAGTATTTTCCCGGAAGAGGTCGGCATTAGCGTTCGCGATTCCCGGGAGTTCCCTTCCGGCCATGGGATGCCCGCCAAGGAAGAGCGGCCCCTTTTCGCCAGGAAAAAGTTCGGCGGCTGCTTGCGAGATGCGCACTTTGGTGCTGCAGGCGTCGGTGACCAGCGCGTGGGGAGGAGCATGCCGCGCGATTTCCGGAAGGAGATCAATTGTCGCGGCGATAGGAAGCGCGATGTAGATCAAATCGGCGTTTTGCAGTGCAGGCGCTAGCTCGCCGGAGAAAGTTTCGTCAAGGGCGCCGCGAGTTTGCGCCTCGCGAACCACATCAGCTCGGTCCCAACCGCAGATGCGTATCCCCGTTGTGTATTTGCGGAGCGCCAGAGCGAAAGATCCGCCAATCAGGCCGGTGCCGAGAATCGTGACACGCGAAATGAGGTGACCGGCCGGCATCGTTAGGTGATGCGGCGGCCGATGGCCGGGGCGATGATGCGGAGTTCACCCATGAGCTGCGCAAATTGGCCGGGCTCAAGAGATTGGGCGCCATCGGAGAGGGCGTGGTCCGGATCGTTGTGAACTTCGATGAGCAGGCCATCCGCGCCAGCAGCGACGGCGGCGCGTGCCATCGGCGGCACTTTGTCGCGGCGTCCGGTGCCGTGCGAAGGATCGGCTAGCATCGGAAGATGCGAAAGTTTTTTGATGACGGGAATCGCGGCGATATCGAACGTGTTGCGGGTGTACGTCTCGAACGTGCGAATGCCGCGCTCGCAGAGAATCACGTTGTAATTGCCGCCGGCCAGGATGTATT
>WNFQ01001203.1_pt1 | contig 18249 bp, 14 predicted proteins | sample 5400171 | NCBI WGS metagenome assembly WNFQ01 (sample SAMN13153356, study PRJNA577476) | soil metagenome | isolation source: 20 cm soil under Madrone tree | place: USA:California | collected 2016-06-14 | reverse complement strand
CGCCGGAATGCGGATCGAGCCGCCGCCGTCGTTGGCGTGCGCCGCCGGCACCAATCCCGCCGCGACCGCGCACGACGATCCGCCGCTCGACCCGCCCGTCGAGTGCTCGAGGTTCCAGGGATTCCGGCACGGACCGTACGCCTCCGATTCCGTCTGGCACAGCGTGCCGAGCTCGGGCACGTTCGTGCGCCCGAGGATGACGAATCCTGCCGACTGGATCTTCTGCGTGAAGTAGCTGTCGATCGGCAGCATGACGCCGAGGTCGCGCAACCGCCGGAGCCCCATGTGATACGGCTCGCCCGACTGCATCCCGAGGATGTCCTTCAAGAGGAACGGCACGCCGCGGAACGGACCGGCGGCGGGTGCCGTCGCGTCGGCGCGCGCCTTGTCGAAGCGCGGGTGAATCACCGCGTTCAGCGTCGGGTTCAGGCGCTCGATGCGCGCGATCGCGTCGTCGACGAGCTCGCGCGGGGAGATGTCGCCTTTGCGCACGAGCTCCGCCTGCGCGGTAGCGTCCAGCCAAGCAATCTCATTCATGGGCGCTGAACTTACGCTCTGCTGTCGCGCCCGTCGAGAGTCTTCAATTCCGAGGACTATGCGCCGTCGGGCGCGAGAGATTGCGGAGCGCCTGCGCGATCTGATCTCCCCGGCCCTCTTCCGGCTCGAGCAGCAGGCACGCGAGGGCTGATGGTGCCGTCCCTATACGCCCCGATGAAGTCACGGCTCGCGCGAGTGTCGCTGGTCCTGGTTGCTTTCGTCGTCCTGATGGTCGCGCCTGCGAGCGGAGGCGGGCTGGTGTCCTGCCGACCAAATATTTTGGCGGCGAGGATTGCACCGGACCGCGAGGGCGTTCGTCTTCGCGTCCGAACATCTTCGGCGGGTATGACACGACGTACGCCGACGGTTCGCGCACCGAATCGGGCGCTCGGTTAGTCGACCAACCCGCTCGATGACGTCACGTGCCGACTGCATGGAACGCCGGCTAAAGAACGATGCGTACTACCCGACCGATCTGGGCGCGTGGAATTTTTGATCGGCAGTCAGAAAAACTTGATAGCTCGCTTCGGACGCTCGCCGCAGGAGCTCGCCATTCTTCAACCCCGCCCAGCCTTGCTGTTGAACCGTTCGGACCTCGTGACCGACCAGCTCGCGCGCCAGCTGCCGCGGAAGCTGTTCGTCAAGCAGCACGCGCACGCGCGACTAACGCCTCATGAGCCGCTTCCAGTACCGCTACCGTCTGCTGGCGGGAAACCGACGGGAACGCATCGAGAAACTCATCGAGACTATGACCCCGCTCGAGATAATCGATGAGATTCCGCAGGGGCACCCGTGTTCCGACGAAGACGAGCGTACCACCAAGGATCTCCGGGTCGCTGTGGACGACAGACGTTCCGATTGCCATCTCTCGCTCCCTTCGGCGAATCTTAGCTCAGCATTGGATAGGTGCCTAATCCGCGCGACGACCCCTCGGCGACTCGATGACGCTGCGGCCGCCCATGTACGGCTGCAGCACGTCGGGGATGCGCACGGAGCCATCGGCCTCCTGGTAGTTCTCGAGGACGCCGATCACGACCCGCGGCAGCGCGAGCCCCGAGCCGTTCAGCGTGTGGACCAGCTCGGGCTTCGCGTGCGGCGCGGGACGATAGCGGATGCTGGCGCGTCGCGCTTGGAAGTCGCGGAAGTTCGAGCACGAGCTCACCTCCAGCCACTCGCCGCAGCCGGGCGCCCACAGCTCGACGTCGAACTTCATCGCGGCGACGAAGCTGAGATCGCCGGTGCACATCTGGACCACGCGATGCGGAATGCCGAGACGCCGGCAGACGTCCTCGGCGTCGTCGAGTAGCGAGTGCAGCTCGGCGTCGGAGGTCGCCGGCTCGACGAACTTCACCATCTCGACCTTGTCGAACTGATGCCCGCGCTTGATGCCCCGGACGTCGCGACCCGCCGACATCTTCTCGCGCCGGAAGCACGGCGTGTACGCGACGTGATGCACCGGGAGCACGCCCGGCTCGAAGATCTCGTCGCGATACATGTTCGTGACCGGCACCTCGGCGGTCGGCACGAACCACACGTCCTCCTCGGCGTCGCGATAGAGGTTGTCGCCGAACTTCGGGAGATTGCCGGTGCCGACGAGACATTCGCGCCGCACCATCGCCGGCGGATATACCTCCCGGTAGCCGTGCTCGCGGACGTGTAGGTCGAGCATCCAGCTGATCAGCGCCCGCTGCAGCTGCGCGCCGGCGTCGCGCATGACGTAGAAGCGCGAGCCTGAGATTTTGGCGCCGCGCTCGAAATCGAGGATCCCGAGCAACTCGCCGAGCTCCCAGTGCGGACGCGGCGTGAAGTCGAACGTGCGCGGCGTGCCGACGTGCCGCACGACGACATTGTCACGCTCGTCGCGCCCGACCGGCACGTCGGGGTGCGGGATGTTCGGCAGCTCGAGCATGCGTGCCTCGAAGCGCGCCTCGAGGACAGCGACCTCGTCCTCGGCGGCCGCGATCGTGTCGCCGAGCGCGCGCGTCGCGGCGATCGCCTTCTCCCGCTCGGCAGGGTCCTTGAGCGCACCGATCCCGCGCGAGGCCGCGCCGCGCTCCGCCTTCGCCGTCTCGAGCTTGTGGATCGCCGCACGTCGCTCGACGTCGAGCGCGAGGAGCGCGTCGATCTCCGCCGGGTCGACGCCGACGGTTGCGAGCGACGCCTTCACCGCGTCCGGTTGGTCGCGGATCAGGCGGATGTCGAGCATCGCGGCGTCGTACCATGCGTCGCGAGGGGCGGCAATTCGCAGCGGCGTTGGTCAGCGCGCGTTCATGCTTCGTTGGCTCGGAAGATCGCGCGCGTCGCGTGCGAATCGCGGCGGAGCGTAAAAGCTGAGGAAGCGAAATGCCGCCCGTCCGAGGATCTCGGTCGGGCGGCGCATCACGCGATCAGTTGGCTGCCTTCTGTTTCAGCTTGGCGGTCTGCCCCCCCGAAGCTCGCCGTCAAGAGAATTTGGGCCATCGCGGACCGCGATCCGCCGGCGTGTGAATAGGTACGAGTACTGAAATCGCGCAGTTTTCTTGCAGCCGAGACTTGACGGCGCGCGCACTTTCGCCTATTCTTTGCCTACTGAATCCAGAACCTTTTCCCTATCTGGAATGTATTCGCAACATCATGGCTTCCACTTGCCGAGCCTGTCATGACTGACACGATCACCGCTGCCGGATGGCACACCGGCCGTCCTCGTCGTCGTCGCTCCTGGCACCGCGGGGCCACCGCCGGAGAGAAGCGCCGCCGCAGCGGCTACAACGTCCGCAGCCGGCCGCGATCGGAACCGCGCCGCCGCGACGTCGATGCCGACGCCGAGCGCAAGCGCCTGTCGGAGCGCGCCCGCTTCGCCGACCAGCTCGATCGCGAGCTCCAGCTCGGCTGTCGCATCGAGGCGATGGGCCGCCGCCAGCTCGGCGACGCTGCGCGCGTCTTCCTGCGCTATCAGCTGTATCGACGGCTCGAGTTCGTTCGCCTCGCAGACTATGCCCGCGAGCGTCTCGGCGTCTCCGGGCGATACGTGCAGGAGGCGGCGTGGATGGCCGAGCGCCTCGACGCCTTGCCCGCCGTGTCCACCGCGTTCGATCGCTCCGAGATCTCGTGGACGCAAGCGCGGCTGATCTGCGGGCGCGCTACGGCCGACGACGCGCATCGCTGGCTCGCCCTCGCGCGTCACCACACGGTCGAAGAGCTCGGGCGCATCGCCGATGCCACCGCACCTCCTCGCGACGTCCCCGCGGCGCCCGACCCCGACAGCCGCGAGATCGACGGCGAGCCCGCCGTCCACTGGCGTCTCGCCTGCCCTGCTCGGGTGCGCGCCCTCTGGCGCCGCGCGCGCGAGCTCGCTTCGCGCATGGCCGGCGCGCCGCTCGCCGATTGGCAAGCAGCCGAGATCATCGCCGCCGAGGGCTTCTCCGGACGTCCACCCGACGTCGTCATCGCCGACCGTGCGCTCGTCGCGTCGATGCATCTCGCGCGCCGCCTACGACGTATGTCGCGCGACAACGTTGCACCGGATCGAGCTGCGAGCGGCGTTGCCGGTCGCAGCGACGACGTCACGCGTCGGTGTCTGCGCGACACCGATGCCACAGCCGTTCCGCCTCAGCACGGCGCCGATGCCACACCCCTTCCGCTGCTCACGCCGGCCGGGGAGCAGCTCGACTACCGCGCTCGGCTGCTCCGGACGTGTCACCGCCAAACGGCTGCGGCGTTGCCACCCACACCGGCCAACCCGTTCGCGCTCGACGCCCAGTTGCTGTTCGCGATGGAGACCATCCGCAAAAGCGAGCCGAACATGGGCCGGCTCCTGCGCGTGATGATCGACCGCCGCTTCTATCGCAGCCTCGGATTTCGCTCCGTCGATGCGTACGTGCGCGAGCGGCTCGGCATCTCGACGCGCAAAGCGTGGGCGCTCGCCAAGCTCGATCGCGCGACGTCACGCTCGGAGGAGTTTGCGCAGGCGTACGAGGACGGCTCCCTCTCCTGGGCGCGCGCACTGACGTTGCTTCCAGTCCTGGAGCGCACCAACGCGCAGGCGTGGATCGCGCGCGCGCAGGCGGTCACGGTGCGGCGTCTCTCGGACGACGTCAACGCCGTGCTCGAGGCGCGCGACGCTTGCGGCGACGCCGTCCCACTCGATCCACCGCCGCTCGGCGAGCGCGCGACGCAACCGGCCGGTGCTGTGCAAACGCGTGCGCACGACGCCGACACGACCCGCCCCCGTCTGGAGGTTTGCGACGTCGAGGTGCGGATTACGGCGCCGGTCTCGGTCATCGCGTTCCTGCGCGACACGCTCGACGTGTTCTGGGACCCGGGAGCGCCGCGCTGGACGGGGTTCGAGCGCCTCTTGCAGCACGTCATCGGCTACTGGGAAGGCCTGCCGCGACACCGCGATCCGATCTTCGCCCGCGACGGATGGCGCTGCACGGTTCCCGGCTGTAGCTCCCGGCGTACCCTGCACGACCATCACCTCGTGTTTCGCTCACGCGGCGGCGGCAATGCGCGGACGAACCGCACGCCGATCTGCGCCGCGCACCACCTGCACGGCGTCCACGCCGGGACGATTCACGCCACGGGAGATGCTCCCGACGCGATTCGCTGGCAGCTCGGCGTCCGGCCGGGCGCGCCGCCGCTCCTGCGGTATCTCGGCGATCAACTCTGCCCGGATGATGACGCGACCGCGATCGCCGGGCGCGCGCGGTGTGTCCGGTGAGTGACGTCGTCGCGCGTCGCTCGCACGCTCGGACGAGCCGCGTTTCTCGTCGGCTGTCATTACTGGTCGGCCGCACTGCGTGATCCCACCGCCGCCGAAGAGCTCGACGACGTGCATGCGGTCATCGACGTGCATGCGGTCATCCCGTCGCTATGAAAACCCGGTCCCGACCCGCCGACGGGGGGTGGGCGACGCAAGCGGCGGGCGAGGGGGAAGCCCCGAGCTCGCATCACTCCGCCTGGAACGCGTCGACGAGATGCGCGAGCGCGACCGTCCAACCGCGCACCTCGACGGCGACGACGTCGAATCGCACCGGGTGCATGTGGAGATGGTGGCGCGTGAGATACACGGCGGCGACGCGCGCGACCTGATGCTGCTTTAGCGCGGTCACGGACTCGAGCGCGCTGCCGAGCGCGTGACCGCGTCGGGTTCGCACCTCCGCGAAGACGATCGTGCGCTCGTCGAGGGCGACGATGTCGAGCTCGCCTGCGGCGCAGCGGTAGTTGCGGGCGAGAATCGTGTAGCCGCGGGCGCGGAGGAACGCCGCGGCGAGCGCCTCGCCCTCGGCGCCGCAGCGTAGTCGCTCGCGCGTCATGGGTGCGCCGCTATCAGCGCGCGCGAGCCCGCGAACGTCGCCGAGTAGTGGGCGCGTGCGTGGGGCGCCGACTCTTGGTACAGTCGATCCCCGTGAAGATCTCCCGCGACGAGATCCGCCACGTCGCTCTCCTCGCTCGCCTCGCACTCGATCCCGCCGAGGAAGAGGCGATGACGGCGACGCTAGACGCGATCCTCACCTACATGGAGAAGCTCGCGGAGCTCGACACGTCGACCGTCGAGCCGACGGCGCACATCCTCGATCTGCCGACGCCGTGGCGCGACGACGTGGTGACGAACGCGCCCGATGCCGATCGTCTCCTCGCGAACGCCCCTGCGCGCGACGGCGACTTCTTCCGCGTGCCCAAAATCATCGAATGAGCGTCGAGGCCGATCTCGATGCGTGTACGATCGCCGAAGCCGGCCGTCGCTTGCGGGCGCGCGAGCTCTCGGCGACCGAGCTGACGCGCGCTGCGCTCGAGCGCATCGGGGCGCGCAATGCCGAGCTGAATGCGTTCATCACGGTCGCCACCGACGACGCGCTCCGCGCCGCGGCCGCGGCCGATGCGCGGCTCGCCGCCGGGACCGCGGCGGGACCGCTCGACGGCATCCCGGTCGCCGTCAAGGACGTGATCGCGACCGCGGGTGTGCGCACGACGGCGGCGTCGCGCATCCTCGCCGACTTCGTCCCGCCCTACGACGCGACGGTGACGGCGCGCCTCAAGGCGGCGGGCGCGATCATCATCGGCAAGACCAACTGCGACGAGTTCGCCATGGGCTCGTCGAACGAGAACTCCGCCTACGGCAGCGCGCGCAACCCGTGGGATCTGAGGCGTGTGCCAGGCGGCTCGTCCGGGGGCTCGGCAGTCGCGGTCGCCGCCGGTATGGCGCTCGGCAGCCTCGGCACCGACACCGGCGGCTCCATTCGGCTGCCGGCGTCGTACTGCGGCGTCGTCGGCATGAAGCCGACGTACGGGCGGGTGAGCCGCTACGGCGTGATCGCGTATGCGTCGTCGCTCGACCAAGTGGGCCCGTTCGCGCGCACGGTCGAGGACTGCGCCCTGTTGCTCGGCGTCCTCGCCGGCCACGATCCGCGCGACTCGACGTCCCTTGATCGTCCCGTTCCCGATTACACGCCGGCGCTGCGCGCCGGCGTCGACGGCCTGCGGATCGCGATCCCGCGCGAGTACTTCGTCGAAGGCATGCAACCGGAGGTCGAGCGCGCGGTGCGCGCCGCCGTCGACACGCTCGGCGGTCTCGGCGCGCGCGCCGGTTCCGCGTCGCTGCCGCACACCGAGTACGCCGTCGCCACCTACTACGTCATCGCCACCGCCGAGGCGAGCTCGAATCTCGCACGCTACGACGGCGTCCGCTACGGCAGCCGCCTCACGGGCGACTCGCTCCTCGACATGTACTGCCGCACGCGTGCGGCGGGATTCGGCCCTGAAGTGAAGCGTCGCATCATGCTCGGCACCTACGCGCTCTCGGCCGGGTACTACGAGGCGTATTATCTGAAGGCGCAGAAGGTGCGGACGCTCATCCGCCGGGACTTCGCCCGCGTCTTCGAGCAGGCGGACGTCATCGTCACGCCGACGGCGCCGACGACCGCGTTTCGCCTCGGCGAGAAGCTCGCCGATCCGCTGCAGATGTACCTCTCCGACATCTTCACGATCTCGGTGAACCTCGCCGGCCTGCCCGGCATCGTGGTGCCGTGCGGCGTCGACGACGCCGGCTTGCCGATCGGGCTGCAGATCGTCGGGCCGCCCTTCGGCGAGGAGGTCGTCCTACGCACCGCGCGCGCCTACGAAGCGGCGACCGAATGGCACACGCGCCGGCCGCCACGCGTCGGAGCCGGATCGTGAGCGCCGTGGATCGGAGTGCCGGCGCCGGCGCCACCTACGAGGCGGTAATCGGCCTCGAGGTGCACGCCGAGCTGCTGACGGCGTCGAAGATATTTTGCGGCTGCCCGGCGATCTTCGGCGGAGCGCCGAACCAGCACACCTGCCCGGTGTGTCTCGGCATGCCGGGAGTGCTGCCGGTCTTGAATCGTCGCGTGGTCGAGTTCGCGATCCGTGCCGGCCTCGCCGCGCACTGCACGATCGCCCCGTACAGCCGCTGGGCGCGCAAGAACTACTTCTACCCCGACCTCGCCAAAGGCTATCAGATCAGCCAGTACGAGCTGCCGATCTGCGCCGGCGGCTGGCTCGACGTTCCCGTCGACGGCACGACGAAGCGCGTGCGTCTCACCCGCATCCACATGGAGGAGGACACCGGCAAGAACATCCACGACGCGCACGGCAGCGAGAGCCTCGTCGACTTCAACCGCTGCGGCGTGCCGCTCCTCGAGATCGTGAGCGAGCCCGACCTGTCGTCGCCGGCCGAGGCCGGCGCTTACTTGCGCGCGCTGCGGACGCTGGTGCGCTATCTCGGCATCTGCGACGGCAACATGGAGGAAGGGAGCTTCCGCTGCGACGCCAACGTGTCGGTCCGGCCGCGCGGCACGATCGCCCTCGGCGTCAAGGCCGAGGTGAAGAACATGAACTCCTTCCGCTCGGTCGAGAAGGCGATCGCCTACGAGATCGCGCGGCAGGCGCGTGTCCTCGAAGAAGGCGGTCGGGTCGTGCAGGAGACGCGCCTCTGGGACGCCGATCGTGAGGAGACGCGCTCGATGCGGAGCAAGGAGTCGGCGCACGACTACCGCTACTTCCCCGATCCCGACCTGCCGCCGCTCCTCGTCTCACGCGAGCTCGTCGCGGAAGTCGGACGGAGCATGCCCGAGCTGCCGGACGCACGCCGCACGCGCTTCGTCGCATCGCTGAACCTCCCAGAGTACGACGCCGAGGTCCTCACCTCACGGCGCGACCTCGCCGACTACTTCGAAGCCGTCGTCGCCGCGCACCCCAACGCCAAGGCGGCGAGCAACTGGGTCATGGGCGACGTGCTGCGCCTCGTGAAGGAGCGCAAGCTCGACGACGCGCTCGTGATCACCGAGTGGCCGGTCGCCGCGGCGCACCTCGGCGAGCTCATCGCGCTCATCGACGAGGGTGCGATCAGCGGCAAGATCGCGAAGACAGTCTTCGAGGAGATGGTCGCGACGGGCGAGGCGCCGCGGGCGATCGTCGCCGCGCGCGGACTCACGCAGGTCTCGGACGAGGGCGCGATCGCCGCCGCGATCGACGGCGTCCTTGCGGCGCACCCCGACAAGGTCGCCGACTTCCGCGCCGGGAAGGACAAGCTCCTCGGCTTTTTCGTCGGCCAGGTCATGAAGGCGACGGCGGGGAAGGCGAATCCCGCGCTCGTGAACCGCCTGCTGGTGGAGAAGCTGCGCTAGCCAGCTCGCCGCGACCGACTCAGCGCAACTTGCCGGTCCGACGCGAGGGCCTGGGTCGAGTTGCGAGCGAGACGAGGCGCGAGGGAAGCGAGGAGCGCAGGCGTAGCAGCGCTACGCCGAGCATCCGAGCGACCGAGCAACGAAGTATCGCGACGCAAATCGGCCCAGGACCGCTACTTGCGCTCCAGGCCGAAAGCGCGGATCAGCTTGTAGACGTGTGAGCGCGCCACGTCGAGACGGCGCGCGACCTCGGTGACGTTCCAGCCGGAGTCTTGCAGCCCTTGACGCAGGAGCTCGCCTTGAAACCGCCGCGTCGCCTCTTGGAAGGTGAGGCCATGGTCATCGGCGCGGCGGTCGACGGCGTCGGGGAAGAGGTGCTGCGGCTCGACCTGCAGCGCGCCTCGCCGGCGGCGCGGATGACTGCGGCCTCGACCGCGTGCGCCAGCTGGCGGACGTTTCCCGGCCACTCCGCGGACTCCGCCGCGCGCTGCGCGCCACGTGACACCGTCAGCCGCCCGAGGCTATGACGCTCGCATGCCGCGGTGCAGAAGTGCGTCGTGAGCTCGGCGACGTCCTCGCGCCGCTCCGCGAGCGCGGGAACGCGTACCGGCAGCACCTGAAGACGGTACAGGAGATCCTCGCGGAAACGCCGCTCGGTGACGGCGGTTGCGAGGTCCATGTTCGTCGCCGCGATGACGCGGACGTCGGCCAGCACCGGCCGCGCGCTGCCGAGCGGATAGTACTGCTTGGCGTGAATCAGGTGCAGGAGCTTCGCTTGCGCCGGCAGCGCGAGGTCGCCGATCTCGTCGAGGAAGAGCGTGCCGCGTTCGGCGGCGAGGACTTTGCCCTCGACGCGCCGGAGGGCGCCCGAATGCGCTCCTGGAAGGGCGCCGAAGAGCTCGTTCTCGACCAGCGATTCCGGAATCGCCGCGCAGTTGAGCTCGACGAACGGCGCCCCGGAACGGGGGCCGTTGTCGTGGATGACACGGGCGATCTGGCTCTTCCCCGTCCCTGAGTCGCCGGTGAGAAGCACGGTGACGTCGAGGGGCACGACCAACGCTACCTGGCGCAGCATGGCGGCGAGCGCAGCGCTGCGGCCGATGACGTTGTCGAGCCGCAGCGTCTCCCGCAAAGGACGCGTCGGGTCCGGGTCGTCGCGCTCGCGGACGAGCAGCCCATCAGCGAGCGGCGCGAGGTGGCGCGCGAAGATCTCGGCGTTGGCGCAGTCGTCCGCCGAGAACGGTCCCGCCGAGGCGCGGCCCTGGAGGTAGAGAACGCCCCGCGGCGGGTCGGCGCCGATCGGCGCGCAGAGGACCTCCTGGATGCGCGCGATCTTGACGCTGCCGCGCTCGCGGAAGCGCGGATCGAGGAAAGCCGAGGGGGTGACGATCGTCCGCCCGGTCGCGAGGGCCTCGGCGATGATGCCGGTCGAGATCGCGGAGCGGATCGGCTCCAGCTCGGCGTCGGTGAAGCCGTGCGCGATCGACCACCGCGTCGGGTTGCCGGCCTCCTGCTCGTCGTGCAGCTCCAAGTACGCCTGGTGCGCGCGCGTCGCCTCGACGACGAGCGCCAACGCGTCACGCAGGAAGCTCGTCAGGTCGTGCTGCGCGCCGAGCTCGAGCAGGCGGCGATACAGGTCGCGCTCGCGACGTATCCGTTCGAGCTCGGAGTCGGGGGCGTTCGTCGTCGGCGCGACCATTCACCATCACCATGCGTCGGCCGCACCGTCCTTCCTGGAGGACGCTTCGTACCCAGAGGTGTCCTCCAGAGTGCACAGTGCGCCGATGGGGTATCCGCGTTTAGCATAGTCCGTATCGTACTGACACAATTGGCGTGCGCCTTGCTCGGCCGTCGCAGCATGACGACCCCCGCGAATCAGGCGATCCACCTCGACGGCTCGCGCGACAGCGTACGCGCCGGGTCCGCCGCCCTTGTAGGCATGAGCGCGACCGTACGCGGATTCAAACACGCGCTCCCTTCCCTGGCTCACGCCGACGTGCCGCTCATCATCACCGGGGAGCCCGGCACGGGAAAATCGGAGTGGGCGCAGGCGATTCATCTGCACAGCGGCCGCGCGACGCGCGCCTTCGACGTCGTGCCGCTGGCGACGTTGCCGGAGCCGCGGATCGAGCGCCGCCTCTTCGGTGAAGCCGGAAAGGACGGCGTGCTCGGGCAAGGCCATGGCTCGACCGTCTACCTTGCCGGCATCGAGACACTCTCGCTGCCTTTGCAGGAGCGGCTGGAGCAGTGGCTCGGTGGCGAGAACGCGGGCAGCGTACGCATCATCGCCGGCAGCCGCGTCCCACTCGACGTCCAGCTGCGTCTCGGACGGTTCTCACGCGCCCTCTTCCAGCGCCTCGCGCTCCTGCAGCTGACCATCGCGCCGCTGCGGGAACGGATCGACGACATCGCGGCCATCGTCGAGGATCACCTCTGGCACGCGAGCGAGCGCTCGGACGAGTCCCCGCTCGGCATTCGCGACAGCGCGGTCGAAGAGCTCGTGTCCTACCCGTGGCCCGAGAACGTGCGCGAGCTCATGATCGCGCTCATGCGCATGCGCCTCGAGACGCGCACCGGCACGATCACCGCCGAGCTCGTGCGCAAGGCGCTCCGCCAGGACGTCGATCGCCCGTCGCCCATCGACGTGCTGCCGCTCGACCGCATCGAGACGGACTACATCGTCGCCGCCTTGGCGCTCTGCGACGGCAATCAGACGCTCGCCGCCCGTCGTCTCGGGATCGGGCGCAGCACGCTTCTCCGTAAGCTCAAGGCGGGCGCGCCGCTGCGGAATCGCGCGGCATAGTCGCGCGGCGTCCGCGTCGGCGGAGACCCGAGGCGACGGCGCACGATGCCGCCGCCTCGGTGCCCGCACCGCCGTCAGCTCACGAGGAGCGCGATCGCGAGGACGAGTCCCGCGACATACGTGCCGAGCGCGCCGAGGAAGCGCATGGGGTTCGGCGCCGCCAACGTCGCGGGGAAGATCATGCCGGCGGCGTGGAGGTAGCGGAACACGGTAGCGGCGACGAACGTCCACGTGATCCACGCCGCCGGACCGCGCGCGCCGAGAATGTAGATCAGGAGCGCAAGGATCGGGACGTACTCGGCCGCGTTACCGTGGGCGCGACAGAGCTTGTGCAGGCGGTCGGTGGGATCGTCGCTGTAGCCGATGATTCGCTGCGCCGAGCCGCGTGTCAGCGACACCGCCAGACCCAGACCGAACAGCAGGAGCGCGAGCAGCGCGATACAAATCGTCGCGATCGTCATGCCACACCTCCGTAACCTTTCCGCCAGCGTTTAGCGGACGTACGACCTTGGGAAAAGCGCTCGCGCGTGTCCGAAACTGGTCACGGCACCGAGACGGGATCTGCTCAAGGTGCGAGCGCGACGAGCTTGCTCCGCGCTGGATTCGGCCAAACCGTAAGCGCGACGACTCTGCGGTGTGCGGGACTGGATCGAATTGCGAGCCAGACGAGTTCCCTGTGCGCCGGACTGGGTCGAGTTGCGAGCGAGACGAGGCGCGAGGGAAGCGAGCCCTCGTCAAGCGAGGACAAGCAGCGCAGGCGTAGCAGCGCTACGCCGAGCAGCGGAGCGACCGAGCAACGAAGTATCGCGAAGCAAATCGGCCCAGTCAGGTGCTGTAGGCGGAGTTGAAGCGTACATACGCCGGCGTGAGATCGCTCGTCGTGACCGTCGCCGTCGCGCGACCGGAGCCGAGATCGATGCTCACCGTGAACGACACGCGCCGCATCGCGCCGGCGGCGCGGCGGACCGCGGCGTCGGGCGCGGGCTCACCCCGCCGCAGCACGGGAATGCCGGCGATCGCGACGCGCAGCCGCTCCGGCGCGAGCGCGACGCCGGCGTAGCCGGCAGCGCAGACGATCCGGCCCCAATTCGGGTCGCCGCCGTAGAGCGCCGTCTTCACGAGCTGCGACTCGGCGACGCTGCGCGCCACCCGTCGCGCCGCGGCGACCGTCGCGGCGCCGGTCACCTCGATGCGCACGCACTTCGTCGCCCCCTCGCCGTCGGCGACGACCATGTCGGCGAGCGTCCGCATGACCGCCGTGAGCGCCGCGCCGAAACGCCGCCCGTCGGCGCTCGCGACCGCGAAGGGCGCGTTCCCCGCGGCACCGTTCGCGAGCGCGACGACCGTGTCGTTCGTGCTCATGTCGCCGTCGACGGTGATCGCGTTGAAGGAGGTCGCGACCGCCTCGCGCACGAGACGGCGCAGCACCGGCGCGGCGACGCGCGCATCCGTCAGGGCGCAGACGAGGAGCGTCGCCAGGTCGGGGGCGATCATGCCCGCGCCTTTGGCGAGACCCGCGATCGTCACCGCGCGGCCGCCGACGCGCACTCGCCGCACGGCGACCTTGGGAAAGGCGTCGGTCGTCCGCATCGCATGCGCGGCACGCCACAGGCCGCGGGCATCCAGCGCCCTTACCGCCGCGTCGATGCCGCGCACCATCGGCACCGCGGGCAGGAGGACGCCGATCTTGCCCGTCGAGCACGGGATCACGTCGTACGGCGAGATGCCGAGGGCGATGCCCGTCTGCCGGCACGCCGCGATCGCGACCCGCGCCCCCGCCGCGCCGGTGCAGGCGTTGGCGTTGCCGCTGTTGATCAGCACTGCCTGCGCCCGTCCACGGCGCGTGTGCCGGGCCGCGATCACGACCGGCGCCGCCTTCACGCGATTGCGCGTGAACATCGCCGCGACCGTCGCCGGGAGATCGGAATGCATCAGCGCGAGATCGAGCTTCCCACCGCCCTTGATCCCGCACGCCACACCCGCGAAGCGAAACCCGCGCACGCGGATCGGCGTCTCGCGCACGCGCACCTTCACGGCGCGGTCACTTGACGGCGCTACCGCAGCACTTCTTGTATTTTTTCCCCGAGCCGCAGACGCAGGGATCATTGCGGCCGACCTTGGCGCCTTCGCGGCGGACGGTCTCGGTCTTCGCCGCCGCCGCCGCTTCGCCGCCGTGGCTCATCACCATCGGCGCGGCGCGGCGCTTCTGCTCGAGGCGCTCGACGTCCTCCTCGCGCGCCAGCTGCACGGTGAAGAGCTTCTCGACGACGTCGCTCTCGATGCCGCCCATCATGGCCTCGAACATGTCGAAGCCTTCCTTCTGATAGGCCTGGAGCGGGTTCTGCTGCGCGTAGCCGCGGAGGCCGATGCCCTCCTTCAGATGGTCCATCCCGAGGAGATGGTCCTTCCAGAGGGTGTCGATCGTCTGCAGCATGATGACCTTCTCGAGGTGACGGAGGACGGGCGGCGTGAACGCGTGCTCCTTCTCGTCGTAGATCTTCTCGACGCGCTCGACGACCATCTGCTGGAGATCCTCGGAGGAGACCTCGGCGCGCTCCGCTTCCGAGAGGTTCAGTCGGAAGTTGAACTGCTTGAAAATCGCGTCGTCGAGCGCCTTCCAATCCCAGTCCTCCGGATGATCCTCCTTGGGCGCGTGCGCCGCGGTGATCTCCTCGGCGAGGCCGAGCGCCATCTCGAGGACGTCTTCCTTCAAGCTCTCCGAGGCGAGGGTCTCGCGGCGGCGGGCGTAGATCACCTCGCGCTGCTTGTTCATGACGTCGTCGTACTCGAGGAGGTGCTTGCGGATGTCGAAGTTGTGCGCCTCGACCTTCTTCTGCGCATTCTCGATCGCCGAGTTGATCCACCGATGCTCGATCGGCTCGCCTTCCTCCATGCCGAGGCGCTCCATGATCTTCTGGATGCGCTCGGCGCCGAAGATGCGCAGGAGATCGTCCTCGAGCGAGAGGAAGAAACGCGACGTCCCGGGGTCGCCCTGGCGGCCGGAGCGACCGCGCAGCTGGTTGTCGATGCGCCGGCTCTCGTGACGCTCGGTACCGAGGATGTGGACACCGCCCGCCGTGAGCACCTGCTCGCGCTCGGCGGCGCACTGCGCACGATACTTTTCGAGCGCCGCTTGGTACGTCGGGTCGTCGGGATCCTTCGTGCCGGTCTCGGTCAGCGCCATGAACTCGGGATTGCCGCCGAGGACGATGTCGGTGCCGCGGCCCGCCATGTTGGTCGAGATCGTGACGGCGTTGAAGCGGCCGGCCTGGGCGACGATCTCCGCCTCGCGCTCGTGCTGCTTCGCGTTCAGCACGTGGTGCGTGATGCCTTCCTTCTTCAGCATCGCGGCGACGCGCTCCGACTTCTCGATCGAGATCGTGCCGACGAGGATCGGCTGGCCCTTCTCGTGGCGCTCGCGGATGTCGTCGACCACCGCGTTGAACTTCTCGCGCTCGGTCTTGTAGACGACGTCGGCGAGGTCGTCCCGGATCATGTCCTTGTGGGTCGGGATGACCATCACCTCGAGGTCGTAGATCTGGTGGAACTCGACGGCCTCGGTGTCGGCGGTGCCGGTCATGCCGGCGAGCTTCTTGTACATGCGGAAGTAGTTCTGGAACGTCACCGTCGCGAGCGTCTGGTTTTCGCGCTCGATCTTGACGCCCTCCTTCGCCTCGACCGCCTGATGCAGTCCGTCGCTCCAGCGCCGGCCGGGCATGAGCCGCCCGGTGAACTCGTCGACGATCAGCACCTCGCCGTCTTTCACCACGTAATCGACGTCGAGCTTGTAGATGGCGTGCGCGCGCAGCGCCTGGTTCACGTGGTGGAGCGTGTCGATCTCCGCCGGATCGTAAAGGTTCGCGACGCCGAGGATCTTCTCGACCTTGGCGATGCCTTCCTCGGTGAGAATCGAGTTGCGCGTCTTTTCGTCGACGGTGAAATCGGTCTCCTTTTGGAGGCGCGGGATCACGCGGTCGATGACGTAGTACTTTTCCGTCGACTCCTCGGCGGGACCGGAGATGATGAGCGGCGTCCGTGCCTCGTCGATGAGGATGGAATCGACCTCGTCGACGATCGCGTAGCGGAAGAGCTTGTCGACCTCCTTGCCTTTCGAGTCGGTCGTGCGATCGGGGTACTGGCGGTGCACGTACTCGTCGAGGCTGAACTTCATGTTGTCGCGCAGGTAGTCGAAGCCGAACTCGTTGTTCTGGCCGTAGGTGACGTCGGCGTTGTAGGCGTCCTGGCGCTCCTTGTCGTTCAGGCCGTGCAGGATCACGCCCACGGAGAGCCCGAGGAAGTTGTAGAGACGCCCCATCCACTCGGCATCGCGCCGCGCCAGGTAGTCGTTGACGGTGACGACGTGCACGCCCTTGCCTTCGAGCGCGTTCAAGTAGACGGGCAACGTCGCGACGAGCGTCTTTCCCTCACCGGTCTTCATCTCGGCGATCTTGCCGCTGTGGAGGACCATGCCGCCGATCAGCTGGACGTCGAAGTGGCGCATCCCGAGGACGCGGCGCGACCCCTCGCGCACGACGGCGAACGCCTCCGACAGCAGATCGTCGAGCTCCTCGCCTTTCGCGAGGCGCTCGCGGAGCGCGCCCGTCTTGGCGCGGAGCGCGTCGTTGGTGAGCGGCTCGAGGCCCGCCTCGAGCTTGTTGATCTCGTCGACCAGCGGCCAGAGGCGTTTCAGCTCGCGGTCGTTCTTCGAACCGACGATCTTCCGAACGATGGACTGCAACATCAGCCGATCACCATAACGCACGCTACCAACTCCCGCAAAGCGGGTCTGGTGCCACCGCGACGAGAGTGATGGTAGGTGGAGCGACATCGGCCATGAGGTACTACGACGATCTGAACGTCGGCAGCGGATGGCTCGTGGGAACGTATGTCGCCTCGAGGGCGGAGGCGATCGAGCTCGCGACTCGGTGGGAGCCGCAGCCGTACCATGTCGACGAGCGCGCGGCGGCGGAGTCGGTCTACGGTGGTTTGACGCTCTGCTCGCTCCATTTATTCGCGATCTGCACGCGGCTCTTTCTCCAGCAGCCGAATCCGATCGCCGTGACGGCGATGCTCGGGAAGGACGAGGTCAGGCTGCCGAAGGCCGCACGTCCCGCCGAGGAGATTCGCTACGACACGGAATGCATCGACAAGCGGCCGTCGCGGAGCCGCCCGGGGAGCGGCATCGTCGTCGTCCGTGACACGCTCTCGGACCCGCGCGGCGACGTGGTGCTGACGCAGCGAGTGACGCTGATGGTCGCCGCGCGGCCGCGGGCGTAGCGGTCAGCGCCGGCCGCCGCGGTGGCGATCGGGCGGGTCGGCGACTTGCACGCCCGCGCACACCGTGGTGGGTTGCCACTCCGACGATGCGACTCATCGGCATCGCGGCGCTGTTCGTTCTTCTCACGTGGCTCGAGGAGCGCCGTCCGCTCCGTGTTGAGGTCGAGCCGAAGGCGGTGCGCCTGTCGCGGAATCTCACCTTTGCCGCGGTCGCCGCGCTGACGGTGCAGGCGGTCGAGATTCCGCTCGTCCGGCCGCTCGCCATGTACGCCGAGCAGCGTCGCTGGGGCGTCACGAGCGCGCTGCCGCTGCCGACGTGGCTCGCCGTCGCCGTCGCCCTCCTGCTCCTCGATTACACGCTCTACGTCTGGCACGTGCTCACGCATCGCGTCCCGTTGCTCTGGCGCCTCCACGTCGTCCACCACATCGACCGCGACCTCGACGCGTCGACGGCGCTGCGCTTCCACTTCGCCGAGCTCAGCGCGTCGGTACCATGGCGCGCGGCGCAGATCGTCGTCATCGGCGTCACTCCGGACGTGCTGCTGGTCTGGCAGACATGCGTGCTCGGCTTGATTCTCTTCCACCACTCGAACCTGCGGCTGCCGGCGTCGTTGGATCGCGCGCTCAGCTGGATCGTCGTCACGCCGCGGATGCACGGCATCCACCACTCCGCCGTCCGCGAGCACACCGACTCGAACTGGTCGAGCGGCCTTGCGATCTGGGATCGCCTCCACGGGACGTTCCGCGACGACGTCCCGCAGGAGGCGATCACGATCGGCGTCCCGGCCTACTGGCGTCCCGACGACGTGACGCTGCCGAAGACTATCCTGCTGCCGTTCGTCCGTCAGCGCCCGTCGTGGGCGCCTCGAACGTGAGCGCTGTGACGGTCCCGCGGGCGCAGGGTCAAGACGAATCGCTCACCCGCGCCACCGCATGCATCACCGGGACGCAAGAAATCGTGTCAGCGCTCGATGCGGACCGCGGAATCGACGGCGCTGCCGAGGAACC
>WNFQ01001199.1_pt1 | contig 18272 bp, 15 predicted proteins | sample 5400171 | NCBI WGS metagenome assembly WNFQ01 (sample SAMN13153356, study PRJNA577476) | soil metagenome | isolation source: 20 cm soil under Madrone tree | place: USA:California | collected 2016-06-14 | reverse complement strand
GTGTGGCCTTCCTGCACGGAATCTGCAATCTTCGTCGTGAACAGGCGAATGGCGCGCAGCGCGTCGTCGTTCCCGGGAATGATCCAGTCCACCACATCCGGGTCGCAGTTCGTATCCACAACCGAAACCACCGGCACGCCCATGCGCCGCGCTTCCTTGACGGCAATCTCTTCCGCGTTGGAATCGATCACGAACATGGCGTCCGGCAACTGCGTCATGTTCTCGATGCCTTCGAGATTCTGAAACAGGTGCTTCATCTCGCGGTCCAGCCGCGCTTGTTCTTTCTTGGAGAGCTCTTTGATGCGGCCATCCTCGTTCATGGCCTTCAACAGTTTCAACCGCTTGATGGATTTCTGCAGCGTCGCCCAGTTCGTCAGAGTACCACCCAGCCAGCGGTGATTCACGAAGAACGCACCGCAGCGCTTCGCCTCTTCGGCGACCGCTTCCTGGGCCTGCCGCTTGGTGCCCACAAAAAGAACATTTCTGCCTTGCCCGGAAAGCTCGCTCACGAAGCGGCTTGCTTCGCGGAACATCTTGAGGGTTTTCTGAAGATCGATAATGTGGATGCCGTTGCGTTCGCCGAAAATGTACTCCTTCATTTTCGGGTTCCATCGCCGCGTCTGGTGACCGAAGTGAACTCCGGCTTCCAGCAACTCTTTCATCGTAATTTCTACTGCCAAGTTTCCTCCTAATAGGATAGCTGTTTGCGGTGGCGGGCCTTCATCTTGCGAAGTCGTCGCCACAGAACAGCCTCTTGCCGGCTCCTTGCCGGCCGTGATCTCAACGGGCCAACTTGCGCCAACCCGCTGGAGCTCGGTGCAGCTCCGGTATTACCGGAGCCGCAAAAAAATTAACGCTTCGTGAACTGGAAGCGCTTGCGCGCGCCCTTCTGTCCGTACTTCTTGCGTTCCTTCATTCGCGAATCGCGCGTCAAAAATCCGTTCTTGCGCAACGCCGGGCGCAACTCTGGATTGAACCGCGAAATGGCCCGCGACAATCCCATGCGCACCGCGCCAGCTTGCCCGCCTACGCCGCCACCATGTGCCGTCACCACCACGTCCACTTGGTCCGCGATATTCGTAAACTTCAGTGGCTCGACCGCGTCATGCTTCCACGCGTGGTTCGGAAAATACTGCTCCACCGTCCGGCGGTTGACCGTGAACTTGCCCGTTCCCGGACGCAGGAACACGCGCGCCACCGACTCCTTGCGCCGCCCTGTTCCCAGAAACCAAGTTTGTGTGCCCGTGATGGGCGTGCCCGTAGAACCCAATGTTCCTCCTCGCGATTGGACGACTGCCCGGCAGCCATCTCGATACCAGTCCGTGCAGCGGCAAATATCCTTTCCGCTGCTTGCGGATCAATCTCAAACTTCACGTCTGCTTATTCCCCGCTAAGGCACCACTTAGAAGGAACAGCTACGTGCGGAAAAAAACAAATCCCACTTACAACGAAACAGCCTGGGGCTTCTGCCCCGCGTGCCGCGCCAAACCCGCGGCATCCCGGTACACGCGCAACTTCTTTGCGCGCCGCGCGCGCAACTTGTTCTTCGGCAGCATGCCGAGAACCGCTTCGCGAATCATCCAGTCCGACTTGGACTCGCGCAGCCTTTTCGCCGGTACTTCCTTCAACCCGCCGGGATACCCGCTGTGCGAATAATAAACTTTTTGCTCCACCTTGTTTCCGGTCATGCGAACCTTGTCGGCATTAATCACGACTACGTGGTCGCCCGAATTCAAGTACGGTGTAAAGCTGGGATTGTCCTTGCCCATCAGCATGCGCGCGACTCTGGTCGCCAGGCGCCCCAGCACCACGTTCGTGGCATCCACAACAAACCAGTTTGCGCCCACTTTTAGCGCTTCGGCCTCTTCACCCTTGGCTACGTACGTCCTCATTGCGCTCAGTCACACCTTTCCCTGTAGAGACAAACTCTAATCTTAGAGTTGTTCCTACGACGTGTCAACCTAAAGCTAGGGTGTGCAAGAAGCCTACTCACATCGTATCCGCCTAGCGGGGTTGAAGTGTTTGAGCGAGAGGAGGCGGTTAGAGATGGCCGCCCGGCTGGGTGGAGAGCCGGCCAGCGCGAAATGCCTCTTCCCATGGGACCTGGATTTTGGTATATTTCTTTTCAAGCGGTGTCCCCCCCGTGGTCGGTTTGCCATGATACGGATTGATCTCGACACGCCTCCCTTAGTCGGCCCCTTGACCGCCGTAAGGCTCTTGCAGCGCCTTCTGCGTTTGTGCGTCCCCGGAATCCTTTTTGTGTCTTGCGCCGTTTTTGGCGCGACGCAATGTTCTGCTCAAGACGTCGCCGAAGCGGCTCGACAGGAACGCACCCAGAAAGAAAAACAGAAGAAAACCAAGCACGTTTACACCGAACAGGATCTGAAGCGGGATCAGATTCTGACGCCGGAGGATCGCGCTCAAGTGGAAGCCAAGAAAAATCCGACGGTTCCGCCCGCTGCAGAAAAATCCCAGGATGCTGTCGACGCACAATCGCTTCCTCCCGATGCTCCTCTCGGTGACGTCGCTCGCCGTTTCCGTAAACAAAAAGAGTCGCAAAAACTTGAGCGGTCTGCGGAGTTCCATCTCCCGTTTGCCGATGCGCCCGCGCTTGCTTCGCCAAAGCCTCCAGTGCTGCCGTTGCATCCGCCGGTTTCAAATCCTGCGCGGCCAAAATTCGTTCCTTACCAATCACCAAGGAAGCGCTCGCCTTTCGAGCGCCCAAGAGTCTTCATGTCGGCTCCTTCGCGCGTTGTGCCGTCGCATCCCCCGGCAGTTCGAGTAGCTCCATCGCGGCCGGCTCCACGCGCTTCGATCGCGTCCGTGGCACCTGGCGTTCCCGTGGCGCCGAATGGCGCGGCGAAACTCAACGCCATAGTCGTGAAACCGGGCGACTCCCTATGGAAGATTGCGGCGGAAAAGTTGGGCAAGGGTTTTCGCTGGCACGATCTGCTGGCCGTTAATCCGGGCATCGTAGATGCCAACTATATCGCCGTAGGCTCTCAGATTTATCTGCCCGCGAGTGTCTCGCCTCTTCGGACTGCTATGAGCATTACCGTTCACAAGGGCGACACCCTTTCAAAGATCGCCAGAACCCAACTCGGCCATGCTTCCCTGTGGACGTGCATCGCACATGCGAATCCCGCCGTCCGCGATGCTAACGTCGTCTTCGAAGGCCAGTCGCTGCTCATCCCCGCCAGCTGCGAACCATAGTCTTCTCTACCACGCCAACCAAGTTCTTTCCCCCAAGTAACGTGCGTTACATCTAAATTTGTTTCAGGAATTGGTACGTCCCTTCAATTTTTGGAATAGGTATTCCAGTTCTCTCCACGCTATCGCTGCCGAATCCCATAAATCACTGAAAACTCAATAGCTTTGGCGACGAAATTTACTGTATGCAATTCTGGCAAGGCGATTGCGAAACGTACCAGCGGGACGCACATGACAACACGGGTTCAGAAGCTTGTATTTCGTGCCTTGATAGAGTGCCTACTTTTAGGAGGAAAGCAATCATGGTCCTTGAAGGAGAGAAAACGTCCGTCGATCGGAAGGTATTCCTGCGTCTGTTCTTGTTCGTCGCCTTGTTGAGCGGCTTGGGAAGTGCGGCGATGGCGCAGGTGACTGCAAGCATCAGAGGCACAGTTACAGATGCCTCCGGCGCGGCCGTCGCTGGCGCCAAAATAGTAATCAAGGGCTCGGCGCTAGGCATAGAACGGACGGCGGAAAGCAATACCGAAGGGGAGTATGAGGTCCCTGCGCTGCCGCCGGGTGGTTATGTGGTTCAAGTTCAAAAACCGGGGTTCGAAACCCAGGTAGCGAAAGACGCGGTTCTGCAAGTCAGCCAGAATACGCTTCAGAATTTTAGTCTGAAAGTCGCGGAGTCCAGCACCATCGTCACTGTGGAAAGCACGCTCCCGATCGTGGACTCAACGACCATGACCGTCGGACAAGTGATTGATAGGAACGTTGTGCAGGAGATTCCGTTGAACGGCAGGCACTTCGTCGATTTGGCGCAACTGGTCCCGGGAACGGTGACGGGTCCGGCAAATGGCTTTCTGACCGTCCCGATCCGCGGACAAGGGCACTGGCCTTTGACAGTGCTGGTGGACGCGAGGACGCCATCAACTTCATGGTCAATGGCGTAAACCTGAGTGACATGCTGCAAAATCAGATCACTTTCCAACCCACGATCAATACCGTGTCCGAATTCAAGATCGACAACTCCACATACAGCGCGGAATTCGGCCGGAACTTGGGCTCGATCGTCAATATCGCCACGCGCTCCGGCTCGCAAGAGTTCCACGGAGAAGCGTACGAATTTCTGCGTAACAACTGGTTGGATGCAAGAAACTTTTTCAATCCAACGACACTGAACGGCCTGCCAAACCCGCAGTCGGCTCTGAAACGGAATCAATTCGGCGGCGATCTCGGCGGGCCCATTCGGACGGGCCAGACCTATTTCTTCGCCAGCTGCGAAGGATTGCGCCATGTCCAGGGATTGAACACTGCTGCCAACGTCCTATCAGACGCACAGAGAACGCAGATTCAGAATTCCAGCAATACTATCGCTAACGCGCTGCTGGCTCTGATTCCCCCAACCAATGGAACCCTCAACGGAGGGCCCGCGTTTTTTGGATCGGCGACGGCGCCCGTGAACATTGACCAGACCACACTGGATATCAATCATAATTTCAGCGCCTCGGACCAGTTGCACGGCTTTTACGCCTACCAACACGATCTGCGTCATGAATCCACTGCAGGCGCCACTATTCCTGGATTCGGAGACACGCGCGAGGGGCATCGTCAAGTGTTTACTCTCGGCGAGACACACGTTTTCAATCCAGCGGTGGTCAACGAAGCTCGCTTGGGGCTGAATCGAATTCACATCACATTTGTTCCCAATAATCTGACCGATCCCAACTCCGTGGGACTCGGCAGCGTTTTGGGGCCGAACGAAACCTTCTTGCCAAGCATCCGGATTACGAGCCTTGGCCTCACCTTCGGATCCGAACTGGGATTCCCTCAGGGGCGCGGAGACACCACGGTTTTCGCCGGTGATACGGTGACGTATCTTCGTGGTCGTCACTCCTTTAAATTCGGAGGAGAATTCCGCGATTTCAGGAACAACAATTTCAATGGCGATCCGGGACGGCTGACCTTCAATACCGACACGGACTTTATTAACGGGTCCGTGGGTTCCTCCTCCAGGACGGAGGGCAACATCGCCGACAGAATCACGGAAAACGCCCTCGATTTCTTCGCGCAAGACAGCTTCAAGCTAAAGCCCTCTCTTACGCTGGAACTCGGTCTGCGTTACTCCTGGAACATGACCCCGACGGAAGCCAAGAACCGCTTCGTCGTGTTCGACCCCGCCACTTCCTCGCTTCTCCAGGAAGGGAGCGGCCTCAGCGATGTTTACGCGCAAAACGACAAGAACTTTCAGCCGCGCGTGGGTTTTGCCTGGGACGTGTCCCACACGGGCAAGACTGTTCTGCGCGGGGGCTATGGCTACCTCGTCGACCAGCCAGTCACAGGGGGATTCGTCATTGGTCTAGCTTCTAATCCGCCCTTTGGCCTGCCAATCAGCACTTCGACGGCTCAGACTTTTGCCGGACTGACAAGCATATACAGCAGCCCTACACCATCTAACCTCTCGCCGCAGGCCATCAACCGCAATTTCAAGAATGCCGATGTGCAGTCCTGGAACTTGAATATCCAACACCAGATCACTCGCGATACGGCGATCATGATTGGATATTTCGGCAGCAAGGGAACGCATCTGGAAATCGACCGCAATATCAATCAGCCGACGGTTCTGGGCAACGCGAGCACGCGGCCGTTTCAGACATTGTCAGGCACAATTCTGAACGGCACTTCGCTGGCGGTGAACATCCGGGAATTCGACAGCTCGTCCAACTCCAGCTACAACGCGCTGTGGATTACGGCCAACAAACGCGTTTCTCACGGCCTGCAATTCAATGCTTCCTACACTTACTCCCATTCGATTGACGATAACTCGCGAAATGCTGAGGGGATCGTGATGCAGGACAGCAACAATATCCGAGGAGAGCGTGGAAGCTCCGACTTTGACGCACGGCACCGCTTCGTGATCAATTCCGTTTACGAATTGCCCTTCAAGGGCAATCGGCTGGTGGCAGGCTGGGAATTGGCGAGCATCATCACCGCTCAGTCTGGGAATCCCTTCAACGTTGTGCTTGCGACAGCAGCTCTGACCGGAGTGCCGAATAGCGTGCGGCCCACCATCACCGGGCCGATAGTTATCACCGGGAACCCCGCTGGCTGGTTCGCGAACGCAGCCGCGGTATTTCCGGCGTCGGCGAACTCTCCCGCCACCGGGTTTGGAAACCTCGGGAGGAATGCGTTCACGGGGCCCGGCTTCACGGACGTCGATCTCTCCGCGGTGAAGAATACCAAGGTGACGGAGAGAGTGAATCTCCAGTTCCGAGTTGACGCTTTCGACCTCTTCAATCATCCAAACTTCGGGCAGCCTGGTCCGTTTAGCGGCCTGGCCAGCAGCGTTCTCACCTATAGCAAGGGCGTCCCCGCCGCCTCGTTTGGGGCGGTCACCAACACACGATTCCCAACCGCAGACGCCGGATCGTCCCGGCAACTGCAGCTTGCTTTGAAGCTACGCTTCTAACAGCCTCTCAGCGAAATGACGTTCAAAGAAGGGCGGGCTCCGCCCTCTTTGTTTTCGGAGATTCGAGCCCCAGCCCAAGGCGTAGTTTTCGGATACAATAGAAGTGGAGATCCCCTATCGTTTCGCGAGGCCCAGGTGATTCACCCGAACGTCTTTCATAACGATGCGCTGCTCCCGATCGAGAAAGTCCGTCTATCTCCCGGCCAGGCTGGTCTCATCTGCGGCTGGGGCATCTTCACCACGTTGCGTATCTCTCGCGGCGAAGCGTTCGCGTACGAGCGGCACTGGCGCCGGCTTGAAAAAGACGCCGGGATCACCCGCCTCCCCATGCCCTACACCGCGGCAAAGGTGCGGGTCCATCTCCACGAAGTGATTCGCGCCAACAAAGTTACCGAAGGTTGCGCGCGCATTTATCTGGTCTACAACGCCGTGGGGTTCTGGCAAAGTGACGAGAAGCTTCCGCAAGTGGATCTCATCATTTACTCCGCCGGTCTTCCTGAACATCGCGAAACGGTGCGCCTGGCGCTTCGTGAACAGGGCCGCCATGCCACATCTCCCTTGGCAGGCGTAAAGAGCATCTCGTGGCTGAATAATGTTTGGGCCGTTGGCGAGGCTGTCAAAGAGGGGTTCGACGAGGTCGTCATGCTCAACGAGCGCGGCGAAGTGGCCGAATGCACTTCCGCAAATATCTTCGCCGTGAAGAACGAGAAAATCCTCACGCCGCCGCTCAACTCCGGCTGCCTCGAAGGCGTCACCCGCGGCATCCTGATGGAAATTGCGCCGGAAGCCGGCGTTTCCGTAATCGAACAGACGCTACGCGCCGAAGACCTTTACTCCGCGGACGAAGTCTTCATCTCTTCCACAAACCGCAATCTAATCAGTGTCGGCGAAATCGCTGGCCACCAGATTGCTGCTCCCGGACCCGTCTGCGAGCGCCTGAATGATCTGTTCGACGCTTACGTCACCGACTACGTCTCGCGCCGCCTTGCCTCGGCAGCAAGGTGAATCAGATGTGGTCCGTCACCGATGACTTGGGAACTCCTTCTCTAGATGGCTAGCGACACAAACTTGGCTGCGGTTGGGGCCGCGGCTCCCGCAGGAACGGGCGAGAAGACTGTCTTCAAGATTCTTCTGACCATCAGCTTCTGCCACCTTCTGAACGACACGATTCAGTCGTTGATGCCGCCGATCTATCCACTGCTCCAGAAAACCTTTCATTTCAATTACTGGCAAGTCGGGCGCATCGCCCTCACTTCTCAACTGACCGCTTCGATTCTCCAACCCCTTGTGGGGCTTTACACCGACCGCCGCCCGAAGCCCTACTCTCTGGCCGTCGGAATGGGCATCACCATGTTCGGCCTGCTGGCCTTCTCGATGGCTCCCAGCTACGGCACGATTCTCGCTGCCGCGGCGCTGGTGGGCATCGGCTCTGCTGTCTTTCACCCTGAATCTTCCCGCATCGCGCGCATGGCTTCCGGCGGACAGCACGGCATGGCGCAGTCGCTTTTTCAGGTGGGCGGCAACGCCGGTTCAGCTCTGGGTCCGCTGCTGGCGTGGGCGTTTATCAGCGGGCAATCCAGCATTGCCTGGTTTTCGCTCTTAGCCCTGGTCGCGATCGTTTTGTTGACCAACATCGGCACCTGGTTTCGCAATCATCCGGTGCATCTCCCGAAGCCGATCATTGTGGATCCCGCGCGTGCAGTGTCTGTGGCTTCCGCTCCGCCTCGCACGGCCATGACCTTTAGCAAACTTGCATTTACTGTGGCCATTCTTGGGGCTCTCATGTTCTCAAAGTTTTTCTATCTTGCCAGTTTGATGACCTACTACACGTTTTATCTCATGGGCAAGTTTCACCTCACGGTTCAGAATGCGCAGTTGCACCTCTTCCTCTTTCTTGCTGCGGTCGCCGCAGGAACGTATATCGGCGGCCCGGTGGGCGACAAGATTGGCCGCAAGTACGTCATCTGGGTTTCCATTCTCGGCGTTCTTCCGTTCACTTTGCTGCTGCCCTATGCCAACCTTTTCTGGACAAGCTCTCTCAGTGTGGTGATCGGGTTCATCTTGGCCTCCGCCTTCTCCGCCATTCTCGTCTATGCCCAGGAACTCATGCCGGGAAGAATTGGGCTGGTCTCGGGATTATTCTTTGGCTTGGCCTTTGGATTGGGTGGAATCGGCGCTGCGCTCCTCGGCAAGCTCGCGGACCTCACCGACATCAACTTCGTCTACCGCGTCTGTTCGTTTCTCCCCGCGATCGGCATCCTGACGGCTTTCCTCCCTAATCTCGAGCCCGCCAAAATCAAAATGCCTGCTCCGCGAGAGTGAAAGCCCAGGCGATCTACACTTGGAACCTGAGGCACTACCAGTCCCTCGCTCCGGAACTCTCCGCTCGTATCCCTACTCCCTGACGCGCCTCCTTCCCCTCGCGTGTTACAATTCCACACCGAGTTGGCCCATGCCCGATACCGTACCTCTTGCCGGTGAAGCAGTTCTCGAAGTCATCTCCCCGGACGGGGCGCGCCGCTATGCCCGCATCACGCAAACGCCTTTCATGATCGGCCGGGGCGCCGAGACCGGGAATCATTTGCAACTCTCCGACCGCCGCATCTCCCGCAACTGCGCCGCCGTGGTCATCGAAGCGAACCGCTTCTACGTCGAGGATCGCGGCCAGCGCCGCGGCCTGTTCGTCAACGGCGAAAAAGTCGAAAGCCGCGAATTGCAGGACGGCGACTCTATCACCTTCGGCCTCGAGGACTCTTACGAGATCGTCTTCCGCTCCGGCAAGAGTTCGGACGCCGATTCTCTTCCGCAGCTCCTCACGCGCATGGAGCACATAACCAGCTCGGAGCCGACGGGCAGCGGTGGCGGTGGTTTGGCCAAGCTCAAGAGGCTGCTCGAAGCAACTTCTCTGCTGCATTCCCAACTGCCGCTCGACGTCGTGCTGGGCCACATGCTGGATCACGCGGTCTCCGTAACCGATGCCGACCGCGGCTTGCTTCTCGAAACCGACGCCGGCGGCGCGCTTAGAGTGAAACTCGCACGGCGCAGCGGGGGTCTTCGCCTTCCTCCCGAAAGCCTTATGCCCAGCCAAACCGCCATCCAGCTTGCGCTGAAGCAGCAGTCTCCGGTGATTACGGAAGACCTCGCGCAAGCCGACGTGGACCTGCAGGCGGCGCAGAGCATCGTTGCCCAGCGCTTGCGCGCCGTGGTCGTAATACCTCTTTTCGGCATGTCCCGCGCCAATACGCAGGAATCCATGATCAACATCAAGCGCGGTGATTTCCTCGGAATCCTTTACCTGGATTCGCGGCGACCGGCGGCCTTCTCCAAACTGGACCGCCAGATTCTGGACGCTCTGGCCGGCGACGCCGCCAACATTCTCGATAACGCGCGCCTGGTCGAGCGCGAGCGCGAACGCCAGCGCCTCGAGCAGGAGATCAACATCGCTCGAGACATTCAGCAGGCGCTTCTCCCACGCGATTTCCGCGAATACCCGCATCTCTCTGTTACCGGATTCAATCTCCCGTGTTTGGCGGTCGGCGGAGACTACTTCGACGTTTTTCCGCTGAGCGATGGCCGCACCGCGTTTCTTATCGCCGATGTTTCCGGTAAAGGACTTGGCGCCGCGATTCTCACCACCATGCTTCAGGGCGCGCTTTCCGGAATGACTCTCGGCATCAATCCCGCGAGCGTCTTCAATCATGTCAATCGTTTCCTCTGCGATCACTCAGAGGTTGGCCGCTATGCAACCATGTTCTTCGGCATCCTCGATCAGGAAGGCCATCTGGAATTCATCAACGCCGGCCATCCGTCGCCTTTCCTCATTCGCCGCGGGGTCGCCGAAGAAGCATTTACCGAAGGTTCTTATCCCGTTGGCCTGGTTCCTGAAGCCGAATACACAGCCGTATGCCTGAAGCTCGAGCCTGGCGACACTCTGGTGCTCTTCAGCGACGGAGTTACCGAGGCCGTGGATCCCGACGAACAGATGTTTGGCACTGCGCGCCTCAAGAAACTCCTCACTGGCCAGATGGAGTGCCCACTCGAGCACATCCAGAAATGCGTTCTCGAAGGGGTTGAAAACTTCGCGCGCGGAGCCCACCAGGCTGACGACGTCACGCTTTTGATCGTGCGCTACCGCGCGGCTGCTGCCACCACGGACGCCGATGTCCCGATCTCCACTTCGTCTTCCTCCTCGGCCTCCGCCGCATCCGGCTAGATTGCAACTAGATGGACTTCAAAGAGTAAGGGCGAAAACCGCAATCAGCGGCCTTCGCCCTTTTTCAGTTCCCTGAATTCTTTTGGCCTTCGCCGAAGAATCGATTCAACTTCGATTGGATCTTTTCCCGGCTTGGGTTCTACGCGCCGAGATTCTTGAGATCGTCCTTGGCCTGCTGCTCGGCGTTCTTGGTTGCTCCCTTTGCGTCCGCATTGGGGTTCAGTGCATGGATCGCCTTGTTGAGGCTCAGAGCTTTCTCTCCATCGGCGACCTTGCAACCGGACATGTCAGCGCTTGCATGTACGCCGGTGACGCTGGCGCGCAAGCAATTGAAGTCCAGCCCAAGATTATGGCCGGCGTGGAGCGCGGCAAGGCACTCATTCAACGCCACAAAGGCTGCGCACGAATCGGTGGCATTCGAATTGGCCGGCAAGACGCCTTGGGCTTGCAGCTTCGGCGTCAGCTTTTTTTCGGTGTCACTACGGCTGCCGTTTGAATCGATGGAATTCTTGGAATCCTTGTCTTTCTTCACCCACTTGATGGGATTCAGGGAATGCGAACTCTTCGACCCCGATGAATTCGAACTGCCCTTTGCAGCGGTGGATGCGCCCGCACCTGCGGGACCCTGCGCCCCCGCGCGCTCCGCGCCAATGGTCAAGAGAAGAGAAACGCTTACAATCATGACTGCCACTACGAACAGCGATTTTTTCATAGTCACTCCTCAGTGGAAATCTTCGGATGAGGCTGGGGGAAGCGGCCTCACTAACAGTAGGCCACAGCAAGTGAAAGGGAGCCTGCTTTGGAATGCCTGGTACTCCCCCAATCAGTCACACTGGCCGTTCGAACAGGTTCGCTCGCTTGTAGAGCATCTCTTCTCGGAGGTTCGGAAAGCCTGGGGTTCGGATACCTATCGAGGCGTAGGCTGGTCAGGATCTCAGTTTCAGAAATAGGCCGTAAAGAGTCAGACCAAGTCCGCCGAGGAAAACCAGCGGCGTGAGGTATTGCGTCACCAATGGAAGAACAGGGGCCGGCAGAGGAATCCTAAAGGGATCGGCGTAGCCGGCCGCGAAATAGTGAACGACGCCGGCAAGAAGCATGTAAAGGAGGCCGCGGCGAATCTGTTGGCGGCCGTCGGGGCCGGTACGACGGCTCAGCTGCACCTGAGGAACCGCCTCGCGGCAAAAGGGGCATTGTTTCAAATGCGCGGCCATATACTTGCCGCAATAAACGCAGCGCAGCTTGTCCCCGACCGATCTTGCCATTGCACCCATGCCGCTTCCCACCACCCCTCTCTAGGCTAGATTCGCTGTCATTGAATCGTCAAGGTATACCGTTCGGAAGAGTAAATCCCCGAGTCGAAACGTTAAACAGTTGCACACGAGTTCCACGCAACCGCGAGCTTGTAGCCCGTCCCCATCATCGAGAAGACCCGGCCCAGGTGTGACTGGAGTGCGCGTACCTCTTTGCTAACAACGGAATTAGCCCTGGCGGTTCACTTTCCTCAGATTCATGTTACAAGATATTTCATCAAAAGGTTCGCGTGAATTCGGATGTGTTCGGTGGATGCGGTCGTCTTCGCGGGCCGAGGAGGAACAATGATTTCGCCCCTCTACAGAGCGTTGCGGGCTTTGCTTGCCTTGGTTTTTGCAGTTCTCACGCTTTTCGCTGCCGCTGCGCCGGTTGTGGCCCAAGAGAAGAAAGTCGCTCAAAAGAACGGCGTCGATATCTCGAAAATGGGAGCTTATCGCGCCTTGGCGCAACACATGTATGCCGACTTCCAAAAGGGCGACTTGGCAGCCGCCGCTGAACTGGGGACGATACTGGAAAGACTCTGGGACAAAGCGGAAGAATACGGAGGCGATACGGCGCTGGCGAAGACCAACCGCAAAGTGTTCGATGAAATCGATAAAGCTATGGATCTGTTCATCACCCCGATCACGGAATCCAAAGGCAAACCACCCGATCCCGCCAAGGTGAAAGCGGCATTCAACGTTTACATGGAAAAGCTGAGACTCGCTGATTGATCAGGAATAATTCAGCGACAGGCGCCCGGCCGCCCTACTATAATTCGCGAAGGGCTGTGGCAACGGGACGGTTCGCCGCGCGAATCGCTGGCGGCATGCCACCGAGAACGCCCATGACTAAAGCAAAGAAAACGCCCATCAGCAGAAGATCAAAGGTGATCTTGAAGGCGAAGGCCAAGTTTGAAAAAGTCTGAAAATTGATGGTGCTGGTGGTCAAGCCGTTGAGGGGAAGAACAGCGAGACAGCCGAGGACGCCGCCAACAAAGGATATCAAGAGGGCTTCAAATAGAAATGACAGGATGACATTGAAAGAGTTGAAGCCAAGTGCGCGCATGGTGGCAATTTCGCGGCCGCGTTCGGCGACGGCAGAGTACATAGTGTTGAGAGCGCCAAAGACCGCACCGATGGCCATGATCCCCGCCACAAATCCTCCCAGGACGGTGATGAGCCTGGTCATGCTCGTGGACTGTTTGGAGTAGTAGTCGATTTCGCGGGTAACATCCACATTCAAACGCTTATCGGTGGTGAGGGCGTCCTTCAATTGCTGAAGGGCTGCAGGTGAAGCGAGGTGCACGGTAACGGACTGCGAAAGAGTCTCAGGGCGTGGCGGGTAGGCTGCATTGAGGAGATGGGGGTCGCCCCAAACTTCGGAATCAAAGGCACTGCCACCCGCGTCGAAAGTGCCCACGACTTGCCAACGTTGGCCGCCTAGCCAGATTGTGTTTCCCAGCGTTAAGCCTGTATAGGTCGACCTGGCATTCTTGCCGACGATGACTTCAGACAGTCCAGGCTGGAACATCCGCCCCTCGATTATTTTGACGCTGCGGCGAATGGCCAGGACGTTTGGTGAAACTCCACGAAGTTGTACGTTGGCATCGGTGCCGGTGGAACGCAGCGGAATAGGCGCCATCAGGACGGCTTCCGCTGTTAGCATCGGGCCATCCGCACCACGAGCGATGCCTGGAGCATCCTGAATAATTTTCACCGCGTCAAGAGCGACTCCGCTGGTCATTTCGGATGTAGCCCCAGCGCGAGTAATTAGTGCATTGTCCTCAGAGCCGGAGGAAACGAGAGTGGCGCGAAATCCGCGCGCGAGCGACAACATGGCAATGAAAACACCCACGGTCCCGGCAATGCCGAGAACCGCTACAATCGTGGAGGTCCAGCGCTCCCTAATGCTGCGGAAATTGTAGGAAACAGGAACCGAGCCGAGAAAAGGCGCGAGCAAACCGGCGACGATGCCGCTCAGCGCGGTGACGACCAGCAGAAGAGCGAGGATCGCTACGGCGGTGATGACCACCCCAACAACAAGCTTGGCTACCATATTCAGACTCTCCTGAGCGCGTTAACGACGCGCATGCGCATGGCGACAATTCCTGGAAGCAAGCCACTCAACGCACCGACAAAAATGGCAAAAATAAGTCCGAAAGTCAGAAACGTCTTCGAGAGGAGTAGAGGCGGCAGCAAACCAGTGAGAAACACGGAGATAACAGGAATGAAGACGTAGGCGAGAATCAACCCGAGGATGCCGCCAAACAGGGCGATGAGGACAGACTCCGCCAGCACGAAAAAAAGAACAGCGCGCCCGGAAAAGCCAATGGCTTTAAGGACGGCCAGTTCGCCAGTGCGCTCGCGGACGGAGATGGCCATGGTGTTGCCGGTAACCAAAAGTAGGGTAGAGAAAACGACGCTGCCGATGGCGAGGATCAACAGTTGGATGTTTCCGAACTGCTTGGCGAAATATGCGGCGAAGGCGGATTCCGTTTCGGTTTTGGTCTCAACCGAGGAGTTGGCAAACTTTTCATCAATAGCCTTGGCGACGCGCACGGCGTCATCGGGGCTATCGAGCTTGACCACGTACCATCCGGCCGTGCTCTTGACGGCTGCGCCCGCGTTCTCGTCAAAGTATTTCCACTGAAACCAAAACTGGCTTTCATCGCCGCCGGGTTTTTCGCTGTGATAAATGCCGTCGAGGTTGAACTGCAAAGAGCTGCCGCCATAGAGAGTACTTTTGATAGGGATGCGATCGCCGATTTTCCAGTGGAAGCGTTCTGCCGTGCGCTTTCCGGCGATAGCGCCCTGGCGGTCTTTCAGGAAATTGTTCCACTGGTCGTCAGGCACCACCAGCTCCGTCATCACCTTGCGTTGATTTTCGGGGTCGATGACAAACTGTGGAAAAAAGTTCCTCTCGTCCTGATACACGCCGCCGAACCAGTGATTGTGCGTGACCGCCTTGACGCCGGGAATGGCTTTGATTTTGTCGCCGTGGGAGATCGGCAACAATTGCATAAGCCCAGTACGGCCGACGACGATCAGGCGGTCTGCGCCGGCGATTTCTTCGCCGCGGCTGAACGCGCTCTTCACTACGGCAAGAAACGTGAAGAGAACCAGCGCGATCGCAAAAGAGCCGATGGTAAGGATAAGGCGAACCTTCTTACGGAACAGATTGGCGAGGATCAATCCGCTGAATTTCATACCGCACCTCCGGCCATCACTGGTTGCTTGGCTTTTCCGCCCTCGACGAGCACTCCTTTTTCAAGGTGCAGCGTTGTGTGCGCGCGAGCCGCCACGACCGGGTCGTGCGTAACCATCAGGATGGTCTTGTTGTACTTGCCAACGAGCTCGTCAATGAGCGCCATGATTTCATCCGCGCTCTTGCGGTCCAGGTCGCCCGTGGGTTCGTCGCAGAGCAGGAAAGTCGGGTCGGAGACGATGGCACGCGCGATGGTGACACGCTGCTCCTGCCCGCCGGAAAGCTGGCGGGGGTAGTGATGCATGCGATCCGCCAGATTGACGACGCCGAGCGCGGTCTCGACATGCTTACGCCGCTCAGAACTGGAAAGCTTGGTCAAGAGCAACGGAAGTTCGACGTTTTGATACGCGGTCAGCACGGGGATGAGGTTGTACATCTGGAAGATGAAACCGACATGGCGAGCGCGCCATTGTGTAAGCTTGCCCGCGGACATGTGCGCGATTTCGTCGCCGTCAACAGTGATGCTGCCGGCTGAGGGAACGTCAAGTCCGCCGAGAAGATTGAGCAGTGTGGTCTTGCCGGAGCCGCTGGGGCCCATGAATGCCACGAAATCACCCTTGTCTACGTCGAGGTTCAGCCCCTGCAGCACCTGAATTTTTTCGCCGCCGCGGCTGTAGGTCTTGTTCAATCCGCGAACTTTGATCAGGCTGGAAGAACCACCATTTCCATCGACTCGTATCATGCTTGGCTCCTACTGTCGGATTTCAACCTTGTCACCATCGTGCAAACCTTCCGGACCCTTCACGACCAGCGAATCTCCGGGGGAAACACCCGCCAGGATCGCGACCTCTGTGCCGCGATCCATGCCCAGGCTCACGGCGCGCCGCTCGACTTTCCCATCGCGTATCAGAAACACAAAAGAAATATTCGAGTCGGAGCGCACCGCCCCCTTCGGAATGAACGCAACAGCCTGTGGCCCTTTGTCTTTGGCCTTGTCCTTTGCCGCAGGCTTCTCATTCTCCAAAAACGCCACCTTCACGCCCATGTCCGGCAGAATGAAATTGTATTTCTCCAGGTCGATGATCGTGATGCGCACTTTGACGGTGGCCTTTTGGCGGTCGGCGGTCGGGATAACTGTGCGAACCTTCGAAGGAATCGGCTTGTCCGGATATGCGTCCAGCGTCGCGGTGACCTGCTGTCCGTTTTCGACGCGCGCAATATACGACTCGTTCACGTCGACTTCAATCTCGTTGGACTTCATGTCCACAATCGTGGCAATACCCGTACGCGTAAACCCGCCGCCGGCCGAATTCGGGGACACCATCTCGCCAACCTGAGCGTCCTTGGAGACGACAATCCCGGCAAATGGCGCTCGAATCGTGCAATTGTCCACCGCCTGCTGTGCCACGCCGATCCGGGATTGGGAGGCAGCCGCCTGCTGCTTGGCGAGCTCGATTTTGGCTTTCAGGCTGTCTGCGTTGGTTGTGGCGTTGTCGAGAGCCTCCTGGGTTTGCACACCGGCTTTCTGGAGCTGCTCCGCGCGGTGTAACGCAATTTGCGCATTCTTGAGCTGGACTTCATAGTCGGCAATAGCCGCCTGAGCAGCGTCGCGGTCGGCTTTAGCAGAATCCAGCGCGCGCTTGACGTCCGAATCATCCAATGTGGCCAGCAGTTGGCCTTCGGCGACGCGCGTGCCTTCATCGAAGAAAACCCCGGTGACGCGGCCGGTAATCTTGGCCGCAATGGTGGCGCGGCGGCGGGGTGTAATGTACCCGCTGGCATTCAGCAGCGCCTGGCGCCCCCCAGCATCAGGCTTCGCGGCCGTTACGACTTCCACGACCGGTTTCTGACTACGAAAAGCATAGGCTGCAGCGACGATTCCTGCGAAGATCAGGACGGGGATCGAGGCGTAGAAGATCCGTTTGCCCATCTTCGATTGGCTCCGCTGGCCATCGTGGATGCGCAGCGATCCAAGGTCAGGTTTTGCCGAAATTTGTGGACTAGCCATCAGCGGCCCTTTTCTTCCAAAGACAAAGCTTCTCGTTTACCTACGATATCTACGGATTTCAGCCCCTAAAAATTACAGATGAATGAGGCAGACCTGGGCTCACACCTATTCTATATCGGAGGGACGATTCTTGGGAGTAGGGGTAGCCTCCTCCAGCAGTTTCGGAACTTTAGCAGATGGAAGCCTTAGACAGCCGTTTTCACCGGGATGTCCCGCTGGAGCAGGCGCGCTTGGCGATCGCGGCCTATTTTCGCTGCCCGAATTTGCCGGCCCGCGCACACCTGTCCAGCTCGCTGCAGTGGGCGTGGAAAAATTCAGGTAGTAAGCCAAAACGAAGCGACTGCGCCGCTCTCAACCGGAATCGGCGACGACCGGCAGGGACAAAGTGAGGAGGAGAAGGCGGTACAGATTGATGGCCGCGCGGACGGGATGTGCACCGCGATGCAGATAGCGCAGCCGGTAGAGTCGCTCCAGCGTGAGCGCCAGGCAGGTCAGCAGCCAGACGATGAGCAAGCTGCGCTCGTGGTGGTGGCGGATATGCCCCAGTCCATAACGATTCTTAGCATCGTTGAAGCCTTCATTTTCAATGTGCCAGCGACTCTTGGCCATGTGGTACAGACAGCGACGGCTGATGCGACGCGAAGAGAGGTTGGTGAGCCAGTAGGCCTCGATGACATCGCCATCCGGTTTGTGTTGGCGATAGCGAAGAACACGCACCGTTTCCCACTGCAAGCTTTCCCAAGGATCAAAGTCGTCGGCGTCCCAGATCTCCACGCGATCGGTATTGTCCCGGAATACCAGGGCCGGCGGTCGGGAAGCGAAGCGCTTCTCCGCCGCGCGGAGTAATTCGGGCAGATTTTCCTTCAGCCGGGCCACTACCGGCCAACCCGCCT
>WNFQ01009378.1_pt1 | contig 18274 bp, 16 predicted proteins | sample 5400171 | NCBI WGS metagenome assembly WNFQ01 (sample SAMN13153356, study PRJNA577476) | soil metagenome | isolation source: 20 cm soil under Madrone tree | place: USA:California | collected 2016-06-14 | reverse complement strand
ACACTGAGTTCCGGGTCTCGCAGCAGTCGTTGCACTTCTGGGACGGCGGCTTTGTCGCCCGCCGCCGAGAGAATGGCGATTGCTTTCTGCCGCACTTCTGGCGCGGGATGACTCAGCAAAGCCCGTATCGCCGGATGCGCAGCTCTTTGCTGTTCCACTTCAAAAAGGGACAGCGCGTAAAGAATGTCCTTGGGATCGGATGCGGAGAGATTGGTGGCCATGAGGTCCGTAGTCGACCGGTCCAGCACTGGCGCGCTGGCTTGTTCCACATCGAGGCGATGCTGGCTAATGCTTTCCCTCAGGGTAGCGACATATTGTCGCCGTGCCACAGAAACTGCCACCAGCCAGCCGCCAACCAGCAGCAGCACGATCCAGCTGATTTGACGAGGGGGGAAGTGCAGGAAGGTGGCAAAAACCAGGACGATTACGCCGGAAAGCCCATCGCCTATGCGCCAGATCACCGTATCGATGAACCATTTCACCTGTAACTTCACACGCGCGGCGATCGGCAGGTACAGCAGCTCGGCCGTAGACCTGTCCACCGAATAGCGCAGCACCTGGTCGCAGCCTTTCAGCGCCACTGCGGAGGCCAGCGTGCCAAGAACCAGCAGACCGGCCGAGCCCAGGAATACGGTGACGGGAAGCACGAACAGCGCCGTGCCGATACCGAATCGACGGAGGAATCTTGCGGTCAACAGCAACTGAAACAACAGTCCGAGTACACCCGCGTAAAAATTGAAGTTACCAAAAAAACCAGCCATTACGTCTTTCTTTACCAAGACCTGCTGACCGATAGCTAGGAACTGCCAGTCCGTTAATGTAGTTACCAACGACCCAACGCAGATTACCGCCGCGATGGCCCGCAAATAGGGCGAGGAGAACAACAGCTGCAAGCTAGCGGACAGGTTTCGTGGGCCTGTTTCGGTGGGTCCTCCGGCTGTCCGCTGCTCATCACCCACCAGCACTCGCCCGCTGCGCCAGACCAAGATCACCAACCCGGCGCAGATGAAAACGAACAGCGTCATGGCCAGCAGCAGACTTTCCGTTCCGAACCTCTTAGCCATGATCTTGGAAAGGAAACCGGAAAAAATCCATCCGGCAATGCCGCCCCCGCCCACCATCCCAAAAACGCGCTTGGCCTCGCGCGTAGTCAGAACGTAATTGGCCAGGGTCCAGATCTGCGTAGCCCCCAGCACGCCGAAAATTTTTACCCAAACGTAAAAGGCAGGAAAAACCCAGACCAGGTGGGAGTAGTAGTGGGCTAGCCCCCAAAACACCGCGCAAGTGGTGGAGAAAAATAGCATGCTGCCGACCAGCAGATCGCGGAAAAGAACACGCCGCGCAATAACCACGTAGCCCGCTATGATCACCGCCACCAGCACAGAACTGGCAATCTGGGCATAGGCAAGCTGACTCGCCTGGAAACGCGATAGGAATAACGCAGCCCCCGCCACGCCGCCGATTTTGTAGCTGGTGATAACTAAGAACAGGCAGGCACACAGAAGCGAGCCACGCCCCAAATCTCCAGGGCGGACATTCAGAGCGCGCTCGATCCACCGTTTCATCCGCGGAACCTTCTTTCGTAACCTTTCTGTCTTATTGCGGCGCGGCCGTCGTTCCGGAACATATACGGTCGGCCGGTAAGACGGCTAGCTTTTCCGAAGCCGTCGCCCCATCTCCCACCCCTGAACGCTCCCCAGGCCCTCCGTTTTGCGGCGAAGGCCCAGTTGAATCGAGAAGGACTACCTGCTGGTCCAGATACACAGCGATGAATTTGCCATCGCCGCAGATTTCCAGAGCTGACGCCCGGCCTCCAGGGTAGTAGCTGCTGAGCATGCCGGTGTCGATCAGGAACACTTTGTTGCCAAAGCGAGGCCGCATTCGACCACCTTTCTGCACCGTGTGCCCTACCACAAGGTGTGTCGCCTTGTAAGCCTCCAGGACCTTGCTCACCTGCGGTGCACCCTCTTCGTCGCTCCACCGGTCGTAACCGCGAAACCACAGCGGGCCATCAACCCGCACGCTGAGCCAATCGCCTTGCCTCAAGAACTCCCGGATCTTAGCCTGGCGCTCGTCGTTGGCCGGGACACGCGACTTGAGTTCAGCCATCACCTCCGCCTGAAGCACACTATTGATTTCCTGCAAATTAAAGAATGGCAGAATCAACTTTTCATTCTGCAGGTACTGTTTCGAGGCATCAAATGCCTTGATTTCGTCGTGGATCCGCTTATTCATCGCATCGAGTTTCGTCTTGGCCAGATCAGGATCAATTCCCCCGTGCAAGAAGATGACTCCATCAATTTCAGCAACGGCGGCATGTCCTCGGAGCCACTCACCGTATTCTCCCTTCGGACCAAACGCCTCGCGCTGCTCAATGAAACCTGCCGGATGCCGTGCCATCCACTCTGCCTCGGTCAACTCCATGGGCTGGGGAAGCTCGGCGAGTAGCGCCGCGTGACTACGCTTCCATTTCAGATACTCTTCATACGCAGCTTTCTGCCGCTCCTCGGAATTGCCGTCGGCAAAACTGCCATAGTTCACGGGAATGACGTAACGCAGGTCGCCCATGATATTCATCAGCTCGTGGTTACCGAGTAGGCTTACGACCCGGCCGCCTGCTTGCGCCGCTTCTTTCTCGAGTGCCATCATCAGGTCCATGACCTCGCGCGGCTTGGGGCCGCGATCCAGTAGGTCCCCGACCTGGACGAACGTTGTTTTGCCGCCCGTCCAATGGTTCTGCTTGTCTATAAGACCGGTGTGCCGGAGAATGGCGACGAAGTCGTCAAAGGCATTGTGGACATCACCGATGGCCACTATGGATTCCCGCGGTTCCGCCGGAGCCTTTGCTGGTCCCGCCCACGCCAGCACCGCAGACACCAGGACCAGGAGGACGGAGATACAAGCGCGCTGAGGCGAAATACAGACCGGAGGGCGGACCATTTTCCTGCCTCCTATAGGCAAGCAGCAGAATTTTACCGAAAGCATTGAGCGCGGGGCGTCCTCTATTGCGGTGCATCTTAGGCTGCCACTATTGCACAAGTCAACACGCTGAAAATGCTCTCAGTGGAACCCGCAAACGTGGCCGCAGCGGTGCGGGATCCACCTCCCGGAAAGACAAAATCGCGGAGCCGTAACATGATGGCTCCGCGACCGGGTTACTCGGTGAACCCCGATCCCTGCATGACATCGGGGCGTCTCAACCTGCGTTACAACTCCGAACTCGACTACTGCGAGTGCGAGAGCCGCTTAGAAATTAGCGTTGCGTGAATTTCGCCGGCCTTCTCCGCAGTGCCCTTGCAAATCACGTAGTCGCCGTCTTTAACCTGGCTGGCGCTGGCGTCAATGTCGTTGATCTTCTTGTCGGCGTGATACTGACTGACCCATTTCGTCGAGCCGTCGTACACACAGGTCTTCTCCAAACCCGAACCCGACTTACGAACCGTCAGAGAAGACTGCTCCTTACTGCTTCTTTCAACTCTACCTTCCCAGCGCGCCTCCTTGGCGGGAGCGGCAGCCTTTTGCGCGAACACCGCCGCTAGCGGGAAGGTAAGTACCAACGCAAACAGCAAAATGACTTGCTTCTTCAGCATTTTTTTCTCCTTATTAATTACCGGGATTACCGGCAAGACGTGATGTGTTGCACGAACACTAGACCTAGGGCCCAAAAAGAGCAAGCTTTTAAACTTCGGCTTCCAATCCAACGTCTTAGCTCCTTCGTAACGAGCGACTCGCCGAGCTGGGCCGTGCAGCTCACTTCCGCCGTCGCAAAATTCAGTACAGCACTTCGTTCTCACCTTTTTCAGCGATCATCTTCTGGAACTGCGCCACAATCCTGTCCCGTCGCGCCATCACCGCTTTCACTTCATCCTTGGTGAGATACTTCTTCGTTTTTTCCGTTAGTTCGTTAGCGTCCAGCGCCTTCAGCTTCTCCAACAACTGCCGGTCGCAGCGTACCAAGTCTGCAGGGCTTTTCAGTTCCTTGTTCAGGCGAAACGCGCGGGTGAAATCAATCCTCCAAATCTTCCAATTCTCACCGATTACCACGTTGGTCAGGTTGGGATCGGAATCGGAAACCAATTGATCGAAGACCCTAATCTTGTACATCTGATTGTTCCAGGCGTCCGCGTCCGGCGCCGTTAATTTCTGCTTGTGGCGCTCCGCCTCATCCATCTTCACCGACAACCACCAACTCAGCGACCCGGTATTGCCTTCCCATTTGCGTTCGACATACACCGGCAGCATGTCGTCCATGCCAAGCAACTCAGCCAGCCCATAGGCAGCGATATTGTACTTGTAGGAGTCCACGAAGTTCACTTCGCTGCCCATGGCAAGCTGCTTCACGGCTTTGTGTTCGTCGATATCTTGGAAAGAGGCGTCGTGGGTAACAGTGCCGTCAGAGAGCGTAAGCCGCTGGGTGTGCGTGATGCCTTTCGCGGCCTCCCGGCTCTTCACGACCTTGGCGGTGACCAGGAACTGCTTAATTTGCTCCTTGGTCAGCGTCGGCTCGTCCGCGGCAACCGCGAAGAGTCCGCAAGTCAGACACACTATTGCGGCAAGAATCAACACGCGACAGCGCAAATGAAGTAGGTTCATGGAGGATCCTCAACAGAGTTACTGGCACTCTACTCCATTTAGGCCCCAATGGACAACCTAAAATAGCTGAAACGGTCGGCGCAAAACCCATAGAGGCGGCAAGAAAATTTGGAAAAACCAACCGGGGACACTAAATCTCATGTTGGACGATGGCTCGCCTGCAATGTCGGCGCGCGAAAATCTTGGCAGACCGTGCATGTTGAGAGGCCAGAAAGATGGCGTGAACACAAGCACGTCTATAGAAATTCCCTTCGGGGTTAGCTCTCCCGCTCGGTCGGCCTTCCGAATCCAGCGTCAAGTCTCAAGCCCGCCACCCTCCAGAATCGGATACAATCCGTCTGTTCGACCTCTGCCCGTCGAAGAAGGTACAACCCGATCGCCCTGCGGGTCCCCAGAGCAACGACGCGAGGTATTCCGATGCGTAGTCGCCCGGCACGAAGCTCCAAGTTTGCCTCTTCGGCCGTGCTGTCAATTTTGTTTGGCCTCGCTGCCTGTTTCGCCGCGCCGCGCGCCCACGCCCAGGAACGCCGCGACCGCGAACCCAATAGCGTCTATGCTGAGCGCCGCGCCAAGCTCGCCGCACAGGCGGATTGCCCCATCATTCTCTTGGGTCTCACCGGGCGCGAGGAATTTTCCCAAACTTACGTTTTCGAGCAGGAAGAAAATTTTTATTACCTGACCGGCCACAACGAAGAAGGCGCCGGCCTGATAATCCTCCCGGCGAAATCATCGGGGAACGATCCATCGAATGCCGCACACGAAATCCTCTACCTTCCCCCCAAGAATCCTCAAAAAGAAAACTGGAATGGCATGCGCATGTCCGCCTCCGATCCCGGTATCGAAGCCCGCACCGGCTTCGCAACTGTAAAACCTTTCGGGGAAATGCGCGCCGCGATTGAGAACCTGGCGAAAACCTATCCGTGCATCTACACGATTCTTCCCTACGAAAAAGAGTTGGGCGGCTACCCGCACGAAAAAGAAGTCGTGGACTGGCTTCAACAAGCCGCGCCGCAGACCACATTGAAAGACATTCGCGTGCAAATCACCGCCCTGCGCCGGATCAAATCCCCCGGCGAAATTGCCTTCCTCCAGCGCGCCATTGACCTGACGGTGGACTCCCACCTGGAAGCCATGCGCATGATGCGCCCCGGACTCCACGAATACGAGGTCGCCGCGAAAATGGTGGAAGTCCACGCCATGGGCGGTTCCGAAGCGGAAGGCTACGCTCCCATCGTGGGCGCCGGGCCAAATTCCACCGCGCTCCATTACGACAGGCTCTCGCGCAAGATTGAAGACGGCGACATTGTCGTAATCGACGTCGGCGCGCAGTACTCCGGCTACTCCGCGGACATCACTCGCACGCTTCCTGCCAACGGCAAATTCGCGCCGCGCCAGCTCGAAATTTACAATATCGTGCTAGGCGCGCAGAACGCCGCAATAGCCGCAATCAAACCCGGCATGGATCTATGCCAAAAAGGAAGCAAGAGCCTCCACAAAATTTCCTACGATTACATCAATTCCCACGGAAAAGACTTGCACGGAAAATCGCTGGGCCAGTATTACATCCACGGTCTCGGCCACAACATCGGCCTCAACGTCCACGATCCCGGCGAGTACTGTGGACCTCTCGAGCCCGGCATGGTCGTCACCATGGAGCCCGGCATCTACATCCTCGAAGAAAATCTCGGCGTGCGCATCGAAGATGATGTGCTCGTCACCCAAACCGGCTATAAGCTCCTGAGCGAGCGCCTGCCCCGCGATCCCGCTGAAATCGAAAAAATAATGGCCCAGGGCGCCGCCCAGCGCGCTAAGGCCGCGAAACGAGGCGATGATTGACCGCGTAGAATCGGCCCGTCTATACTGTTTGCTCGCGCTGGACGCGATTTTTTCCAGCGTGCCTCGAGTCATTCCGCGCGCAGCCGTAAAACTCAGCAGGCCGCTAGCTGGAATTTCCGAAATCGCAATCTTTAGGAGCCTCCGGCCGCTCCACGGCCGTGAAAACTATGAGCAGCGTCAAAGCCACCCAACTTCGCCCTGGCATGGTCATCCAGCATGAGGGCCAGCTCTTCACGATTTTTAGCGTCGATCACCGCACCCCGGGAAACAAGCGCGGCTCCATGCAAACGCGCATGAAAAATCTCAAGAGCGGCACGATGATTGACTATCGCTTCCGCGCCGAAGAATTTGTGGAACGAGCTATTCTCGATGAAGTCGAATTCGAGTATCTCTACAATGAGGGCGACGATTTCCATTTCATGAACACGGAAACCTACGAGCAAATGCACCTCACCCGCGAGCTGCTTGGCGACACGATTTACTATCTGATTCCCAATACCATCGTGAAAGTGGAATTTTACGAAGAGAAACCGATCGGCGTGGACTTGCCCGACACCATGGACCTCAAAGTAGTACACACCGAACCCACGCTGCAAAAAGCCACCGCCAGCGCGGTCGGCAAGCCCGCCACGTTGGAAACCGGCTTGGTTGTGCAGGTCCCGCCCTTCGTAAACGAAGGCGACAGAATCAAGGTGGATACCACAGAAGCGCGATACGTCCAGCGTGTCGAGTAGATTTCCTTGCCTCCGGCCAGCTTGATGAATCCCGGAACCTTCGCCAGGATTGATTGAATTTGCGAAGTCCCACGAGGCTCCGGCCGGAAAAACACCTCAAATTCAACATTTCGTAATTTGGTTGTAGCCTAGTGCTTCCCCGCTGAACCCGCCGCGGACTTCTCGCCGGCCGGATGCGGTCCAAACACGCGATCGAAGATGGCATCCACATAGCGAAGCTGCCGCTGCAAATCGAAGGTATGCGCCAGCGCCTTCGCATCAAGATATTTCGTGATGCGCGAATCGCCGGCGACCCGCTCGCGAAAATTGCCGTCGGTGTCCCACGCAGCCATGGCATTTTCTTGCACCGCTTTGTACGCCTCGTCGCGAGGCATGCCCTTTTCCACCAAGTCCTGCAGCAACTGTCCCGAGTACACCAAGCCGTGAGTAGAATTCAGGTTGCGCAGCATGCGTTCCGGAAACACGCGCATTTCGCCGACAATCGTCGACATCTTCGCGAGCATGTAGTCCGCCAGAATAGTGGAATCCGGGAGAATTACGCGCTCGACCGAGCTGTGGGAAATGTCCCGCTCGTGCCACAACGCGATGTTTTCGAACGCTGCGAGCAGATTGGAACGCACTAGCCGCGCTAAGCCGCAAATCTGCTCAGAGGCCACTGGGTTGCGCTTGTGCGGCATTGCAGAGCTGCCGCGCTGCTCGCCGCCAAATGGCTCTTCGACCTCGCGCACTTCGGTGCGCTGCAAATGGCGAATTTCCAGCGCGATTTTCTCCAGCGTCGCGGCGATCAGCGCGAGCGAGCTCAGATAGTGCGCGTGCCGATCGCGCTGAATTACCTGCGAGGCCACCGGCACAGCCTTCAAGCCGAGTTTCTCGCAAATGCGCTCCTCGACTTCCGGGCCGAGATGCGAGGCGTTGCCAACCGCGCCAGAAATCTTTCCCACCGCCATCTGCGCTGCGGCATCTCGGAATCGAGCGATATTGCGCTGATTTTCCTCGAACCAGTTGGCGATTTTCAGCCCGAACGTGATGGGCTCCGCGTGAATGCCGTGGGTGCGGCCGATTTGAGGTGTGTCTTGAAATTCGTGGGCGCGCAAATCGAGCACTTCACCGAAGAGAATGAGACCGCGTTCTATGAGGCGCGAGGCATCGCGGACGAGCAGGGCTTGCGCGGTGTCGACCACATCGTTCGAAGTTAGCCCGTAGTGCAGCCAGCGCGCCGCCGATGGATCCCCGATCGATTCGCCGACGGCCATGGTGAATGCGATGACGTCGTGCTTTACGCGTGATTCCAGCTCCAGAATCCGCGCCACATCGACCTTGGCTCGCGCTCGGATCGCGGCCGCCGACTCTTTCGGCACCTGACCGGCCTCCGCGAGTGTTTCGGTGGCCGCTAGCTCGACGTCCAGCCAGCGCGCGTACTTGTTCGCATCGCTCCAGACGCGGCCCATCTCTTCACGGGTATACCGTGCAATCAAATCCGCTCCTCGCTGCGAGCCGCCGCATCTGCGCGGGTAACCCGCAAAACCCTTGTAATGATACGGTATTTCCATTCAGGGCGCGACCAAGGGGCCGGACACTCTCCTGCGGGCTCCTCCGGCTGACACATCGGCTGAAAAGGGCCCAAAAACCGACCTAACCGCGACCCTGAAATCCTGTCTAATGAATCGGATGAGGCCGAGCGTCGAGACCAGCATCGAAAGCGACGCCATCGCCGTCGAGCGCACGCTTGCCGGAGATCGCGAAGCATTTCGAATTCTGGTGGAGCGGCACAGCCGCAATGTGTACCGGCTGGCGTATCGCATGACCGGGAACCAGCACGATGCGGAGGAAGTGGTGCAGGAGGCATTTTTGCGGGCGTATCAAAAACTCAGCCAGTTTGCTTCGCGCGCGAACTTTGGGACTTGGGTGTATCGCATCGCCGCCAACTACGCGATCGACCGCATGCGGCAGAAAAAGAGTGAAGATTCGAATCGCGCCTTGCCGGCCCGAGAAACCGAGGATGGCGCGGAAATGGATTTGATGAGCACCGTGCCCGACGCCGCGCCTTCGCCGGAACGCCTGGCGCAGAGCGGCCAGCTTGCAACGCAAATGCGCCGAGCGCTCAGCCAGCTCACGCCCGCCGAGCGCACGGCTTTTGTAATGCGGCACTGGGGCGGGTCGGGAATCGAAGAAATCGCCGACGCTCTGAAGTCGAGCACGAGCGCCGCGAAAAATACGGTCTTTCGCTCAGTACAAAAACTTCGCAAGGCCTTGGAACCGTTTGTGGAACAGCGAGGGCAAGCCAGAGCGATGGGAACAGAACTATGAAACATCCGAAAGAGGAAGAATTGATCGCCTATCACGATGGCGAAACCGCGGGGCGAGAAACGATTGCCACGCATTTGGGTGATTGCCCGGAATGCCAGGCGGAACTCGGGCGTATCGATGCGCTGCTCGCCGCGCTCAACGCCATCCCCGTGCCCGATCCGGGAGAAGATTATGGCCAGCGGGTCTGGCAGCAAATTTCACCGCGCCTGCCGCAGCGGCGTGGCCACTGGTGGGACTTTCTTTTCAGCGAACCGAAGACCGTTCCGTGGTTCGCACCGCGCCGCTGGGCGGCTGCGGGCGCGATTGCGGCGCTCGTACTGGCCGCGTTTATTGCCGGCCGGCTGACCAAGCCAGGTAATTCCGGGGCTCCTGTGGCCGTGGACCAAACAAAAGTGCGGGAACGAATTCTGGTTATGGCCGTCGGCGAACACCTGGGACGCTCGGAAATGGTTCTGGTCGAGCTGGCAAACAGCGGGCCGGAGACGGCAGGGCAAAAAGAGGTCAACATTTCCGGCGAGCAGCGGCGCGCGGAGGACTTGCTGGAGGAAAATCGGCTGTATCGGCAAACCGCACTGGAACAAGGAGACACCGCACTTGCGAGCGTGCTGGATGAACTTGAGCGTGTTCTTCTGGATGTGGCGCACAGCCCGCAGCAGGTGACTCCGGCGCAGCTAGAAGGCATTCGCCAGCGGATCGAAGCGCGCGGCATTCTCTTCAAAGTTCGTGTGGTCGGCAAGGAACTGCAGCAACGCGAGGAGTCGGGTGGCACGACCGCATCGCCGAACAGTTCCAACGGAGATGTATCGATGATGAGAAACAGAACCTGGATTGTAGTGGCGTTTTTGCTGGCGATGCCGAGCTTTACAGCACATGCCGCGGCTGCAGGCAGCGCGTTCATGGCCGCGCCACAATCCGCTTCCGCGGCGCAAAGTCAGGCAAGCCCGGACGCGGACCGCGACGAAGCAGCCAGCGATATGGAAGAGGATCGCCAGGACCAGGAGCAGGAAAGGCGGGATCGCGAGCAAGAGAAACGCGACCGCGAACAGGAAGCGCGTGACCGTGAACAGGAGAAACGGGATCGCGAGCAAGAACGCCTGGATCGTTTGACCGAACTATACGACAACGGCCGTGAAGCGCTGGACGAAGACCGCTATGACCGCGCGGAATCGAAATTCGACCAATTGGCGCAGATGAACGGCCCGCAGACCGACGCGGCCCTTTATTGGAAGGCCTATGCGGAGAATCGCCTGGGCAAGCGAGACACCGCGCTGGCCAACATTGCCGAGCTCAAGCGCCGCTTCCCACAGAGCCGCTGGCTGCGAGATGCCAGCGCGCTGGATCTGGAAGTGCGTCAATCGTCCGGCCAGCCTGTTCATCCGGAAGCGCAAAAAGATGACGAGCTCCGTCTGCTTGCCATTCGCGGACTCATGAACAATGACCCGGAGCGCGCCATGCCGTTGCTTGGAAAAGTACTCGAGAACGGCGCGGCTTCACCGAAGGAAAAGTCGCAAGCGCTGTTCGTTCTGGCGCAGAGCGGATCGCCGCAGGCGCGCGAGATTCTGGGCAAGGTCGCGCGCGGGCAAAGCAATCCGGATCTGCAACGTAAAGCCATTCAGTACCTGGCGATGTTCGGCGGTGCGGAGTCGCGCAAGACGCTAGCGGAGGTTTATGCCTCGACCTCCGACGCGTCGATCAAGCGGTCCATCCTGCGCGCGTACATGATCGGGGGCGACCGGGAGCACCTGTTCGAAGCGGCCAAGAGTGAAAAAGACGATGAAGTGAAGCGTGAAGCGATTCGCCAGCTTGGCCTGGTGCACGCGCAAAGCGAATTGCAGCAACTCTACCGCACGGACAATTCTCCCGCGGTGCGCCGCGAATTGCTGCAGGCTTTCTTCCTTGCCGGCGACGCGTCGAAACTGTTGGAAGCCGCGCAAAGCGAAAAAGACCCGGAGCTGCGCCGCGTCGCGGTTCGCAATCTTGGCCTCATCCATTCCGATGACTCCGCCAAGGCGCTGCAATCGATTTATGCGAAAGAAACGGACCGCGGAATCAAGGAAGAAGTGCTGAACGCCTATTTTATCCAAGGGAACGCTGCTGCGATTGTGGCTATCGCGCGCGGCGAAAAGGATCCGGAGCTCAAACGAACCGCGGTGTCCAAGCTTTCGATCATGCACTCGAAGGAAGCCACCGACTACTTGATGGAAATCTTGCAGAAGAATTAGTGCGGCGAAGCGGAGGAACGAACATGCGCGCCATTTCTCTAGGCCTGGGATTGATCTTTGCGGTGGCAATGGCAGTCCCCGCAGCCAAAGCGCAAAGCAGCGATGCGCCACAAGTGGAAAACGCCCGCGTGGAAAAGAAAACGTTGGCGGGGCCGCTGGCCGCGGAAGTCAAGGCCTGGGCGACGAAGGCTGAGGGGCCGCAATGGCTGGGCTACGCCGTACCGCAGATGGGGCGAGAGCGAATGATGTGCTGCGGGGATTATGACGGCTCGTGGCGAAACGGGTGCGGGCTTTGCAGGCTTGAGGATCGCGACAACGGAACGAATATGACCTCAAAAGACGAGGCGGGCACAACGAAGCTGGAGACGCCACGGTCCATCGCGGTGCTATTCCGCGCCGAGAATAAACACGTAACGAAGATTCGAGTCGTGTCGATGGAATGCTCCCTCGATGCGGGGGGATTGCCTTTCATTTGGCTCAGCGGTGTGAAGCCCGCGGAAAGCGTGGAGCTGCTGGAAACTTTTGTGCGAGGCACGGACCTCGATGCGCACGATGACGATCACACTTCGCATGGCGCTTTGACGGCGATCGCGCTGCACGCCGACCCTGCAGCCGACCGCGCCCTGGAATTGTTTACGCGCACCGGCGAGCCTGAGTCTCTGCGAAAGCAAACGGCTTTCTGGCTGGGCGCGGCAAGGGAAAAGGCGGGACTCGCCGTGCTGCAGAAGATGGCCAAGAGCGATCCGAGCTCGGAAGTGCGCGCGCAGGTGACCTTCGCGCTTTCTGTGAGTCACGAGCAGGACGCGGTGGAAGAGATGATTCGGATGGCGCATGACGACCAGAGCTCGCATGTGCGCGGGCAGGCGTTGTTCTGGCTGGCGCACAAGGCCGGGCAGAAAGCGCTGGGCGCGATTACCGGGGCTATCGAAAACGATCCGGACACCGACGTTAAGAAAAAAGCTGTTTTCGCGTTGAGTCAGTTGCCAAAAGACCAGGGCGTGCCCAAATTGATCGAAGTGGCGCAGACCAACCACAACCGCGAGGTCCGCAAGCAGGCGATGTTCTGGCTGGGACAATCGCACGATCCGCGGGCGCTGGCGTTTTTTGAGAAGATTCTGACGCAGTAGGCGTTTGAACGACACGGCGCAACAGTTTGTGGGAAAAGATTAAGAGAGATTCCTCCCTGCGCGGTCGGAATGACGTGTATGTTTAGCGTTGCTTTGCGGCACGGCTGAAGCCGCGCCCTGACGAACAGCAAGAGTTGGCAGACAGGCTCGATGGCCAGCCAATAACCCACCCAATGCTATAATTTCCTGCCACATGGCGAAATCGGTCCCAGAAGCGGCGGGTATCGCTCCCGAAGTGCTGGCTAAATACGAGCCGGTGATCGGGTTGGAAGTGCACGTGCAGCTTCTGACGAATTCGAAGATTTTCTGCGGCTGCTCGACGCGGTTTGGCGATGCGCCGAACAGCAACGTCTGCCCGGTGTGCCTGGGGCTTCCGGGGACGCTGCCAGTGCTGAACAAGCGCGCGGTGGAAATGGCGACACTGGCGTCTCTAGCCCTGAATTGCACGGTGCATGAGCATTCGCGGTTTGCGCGGAAGAACTATTTTTATCCGGACCTGCCGAAGGGTTATCAAATCTCGCAGTATGAGCTGCCGCTGGCTACCGGCGGCTGGATTGAAGTCGAGCACGACGGAGCGAAGAAGCGCATTGGCATCACGCGGCTGCATTTGGAAGAGGATGCGGCGAAGAATTTGCACGAAGGTTTTTCGCAGTCGGCCACTAAGGCGTACATCGATTACAACCGCTGCGGCACGCCGCTGTGCGAAATTGTTTCCGAGCCGGACATGCGCGCTCCGGAGGAAGCTTACGCGTACTTGACGACGCTGCGGCAAATTCTGCTGTACACCGGGGTGAGTGACGTCAACATGGAAGAAGGGTCGCTGCGCTGCGACGCGAATGTCAGCGTGCGGCTGCGCGGCTCGCAGGAATTCGGCACCAAGGTCGAAGTAAAAAATCTCAACTCCTTCCGGTTTCTGCAGAAGGCGCTCGAGTACGAAATTGAACGCCACATCGGCGTGCTCGAAGGAGGCGGGCGCATTTCGCAGGAGACGCTGCTGTGGAACCAGTCCGCGAACCGCACCGATTCGATGCGCTCCAAAGAGAAGGCGCATGACTACCGGTATTTCCCGGAGCCGGATTTATTGCCCGTACACGTCAGCTCCGCCTGGCGCGAAGAAATCCGCCGCGCCCTGCCGGAGCTGCCAGATGCGAAACGTGATCGCTTCGTCCGCGCTTACCGTATAACCCCGTACGACTCCGAAGTGCTTACCAGTTCAAGGACCCTTGCCGATTATTTCGAGGCCGTTGTCGCGGCGGGAGCGCCGGGAAAAAGCTCCGCAAATTGGATACAAACCGAACTTCTTGGGCGACTCTCCGAGGCGCGCAGGGCATTTGCTGATAGCCGCATTGAACCGGCTGCGCTTGCAGAGCTGCTCAAGCTGGTCGAATCCGGCCAAATTACCGGCGCGATCGGGAAAAAAGTGCTTGGCACCATGTTTGAGTCCGGGCGCGGAGCCGCGGAAATCGTTGCCGCTGAAGGGTTGGCGCAAATTAGCGACACCTCTGCGATCGAGCGAGCGGCGCGCGAGGTGATTGCCAAGAATCCCGACAATGTCGCGAAATATAAATCCGGCAACGAGGGCGTCTTCAAGTTCCTCGTTGGCCAGGTCATGCGCGCCACGCGCGGCCAAGCCAACCCGCAAGCGGTGAACGATATTTTGAAGCGTCTGCTGTCGTAGAACTTTTGGAGTGCGGCGGCTCGCCGCCGCTTTAACGGTTGATCGAATCATGTCAGGCGAATCCGACGAGGTGCAGGATGCTGAAAGCTGGCGATAAGGCTCCGGATTTCAAGGTGAAGGGTGACGACGGCAGAGATGTATCGCTTTCCGAATTTCGCGGGAAGCGGGTGCTGCTGTTTTTCTTTCCAAAGGCGAACACCACCGGTTGAACGGTGGAAGCGTCCGAGTTTCGTGACGCAAAGAAACAATTCGACAAGCTGAACGTTGTGATCCTGGGAGCCAGCGGCGATCCGGTCAAGACGCAAGCCGGGTTCAAGGAAAAGTACAAACTAAATTTTACGCTGCTCAGCGATCCCGAATTCCAGATGATCGAAGCTTACGGAGCCCGGCGGATGAAGAAATTCCTGGGCAAATCGTTCCTGGGAATTGTGCGCAGCTCGTTTCTAATCGGTGCCGACGGGAAAATCGAGCACGTCTGGGACAACGTGAAGGCGAAGGGCCACGCCGCCGAAGTCCTCGCCGTGGCCTCTGCACGGGATGGTGGCGTTCCGGCTGCCGCCGCCAAGCGAACCTAAAGGATTTAGTTGATAGTGACCGGGGCGCGCGTTCTAAAGCTTAGCCGCGTCTCGGCTGGGAACTCGACTTCTTTCTTTCCGGTGGCTGCGGCGCCGGCGGTCCCAGCTCCCGCGCCCGCGGCGGCGCCGATGGCAGCGCCTTTGCCGCCGCCGGCGAGTCCGCCAATCAGCGCGCCTGCGCCTGCTCCGCCTCCGATGAATCCGGCATCGCGCTTGCCCTTGCCTCCCATGGTTTTTCCAGAGGAGCTTGTTGCGATCGTGTAAGTCTTGCCGTGAACCTCAACGCTCTTGAGCCGCAGCCAAAGTTTGGCGGGAGTGGAAAGCCGGCCGGAAGCTTGCACGCTGCTCACCACCAGCTTGGCGTGCGAGCCTTTGGGAATGACGACTTTGCCGTCGACGGTGACGTCATGCGCTACGGTGGCCACAACGCCCTGACCAGCCTGCGCGTTCTTCGAGCTGATGGACTGGTCAATGGTTACGGTGATGGCGGTGCCCGCCGGGATTGAGGTCGCGGCGTGGGCAAGAGTTGCGAGAGAAAAGCAAAGGGCGATTACAGAAACTGAAAAGCGCGTGCGAGAATTCATCTCCGTCACCTCCGAGTGATTTGCGTACTGCGCCGAGAATCAGGGCGCGATACTCCGAGGAGCATCGCATTGACTATAAATGGTAGGCGAGTTCGCCGGAATCGCCAACTGGTTCGATGTACAGGTTGTCAATGAGGCGGGTCTTGCCGATGAAAACGGCGAGGAGCGCGTAGCAGGGGCGGGCGATACGGGTGACAGGCTCGAAGGCGTCGGCGTCGACGATTTCGGCGTAGTCGACGGCGGCGAGGGGCTCGGCTTTGATCACTTTGCGCAGGACGGCTTGCAGGTGGAGGGAATCGCGCACGCCGGCGGCGAGTTCGGCGCGTGTGGCTTCGAGCGCGCGATGCAAAACGGTGGCGGCACGGCGCTCGTCGGCGCTGAGGTAGGCGTTGCGCGAAGAGAGCGCGAGGCCATCCGGCTCGCGGACGATGGGGCAGACGACGATTTCGGTGTCGAGATTTAGGTCGCGCGCCATCTGGGAGATGATACGGACTTGCTGCGCGTCTTTGCGGCCGAAGTAGGCAAAATTTGGCTGGACGATCTCGAGCAATTTCATGACGACGGTGGCGACGCCGCGAAAATGGCCGGGACGCGTGCGGCCTTCGAGGCGGTCGCTCAGGCCTTCAACGGTGATGTAAGTGCGGAAGTTGGTGGGGTAGATTTCGGCGGCGTCGGGCAGAAAGAGGGCGTCGACGCCGGCGGCGGAAAATTTTTCGGAATCCGCTTCAAGGGTGCGGGGATATTTGGCGAAGTCTTCGTCGGGGCCAAACTGCTTTGGGTTGACGAAAATTGACGCGATCACCGGGGCGCATTGTTGTTTCGCGCGCTGCACCAGGGCGGTGTGCCCCGCGTGCAACGCGCCCATGGTGGGGACGAAGCCGATGATGCGGCTTTCGGCGCGGGCTTGCCGCGCGGCTTCTTTCATCCAGGCGATGGTTCGGATGGTTTCCACGGAGGCGAGAGAGCTAGGCTTTGGCGGCGACGGCGCGCTCGCGATAGAAGTGCATCAGGTCGGTCAGGATCGCCGGCGCGCCGAGCTGACGAAGCAGGGTGGTGACTTGGCCGCGATGGTAGCTGCCGTGATTCACGAGGTGTTGCATGGATTGCCAGAGGGGATTGCTGTACACGCCGAATTTCAGCGTTTTGTATTCCATGACGCGATCGAGATCGCTTTGCGTGAGGGTACGAACGAAATTGAGGAGGCGCGGCTCAAATTCGCCCCAGCGCTCGCCCAGGGTGGCGACGTCAGGATATTGTGTAGTGTCTGGAAGTGAAGACGGGGAGCGGCCCTGGAAGCGTTCGAGCCAAATCCATTCGGCGCCGAAGATGTGGGCCAGCGTGTCGCGAACAGAGGAGAAGCTGGAGGCCATGGGCTTGGTGAATTGCTCCGGGGCGAGTGCGGCGGCGGCGGTCAGCGAGCGGCGATACGGGCTCGACACCGCAAAATCAAAAGCGCCCGCGACAATCCGCGGCCGCTACAGGTGCTTGCACATTCCTCATCGCTTCACCGAGATGTTAGCTCGAAACCCGAATTGGCTTGCTGCTCTTTAGCAAATGGAAATGCGCACCGGCTTATCGTCCTTCACGGTCTTGCCCGAATGATAGGACTCGTTGTCGGATGGGAAGCTGCCGTTGCGGACGTCTTCGCAATAGCCGCGCACGGCGTTGGAAATGACCTCGCCGACGTTGGCGTATTTGCGCGCGAACTTGGGTGTCTGGTCGAACGTGAGGCCGAGCATGTCGTGGATGACGAGGATTTGGCCGTCGCAGTCGGGGCCGGCGCCGATGCCGATGGTGGGGATGCGCAGCTCGCGGGTGATTTGCGCGGCGAGCTCGCGGGGCACGGCTTCGAGCACGACGGCGAAGGCGCCTGCGGCTTCGACGGCGCGGGCGTCGCGCAGCAATTGCTCGGCGGAGTCGGTGGTTTTGCCTTGCACGCGGTAACCGCCTAGCGCGTTTACGGATTGCGGCGTCAGGCCGATGTGGCCCATGACTGGAATTTCGGCTTCGGTGAGGCGGGCGATTAGTTCGAGGCGGCGCTCGCCGCCTTCGACTTTTACGGCCTCGACGCCGGCTTCTTTTACGAAGCGGACGGCGTTGCGCAGCGATTCGGCGGTGTCGGAGTGGTAGCTGCCGAAGGGCATGTCGGCGACGAGGAGCGCGTGCTTTGTGCCGCGACGAACAGCTCGCGCGTGATGGATCATTTCGTCGAGGGTTACGGGCAGCGTGCTGTCGTAACCTAGCGCGACCATGGCGACTGAATCGCCGACGAGAATGACGTCCACGCCGGCTTCATCGAGAAGGCGTGCGGTCGGATAGTCGTAGGCGGTCAGGCAAACGATTTTGTTGGGACTGGGAGAAGAACCCGCGGCGGAAGTTTTGCGCTGCAGAAGCTCGGGCACAGTAATTTTGCCGTTGCCCGCGTGCGGAACAACACTCATGATGGCCTCCGGTACCGTTCCCTAACCTCGGGATACAGCCCTGTACCTAACGGACTAAGAATAGCAAATTCCGATTCCAACAACCAGAATTTTGGATGTTACAGCCACCTACTTAGAAATTTGTTTGCGCGGCCAAAGGCGCTATACCTCTCGAGAAGCTTGGGCGCGGCCTTTCCA
>WNFQ01005864.1_pt1 | contig 18284 bp, 20 predicted proteins | sample 5400171 | NCBI WGS metagenome assembly WNFQ01 (sample SAMN13153356, study PRJNA577476) | soil metagenome | isolation source: 20 cm soil under Madrone tree | place: USA:California | collected 2016-06-14 | reverse complement strand
ATGCTCGTCCGCCTTGACCGTCCAAATCTGCTTGCCACTTCGAGCGTCGAGAGCGTAAACGTGTCCGGTGCCGTCCCCGAAAAAGATCGTCGCGGCTGCGCTCGAACCTGCTTCTGCATCTGCTGTCATGTAGCGAATGGCCGCCGCACCCCGGATTTCCGCCTCCGCCTTGAACCTCCAATGCACGCAACCCGTTCGCGCGTCCAATGCATAGAACGAACCGTCCCGAGATCCAACGAATAGTCCACTGCCGACAACCAATGGCTGTGCGGACGCACGTTCGGCATCTGGAAATGCGAAGGCCCAACGCAATTTCATCTGCCGTAGGTCCCTGATCGAAATCCCAGCCTGCTGCTCGGAAATCAACCGGGTGTTCTCTGCGTCGATGCCCCAGCCGTTGCCGATCGGTCGCTTTCGACTATCAAACCAGCCTCCACCGTCTTTGCACATGAGCGGAGGACGGCTCGGCGCCGCATTCAATCGCGTGTGAGTCAGATATTCCGCAACCTGTCGTCGCTCCTCATCGGAAAGCCCCGCGGCCTGTCCCCGCATAGCGCCGTGCGTCACTGCTTGATGGATGGCAGCAGGTGACATGAATTGCAGCATCGAGAGCGCCGGCGCGGCCGATGAATTCGCTGTATGACACGCCGCGCATCGACTCTGAAATATTCCCTTACCCGGAGAGTTCTCGAAATATTTGAAGTCGTTGATCCCATGCTCGCACCGACTGCGGTTTTGTCCGGCGCGCGCACAGCTCTTTTGCAAAGCGGTAATGGTGTCGGCGTCCAGTTCCTGCGGCCTGGCGCTTTGGGCAACCGCACACGCTAGAAGACAAATCATCAGAAGTATGCGAATGCTCAGGCAGCTCATATCAGGATTGAGCTTACCTCGCAATTTAGGCCGCCTAAGGGGTAAACATGGGTAACGCAGCCCTGTTAAGTTGCTCTCGGCATATCGTCAGTCAATCGCGAGCCCAAGTCGGAAACCTACTATCTGAACGGGGGCGTCGCCTGGCGATGTTCATCCGATCAGCTTGGATCACCCTACCAGTTGCGATAAAAGCGCTCCATATGGGGCCGCGAGCCAGGCTTTATCAGCGCGTTATTGTCGATTGGGCGGCTCATAGATGTAACTTTTTTCCGCGCAATGATTGATAAGTACTGATCAGTTGAATACTCACTTGACTCAGAATTTCGATGCACTTATAAGAGTTGTTAGGCGGTCGCTGGCAGATCATTCGGCCCTGGTTCCCTTGATGAGCGCGTGCGCCGCGACGCGTTCGACGAGGCTGATGCGCCTGTGCACGTGTAGAAAAACCTGCGACCACCACATTATAACTTACGGTGGGGCAACTGGAATGAGAGCATATATTCTCGGCTTCTTCGCATTACTAGCAGCGACCACCACATCTTTTGCGGCGGGAAAGTCGATACCAGAGCAAGATGCCTGGACGCCACTATTTAATGGCAAAAACTTTGACGGCTGGTATACGTTTCTGCCGTCTACCGGCAAGAACGACCCCAAGCACGTCTTCAAGGTTGAGCACGGAATGATCCACATTCTGGGCATACCGGAGTCAACAGAATTTCAAGAGTTTGGTTATCTGGCCACCGACAAAGAATTCTCGCATTGTCGTATTCGCGCTGAGTTCAAATGGGGAACAAATCGCTTCGTGCCGCGCGCCGAAGATAAGAGAGACAGTGGACTGCTTTACTACTTCGTGGGCCCGGACAAAGTCTGGCCGCGGTCGCTAGAGCTTCAGATTCAGGAAACAGATGTCGGGGATCTGTGGATCACCGATGGTCCGAGAATCACGACGAGCATTGAGACTGACTATTTTCCGATGTATTCGCCGGGCGCGCGCACGCATCGTCAGAGCGAAGGGCGCATTATAAAGTCCGGTGATTTCGAGGATCGCACTGGCTGGAACACCGTGGAAGTCATCCTTGATGGAGATCGGATTACTCATCTGGTAAACGGTCGAGCAGTCATGCGTGCGTGGAATCTGAAGCAACCGGATTCTCAAGATCCGTCGAAGTGGATTGCTTTGGACCACGGCAGGATTCTGCTTCAGGCCGAGGGTGCCGAGGTCTGGTACCGCAATATTCAAGTCAAGCTTCTCGTGGACACATCCTCGATTACGAACGCCGCACTTCAGAACCATGGACCGTTGTCGGTCGATTCACCGATCAGTAGGCTTTTGTCTGATCCGGCAGCTCGCAACCTTCTCAAAGTGGTAGTCAATGAAGATACGCTGACAAATCCGCAACTCGAGCAATTTAAAGATGTAACGGCACGGCAGTTGCTTTCCTACTCGCTACCTACAATGACAGACGAGCAGATGCAAGCCCTCGATCGCGCCTTGCGTGCGCTGCCGTCGCAGTAATGGTTGCGATGATATTTGGTTATCCAAGGTGGGTGTAAATGATGAGACGGCTACAGTGGCGTTTACCTTCAGGGCTGATACGAACGAGAAGACTGCTCGCAGTGGCAGGACTGCTGGGAGCAGGCTCCTTCGGGCTGGTCACCGCCCAGTCCACGGACCTTCGGATTACCAGGTTCTTGGAAGCCGCAGGTTTATGCCACGCTGGGGAGGCGTGCGTGATGACAGAGGATAAACGCAAAGCCCTGGAAGCCACGATTCGGACAACGGAGCAGTGGGCACCGGTTCCCCCAAAGGTTCAGCCTGACCTCGGTTCCGCATCGCCCTCGGATGCGATCATTCTCTTTGATGGACGGAATCTCGATGCGTGGGTGAGCACCAACGATCGCGGGCCCGCACGCTGGCGGATAAAAGATGGGCTGCTCACGGTCGTCAAGGCGGTCGACAACATTGAAACCCGGCAGCACTTTAAGAACTATCAACTGCACTTGGAATGGCGCATCCCGAGCGGGATCACAGGAGAAGGTCAGGGGCGAGGCAACAGTGGTCTGTTTCTTGCTTCCACGGGACCGGACGATGCGGGTTACGAAATTCAAATCCTGGACTCGTGGAACAACCCCACCTACGTTAATGGACAGGCTGCGAGCCTCTACAAGCAGGCGGCACCGCTCGTGAACGCCTCGCGGCCGCCGGGGCAATGGCAATCTTATGACGTAGTGTGGACCGCGCCGATCTTTGCTGCGGACGGAGCCCTCAGGAGTCCCGCTTACGTAACGCTTCTTCACAATGGGATACTGGTCCAGAATCACACGCCGCTGGCCGGTGAGACGGTCTTCATGGGTAAGCCCTTCTACGTGCCCTACGAGCGGGCGGCGGTCAAACTCCAGGCGCATAGGGATCCATCGGCGCCGATCAGTTTTAGAAATATCTGGATCCGCGAACTCAACGGATCACCATGAGAGTGTTTCGAGCGCCGCTTCTAGTGCTTACTTAAATTCCCAGCACCGCTCTATTGGTCGCGTGGTCGTGGCGACCGCCTGCAAATTCATCGAACGCACGTTCGGTGAGGCGGATGATGTGATCTTCAACGAATGCGGCGCCTTCCGCTGCCCCCTGTTCCGGGTGCTTCAAGCAGCACTCCCATTCCACCACAGCCCAGCCCTGGTAGTCGTACTGCGCAAACTTCGAGAAGATCGCTTTGAAGTTCACTTGGCCGTCGCCCAAGGACCGGAATCTTCCGGCGCGGTTCACCCAGTCCTGATAACCGCCATAGACACCGGATCGACCTGTGGGATTAAACTCCGCGTCCTTGACATGAAAGATCTTGATGAAGTCATGGTAAAAGTCGATGTACTGCAAATAATCCAGTTGCTGCAACAAAAAATGGCTGGGGTCATAGAGCATGTGGCAGCGCTGATGCCTGCCAGCGGCCTCCCAGAATCGCTCAAATGTAATGCCGTCATGCAAATCTTCACCGGGATGGATTTCATAGCAAAGATCCACGCCGGCTTGATCGAAAGCATTCAAGATGGGCAGCCAACGTTTGACCAGTTCCGCGAATCCGTCCTCCACCAAACCCGCAGGACGCTGCGGCCACGGATAGACGGTGTGCCATAGCAAAGCGCCTGAGAAAGTTGCATGAGCGCTTAGCCCGAGGTTATGACTCGCCTTGGCGGCAAGTTTGAGCTGATCAATCGCCCAGGCCATGCGTTCCGTAGGCTTTCCCCGAAGAGATTCCGGCGCAAAGCTGTCGAATAGAACATCATAGGCCGGATGAACAGCCACCAATTGGCCTTGCAGATGAGTCGATAGTTCCGTGATCTTGAGACCATAGGTCTCTACAACCCCTTTGATCTCCTCGCAGTAAGCTTTGCTCTCGGCGGCTTTCTTCAGATCGATGCACCGGCCGTCCCAACTTGGGAGTTGTACCCCGATGTAACCGAGGGATGACATCCATTTACAGATGTTCTTCAAATTGTCGAATGGCGGCCGATCGCCCATGAACTGGGCCAGGAATATCGCCGGGCCTTTGATAGTTTTCATGCGATAGGCGTCCATTTCTGAGTGGAGTGGGCCGATTTGATGACCGCGTCAATGAACGCCATGCCGCGGACGCCCTCTTCGACGCTGGGGAAATCGTACTTCTGAGGATCAATCCTTTTGCCGAGCTCGTGGTCTCTGACGGCCCGAGAAAAGGCGAGATAAACATTGGCGAAGGCCTCCACATATCCCTCAGGGTGGCCCGCCGGGGTTCGGGTATTGCTCTTCGCCGCCTCGGACAAATAATCCCAGCCGGCGCGCAGTATTTCTTTCGGTCTGTCCAGCCACTTCAGCACCAAAGTATTGGGTTCTTCCTGCCGCCATTCGAGACCGCCTAGCTCGCCGTACACCCGAATGCTCAGATTATTTTCCTCGCCTGCAGCCACCTGGGTCGCGAATAACACTCCACTTGCGCCGTTATCGAACTTGACCAGCATGGAGCTGTCATCGTCGAGCCTGCGATCCTTCACGAACGTATTTATGAGTGCGTTGATTGCGGTAATCTTCAATCCAGTGATGTATTCGGTGAGATGCGCTGCGTGCGTGCCAATGTCGCCGATCGCGCCGCCGGCGCCTGATCGTGCCGGGTCGGTCCGCCAGCTCGCTTGCTTCTGACCGGATTTCTGCAGAGCGGTTGAGAGCCAACCCTGCGGGTACTCCACGTAGACCTTGCGGATAGCTCCAATCTTCCCCCTGGACACGATCGCGCGGGCCTCCTTCACGAGCGGGTACCCGCTATAGGTATGCGTCACGGCAAGCACACGCCCGGTCTTCTCGACCGTCGTTTTCAAGGACTTGGCTTCAGCCAGAGAAACGGTCAGCGGTTTCTCGACAACGACATGAAAGCCGTTCACCAGCGCCATCTGCGTGGGGGCGTAGTGCACGTGGTTGGGCGTTACAATGGAGACAAAGTCCATCCGCCGATCCGCCGGCAGCTCCTTTTCGGTCTCAATCATCTCGACATAGCTGGCGTAGATGCGCTGCGGGTCCAGGTTTAGCGACGCGCCGGCAATTTTAGATTTTTCCGGGTCGCTGCTGAAGGCGCCACAGACGAGTTCGATTTCGCCATCCAACCCCGCGGCCATCCGATGGATGCGGCCGATGAAGGAGCCTGGTCCGCCTCCAACCTGCCCCATACGCAATCTTCTCATTGCCTTCAATCCACATTATTTAGTGTCGAATACAAAAAGCACGTTCCCCGGCGTGTACTGCACCATCCCGTAACCTGATGGGACGATGAGCTTGCCCCCAACAGCGACCGGTGAGGTCGGACCGCCCATGGAACCTCCGGCGGCCTGCCCTCCGCCTACCGTCGTGACCGCTTGAGTCATGTCGTAGTGCCACAAGACTCGACCATCGTCGGCATCGTGAATTCGAAGCCATCCGTCGGTATTTCCGGCGAAGACAAGATCCGGCGTCACGGTGATTGCCGCATACATTCCCGGAACGCAGAGCGTTCGACTCCTACAGGTCTCGCCGGAATCGGGGGCCTGCCACAGGCTTTTACCCGTACGCAGGTCGAGGGCGTACAGGCCCGGCCGCAGCGGCTCGGGACTCTTGTGTCCATCGTCGTAGTCGACAACTCCAACGAATACGGAATCTCCACGAACTGCGAGCCCAAATTCGATACCGCCGGTAGTGCCGCCACGGCCAACCTTATTTTTCCAGATCAATTGACCCGAATCGGGATTGATGGCAAAAACAAAGCCTGACTTCTGAGCCGCGACCACGATGTCGCGACCATCGCTTGCAGTTGCAAGTATGGGAGCTGCAGCAAAGTCGAAGTCCGGACCTTCCGGTTCCGGGCACAGTTCCCTCCGCCCCCAGAGGCATCCGGTATTCCAAACGTCGCCGGTGGTCGCTTGATACACCCACTTAATTGCCCCGTTATCGAGGCTCATCGCGATGATCGAGTCACTTGTGCCAGAGGCCGGCTGAGCGTAGTTATCCCCGGTCCCGATGTAGAGCAGGCCCCGCTTCTCATCTATTGCAGGAGCATTCCATACCGCAGCTCCCGCGGGCGCGAATTTCATGGTACCGGCGGAGTTGCGTCCTTGAGGCTTCGGAGGATCGACCGTAAAGCTGCGCCACAGTTCTTTGCCGCTTCGCGCTGCATAAGCAATGACCGACCCGCGAAAGGTGCAACATTCGTATTTGAGGCTGGACCCCATCTCCTCCACCGAGGAGACCGTCACGTAAAGTTTATCCCTGTGGAGAACCGGCGCTGCCGACAGCAAAGCCTTTGGATGGTCCTCCGGACGTCGCTTCCAGACCTCCGCTCCCGATATGGCATCCAATGCATACATGATGGTTTCGTCACCGAAATACAGCAAAGGCCGGGCGGAGCGATCTCCAGCCGTCCAGGGGGACACGACGACCGGGGTTCGGATTTCCGTTGCCGCTTGAAACTGCCAGCGTGAGCATCCGGTCTCCATGTCGAGTGCGTACAGAACCCCATCTTGACTGCCGACGAATATGGCACCGCCGGCGATCCCGGGCTGTGAGCGAATGCGAATCGCGCCTGAAAAACCAACCGCCCACTTTAAGTGAAGATTACCCAAATTCTCCTTGGTGATTCCAGCCGTACCGGTTGAAATCTCGCGCGTATTCGTGAGCGTGAGACCCCAGCCGGGGAAGGCGGGTGGCCGGTCAAAGGCAAATTCCGCCTCATGGCCCCTGCAGACCGGCGGCGCCAGGCGATCAGAGCCATCACCCATTTTACGTTTGGTCAGGTACTCGGCTATATGGACCTTGTCGGAGTCCGAAAGTGCTTGACCCTGGGCACGCATGACGCCATCTTTCAAAGCACGGACGATTCCGTTTGGCGACATCAACCCCAGCATCACGGGCGACGGGGCTCGAGAGCTCACGTTTTCGTGGCACGCCGCGCACATCGTCTTGAACACTTCAGCCCCGCGCTCATCGATTTGAACGGGCTCGCCAACCGCCGGAGCTGCAAATCCTTTAGGACATAAGGACAACAACATGCAGAAGGCGACGGTCATCGCCGCGGCAAACAGTTTGGAGGCCGGCACGCGAGACGTCAGCGCCTTCACTCGGCGCACGCTGTTACTGCTCTGTAAAGCTGCTTGCTGATCACGCCAACCCCCATCTATCGTTGTCCGCTCGACGCTATGCCAGGTCGTGGATCATGTTGAAAACAAGCTTACCGGTGGACGCCCCCGACTCCAGCATCGAGTGCGCGCGTGACCCTTCCGATAAGGGTAAGGTTTCAAATATCGACGGCCTGATTCGTCCGGCCGCGAGATCGCCGGCGATATTCTCGAGTATGCGGCGAAATTCTCTCGGACAATGCCGCATGTACGCGTCAATCGAGGCGACCGAGACCGTCAGACCTGCGGTTATACGTTGCATCATTGCGGCCCAAACATCACCGGTGGGCATGCCGGTAATCAGCCCGTAAAGAATCAGTTGTCCCAACGGTGCGAGTAGACTCAAGTCCTCGAGGACGGTGTCTCCGCCGATTGGGTTCAGCGCAAGCACCACCCCCTCGCCGCCGGTGATTGCCCGCACTCTTTCAGGAACATTCTCCGTCTTGTAGTCAATGGTTTCCACCGCACCATGCGAGCGAGCGAACGCGAGCTTCTGCGCGCTTGCCACTGCGATGACCTTGAGTCCCGCCGCGGTCGCCGTTTCGACCAGGGCGGTGCCCGCTCCGCCTGCGGCATTACGCGCGAGCGCCCAGCGGCCCGCCCCTTCGGCACGGCCGTATAGGTTGTAAATCTGGTTCCGCGCCGTGGCGTGGACGACCGGTACTGCCGCAGCCATCTCGAAGCTGACATTGTCCGCTATGGGAACCGCATTGTTCGCGCGTACGACGGAGTACTCCGCATACCCGTGGGCCTCGAAAGGGTCGTCCATCCACATGACACGCATTCCGACGGCCAGGCCTTTGACGTCATCGCCCAATGCGACGACGATACCGGCACCCTCCTGCCCAGGGATGAGCGGAAAGGTAGGCACCAAAGTGGGAGGCAACTTCCCTCGGCGGATCAGCGTCTCGACGAAATTGACGCCGACCGCGTGATTGCGCACCAACACCGTCCCAGAGCGTGGAGCTGGGCGGGGAATCTCTATCATCTCCAAAACGTCCGGCCCGCCCGGACGACTAATCGAGAGAGCGCGCATCAGCATTGCCACTACTCCGGCTCGTCGCTCCAGTCGGGCAGATGCGTATTGGCTAACTGACCGCCGTCCACGCGAAGTTCTACTCCGGTCACGAAAGAGGCTGCGTCCGATGCGAGGAAAGCGATGGCCTCGGCCACCTCTCGCGGTGCGCCTCCACGACCCATGGGAATCGACGCCAGGTACTTGCTCCAAGCGCGTGGACTATGCTCTGCAAAATCGGCGAAAGCCGGTGACATTGTGACGCCCGGACAAACGACGTTTACGCGGATCTAGTCCCATAAGGAACTTGGCCACGCTGCCCGACCGATCCCACGATGGATCCAATATTCACGATTGAGCCGCCGCCGGACTTCTGCATATGGGGAATCACGGCCGAACAAAAGAAAAACACCGCACCAATATTGGTCCCCATGACACGATTCCAACGTGCCGTATCTACGTCCGCCAAGGTTCCAGTCCCGGTCATCATTGCGTTGTTAACGAGAATGTCGACCTTTCCGAACCGAGTAATCGTTTCCTTGACGACGTTCTTTACGTCCTGCTCGACGCCCACATCGCAGCGTACAAAGACGACTTTGTCGTTGAATTCCTTCTTGAGCGCGTCCGGCGAGTTCAAGTCCGCGACAACCACGACCGCCCCCTCCTGGAGAAACAGTCTTGCCGTTGCTTCCCCAATTCCTGATGCCGCACCAGTAACAATAGCCGTTTTACCTGCGAACCGCGTCGTCATGACTGTTCCTCATTGCTTGTGAATGACTTCGGTGAACTAGAAGCTAAGCCGCATTGCACACCATTTGCGTTTCAGGATGCAAAGGGTGTCGGTGGTGGCTCCGTCAGATCCAGATTTCCCAGCCCCCCTTTCGGATGCTATGGTGTACGAGTCGTCCTTGTCAACTGCCAAGTGAAGGGCCATCATGGCAGCCCGAGCAGGCCTCCGTCCGTGCCATTCCCATGCAAACACAGTACGACGCTTTCCTCAGTTACTTGATTTCTGGTCAGTACATTGAGCAGTTTAAGACGAGAAGCGCTCGAATCTACGGCTTTTGGGTCTTCAAGTGCCGGTCTCGATTGCGCCGTGGGGCAGTTTAGCGTGCGCCTCATCGTCGCCGAGCCCGATCACTTGGGAGACTGCCCGACGTGGAATGACTCGGTGCAGAGGCTCCTTTGGATCGACATCATCGGGAAACGCATGTCATCCTGCGCCCCCGATGGCACTGCGCTCGCGCGGCAACCTCTCCCTGAGACCCCGGGTAGTTTTGCCCTTCGTGCTGGCGGCGGAATGCTGATGGCATTCCGGCGACGATTGGCTTTATTTGACCCGACGGGCGCGGAAATCGCCAGCTTTGTTCCCGACGCCGCAGATATGAACCGCGAGCGTTTCAACGACGGCGCTTGTGACGGTAAGGGCCGCCTTTGGATAGGCACGATGGATCGCTTTCTTCGAGAGCCGGTCGGAGCGCTTTACCGCGTCGATCCAGACTTATCAACGCACCGCATGGACTTTGGCCTCGGCGTATCCAACGGAATTGCATGGAGCCCCCGCTCCGATAGGCTCTATCATTGCGATTCGAAGTTCCCACGAATTTACGCGCACGATTTTGATCTTGAGGCAGGTTCAATCACGAACCGTCGCATCTTCGTGGAGTTCGGTGACCGCATGGGGGTACCCGACGGATGCGCAGTCGATATCGAGGGTTTCCTTTGGGTCGCTGCCCCCGGAGCGGGTGCCATTTTCGGATTTGACCCGCGCGGACGGCTCGCCAAGAAGATCGAGACCCCGGTCTTTTGGCCGAGCAGTGTGGTTTTTGGCGGCGCGGATTTGCGCACAATGTTTGTCACATCACTCGTGCCGCGCGAAGAATCCACGGTGCAAGGCTCCCGCCATCAAGAGCCCCGAGATCGACACGCGGGGAATGGGGGCGGTTTTGGCGCCGCTCCGCCTGCGGACGGTTCGGTATTTGCCGTTGAGTGCGATGTCCCCGGTACTCAGTGTTGGAAATTCGGAGGTTAGCGGTGCGACCATGCGTCCTCCGGTGGTTTCATGACTGAGACGAGCCGCACAACGGACCTCGTGATTGTGGGTGCCGGTCTCGCCGGATGCGTCGCCGCGCTGACCGCCGCTCAGGCCGGTGCGCACGTCGTGTTGATGGAGAAGCTTGATCAGCCGGGTGGATCGAGCGCCCTGAGTGCCGGGTGCCTGGCGTTTGCCGGAACCGATCTGCAACGCGCGTGCGGCATCGATGATTCGCCGGAGTTGCTCTATCGAGACCTCCGAACTGTCGGAAAGCAGGATAACGTTGCGGAGGTGGTGAGGGCCTATACGGACGAACAACTGGCCACGTATGCGTGGCTGCGCGAATGCGGAGCCGAGTTTAGCCCAGTGATCGAGGCATCCTCCGGTCAATCCGTGCCGCGAGTACACTCCACCGATCCGGTTGAACTCCTGCGTGTGCTGGTAGAGCTCTGTCGCAGTTCCGGCCGCGTGGACCTGTTATTTTCCTCTCCGGCGAAGCGCCTGTTGCGGGACCATGATGGCTCCGCGGTCAACGCCGTTCGCGTCGGCGGCCCCGCCGGCGAACACCATATTGCAACGCGGTGCGGCGTCGTTCTGGCTGCGGGTGGATTCGGTCAAGACCGCGAGTTGGTGCATCGATCCGCCTTGGCGCCGATCTTCGGGACATGGCCCATATCAAAGGCACCTTCGGCATGCACCCGGTCGACACACGCAACCGCTTCAACTGCATGGCTGTCTACAAGGGCGCGATTGCGGTGAATAAGGCCGGGCGGCGATTCGTGGATGAATCGCAATCCTACAAGCTTTTGGGAGATGCCTGCATGGCGCAACCCCACCACATTGCCTACCAGATTCTTGACCAAGATATCCTGGAAAGCGGCGAGGACAGCGTCCGAATCCTCGACTTGAGACGCCGGTACGATGCCGGCCTGTTCGTGACGGCAAACACTTTGGAAGAGCTCGCGGCACGAATCGAGGTGCCTCCGCAGACATTGCGACGGACGGTGGAGAACTACAATCAAGCCATCGATTCGGGAGCCGACCCGGAGTTCGGGCGGCGGCACTTGGTTCACGAGCACGGGACACTGCGGAGGATCGAACGATCCCCCTTTCATGCCTACCCGTCGACCGCCGCCGTCTTCGGCACCTATTGCGGCATCATGGTCGATAAAGACATGCGAGTACGCGATGTCTTTGGCGACCGCATTGCGGGACTGTACGCCGCCGGAGAAGTTGTCGGAGGCTTGCACGGCGCAGCGTACATGACCGGCTCCGCCCTTGCGAAAGCGGCAATCTTCGGTCGAATCGCGACTCACAGTGCGCTCGCGAGTTGATGCATGCTCACCCGGGGCCAATCCAGAAATATCACCCGACTTCCACTTTCCGACATCTATTGAGATCTTATGCTAGAAATGAACATCGCCCCGCGACGCTTTCGCGTTCAGCGTTCGGAGTTGGCGGTTCCCGCCACATCGGATCGTCTGTTCGAAAAGGCCGCCAAGTCATCCGCGGATTTTGTGTTCCTGGATCTTGAGGACACGGTCGCACCGGAAAGCAAGAATGATGCGCGATTGAAGGTTATCGCCGCACTCAACGATATCGACTGGGGTACAAAGACGATGTCGGTGCGCATCAACGCGCTCGACACGGAATGGGCTCACCGGGATATTTTGGAAGTTGTACGCCTCTGCCCCAGACTGGACCTCGTCATGTTGCCAAGGGCCCAGACCGCGTTCGACGCGAAATTTGTCGACACCCTCCTCACGGGTTTAGAGAAGGAGCTTCGATGCGACAAGCGGCTTGGCATCGAGGCTATTGTGGAGACCGCGCTCGGTCTTGCCAATGTCGAGCACATCGCTGCCTCATCCAATCGCCTTGAGTCGATTATATTTGGTATGGGCGACTACTCGGTCGACATGGGTAACTACGATACGGTGACCGGGACGTCGCAGGGCCCACGGCAGCACTGGGACTACGCGCTGGCACGCATCGCGAACGCATGTCGCGCCTTCGGTTTGCGCCCGATCGATGGCCCGTTCACGAGATACTCCGATCTCGACGGGTTGCGCGCCAGCGCCGAGCGTACGGCCTCGCTCGGCTTCGAGGGGAAGTGGGCTATTCACCCATCTCAGCTGGCGATCTGCAACGAAATATTCTCTCCGACGGCATTGCACGTGGAATGGGCGGAGCGCACCCTCGACGCGATGGGCGATGCAGTCGCGATGGGCACCGGCGCTATCGGGCGCGACGGAATCCTCCTGGATATGGCCCATGTCCGGCTCGCCGGAATCATCCTGGAGCGCGCAGCGGCATTCAAATCCAGGGCCAGTTGATCGACCTGCCGCCTCCCTGACTATGTCACCCTTTCCTCGACGACACGGTTTTCAATGTAGCCGAGATCCTCGATTTCTACGCGTACGACATCACCCGGACGCAGCCACAACGGTGGCTTCATGACGGCCGCCACACCTGCGGGAGTGCCCGTGAAGATCACATCGCCCGGCTCCAACGTCATTGCTTTGCTCAAGTGCACAATCTGGTCAGCGACATCGAATATCATGTATCGGGTCCGAGAGTTCTGCCGCTTCTCGCCGTTGACCAAGCATGAAATCTTCAGATCGGACACGTCTATGCAATCTGCCGTCGTGATCCAAGGTCCAAAGGGAGCATGGGTGTCGAACGACTTTCCCAGGGTGACTTGGCTCGTCCTGTTCTGCCAGTCCCTGACGCTTACATCATTGCCAACGCAATAGCCAAACACCGATTTAGTTGCCGACTCTCGGGTCGCATGGCGCACTCGCCGGCCGATAACGACAACCAGTTCCGCCTCGTAGTCCAGTTTGTCCGACACGACCGGACGCTCGATTGGATCGTACGGACCATTTACAGCCGAACCCGGCATTGAAAACCACATCTGCTCCGTGGCGGGCGGCAACCCCCCCTCTGCGGCATGTTCCCTCAGCGGCCACTCAAACGTCTTTATTGCCGCGACGCGGTCCGAATAGGTCTGCCATTGCGCAATGAGCGTCAGCATGTCCGACGGTGCATCGCCCAATGTTTTGCTTAAAGATGCCACCGCGACACCGTCCGTAACACCAAGCATCGGACTCTCAGAGGGTGGGGAAAAGCGAACCAGCTTCATACTCGTCCGGGAAGGTGGGAGCGGGCAGTGATGCTAGGCAGCTGAACCGCACTTGTCAAGTGACCAGGACTACGCCCGCGTCTTGGTATCCTTTAGCCGTTTGGAATGGCCCATCTTGCCACAATATCGTTCCGTTCGAAGCATCCCACTTCGAATCCGCGCGTGCCATCAATTCATCGAACGCAGTTGATTTCTCACGCACTTGGCAATTGACAAGTTCCACGGTCGACGGTAGCATCAAAGATAACGCACAGCGGCTGCGGCCCAATACCGGAGTGCGTGGGGTTTTGATCGTGTTCGGGACGAAGGCACAAACATAGTTTTGTCGAGATGACATCAATCAATACTCAAAGCAAAATAAGCAGGCCAACGTCCCCGACGAGGCGCGTAGTGCCAGCGCAAATTGCTCATTTCGTCATCTACACGTCCCAATATCCCGAAATGAATGCGTGGTACAAGGCGGCCCTGGGCGCTTCCGCCACCTATGAAAACGATAATATGGCATTCCTCTCGTACGATGAGGAGCATCACCGCGTTGCCCTCGTCGCAGTACCGAACCTGGAGAGGCAGCGGGAGGGCACCGCCTCCATTCATCACATCGCATTTTCGTATCTAAATTTGAGAGACCTGCTGCTGACCTGGCAACGGCTCTCTGAAGAGGGGATCCTTCCCTATTGGACTGTCAATCACGGCCCTACGACATCGATGTACTACACGGATCCGGATGGCAATCGAATCGAGTTCCAAGTGGACAACTTTGCTACGTCCGACGAGGCAAAGGCGTACTGCGCACTGCCGGAATTTGCCGAGAATTCAGTGGGTGTCGAGTTTGATCCGGTCGAACTATTGCGACGTTTGGATGCCGGAGAATCGGAGGCTGTGCTAAAGAAGCGCCCCAATATTGGGCCTCGCACGATTGAAACTTCACGGGCATGAGCACGAAAGTAAGCAGTCCGGTGTTTAAATCCCAAGCGACTGCCGTATAGCGCCTTAGTCGTATAGAGTGGGTCCCGACGTGGCGCGCAATACTCTACGACTACAAAAAGCATGAAATTCTGCGGTTCCTGCGGCGGCGAAATGGCGCAAAGGCAGGATGAGCGGGACAAGCGTTGTCGATTGGTCTGCGACCGTTGCGGCGCGGTGCACTATCAAAATCCCCGGATCATCGTCTGTTGCGCCGTGTGTCTGAATGACAAGGTATTGATGTGCCGCCGCGCGCTGGAACCGGGATTCGGTCTTTGGGCTGTTCCTTCCGGGTTTTTGGAGGTTGGAGAATCCCTCGAGCAAGGCGCAGTGCGGGAAACCTTCGAAGAGACGGGCCTTGTCATCAATCCGGAGAGCCTTGACCTTTGCTCTGTCGTCAACATGACCACCATCGAGCAGGTGGCAATCATGTTCCGGGTGGCGCTGGATGCAATGCCGATTCTCACGCCCGGTCCAGAATGCTTGGAACTTGCTTTCATGGCCGCGCACGAAATCCCTACTGATCAATTTGCTTGGCGCTCAACGATGGGTGATGGACCTGAGCGGTTTTATCGCGAACTACAGACGGGGGCATTCACCATTCAACTCATCAGTCTCGGGGCAAACGATGGCGCCGGCTTCCGCTCTCGGGAATATAGGATCGCCTCAATACACGACACCTACCCGGAAGATCTCCAGCGCTAGAATCCCCTAGATGTTCCGGGCCGGAGATGCAATGCCTAGTACAGCGACGGATGTGTCTGATTGCGGCACGCACGGATGCTTTACGACCGCGTGCCTGCCCACCGCTAGAACGAATAGGTCGTCGACGACGACACGTCGCCAAACAGAGGAATCATGTTCTGAATCGAGAATTCATGCCAGGTCGGATTTGGCGACGCACAACAATCCTCGAGGACGGTTACGGCGAGTCCCGCGTCATCCGCCGCGCGCGCGGTGCTCTCAACGACAAGATTGGTGGCGACTCCGCCAATGACGACTCGAGTAATTCTGCGGCTCAACAGCCAATTCAGGAGGGAGGTTCCGTAAAAAGGATTTACGCACTGTTTCGTGACGACGAGATCCTCTTCGCGCGGCGACAACAGGGTCGGAAACTCTGTTCCCCAGGTACCGAGGACGGCCGCCCCGTGCGTCTTGAGACGCGCAATACGCGGAGCCACGCTGAGCACGTCGGCAAAATCCGCACGGAACCCCAGGCGAACGAACACCACTGGCATTTTGTTGCGGCGAGCGAGGTCACTAGCCCGTACGGCATTTTCAAGAACACCACGCTCCTCGACGATTTTGGCCAAGCCGCCTCCGCCGATCTTTCCCTTCGGATCAACCATCTCGTTCTGTAGGTCGAGCAGAAGCAAAGCCCTATCTGTCATCGCGATACTCCAAGGTTGACCCAGCCTGCGTCTTCGACGCTAATCCGACCATGCCCCACCATTCACATCGAGGATTTCACCGGTAATAAATCCCGCTTCCTCGCTCGCCAGAAACAATACGGCGCTCGCCACTTCGCGCGGAGTGCCCATTCGTCCCAGGGGGATCATAGATCTCAATCGATCAGGAAACGTGGCGGTCATCACCGACTCGATCGGGCCGGGAGCCACTGCGTTAACGGTAATTTTAGCTGAAGCCAGCTCGCGTGCCAGGTAGACCGTCATCGCGTGAACCCCCGCCTTCGAAATACCGTAGGCAATATTCCCGGAGCCTTTTTGCTCAGACGAATCGATCCAGGGTCGCGCATTACCGCCATTTTTTGCGAGCAACGAGCCTATATTGATGATGCGCCCGCCTTTTCCCTGGCGCCGCATCGACTCAATGACGGACTGACAACAGAAGAAGACACCCTTTAAATTGAGCGATTGGACGCGATCCCATTCGGCCTCGTCCAACGCGGCCGCAGACCCGAAGGAAGTGATGCCGGCTGCGTTGACGAGGACATCGACTCCGGCGAGATCTGCGATCGCGTTCTGAATCACCCGCTTTAGTTCCTCGGTGCGCGAAAGATCGGCGGTGTAGCCGAATACCCTCGTACGGTCGGCAGACGCAACTCCGCAGGCGTCCTGTGTCTGCTTGATGTCGATGAGACCCATGCTGGCGCCCTCATCGGCAAAGGCCTGTGCGATCGCGCCGCCAATGGCGCCCGCGCCGCCGGTTACGATGACTTTTTTGTCCGCAAAGCGCATATGGTCGATGGAAACCCTCGTTCTAACGGTATAGAGAACTACGGAGATTTCGAGTTCGGCCGATCACGCGGCGACAGTTCGGCGACCGCCGCCCGTCCCGCAATGTAGCCCAGGCCGATTGCATGAAGCAGACCGGTCCCGGATGCGTAGCCCATGCCGCCACTTCGACCGGCAATTCCTGCAACGGCCCCGCCTGCGGCGAACAGGTTCGGAACGGGAGTATCGTCTTGTCGCAGCACCCGCCCCAGCGAATCTACAGCGAGGCCCCCCTGCGTACTGAGCAACGCCGGTACTACACGGGCATGCCAATAGGGGGGGACCAGGGGCGCTACTCCGAAATCTGTGCGACCAAAGGGATCTTGGATTTCGCCTTTCGCCGCTCGATTGTACGAACTCAGTGTCGCGGCAAGCTGTCGGTAGTCAATACCCGTCGCGGAACCTAGTTGTTTGATGTCCGAGGCGCGCTTTGCGCCCCCGTAGTCAAGCACCTCTTTAAACCACGGCTCGCGGGCAGCAATGTCGATGACGGATTGATCGAAAATGGCGGTAATGGGCGTGCCCGCACGAGCCACCGCAGCGGTGAAGCCGGAATACCCTACGGATTCATCGGCGAAGCGCGCGCCGGCCCCATTCACTACGATGGCGCCCTTCTCGATCGTTGTCCAAGAAAGCAACTCGCCGTGGGGATACAGCACGGTCGCGTACCCCTGATAGCTCCCCAGGTTGCCGAAGCGGGCACCCAACTCCTCGCCCCAGAGAATTGCTTCGCCTTCGCTGCCCTTCGCGCCCACATACATCAGGTCCGCCGCTTCCGGGCAGTGCGCTCGAACCATTTTTGGCGACGCGCCAAACCCGTTGACGCACAGAATGATCTTGCTCGCCCGGATCGATGATTCTCGCCCCTCCGGATCCGCTGTCACAGCGCCGGGAATCTCGCCGTTCGATCCCCGCTGCAAGGAGCGCACCGGACTTGAAGTCGCCAATGGAATAGCACGGCGCTCCACCGCGGCAAGCATCTGGTCGGCGAGGTCCTGGCCCTTTCGCGACGTAGGCGCATGGAGCCGCGGCACCGAGTGCGCGACGTGTCGGTAGTCCACGATGATGTCGAGTTGCACGCCCATGGCATCGGCCAGCCACTCAACAATTTCCGCTGAGTGTTCAGCAAGGACTTCCAAGAGCCGATCGGCGTCGTGCGAACCGCTGAGACCCCGCAGGTCCGCGACGAGACGCTCGGGCGAATCCTCGATCCCGACCGCTCGCTGAAAACGAGTCCCCGCTCCCGGCAGCGAGCCGGTACTGAGCGCCGTATTGCCCCCGATCCGATCCAGCTTCTCGGTGATGGCCACTATCGCGCCGGCATCATGTGCCGCAACTGCCGCCGCGAGTCCCGCTCCC
>WNFQ01008052.1_pt1 | contig 18289 bp, 16 predicted proteins | sample 5400171 | NCBI WGS metagenome assembly WNFQ01 (sample SAMN13153356, study PRJNA577476) | soil metagenome | isolation source: 20 cm soil under Madrone tree | place: USA:California | collected 2016-06-14 | reverse complement strand
TGAATAGTCTGATAATTACCGAAGGTGCGAAATATTCATTGCGGCGCGAGCGGCCGTTTCAAGGCGATGGCTCAGGACCTTTTTTCCAGAATGGAACTTCGTTTCCTTCGGAGCACGCCGCTGCCGCGTGGTCCATTGCCGAAGTGATCGCACACGAATACCCCGGACCATTGACTAAGATTTTGGCTTACAGCATTGCGGGATTGGTTAGCTATTCGCGTGTGCGAGCACAGCAACACTTTTCGTCAGACGTCCTGGTCGGTTCTTTGATTGGTGAGCTATCCGCCTATACGGTCTACAAGAGGCATCACGATTCAGAATTGGGCGGCGACGAGTGGGAAAGCTGGAGCTCAAAGGCTCACCGGATGTTCACGGATCCGTCTCCTGGATTCCGTGGCTCGCCGTACGTTCCGCTCGACAGCTGGATCTATCCGGCTCTCGACCGGCTTGCCGGGATGGGGTTCATCGACAGCGAATTCGCTGCCATGCGCCCGTGGACCCGGCTCGAGTGTGCACGTCTTGTCAGCGAGGCGGGCAAACGCATAGCGCTCACCGATTCGCCGGGGCGAGAAATCTACAGGCAGCTTGAAACTGAACTCGCTCCCGAACTTGATCCGGACTCAACAGAGCCCCAAGCTCGCCTTGAGTCTGTGTATACACGCGTGGGGCACATTTCCGGCATGCCCCTCAACGATGGTTACCATTTTGCCGAAACTCAGATTAACGATTTCGGCCGGCCGTTTGGTGAAGGCTGGAACACTTCTACCGGTTTTTCCTTTTATGCCACCGCCGGTCCCTGGTCGGGTTATTTTCGCGGCGAGGTGCAGACTGCTCCATCTGTTCCTGCATTGCCTCTTTCCGCGCGCCAGTTCATTGCCGTGGCAGAGCAGTTGCCGGGTGTTCCGCCTGCAACGGGCACGTCGTCGATTCAGCAATTTCAAATGCTGGCGCATATGTAGGGCTAACGTTATCTAATTGGGAATTCAGCTTTGGACGGCAAAGCCTTAACTGGGGACCTGGGGACGCTGGGCAAGGTGGATCGCTCATGTATAGCGATAACGCTGCGCCCATCGACATGATCCGCGTGAATCGTGTGAGCCCGCTATCAATTCCCCTGGTCTCTCGGTTCTTGGGGCCGATGCGCGTGGAGGCTTTTTTCGGACAACTGGCCGGACAGCATTTTACTGCTGGTCCCAACTTCGCTACCTCGGGCAGTTTTGCTGTGGAATATCAGCCGCAACCATTCCTTCACGGGGAAAGATTCAGCTTCAAGCCCACCCGAAATTTCGAATTTGGATTTTCTGCTACCGGAATCCAAGGTGGCCCCGGCGTTCCACTGACGTTTGGAACATTCGGACGTAGCATTTTTGGAATTGGCAATGGATTGCCTGGGAGCGCGCAAGATCCCGGCGACCGGCGTTCCGGTATGGATTGGTCTTATCGTTTGCCGAGACTTCGCGACTGGGTGACATTTTATGGGGATGCTTTTGCCGAGGATCAGTTTAGCCCGATCGCTTATTGGGATCGTTCTGCCATTCGAGGAGGGCTGTATTTCTCGCATCTGCCCAAGCTTCAGAGACTCGATTTGCGCGTGGAAGGTGTGTACACAGACGTACCCGCAGGCGGCGCATTAAGTCACGGATTTTTCTACTTTAATTTTCGCTTCAAGGAAGGCTACACAAACCAAGGACAATTGTTAGGGAGCTGGATCGGCCGCGAAGGCCAAGGAGCACAGGCTTGGACCAACTATTGGTTTAGCGCACGGAATCGCCTGCAAATCAATTTTCGCCATCAGAAGGTCAGTCAGCAGTTTGTTCCCGGGGGTGGGACGCTGACCGATATCGGCGTGCGAGGCGATTATTGGCCTTCGCAGATCCTTGGCTTGACCACTTCCTTTCAATACGAGCGATGGGTGTTCCCCATTATTCAGCCGGGACCGAAGCGGGACATTTCGGCTTCAATCGGCATTCAGATTCAACCGCAGAAAATATTCCGGACTACATTCCATCACAAAGTCTCGGATGACCTGAGTCGAGGAGATCAGAATTGAGCTCGATGGGAAGAGCGCCGGCACCAGAGATCGCTCCCGAGACACCCGAGCAGGGAGCGCCGCTGACGTCCCGCATCACGGACCCTGAGGAGGAACCGATCAATTTGCTGCCCTATCTCCGGCTTCTCTGGGAAAGCCGAAGATTTCTGATGCGTGCCGCACTTTCTGCGTTCCTGGCCAGCGCACTTTTCGCGATGTTGATACCTAACCGATATCTTTCGATCACTCGACTGATGCCCCCCGATGGGCAATCATCTGGGGTCGGTTTGGGAATTCTGGCGGCCATGTCCGGAAAACCGGGCACAAGTGCTCTCGGGGGACTCGGGGGAGTCGCCGGCGACTTGCTAGGAGTGAAAAGCTCCGGTGCTCTTTTTGTGGGAATTATCGGCAGCCAGGCGGTCCAGGATCGATTGATCGAACAATTTAATCTTAGGAAGGGATTCTTCGGGACTTCCAGGATCGAGGATGCGCGACAAAATCTCCTGGAACACACCGACGTTTCCGAAGACCGCAAGAGCGGAATCATCACGATTGGTGTTACCGATCACGATCCTAAACGCGCGGCGGCGCTGGCCCAGTCCTACGTCAATGAACTCGATCGCGTGGTTGCGCAAGTCAGTACTTCATCTGCGCGCCGGGAGCGGATTTTTTTGGAAGAGCGCCTGAAGACGGTAAAGAGCGATCTGGATACGGCCGCCAGAAATTTCAGCGTTTTCGCCAGTAAGAATAGCGCAATCGACATTCCTGCGCAGGGCAAAGCCATGGTGGAAGCTGCGGCTAACCTGCAAGGCCGATTGATCGCTGCGCAGGCGGAGTTGAGCGGACTTCAACAAATCTATACGAGCAACAACGTGCGCGTGCGCTCCGCGGAAGCCCGCGTGAATGAATTGCAGAAAAAACTGAACGAAATTGGCGAGGGCGATGTTACGGGCAACGCGAATCAATCCAACGCGCTTTATCCGTCTATCCGCAGACTGCCGATTCTCGGCGTCACCTATGCGGACCTGTTCCGCCAGACAAAAATTGAGGAAACGGTTTTTGAGCTTTTGACGCAGCAGTACGAGCTGGCAAAAGTTCAGGAAGCGAAGGAAATACCCAGCGTCAAGGTGTTGGATATTGCGATGGTGCCAACAAAGAAAACGTTTCCTCCTCGGGGCCCAATCACAATCATCGGAACCCTGCTCGGCCTGGCCATAGCGATGACCTGGATTTTTGCGAAGAAGCGGTGGGACGCGGTGGAAGCTAGCGATCCCGGGAAAGTTTTCGCGACGGAAATGTTCACGACAATGCGCGCGAGTCTGCCATCGTTTGCGCGGAACGGGGCCGGCGCGGAACCGCGGGGAGACCGGCGTTGGAGTTGGCGGAAGAAGCCATTGAACGAGCCAGAGCACGAGGACGAAGAGGGCGGCGCAAAGTAGGCGCTATTCGTTCACAACCGTTTGATAAGGAAAGGGTTAGGTCACATAATGCCCTGTGAGTGACGGGGCGAAGCTGTAGCCGGCTTCTTTGAGGAGAAGCAGTAAGAGGAACGCATGGCAAGTCTTCTGACAAACGGTGTCGACTCGTTTGAGGAACTCGCCGTTCCCGCACGGTACGGCGAAGCCGCCTGGTATGCGGCGTCCACCAGTGCAAACCACGAAAAGCGCGTGGCGGAACAGTTGGGAATCCGGTCGGTTGAGCACTTCCTGCCTCTGTATGAAGCGGTTCGCCGCTGGAAGGACCGACGCGTGAAGCTGGCACTGCCGCTGTTCCCCGGATACGTGTTTGTGAGGCTGGCGCTACGCGATCGCTTACAGGTGCTGCGGGTGCCCGGTGTGGCGAGGCTCGTCGGCTTCAACGGTGCGGCCGTAGCACTGCCGAATGAGGAAATCGAGGCGCTGAAAGCAAGTTTGGCGAACGGTCTTCGAGCGGAACCGCACCCGTTTCTGACTGTTGGGCGACGTGTGCGAATCAAGGTAGGTCCACTTGAGGGGATGGAAGGGATTGTCATTCGTAGGAGAAATCGCCTGCGCTTCGTCATTTCGCTTGATCTGATTCACCGCGCCGCCGCAGTCGAGATTGAAACGGCATGCTTGGAGCCGGTTTAGCGATAAAAAAGAATGAGTAGGTCGACCGGCAATCGCTTAAGCGGTAGATTCCATTTCGAATTTCTTTCTGACGGCGTGGCACAAGACGTTGGTTCGATTACGAGCGGAGGATAGCAGCAGAAGATGAAACGAGCACTGATCACGGGCATTACTGGCCAGGACGGATCTTACTTGGCCGAATTATTGCTTTCAAGGAATTACGAAGTCCACGGAATCAAACGCCGGTCAAGCAGCTTCAACACCTCTCGTATCGACGCTATCCTTCCGGACTGGCATGAGCGTGCGGCTAGACTGTTCCTGCATTTTGCCGACCTCTCCGATGCAACCAGCTTGATCAAGCTTCTCTATCGGCTTCGGCCGGATGAAATCTATCACTTGGGTGCCCAGAGCCATGTGAAGGTAAGCTTCGAGAATCCGGAGTATACGGGTGATATCACCGCGCTTGGGACGGTCCGCTTGTTGGAAGCGATCCGAGAACTGGGGATCAAGACTAAGTTCTACCAGGCTTCGAGCAGCGAGATGTTCGGAACGACGACCGAAGTCCCACAGCGAGAGTCAACTCCATTCCGGCCTAGTAGCCCGTATGCCTGCGCAAAGGTTTATGCGCACTGGATGACTGTGAACTACCGAGAAAGTTACGACATTTTCGCTTGTAACGGCATTCTTTTCAATCACGAGTCCCCCCGTCGAGGGGAAACGTTCGTAAGCCGCAAGATCACGCGAGCGTTAGCGCGGATTCGCGCTGGTTTGCAGGATAAGCTCTATATGGGAAATCTCGAAGCCAAACGTGACTGGGGCTATACGCCCGAATATGTCGAAGCAATGTGGCGCATGATGCAGCTCGACAAACCTGACGACTTCGTGGTGGCTACAGGTGAAACCCACAGCGTACGAGAATTCCTCGAATGCGCGTTCGAGTATTCCGCTCTTGATTGGAAAAAGTATGTGGAGATTGACCAAAGATATTTTCGGCCAACCGAAGTTAATATTCTCCAAGGTGACGCGAGTAAAGCTGAGCGCATCCTTGGGTGGCAACCCAAAGTTAAGTTCAGCGAATTGGTAAAACTGATGGTGGACGCCGATATTAAGCTGCTCGATGACCAACTGGAAGGCCACTTCGTTCGCCAGTTGTCAGCCCGGGAATGAACGCGCTCTGGAAATCCAAATCTCCTTCAGGTTTGAAGTTCGGTTTGTTGGCGAATTTTGCCGGAACCGGCTGGTCGGCTGTGGTGCAATTGGCCTGCATTCCCCTGTACGTCAAATTCCTGGGCATCGAAGGCTATGGACTGATTGGCTTTTACTTGATGCTGCAATCCTTGCTGCAGGTGCTGGATTTGGGGTTGAGCCCTACCGTGAATCGCGAAATGGCTCGCTATTCGGTACAGCCAGAAAGGGCCGCCGAGGCCCGCGATCTTGTACGCACACTCGAGATCGGTTATTGGCTCATTGGACTGATTCTCGGCGCAGCTCTTTTGGCCGCTGCGCCGTGGATCACCACCCATTGGATCAAATCCAGTGCTCTGCCGGTTTCCAGTATCATGCAAGCCGTGATGTTGATGGGTATTCTGGCAGTCTTCCAGTGGCCCATCAGTTTTTACCAAGGCGCGTTAATGGGTCTCCACCGCCAAGTCCTGTTCAACACCCTCAGAGTTGTCGCGGTTACCCTTAGCAATGGGGGAGCTATCCTGGTCCTGTGGCGCGTGTCACCCACGATCAAGGCGCTTCTGTTGTGGCAGGTCGCTATCAGTGCTGCCCAAGCTGTGCTGATAGCGTTCCTTCTATGGAGCAGTTTGCCCAGCTCAGGTCGGCCAGCTCGCTTCAACCCCGCCATTATCCGAGGTGTCTGGCGGTTCGCGGCCGGCATGAGTGGGATTACTCTTATCGGCTTGATTCTCACGCAGGTCGATAAAATGCTCGTAAGCAAGTTACTCACGTTAAGAGTCTTTGGGTATTACAGCCTGGCTTGGACTCTCGCAAACGGCTTATTGATTATTTCAAGCGCGGTGTTCAACGTCATTTTCCCCAGGATGGCCGCCCAGGTGGCGGCGTTCGATGAAAACGGAATCCGGCAGTCCTATCACCGTGGCGCGCAATTGATGGCCGTCATGGTGCTGCCTCTGGCGGCGGTTTGCTCGTTTTTTTCCTTCGACATTTTGCGACTGTGGACTGGAAGCACTGAGACGGCGGCATTCGACGCGCGCATTTTAAGTGTATTAGTGGTCGGCTCGGCGCTGAACGCCCTGCTTTACCTGCCCTATGCGCTTCAACTCGCCTTCGGTTGGACGAAATTAAGTTTCGTGGCAGGCTTGTTGTCGGTCGCCATTCTCATTCCGTCGTTGTTCCCGATGACGAAATATTTTGGGGCTTTGGGCGCGGCGAGCATGTGGGCAGGACTGAACCTCGTGAATATGCTCATCGCCGTTCCGATCATGCATCGTCGCCTATTGCGAGGTGAAGCTTGGCGCTACTTCGTGGATATCGGTCTTCCTCTGATATGCACGATGGGAATAGCAATGCTTGGCCGATTGGCGTTTGCAGATCTCACCTCTCCGGTCATGACGCTTGCCTGCGTCTCGATCATTTGGCTCGGCTGTCTAGTCGTGGCCATTCTAGCCGCACCACAGGTTAGGTCTTGGGCACTGGCCCAAGCGATAAGCGCCAAGCTCCAATATGACAATGCAACCTGGAAGCTTTAGGGAATTCGGATCTGGTTGGCCGTCTAGAAGTGCCGGAGATACGCATGCTCTCTACCATTCAACCCAAAACATATATTCGCGTTCCTCATAAGCGATCTCTTGGCCCAGTAAAGAGGTTGAGCCGGGCCGTATTGGGGAGTGCGTACATTTCCTTCGCTGAGATGTATAGGTTGCTCTGCTGGCCCTTAGACTCCGTCCGCTACTTCGAATTCAATTTCGTGTGGGACGCGCTGTCGAATCTGTCGATTCGACACTACCTCGATGTTTCGTCTCCGCGTCTATTCCCAATCATGCTCACGCTAAAGAAGGACCAGCTCCTGGCTGAGTTGATGAACCCGGACGTCGCGGATCTGACGCCCACCGCCGATCTAGCGAAGGCCCTCGGCCTTGATGGGCGCTGTAACATCCACCCTTGTCTGATCAGCGCCGCCCCTTTTGAGCCGGGCTCGTTTGATGTCGTCACCAGCATCTCGGTAGTGGAGCATATTCCCGAGGACAACCAGGCCGTCCGAAAAATGTGGGAACTTCTGAAGCCTGGCGGTCGGCTGTTGTTGACAGTTCCGTGCGCAGCCGAGGCCCGCGAAGAGTATATCGATCGGGACGAGTACAATTTGCTCGAGCCCAACGAAGATGGATTTTTCTTCTTTCAGCGTTACTATGACCAAAAGCTTTTGTCGGAGAATGTTTTTAGCATCACAGGAGAACCATCTCGCTACGCCGTTTACGGCGAGAAAATGGCTGGCACTTATCGCCGGAACGAGCAATCCAAGCGGTCAGACCCTAACTACCCAGTGTGGCGCGAACCCTACATGATGGGCCAAGAGTATCGCTATTTTGATACCGTGGATAACCTGCCCGGTATAGGAGTTGTTGGAATGGAATTCGTGAAGGCCTGAAGAGAATTCGTTGCGTACTCTCCGCGCCATCCGTAAGGCATCTGCTACGTATCGGACCGCAAGGAGCTACATGCTCTCAATAGGGAAAACTAGCGGGCCACAGCACTAGGTGGAGGAGTCACTTTTGTCCGATAAAACTACTATGAGAAGCATCGAGTCCATCCCTTGGGCTAAGCCTGACCTTTTGGGTAATGAACAACAATACGTCGCTGAGGCCGTATCTTCCACTTGGATATCCGGGGGACCATTCATAGAACGCTTTGAAGACGAGTTTAGTAAATACTGTGGCGCCCGGCACGCCATGACCGCCTCAAATGGCACGACCGCGCTCCATATGGCTTTTTTGGCCTTAGGCGTGGGGCCCGGAGACGAGGTGATTGTCCCCGGTTTTGCCTTTATGGCGGCTGCGAACGTGGCCCTCCATGTCGGGGCCAAGCCAGTCTTCACCGAAGTAGATCCGGCGACTTGGTGCATGACTGCCGGCGAGGTGGAGAGACATATTTCACCGAAGACTAAGCTGATCGTTCCAGTGCACACCTATGGGAATGTGTGCGCCATGGATCAAATCATGGCCCTGGCCAACACTAACTCGATCGCGGTCCTAGAGGATGCGGCGGAGGCTTTCGGCTCCCGTTACAAAAATCGGTTGGCAGGGTGCCAGGGAGTCATTGGAACGTTCAGTTTTCACGCGACCAAGACGATAACCACCGGGGAAGGCGGAATGGTGATCACCGACAGCGGCGAGCTCCATGAACGGTTGTATTTGTTCCGAAATCACGGAATGCTTCGCACGCGATACTGGCACGAACTTCCTGGGCATAACTTTCGCATGACGAATATGCAGGCAGCTCTGGGGTGTGCGCAACTGGAAAAGATCGATAAAATCATCGGTGAACGCGGACGGGTCTACGCTTCTTATCAGAAGTACCTATCAAACGTCCCCGGCGTAACCATGCAGAACTTTGACGCAGACGTGAAACCGGTGGTTTGGGCTGTCGCAGTCAAGTTAGACCCGCAAGCCTACCCACAGGGCAGAGATGCCGTCATGCGTCAGCTACAAGAGGCCCATGTCGAGACGCGCAATGGGTTCTACGCCGCAAGCATGCTTCGCCATCTGTATGCTTGTCCCATTCTTCCCATTTGTGAAGATCTTACCCAACATGTAATAAGTTTACCCACATACTGTGCGTTGGATGACAGTGAAATTGAGTTCATTTGTGCTACGCTAAACACTCTGCGGGCATAATTGCCCGGTAAACTGGTATGCGTATGAAAACGGGAGGCCTTGAATGCCGAAGGCTCAGTTCTGAATGGAAACAACCGCTTCTGGCTTTCTTGAAAACCTTGGAAGTGACAAACGAGATGGAGTACTTCCACCCTCATCCGTTTACGAATGACGCCGTTGAAAAAATAACTAAAACCGCCGTCGACGATCTCTACTACATCCTTGCTGAGGGAGAGGACGTTCTGGGTTATGGCATGCTGCGGGGGTGGGATGAAGGATACGAGATTCCGAGTTTGGGGATTGCTATTCATCCCCGAGCAAGGGGCACAGGGCTAGGCAAGTTTTTCATGCAGTTTTTGAGTGCAGCCGCAAAAAGAAAGGGGGCAACAAAAGTGAGGCTGAGGGTCAAATTGGAAAACATTCGTGCCGTGAAACTCTATGAAAACCTCGGTTACGATTTGCGGTCTGAAGAAGACGGATACTTGGTTGGATTCTTGGATCTGAGTGGTAGGCCATTCTGAAACTGCCGCTGGGAGGAAACAGCGGAGCTTTGCCCAGTCCCCCCGCCACATCGCTGGCGGATGCGAACGGCAGAAATCAACTCTTGAAAAAAAACTCAAAAATCAAACTCTCATTCTGCATCCCGACGCTTAACCGTGGACCCTTCCTCGGTACAACCCTCGAGAGCATCGTCTCCCAGGCGACTGACGAAGTCGAAATCGTGATTGTGGACGGCGGGTCGACCGATTCCACACAGGAGGTGATCGGTCAATTTCAGCAACGCTTTGCGTCCCTTCGCTATTTTCGCGAGGATGTTGAGAGGGGAGACTTCAGTCCTCAGACCCCTTCCAGCGTGGGCTTCGATCGCGATTGCGACCGCGCCGTCGAACTAGCGGTAGGAGAATATTGCTGGCTGTTCACGGATGATGACCTTTTGAGGCCAGGTGCGGTTCAGACCGTTCTCGAAGCAACGCGACAGCAATGCGGATTGATCGTCGTGAACGCTGAAGTCCGGTCTGGTGACCTTTCTAAAGTCCTGGAGCCCGCAAGGCTTCACCTAACCGCAGACCGCGCTTACAAATCGACGGAGAGCCAGTGCCTATTCACCGATGTCTGTAACTATTTGAGTTTCGTCGGGAGCGTCGTCATCAAGCGAGAATTGTGGATTGCCCGCCAAAAGGAGCAATACATTGGCACGGGTTTTATTCACGTCGGCATGGTATTCCAAAGCCCAGTTCCGGGAAAGACGCTAGTCATCGCTCAGCCCCTAGTGACGATTCGCTACGGTGACGCACTATATATGCGCTCATCTAGGTACTTCGAGATCTGGATGTTTGCTTGGCCGAACCTGATCTGGTCATTCCCACACTATTCCGATTTGGCTAAACGTCAAGTTTGTCCTAAAGAACCCTGGCGCCACAATCGAACTTTACTCCTATTCCGAGCCATTGGAGCTTTTTCTTCGACGGAATACAGCAACTTCCTGGCAAAACGCTTGAATTCCCGATGGGACAAATTTGCGGCGAGACTTATTGCCTCGTTCCCTGGGTCCATCGCAAATCTGATCGGAGTCGCGTACTACTACTTGTCCGGCCGCCCGCCCGGCCAGTTCCTTTTGGACCTCGTGAAGAGCCCTTTTTATTTTGCGCGTGCGTTTAACAGACCCACGACGTCTCCGGAAAAAAGCCCTTCGGAACTAGTACCCATTTCGGGAAACGCGTCCCGGGAGTCGAAAAGAGTTAGATGACGATGAGAGTGACCTGCCGAGTATGCGAAGGATCGCTTGAGCCCGTATTCTCGCTCGGAGAACAATACATCTCGGATTTCTTGTCTCCGCAGCAGCCGGACGGGCCCAAGGCGCCATTGGAGCTGGGCCTCTGCTGCAGTTGCAAGCTCCTCCAGTTGCGGCACACGGTTCCGGGCGAATTCTACCAGCATTATTGGTATCGCTCGGGCACCAATGCAACCATGCGGACTGCCTTGGCCGATATCGCCAACACAGCCGAGCGGTTGATGAACCTCCAGACCGGGGAAGCGGTGCTGGACATTGGGTGCAACGACGGAACTCTTCTGGCCTCCTACAGGACTCCAGGCATTTACAAAATTGGCTTTGATCCAGCCGAAAATTTGGCTGTTTTTTCCCGAACGGTGGCGGATCGGGTAGTCAGCGGCTTCTTTCAATCGGAGGCCTTCCAACAAGGCACTGACTTGAGGGGTCGCCGACCCAAGATTGTGACCTCGATCGCGATGTTTTATGACTTGGAGGATCCGAACAGATTCGTTTCGGATATTAAGAAGACCATGGATCCGGATGGGCTGTGGGTGGTGCAAATGAGCTACCTCCCGCTCATGCTCCAGCAGAACGATTTCGGCAACATATGCCACGAGCACCTGGAGTATTACTCCTTACGATCTCTTGAGTACCTACTGAATCTGCATGACTTTGCGCTGGTCGACGTGGAAATAAATGATGTCAATGGCGGAAGTTTTCGCGCTTATATCCGAAATCGGAAGGCTGAGCAGAACGCCTTTGGTGATACTTCCTACCGGCAGCAGGCCGCGGATCGCGTGTCTGTGCTCCGCGAAAAGGAAACGGCCATGGAGTTGGATCAAGTTAAGCCCTATCGAGAGTTTGCTGATCGAGTCGAGCAGATCAAGCGGGATGTCTCAACTTTTGTCAGAGATCAAGTCGGCGAAAACAAGAAAGTTTTTGTTTATGGCGCTTCAACCAAGGGGAACGCCATGCTCCAGTACTTCGGTCTTGACCATCGCTTGATTACCGCTGCAGCCGAACGCAACCCCGACAAGTGGGGCAAGGTGACGGTGGGCACTCGCATCCCAATCGTCTCGGAAAAAGAGGCACGGGTCACCAAGCCAGATTACTTCCTGGTGCTACCGTGGCACTTTCTCGACGAATTTCGGGACCGCGAGAAGGATTACCTGCTCGGTGGCGGGAGGTTTATCGTGCCACTTCCTCGCTTCACCTTGATCTGACCATGAATTCGCAAGCTCCAACTCCCGTGACACTATTGAGCGTAGAGTCGTCAGGCCTCAAGGCAGCGGTCGGACTCATAGTCGGCCTGTTTCTTATCCTTTTGATGGTGCTGCGTGTTCTGCCCTTTGTTCGACTCAGCACGCTGCTTCTATTCATCGCATCCGCGTGCTTTCTGCTTGTCAGAAGACACCGGACGCCGGATCTGATGCATCCGGTTAGGGTGTTCGGGGCGCTGTGGTGCTTCTGTCTGGCGCTCGCCAGCATGCACCTGCTTTCCTATATCTCGGATTGGGATCTACTCACGTGGAGCTGTTTCCTCACAGGTCTTGCTGCTTTCATGGTTGGGTTTTGGGGCGCCGACATAGCTTCCAAACGTCGAGGTGCTCCACCCAGGAGGGCAAGCGCCGACCTACCCTTCCCGCACCTTCTGCCGGTTAGAAGAACGCTCATTGTGGCGTGCCTGTGTCTTGCGGTTGGGATGGCCGTCATGGCTTACGAGTATCATCTGCTCGGCGAAATTCCAATCCTTTCGGATAACCCGGACGTGGCACGGTTCAGACTATTCGGGACAGCCGATCCCGAATTTAACAAGCTCTATCTCAAACTACTCCACCCATTGGTGGACTTCATCAAATATGGGATATTTCTGGCCGTTATTGTTCTATGCCAAAGAACAACAAAAAGTAAAAAGGTAATCATTTTGAGTGGTTCGCTGATCTTGCTAGGAATACTGGTGCTTAGCTCCCAGGGCGGCCGTATATTCGTTGTGTATACTGCAATTCCAAGTGCGGTCCTCTTTCACTATCTCCGTCGACGGATCCGATTAGTTGAATTGGGTGCTGCCGTCCTAGTTTTCTTTCTCTTCCTCGGGCTGTTCGGATACACGAGAAGCGCAGCGAGCCAATCCGCTCCTATATTTGACCGCGTACGGCGCATATCTAGCTTTCCGGAAGGGCAATTCTGGGATGGAGTTGCATTCGGATACGGGACCCTGACGCTGTCCTACGAAGTGTTTTTCCGGTTAACCGGAGATCTCCGGAATATGCAGCCTCCTTCCGGTGGATTCCTGTTTTATTCGCTGCACCGATTCTTACCCCGTGCGAGTCTCGGGGAGATTGCGGGGGATCTGTACTCAGGTGAATTTGTCACCGCCACCTTTCTTGGCGAGCTTTATGGAGATTATCGGTATTGGGGCGTTTTGTTCGGGCCGCTACTCCTCGGACTGACGTACGGCTGGGTCTATTCGCGAACCGGCGAGTTGAACTCGATGTACAGCGTGTACGTTAGGGCGCTGCTCGTACAAATGGTCATTTTTTTTCCCTACGTGAATTTGTTCTCGATTTACATTAATTGGGTCTTTGACCTGGTCTTCATGTATTTGCTGCTTCGTCGTCTTGCTATACGGAGGGCCCGGCCGCTCTTGCCCGTAGCGGTGGGAACGAGTGCCCCAATCTAACTGGGTGCATGTGGACGGAGTGTTGCGGATGACCAAAGGGCTGTCCATCGCCAGCGTTACCCTTGCATATAACTCGGAGCGGCTTCTGTCGAAGCAACTGGATGCGCTGCTGCGGCAGAGCCACCAGTTGGATGAAATCATCGTTGTGAACAACGGTTCGACTGACGGGACACTCAGTCTGCTGTCCGCGAAATACCCTCAGGTTACGGTGTTGGACCTTCCCGCCAATGCCGGCGTGGGCGGTGGCTACTCGGCGGGGCTCAGTTATGCCGCAAACCAGATGAAGCACGATTGGGTGTGGCTCCTGGATCATGACAGCATACCGATGCATGATGGGCTAGAAGCGCTGCTGCGAGGGCTGGGGCGGACCGAAGCTGTAAGAGAAAGTGTTGGCATCGTCGCGCCCGTACCCGTTCATCCGGAAACGCTGCTCTGCTATCCGGGCATGTTATGGCGGAAAGGTTGGGTACGCCCATCTTCTGATTGTTTGAACCAGCCGCTCTGTTTCGTTGACGCGGTGATTTCGTCAGGCAGTCTGGTGCGATCGGAAGTCGTTGAGCGAGTTGGCCTTCCGCGCGCCGATTTCTTCATCGATTTTGTGGACTACGAGTATTGCCTCCGACTTCGACGTCACGGATATCGGATCGCCATGGTTCGCGACAGCCTGTTGCATCACGCTGTAGGGAATCCGAGGACAATAAACATCCTTGGATATTCGAAAGCGTGGGGCGGGCACGCCCCTTGGCGGGAATATTACATAAGCCGGAACGAAACATTTACGATCTGGAATTACTTCCCGGACTGGAAAAGCAAGTTCTCCGTTCTCCGACGGCTGCTTCGCCACTTTCTAGCGATTCTAGCCTTTGGCGAGCACAAGGGCGCTTGTGTCAGAATGATGCTTTTGGGCTTTGTAGACGGGCGAGCGGGAAGATTGGGAAAGCGGTTTGTTAGCAGCGCCCGGGAGGAAACCCCAGCACGAGTTCCTCTAGACACGGTCAAATCTGCAAGTGAGTAGCTGCAATAGAGCAACTCGGTCGCCTGGGTCAAAGAGGTCTATATGCCTGAAATGAGCGTGAACTCAAACCTACCAGTTGTAATTCTCTGCGGCGGTATGGGAACGCGGCTCCGGGAGGAAACTGAATATCGCCCTAAGAAGCGATTCGTTCTCTGCCTGGGCTACAAAGGGGCGATGATTAAGCAATATTTCCTCGACTACCGGCTGATGACGCGCAATTTCACGCTTCAATTCGACAGCAGTGCGGAGCCGCTTGTCGAGAGCAACGGAACTCCGGAAGATTGGACCGTCACGTTCGCGGACACCGGCATAAATGCCATGACCGGAGCGAGAATAAAGAGAATCAGACCCTATATCGATTCCGACGAGTTCATGCTGACCTACGGAGATGGTGTCGCGGACATCAATTTGCAAGGGTTGCTGAAGTTCCACCGGAGTCACGGCAAGTTGGCTACGGTCACGGCTGTGCATCCCGTCGCACGTTTCGGCGAGTTGATGATTGAAGGTAATCGAGTAGTGCAGTTCGCTGAGAAGTCCCAGGCACCCGAAGGCTTCATCAACGGCGGCTTCTTTGTGTTCAATAAGGGGATTTTTGCCTACCTCCCTGATGATGAAAGTTGCGTTCTGGAGCGCGAACCACTCGAACGATTGGCCGCGGATGGAGAGTTGATGACTTTTCATCACACAGGCTTCTGGCACTGCATGGATACGTATCGAGATTCACTGATGTTGAACCAACTCTGGGGATCTCCCAAGCCGCCTTGGAAGATTTGGAATCGCTGATAGCCAGTCCCCGTTTTTGCGGTAGGTCTTCAGAAAAGAAATTCGTGGTCCTCGATGGAGGCAGAAGGTGTAGTTATGGATCCTCAGTTTTGGCGAGATAAGTCGGTCCTGATCACAGGGCACACCGGGTTCAAGGGGGCTTGGCTTTGCTTGTGGCTCCAGTCGCTCGGTGCACGTGTGACCGGTTATGCCCTTGAGTCGCACACATCACCGAGCATGTTCGAGTTGGCGAACGTCGGAACCGGAATGCAATCGCTGAGTGGCGATATCCGCGACTTTGAGAATCTGAAGCAGACAATCGGCAAGTACCAGCCGGAAATTGTGTTCCATATGGCGGCCCAGGCTCTAGTTAGGTGCGGTTACCAGCATCCAATGGAAACATACGATGTGAATGTGCTCGGTACCGCTTGTTTGTTGGAGGCGATTCGGCAGACGGGGGGCGTCAAAGCCGTGGTCGTCGTCACCTCAGACAAGTGCTACCAGAACACCGAGAGCTCCGTCGCCTATAAAGAGACGGACAATCTGGGTGGGAGCGACCCGTATTCCAGTAGCAAAGCCTGCGCTGAACTGGTCGTGGCGGCTTATCGGACTTCGTACTTTAGTTCTTCAGGATCGCAACATCCTATCTTGGCCAGTGCCAGGGCCGGTAACGTGATTGGAGGAGGCGACTGGGCACAGGATCGGCTGTTGCCCGACATAATGCGAGCCCTCATGGAGGGCAAGCCAGTTGCTATTCGCAATCCTCACGCAATTCGTCCCTGGCAGCACGTTTTAGAGCCTCTTGCGGGATATGTCTTGCTCGCGGACAGACTTTTACAGGAGGGCGCTCAAGTCGCAGGTGCGTGGAATTTCGGCCCCCTAGAGGAAGACACCAAGTCGGTGGAGGTAGTAGTTCGGCGAGTAGTAGAGCTCTGGGGCGAAGGCGCCGGCTGGGTTCCGGACCTCGGTAATCATCCGCCCGAAAGTAACTCTCTGAGACTTGACTGTACGAAAGCTCGCCAACACCTCGGATGGAAGCCACACTGGCGGCTCGACCAGGCGCTACACATGACCGTAGCCTGGTACAAGGCCTACGTCCGAGGCCAGGATGTGCGTGTTATTGCGCTTGAACAGTGTAAATCCTATGAAAGCAGGGAGCAGAAGCGATTGGTTGAGACGGGCATTTCTGAAAGATCCGTCCACAAGCCAACGAACTCTCCCGAGGTGCAACCTTGAAATTCACGCAGTCCCCCTTGTCGGGAGCCTATGTTGTGGAAATCGAGCCTATAGGGGACGAACGCGGTTCCTTTGCCCGGACGTGGTGCCGCAGGGAGTTCCACACTCTGGGCTTGAATACTCTTGTTGAGCAAACCGGTACCTCGTTGAATTTAAGGAAGGGAACCTTGCGCGGGATGCACTACCAGGCAGTGCCTCACGAAGAAGTGAAACTGGTGCGCTGCACGCGGGGCGCGATCTACGATGTCATAATAGACTTACGAATTGATTCTCCGTCCTTTTGCCGTTGGTTTGCGCTGGAGCTCACCCCTGACAACGGAAGAATGTTGTACGTGCCGACCGGGTTTGCGCACGGGTTTCAAACATTGGTCGACGAATCCGAAGTTTCGTATCAGATTTCGGAAGCATATCGCCCCGAGCTTGCCAGGGGGGTTCGCTGGAATGATCCCGTTTTTCGGATCGAATGGCCCATTTCCGACCCGATCCTGTCCAAGCGCGACGACAACTTCCCTGATTTTTCCGTGAGTTTCGAAAGGCTTCAGGCCGGTAGGTGAGAAGTTTGAGTGCAGCGATTCTCATTGTGGGTGCATCTGGACTAGTGGGAAGGGCTCTCTTGCGCGAATTCAATCCGCATTGCCGCACTATCGGCACATTCTGCCGCCACGAGGCTCCAGGCCTGGTTCACTTGGATTTGCGAGATCCTGACGAAGTTCGGTTCCTGCTGCGTCGACTCCGGCCTGAGGCAGTTCTGTGCCCAGCGGCTGAGCCCAATGTGGAGGTGTGCGAGCTTGATCCTGAGGGCACGCGACAGGTGAATGTGGAAGGACTAGCGAATTTGATTGAGGCCACAGCAGAGCTGGGCGCATTCCTGGTCTACTTCTCCACAGAATATGTATTCGATGGAACTAAGGGGCCATATTCCGAGAATGATGCCTGCAATCCCTTGAACGAGTACGGGCGGCAAAAGTTGGATTGTGAACGCATGATTGCCACGAAGTTAAGCAAGCACATCATCGGACGCATCTCTGGCGTTTACGACTGGGAGAGACAAAAGAAAAACTTCGTTGCCAGGTTAATTGCTTGTCTCGCCTCAGGACAGCCATTGAGGGTACCATCCGACCAGATGATTACTCCTACGTACGCGCCGAACTTGGCGCGGGTTGTGCGCGAGCTCGTTGAGAGCCGTCAGCAGGGGCTTTTTCACCTCGCAGGCTCTGTGCCTTTGCTCAGAACGGAATTCGCGCGCCTTGTTGCAAGCATTTTTGATTTGGATGCTTCGCTTATTGTTCCGGTCCCAACCTCACAACTAGGACTGCGCGCGGCCCGGCCGCGTTCAGCGGGGCTTAAAGTTGGAAAAGCGCAAGCCTTGCTCGATTTTCCTTTAGCCGGTCCGCGTGAAGGTCTGGAAGCCATGAGGGAGCTGCAGAGCCTGCACGCCAGAGATTAAATATTCGATTTATACGCCAGATGTGAGTAGGAAACTCCCAGGGAGAACCGCCATGCATCCGTGCCGAATCTGCAATAACACCAAAACAGTGAAATTTCTTTGTCTCGGTCCAACACCTCTAGCGAACTCTTTCTTGAAACCCGAGCAATTGAATGAACCTGAGCCTGACTTTCCCCTGGACGTCGTGTTCTGTGATCAATGCGGACTCGTGCAGTTAGATCACGTGGTGCCATCGGAAATCATGTTTCGGAACTATATATATGTATCGTCTACGTCGCAGACGATGCTGGCCCATTTCAAGGCCTATGCGGACGAAATCGTGGACCGGTTTGTTGAGTCTCCTGAAGATCTGGTGCTAGAGATTGGCAGTAATGACGGCTGCCTCCTGCGAGCATTCCAGAAGCTTCGGGTTCGCGCTCTCGGA
>WNFQ01001198.1_pt1 | contig 18294 bp, 15 predicted proteins | sample 5400171 | NCBI WGS metagenome assembly WNFQ01 (sample SAMN13153356, study PRJNA577476) | soil metagenome | isolation source: 20 cm soil under Madrone tree | place: USA:California | collected 2016-06-14 | reverse complement strand
CCACATTCATTTACCGGAGAGAACATTGTCGAATTTCATTGTCACGGATCTCCGGTTTTGCTCCGCACGGTCGTTGATCTGATTCTCAAACTCGGTGCTCGTCTGGCTGACCCCGGTGAGTTTTCTCTCCGCGCCGTCACCAACGGCCGACTGAGACTTACCGAAGCTGAAGCGATTCGCGATGTCATCGATGCACACACCGATACGGCTCTACGCCAAGCTACCAGACAGTTGAAAGGAGAGATTTCAAACCGGCTGCGGCCAGCGAAGGACCAACTGCTCGATCTTATCGTTCAACTCGAGTCATCGATCGAGTTTGTTGAGGATGATCTTCCGGCGCTAGCGACGCAACAGATCGCTGAGTCTCTCCGAGTGCTGAAGAAGGATCTATCACGACTGCGCGACACCTTTCGATCAGGGCGGCTCTTACGGGATGGCATCCGAGTCGCTTTCGTAGGACGACCAAATGTCGGTAAGTCGAGCCTGTTCAATGTTTTAGCGGGACACGGTAGGGCGATCGTGACGAGTATAGCGGGCACTACGCGAGACACGCTCACCGAGGAAATTGTTGTCGAAGGAGTGCCGGTGGTTTTGACAGACACTGCTGGGATTCGTAGCTCCAATGATGAAATCGAGTCGATCGGAGTCCACCGGGCGAGGCGGGCAGCCGCGGACGCTGATCTTCTGATTGTAGTCATTGACGGATCAGAATCACTTCATGACGACGATCGATCGGTAATCGATGAGGTTTCAAATGTTCCTCACATCCTCGCCTTAAACAAGAGTGATCTTCCAACCTTTTCTACCGCGACCTTCGATGAGCACGATGGCGATTCAAACTGTTCGGCCGTGATTCCTGTATCGGCGAAAAGTGAAGCGGGGCTTGAAACCTTGCGTGCTGCTATACTGGCTCCTTTCGCCCAAGGAGATGCACGGAGTGAGGGGCTGCTAATCACAAATGCGCGACATCATGATTTGTTAGTGCGGTCGATAGAAGCGATCGATTCCTCGCGGCGGCTCCTTTATGAGCGCGCCAGTGAAGAATTGGTTCTCGTTGGACTGCACAATGCGCTACGCTACCTTGGAGAGATCAACGGCGAAACGACAACCGAAGAAATCCTGGGACAAATCTTCGCAACCTTTTGCATCGGTAAGTAAAGAGATTTTTTCCGACAGAGGTTTATCTATGATATTCGACGAGCATTTCGGTGTAATCGTAATTGGGGCAGGTCACGCTGGTTGTGAAGCCGCGTCGGCTGCCGCCAGGCTTGGAGTCAGCACGGCTCTCCTCACACTTAATCTTGATCTTATTGGACAGATGTCGTGCAATCCGGCGATTGGCGGAATCGGCAAGGGTCATCTTGTCCGTGAGATTGACGCCCTTGGCGGCATCATGGGTCGGGTTATTGATCGGACAGGAATCCAGTTTCGCCTATTGAATCGCTCTCGCGGACCCGCAGTACGAGCTCCGCGTGCGCAGGCTGATCGAGCTATGTACCGGGTCGAGATGCGCCACACGTTGGAAGGCACGCCCAACCTGAGTCTGAGGCAGGGATTAGTTACAAGTCTGTTGATTGAGGAGGGCCGGGTCGTCGGTGTTGAGCTACAGGACTCCCGCCGAATGGGGGCCACGGCGGTAGTGGTAGCGACGGGCACATTTCTCAACGGTCAGATCCATACCGGTCGCCAAACGTACTCAGGAGGTCGGGCCGGCGAGCCGGCTTCGATTGAGTTTGCCCAGGCGATGAAGCGTCTTGGGCTGCGTATCGGCCGCTTAAAAACCGGCACACCCCCGCGACTCGATGGAAGGACAATTGATTGGGAAGCATTTGAGGCACAGCCACCCGACGAACGCCCAGTGCCGTTCTCTTTCTCGACCGATTACATCGGGCAGAAACAGATGAATTGCCATCTCGGCTACACGACCGAATCAGTCCATAACGCGATCCGAGCGAACCTGCACGAGTCGCCGCTCTACTCGGGAAAGATCACCAGTATAGGCCCACGCTACTGCCCTTCGATCGAAGACAAGGTCGTCAAGTTTCCGGAGAAAACGAGACACCAGCTTTTCCTCGAACCTGAAGGCTACGCTACCAACGAAGTTTATCTGAATGGTTTCTCTACTTCTCTTCCGGCGCAACTGCAACAGGAGCTTGTAGGTCTCATCCCGGGCTTCGAACGCACACGGATAATTCGACCCGGCTATGCAATTGAATATGACTTTGTGGACCCGAAAGAGCTGACGCCTTTTCTGGAGACCGCTAAAGTCAAGAGTCTATTTCTGGCCGGACAAATCAACGGGACGACTGGTTACGAGGAGGCTGCCTGTCAAGGGCTGCTCGCCGGCATCAATGCCGCCTTGGGCTCGGTGGGCCGGCCAATGTTTCGTCTCAGTAGGCGCGAATCCTACATAGGGGTCCTAATCGATGACCTGATCACACACGGCGTGGACGAACCCTACAGGATGTTTACGTCGCGTTCTGAGAATCGTCTGGCTCTTCGGCATGATAACGCCGATGAGCGTCTCGAGCCTTATGGGAAAGAACTCGGTTTGGTCGGCGACGGCGAGTGGGAGAGGTTTAATCAACGCAGGGCACGGCTGGCCAAGGCCCGAATGTTCCTTCAAGAGTCCAGGCTCAAGCGGTCAGACAGCGGCTATGCAATTTGTTCCAAGCTCACTGGTCAAGACTTGGGTGACTCCCTAAGTTTCGCTGAGCTAGCCCTCAGACCACGGGTCGATGCGATAATGATAATGAGCTTAATTCCCTCGAGTGCGAAGGGCGAATTCACGATGGCCGACTTGGAGACCGCACTTGCGGATCACCTGTACGCGGGCTATTTAGAGTCTCAGGATGCGGGATTCCGCCGTCTGCATCAGCACGACACTCTCAACATTCCCAACGGCTTTTCATTTCGGACGGTTGGGAGCCTGTCGCATGAAATCCTAGAGCGCCTGGAGCGGGCACAGCCAGAGAACTTTGGCCAAGCCCGTCGAATTCCGGGCATGACTCCGGCGGCACTGTCGAACCTTCTTGTCCATCTCACCGCTTCCCAACAGAAACGCTTCGTCGGGTAAAGAATGGGACGGTCTTGCTGGGGTTTCACGTGAAACATCGTCGCGGGCGGGACCTCGCTCCTCGTCTTGGAAACATCGCCGTGGCGCCAAACTCACTCCTATGCTAATGTGCTGCTCTCTTAACTAGTTTTCCGGACTGGTGAATGGCAAAAATCTTAGCCATTGCAAATCAAAAAGGCGGCGTTGGAAAGACCACCACCGCCATAAATCTCGCTGCTTCGCTCGCTAAACTGGATCAGCGCGTTCTGCTAATCGACATCGATCCCCAAGCAAATGCCACCTCCGGTGTCGGAACCATTCGCAATGTTTCGCGTCGCACCACTTATGGGGTCCTGGTTCTGAACGAGCCGATAGAGAGCGCTATTCTGCCCACCCAATTCTCCTTTGAACTTGTTCCATCAGACCGCAACCTTGCGGGCGCGGAGATAGAAATGGTTGATCTGCCAAACCGGGAGTTGCTGCTCCGCAATTCGTTAACTCCAATTAACGACCGTTACGACTTCATCATGCTGGACTGTCCCCCGGCATTGAACCTGCTCACGCTCAACGGGCTCGCTGCGGCCGATTCGCTCCTGGTACCGATCCAGTGCGAATACTATGCGCTGGAGGGTGTCTCCGAGCTCTTTAACACGCTGGCTCGCATCCGGCGATTGCTAAACCCTCATTTGAAAATCGAGGGACTCCTTTTGACGATGTATGATGGGAGCACTAAGTTATCCGCTGCGGTCGCCACCGATCTCCGCAGCTTCTATAGTAGTCTCGTGTTTAAAACAACCATACCCAGAAACGTCCGGCTCGCAGAAGCTCCGAGTCACGGAAAGCCTGTTATGTATTATGATCAGCGGTCGAGGGGAGCCGAGGCTTACCTTCAACTCGCAGAGGAGGTTTTGGCCAATGACCAAGAGACCATTAGGCAGGGGACTGAGCGCCTTGATCTCGACCGACTCGCCGTTAGCCGAGAGTGATGAGATTCGTGATATTGAGATTGATCTAATCCGCCCGGGTCAACAGCAACCCCGCACCACATTCGACGAAGCAAAACTTGCAGAGCTGGCTCAATCCATCCGAACAAGTGGAATCATTCAACCATTGCTCGTGCGTCCCCTTGGCGGGCTTTTCGAACTTGTCGCGGGTGAGCGAAGATGGCGTGCCGCGCAGCTCGCTGGACTATTGCGAATTCCAGCAATAATTCGTGACATACCTGAGGACAAGCTCCTTGAGCTCGCTTTGATAGAGAATATACAGCGTCAAGAGCTAAATCCAATCGAGGAGGCGAACGCTTACAAGCGACTAATCGAGTCCCTCAATCTTACCCAGGATGAAGTTGCACAAAGAGTCGGTCGAGATCGCACGTTCGTGACTAACTACCTCCGCATTTTGAGACTTCCCTCAGAAATTCAAACACTGCTGGAAAGTGAGAAGTTGACTTTCGGCCATGCGCGAGCCCTTTTAGGCCTTGGGGATGTAATTCTTCAGCGTCGATACGCGCAAAAGATCGTCAAGCACAATTGGTCCGTGCGGGAGACTGAACGCCGCATCAAGCATGCTTCGCAGGCTATCGGCGCGACTACTGCTCCCAAGCAAAGGTCCCATGATGGTGACGCCAATGTCCGCGCCGCCGAAGTCAAACTTCGTCGGCACCTCGGCACCCAGGTACAAATCATTCCCGCCAAAGCCGGCGCGGCTGGAAAGATTGAGATTGAATACTATAGTTCAGTCGATCTCGATCGGTTGTACGCCATTATCACCTCCAGCATCGGGCGAGAGGACTCCAATATGACAACCCTTTCAACCCGCTTGTAGTAGACGCACTGCTACTACTTACAACTTCTTGTAGAACTTCTGCCATTCTAAGGAGGGCGCTGCGAGTTGTTCCGTTCTTTCGCGGCGTTCGTCGCTTCCCCGAAGTTTGTCGGCTGTTTTTCTTGCGCAAGGCCGACGTGTTATGTTAGTTTTTCTTCCAAGCCGAATCTGTGGGCGGTTCTCCGGAGGCTAGCTGTGCTCTGCTGCTTTACATCGTAGTCTGCGTTATTTCCTTCAATGTTGCTACACTCTGACGATCCAAGCTCGCAATCCTTTTTCTCCGCCGTCCAGCGCCGGCTAAGTAGACAGGCTTTTGAAACCTGGTTCCAGCCCCTCTGTGTCACGCGATCCGCGACAGATGTTTTGCGAATCGCCGTACCCAATCCGGCGGTTCGGGACTGGATACTCTCGCGGTATTCGTCTGTACTAAAGGAATCCCTCTCGGAATTACAGATGGATGGCTGTCGAATCGAGTGGGCTATTCCGAAAGCCTATAGTGGGACTCCGGTTAATAGTTTGGTTGAGCTAACTCATGAGGAAGAGAAGGGCCTCGTAGGTGCCCTGACGATCAAGGCACCTAGCGTCCCAGATATTCCTTCTGCTCCTCTGAACGAGAAGTACACATTCGGCAGTTTTGTAGTCGCCTCATGCAACCGATTCGCGCACGCAGCAGCGCTTGCTGTTGCGGAGGCGCCTGGTAGGACATACAACCCTCTATATTTATATGGGGGCGTCGGATTGGGGAAGACCCATCTCATTCAAGCCACAGGACACGCAATTAAACAAGCTCATCCAAAGCTGCAAGTTTCCTATCTCTCTCTTGAGCGGTTCATGAATGAACTAATCAATGCGATCAGATACGGTTATGACAAGACACACGTTTTCCGTGAGCGGTACAGATCGATCGATGTGCTTCTGATTGATGATGTTCAATTCATAGCTGGCAAAGAGAGAACCCAGGAAGAATTCTTTCATACGTTCAATGCTTTGTACGATGGTCAGAAACAGATAGTGCTGACGTCCGACTGCCCACCTAGAGAGATTCCGGAAATCGAGGAGAGGCTGCATTCGCGGTTCGAGTGGGGCCTGATTGCCGACATAGAACCTCCTGACCTCGAGACCAAGGTCGCCATACTAAGGAGAAAAGCGGAACTTCAGGGCGTTGACTTATCGGATGACGTGGCTCTTTTTCTTGCCGGTAGCAGCAAACACAATATTCGAGAGTTGGAGGGCTCTTTGGTTCGTGTTTTGGCGATGGCTTCTTTACGAGGCTTGCCACTGTCAAAAGGGCTTGCGCAGGAGGCCATGCGCAGCGTCTCGCGCAATAGCGACGAAAATCTAATTTCCATTCCTCGAATTCAGAAAACGGTTGCTGAGCATTACAAGGTTAGCGTTGACGGTCTCAGGAGCCGGTCGAACGTTGGGAACGTATTGGTTCCCAGGCAAATTGCAATGTATCTCTGTAAGCGATTGACCAAAAAAAGCTACCCGGAAATCGCAAGGCAATTCGGCGGTAAGCACCATACGACGGTTATCCATTCTGTTGAGAAGATCGACAAGCTAATTGGCTCTGACCGAGAAATGGATACCGTGGTTAAACGTATCATCAGCAGCATTGGAGTCTAGGCTAATACTGTTACGCTTACGCCAATTCTGACATCCACAGCGCATTGTGAAAGCTCGGACAACTCTCTGTGGAGAAACCCCTGACAAATTAATTCGTTGCCAGGTTGTTGAAAATCTAAACACGAATGCAGTGGTCTGTTCGCTATTTCGGTTTGATTAAGAGAGTTTCACAAGTTCACAAGCCATACTACTACTACTACTATTTAATCTAAATGCTCTTTCTTTTTTAAGAGTTATTAGTAAAGATTGGTTTCCAACTTTTTTGAAGTGATCTCGCTCGCCAGTGCGTTGCTCGAGCGGAACTGTGGTATAAGAAAGCGCAAATTCTAGGAGCACCTAAATGCAATTTGTGATGGCGCGAGGAGCGCTGCAAAAAGAACTGGCTTTTGTCCAGGGCGTAGTCGAACGAAAGAACACTATTCCCGTCTTGGCCAACATTCTCATTGAATCGGCAGGGGAAGAAGCGATTCGAATTAGCGGAACAGACCTCGACGTCACCATACGGTGTGATGCTGATGCAGAAGAAATAAAATCTCAGGGAGCTATCTGTGTTCAAGCGCGAAAACTCTTTGATATAGCGCGTTTATTGCCCGACGCCCCAGTGAGTTTTCGGAAGGAAGAAAACGAATGGGTAACGGTGGAATGCGATCGTTCGAAGTTCAGACTACCCGGTATCTCGAAAGACACGTTTCCAGAGTTACCTGGTTTCAAGTCAACGCCTCTGAAATTGCCGGCCTCGCTCCTCAAGTTGTTAATCGACCGCACTATCTTCGCTATTACCCAAGAAGAGGGTCGCTACACACTGTCAGGCGCGAAGTTTGAACTGGATAAGCAGGGCGCGAAGATGGTGACAACTGACGGACACAGACTGGCCTTTGTAGCGACTAAGGAAGTTGATAAGGATACCCCGGACACTGGTCTAGATGTTTTGATTCCTCGAAAAACGCTGGCGGAATTAACAAAGCTTACTGCTGATTTTGACGGAGACATAAATCTCGGAGCGGATGACAATCACGTGTACTTTCAGGTCGGGTCCCGACTCTTGATTTCCAGAATGCTGTCAGGGCAGTTTCCGAATTATGAAATGGTTATGCCGAAGAATAATGATCGGTCGGCCGTTTTTGATACCGTTAGTCTAAACCAGGCGATTCGACGAGTCGCTTTGATGGCCGATGATCGCTCGCACGCGATTCGGTTTCATCTGAGCAAGGAACAATTGCTGATTAGTTCACAGAACGCTGAAGAAGGCGAAGCGCGCGAAACTCTGGGAACCGATTTCGCGGGTGATGAGACAGAGATTGGTTTCAACGCCCAATACCTACAAGATTTTCTTAATGTGGTCGGCTCGGAGAAAGTAGCGTTTGAATTCAAAGATGGTAATTCGCAGGCCCAGCTGCGGCCCGTATCCGACGAAAAACACGACTACCGTTATATCATCATGCCGATGCGCATCTGAGGGAGTGGAGATATCCCCGGGCAGTTGTTTTTGTTGGACAGCTGATTGTTTATGACGAGCGCCGGAAATGCCTGGCGCTCGTTTGATTTTCTGGACCACCCAAGTCAGCCACACTCTAAGCCTATGTTAGAATTTCAAAATGTTCCTTAGCTCAATCCAGGCACGTGACTTTAGAAACCTGGAAGGCGATATTCACTGGGGAAAAGGCATCAATGTCATTCACGGGAACAACGGCCAGGGAAAAACTAACTGGTTGGAAGCTATCCATCTCCTCGCACACGCAAAGTCATTTCGCACCCGGCACCTTCACGACGCAATAGCGTTTGGTAAATCGGCCGCGTCAATTCAGGGACGTGTCTCGCAGGGCGATGTGATCGAACGAGACCTGCGAGTTGACATCAAAGCAAACACCAGGCAGACCTTTGTTAATCACAAGCGCGAGTCGCTGGCGCGCTATGCGGCGCAGTTGCACGCCGTCTGGTTCACCGCTGATGAATTGGAAGTAGTGCGCGGCGGTCCTGAAGCGCGCCGCAGCTTTATCGATCGCGGCGCCATCTCACTGCATCCGACCTACGCTCAGACGCTGGGAAGTTATAACAAAGTAATCAAGCAAAAGAAGCGTCTGCTGCAGCAGGCTGCCGACGGTCGTTTTAAGTTTGAAGAAGTGATCGAGTTGCTCGAACCCTGGAACGAACAACTGGTTACTTTGAGCGCACAGATTCACAGATCGCGCACAGAGTATGTGGAACTCTTGAACGACGCACTCGAGCACAGTTTGTTTGGGGACACACTTTCCATTCGCTACGTTTCCTCGCTTGAGGGCAAAGGTGATCTTAACAATTACGAGGATCTAATCGCTCAACGTTTGCAGATTCGAAAGCAGGCGGAAGTGTTTGCCGGAGCCTGTTTGATTGGGACCCATCGAGATGACTTGAGCGTCCTTTTCGGCGGCCGGAATCTGCGTAGTTTTGGCAGCTCGGGGCAGCAGCGTAGTGCATTGATAACGCTTGATTTAGCGGCGATTTCAGTGTATCATTCAGAGCATCAGGATTATCCAATTTTCCTCATTGATGACATGGACGCAGAACTCGACGGAATCCGCATTGAACGGCTGCTTGAATACCTGGACGGACGCACTCAAACGTTCGTTACGACTTCAAAGAAAAACCACTTCGAGCGGTTCAATCAGCGGGCTCATTTCTATGAGGTCAATGCCGGCGCCGCCAGGGAAGAAACAGTCCTGAATGCGGCCATTGTGAGGGCGGGAAATGTCATCTGAGAAAAGTGAAAACGGAAACGAAGGTAAAGACGAATTGGCAACGCCATCATCAAAATTGAAGAATAAAAAGGATACGTACGATTCATCGTCGATCGCGGTACTTGAGGGTCGCGACGCAGTGCGCAAGCGACCAGCAATGTACATCGGATCCACAGGCGAGCTGGGTCTGCACCACCTGGTTTATGAAGTGGTCGACAACTCTATCGACGAGGCCCTGGCCGGATATTGCGACACCGTGGAAGTAAACATTCACATGGATAACTCCATCACGGTAATCGACAACGGGCGCGGCATTCCGGTGGACATGATGAAGAAAGAAAAGCGCTCCGCCGCCGAAGTCGTCATGACCAAATTGCATGCCGGCGGGAAGTTCGACTCGAATGCTTATAAAGTTTCCGGTGGGTTGCATGGGGTCGGCGTTTCCTGCGTGAACTTTCTGTCCGAGACTCTGCATCTGGAAATCTGGCGTGACGGGCTTACCTACGAACAGGAGTACGCCCGCGGCATTCCGCTGGTCGCGCTCAAGCAGACCGGCAAGACGCGCAAGCGCGGCACAAAGATCACCTTCAAACCGGATCCCCAGATCTTCGATACGATTGAGTTTGTCTTCGACAAGCTCTCTGAGCGCCTGCGCGAGAAAGCCTTTCTGAATAAAGGGATCCGCATCACTATCAAGGACGAGCGGGAAGAGCCGGAAAAGTCACACGAGTTTTACTATCGCGGCGGTATCGCTGAGTTCGTTAAGCACCTCAACAAGAATAAAAGCGTGCTACACGACAAGCCGATTTATTTTGAGAGAGTCAGCGACGTGCTGGCGATCGAAGTGGCCATTCAATATAACGACGGCTATGACGAAAAAGTCTATTCGTTCGCCAACAACATCAACACGGTCGACGGCGGTACACACCTTTCCGGATTTCGTTCGGCATTCACGCGCACGATCAATGCCTATGCGCAATCATCGGGGCTGGCAAAGAACTTCAAAACCTCTCTGACCGGTGACGACGTGCGCGAAGGCCTGGTAGCCGTGATCTCGGTCAAGCTGCCGCAGCCGCAGTTCGAAGGACAAACCAAGGGCAAGCTCAACTCTGATGTGAAAGGAGCGGTCGAGTCGTTTCTGAATGAGCGCCTGACAGAGTATCTGGAGCAGAATCCGACCGTGGCCCGGCGCATAGTAGGCAAATCGCTGGACGCCGCCCGCGCGCGCGATGCCGCCCGCAAGGCCCGCGAGATTGTGCGCAAAGGCGCCATGGGTTCGACGATGTTGCCCGGCAAACTCGCTGATTGCCAGGAGCGCGATCCGGCCCTGTCCGAGATCTATATCGTTGAGGGCGACTCAGCCGGCGGCTCGGCCAAGCAGGGTCGTGATCGTAAGAACCAGGCCATCCTTCCTCTTAAAGGAAAAATCCTGAACGTCGAGAAAGCGCGTTTCGACAAGATGCTGGGCCACAGTGAGATCAAATCGCTGATCACCGCCCTTGGCACGGGAATAGGTAAGGAAGATTTCGATGCGAGCAAGCTGCGTTACCACAAAATCATTCTGATGACTGACGCTGACGTTGACGGTTCGCACATCCGAACACTCCTGCTGACTTTCTTCTATCGACAAATGGCGGAGCTGGTCGAGAAGGGTTACGTCTACATCGCCCAACCGCCGCTGTTTAAGGTGAAGCGCGGCAAGAAGGAAGAGTACATCAAAGACGAGGGCTTGATGACTCGCTACCTGATGCGCATGGCGACCGCGGACATGACCGTAAAGTCCGTCGGCGCCAACCATGATATCGAAGGTAAAGCCCTGGCCCAGTCGCTGGAGAAGCTCGTGGACCTGAAGCGCTACTGCGAAAAAACAATTCGCCGGCTGGCCGGAGATGCGCGCTTGCTCGACATACTGCTGGAGGCTTTCGCCGGCAAGAAAGGCGTCTGGCGTAAAGAAGGGGCCACCTTGCGCAGCATCTTTCAGGATGGCGACCTGATGGCCAAAGTAGAAAAGGCCCTGGATAAGGCAGGCTTCAAGACTGATCTATCGACCGATGAAGAGCACGGTTTGTGGGAGGTTGAAGTTACCACGACCTCCGGAGTGAATGTTTCGATCGACTGGAACTTTGCCAGCTATGTTGAGTTTCAAAGAGCAGTGGAACTCTACATGACTCTGGAAGACGAGTTGGCGCCACCCTTTGTCACCGGAACGAATGGCACCAGCGAAGAGATTCCGAGCCGCGAGGCGTTGCTCGAGAAAGTATTGGCCGCGGCCAAGAAGGATTTATCGATTCAGCGTTACAAAGGTCTGGGCGAAATGAATCCCGAACAGCTTTGGGAAACCACCATGAACCCCGAGAAGCGCACCTTGCTACAGGTCAGGATCGATGACGCCGTCGAAACCGATGGTATTTTTTCGATCCTAATGGGAGACGCCGTCGAACCACGACGCAAATTCATCGAAGACAACGCTCTGGATGTAAGGAACCTGGATATCTAGATGTCAACTGCAATGCGAAGGCCTATGCAGTGGCCGCTGCTACGGCACGTGAACTTTGAGCGGGACAATCCTTCGGTGCTTCCAGAGCCCCTGCTGAATCAGAACGGAAGAATTCCGATAGTCGTGCGATTGAACCGAGCAAGGCTTGCTCTCTTCCACACTCCCGCCAGTCCCAAGAGATAACTCCAAGCGATTCCGCGATTAATTTGCGAACGTATTGGGATGGGATGAAGCCAATTTCACACGTCCAAGCCTTGCCGTTCGTTTCCTCATAGTACAAATATGGTGAACTCCGGGAGACTTCTTTGTGGATTTCGGAAATACCACCTATCGCTTTCAATGCATGATTATCCTTGAGGTACTCCATTGGCTGGCTGGAGGACGCAGAAGGTACAGCATGCAAATGCGCATGGTCAATTCCACACCCGCCTGCCTCTGATCCACGCACGCCGTGCTCAAAAAACACGCACGGTCCGTAGACCTTAACCAGGACGGTACGAACATAACTGCACAACTCCGAGAGCTCGCCTGTTAGCTCCGTGGGCATATCTGCCACGGCAGTATAGTGACTCACAGGAACAATCAAGAGATATCCTTCGATGATTTGGCCCAGGCTGGGGACGACGCGAAAATTCGCAGTGCTCAGAACCACACGACTTGGTATCGTGTTCTGATACCGCACTGCAAATGAGTTTTCCAGTCCACCAGAAAACTCATCACAGAAATCACAGTGCCGCAGCTGGCCGCTCTGCATCCGGGACGTAATTGGCGATATTTTCCTCGGTAATTTTTGTTGCATGATGCTTCTCGATGTTTCGTAAGTTTTGGTCATAGACTCCATGAAGGTCTTCGCTTCCGTCAGTCGTCTGGACCGGACGGATAACCACACATGGAGAAGTAACGTTCGGTAAACCCGCAAGGTAGTGCGTTGCGATCATTAGGGTGTCTACGCACGTAACGCCGAAGCTGGGCGTAGCGTTGTAGACATATATAGTGAAGTTATCGCGTCGATCCTCTTCCACTTCAGCCCTTAGATCCCACATATGCTTTATCGAGTTTTTGATTGTTTGTATCGTGTCTCTTCCGACCTCAGAAATCTCTTCGTTCGTTCTTCGTTCTGCAGCATGGCTGGTTGGATTCAGGAAAAACATTTTAACGCTTACATCGCGGCTAACGAGTTCCATCAGCGCTGGTTTGAAACCGGGATCCTTGCACCAGTTACTATTTGTTATTCCGACAATAGTGCATTCTGACCTCGCGGCCTTGATCCATTGCATCCATTGCCGATATGGAACGTCACTTCGCGATAGGTATACATCCCTAATACCGAAACTGAGAAACTTCTGAAACATCTCTCGATTCGCTGGATTAAGATATGTAACGACAGAGGCCGCAATGAGCGACGTACCGATACTTATCAGAGTTGGAGCAACCCGCTGGTATCGATACCACAACAACATTCCTGTAAGAATCAGTACTAGTCCTATAGACAGCACCAGCGTAACTTCGCCATGTTGGCTGAGATAAATCCTCAGGTTGGTTCTTCCGCGTATAGGCGACATTAGCTTTGACCAGTTCGATTCAAGCCGAAAAGGTACTGTCAAAAAAGAAGCGGAGCGTTATCTCTGCGAGGCGTTCTTGGTCTGCGTGTCCGACGAGTCTCTTGTGACCGCCGAAGTTTACCACTGGCGTTCTTCTTTGAGCTAGGTAATAGAATTGGCAAGAAAACGAAATTTAGTTGCTCTATACCGGGTGATAGCTGAGCCACGCGGGCAACGAGGCCAGCATCGGCAAGCACTCTTCGGACCAGCGGACTTGTCTGAAGATCCGAAAGCTGATCTGATGAAAAAAATGCCAGCTCCGATATGTCGTCCGAAGCTTTGGCAATGCCGCCAACTACCTTGCCCCAACTATAAATGACGATACGATGCTCGTCGGGTGGATTGATGATTTCGTAAACCCGAAATTGGCCTTGGACCTCCACGTCGAGGCCCGTCTCTTCACGCAGTTCGCGAGCGCCGGCGCCCCCTATCGATTCGAACGGGCGTATTTTTCCGCCTGGAATAATCCAACTGCCTCTTTGGGGATCTTTGTTTCTCTTACCGAGCAATATTCTATTTGCCTCGTCCCGGACGAGGAGCGCCGAACCTACTCTGGGCAGTCCTTCAGGCATGGTAGTTACTACGGACCTTAAAATTGTTGGGCTTTCTTTTGGCGGATTTTTTGGTTTTCTGCGTACTTCGTTCAATTTCGACTCTGATAACATCTGAGACCGGGAAACCGACACAGGTCGGTTTGCGTCTTTCAAGGCGAGCAGATTGATATTCTTCGTCGGAGCAAATCAGAACTGTCCCATCTCGTTTGGCTAGGAACCTGCGGATGATTTCCTTGCCGCCGAAAGCGCGAACCTTTATCAATGCTCCCCGTTTCAGAACCATACGCCGTCTCCAGAGCGCCAATACTCTCAAAACCCAAAAGTAAAATCCAAAATAATCTGCATGGGGCATATGCATGCATGAGAGGGCATGGATGCCGCGCTTTGGGGTATAATGCACGGACTGTGAGGGTATGAATATGACCAGAGATCGACGGCCGCCGCCGTACTTGCCGTTTGGCTCGTTTCTTACTGCTTTGGACCAGCTTGCGCAGGCGGTGCCTAACTTAATCCGTAAAGATGTGTTTCCATCACACTCGGGATTGCTTCAGGGACAAGTTATTAGTGCATTAAAGTTCTTCGATTTAATCGATGAGCATGGAATGCCGAGGGGAAACAAACTCGAGCGATTGGCATTGGAGGACACTAACCAACGCAGAGCAAGCTTACGGCTCCTTCTTAAAGCTGGATATGCGGAAGTGATCAAGCTAGATCTTGCCAAGGTTACGCCGTCACAGCTCGACTCGGCATTTGGTGCATATGGTGTTAATGGGGATACAAAAAAGAAAGCCAAGATATTCTTTCTACAAGCCGCTAAATTCGCTGAGCTTGGTCTTTCGCCGCTATTGCTGCGCAGAGGAAGAGCTCCATTGAGTAGCAAAAAAAGAACACCACTTCAGCAGCCTGTGTCCGATCGGCAGATTAACTTGGCCGACAATCACCGATCCGGGACGTCGAAAACGATTGAACTTAAGAGTGGAGCTACTTTGACCGTGACCGTTAGCGGCAACCTCTTAGAGCTAGATTCAGCCGATCGCGAACTTGTATACGGCATCATGGATCAAATTAGATCACATATCTAACAGTCAATCGAGTTAATGCTCTGAATACCTCTCAGCGCGAAAGCGCCACAGCTTGAGCTCATCTCCAACTGAAATTCCTGCCTTGCGCGAAGCAATCTCCACCTGCTGAGCCGCCGTCACGATCCCTTTAAGATTAGGCAGCAACAAACCACGGCGCAAGCCGTTCTTGTCTTCGACGATCACGCCATACACCTTGGGGTCAAGCCCGCTTAACTTTGCCGCCTCGGGTTGTGAAAGCACGTCGACTGAATACTTCAACCCTGGCAATTCATCTGCGCGGACCGGCGCGAAGCGCGGGTCGCGCGTCGCGGCGCTGATCGCGTTGAGGATTATTTCTTCAGCCAGAGTGTCCCTCGCCGGCTCAATCGTACCGATACAGCCGCGCAATTCTCCCGCGAGAGTCTTGAGTGAAACAAAGCAACCGGCGCGTTGGCTAAGGAGGCCGGAAGGTTCTTTAGCAGCCCGGATGAGTTTGCCCTGCTTTACAAAAGTCTCCACGACCGCACGGGCCAGCGCCGGTAGCTCGGCGCCGGTCTCCGAAGTTAGAACTTGAGCGCGCTCTGCGCGCTGTGCGGACAGGATGTCCGCGCTCCCGGCAAAGAGTTGGGCCACCAGATAGCCGACGCCAAAGGGTGCTTCATAGTTGATGACTTCGCAAGCTGGTTCGAGCTCCTGCGAGACACCGATGGCCACAAGCATCGAACGATAACCGCACTCCCCGGCCATCCGGCGCAACTCCGGATCGAGATCCACGATACGTTTGGTAGCGCTGCTGCGAATCGCATCGACCACCTCTGCGTCAAACAAATGGGCTTGCGGGTTATAGCCGGCGGGCGCATCGAGTTTCAGCCGGTGGCTGAGGTCGCCACTGGCGATGAACGCGACCGGCCGCCCGACCCGTTCGATCGCTCGCCTGATGCAGTTGCCGAATCGCACATGATCTTCGTTCGGAAGAAAGCTGTAGCCGAGAGCGACGACCGGCCCATTCCAACCATTACGTTGCAGAAAATAGAGCGGAACCGCCGTGCCGTGATCAAGGTCGAACCCTTTGATTCTAGTGGTCGCCAAACTCTGTTCGGCCGCGATGAGCGTGATTTCGCGCAGCAGTTCGTCGTCGAGCTGAGTCTGAACCGTTGTAGTAGGCGCCCGAAAGTTCGCAAAGTCGGCATACAATTGTGGCCCGTCATAAGCGACAAACGCGTGCGGCTCGAGTGGTGCGTGCGGAGAGATCATCACGACAGTCTGAGCGCCGCTGCGAATTACACGCTCCGTTAGATCGGCCATCGCTTCGATCGAGCTGCGAACTTCGACGATCGCCTCGCGGCCGACTTCCGGCACCATGATTGGAGGATGCGGAGCAATGCCGGCGAAGACTATTGAGCTCGTGTTGGCCATAGAATTAACCACAGAGGCCACAGAGGAAATTGTACTGGTGAACCGCAATATTCTAACACCGGCGCGAGCGTGCCGGTAACGAGTAGCGCCGAGGGTTATGTTCGGATTCGCGGCTTGCCGCCTCGATGTGCGGAAAGCCTTCGGCTTTCCGGATGTCGTGAATTGTTTTGAGAGGCTCCGCCTCTGTGCGAGGCGTAGCCTCGCAATGATCCACACACAGTCCTGCCGGTAAGGCAAAGCCTTACCGCACATCAGGCGGCAGAGCCGCTTGCGCCGCCGAACTTTGCAGGCACCCATGAAGCAAACTATGATGACCAGCGCATGGATCACTTCGATGTACTAATCGTGGGCGCGGGTCCGGCTGGATCGTTTGCCGCCGAACGCCTCGCGCGTGGCGGCGCGAGCGTAGCCCTATTCGATGGCCGGCCGCCGGCCGAGCCGAAGGCCTGCGGCGGCGGCGTGACTTCAAAAGCATTGAAGGCCTGGCCGCATCTGCTCGAGGCAGTCGGACGCACGATCGATGAACTCGACATGTACTCGCCCTCAGGGAAACGTCTGCATTTGAAACTCGACGAGCCGTTTGCCGTCTATTCGCGGATCGCTTTTGATACTTTTTTGCGCGAGCGCGCGCGTGACGCAGGGGCCCATGTCTTTGCGGAAAAGATGGCCGGTCGCGGATTTAAGAGAACTGCTGAAGGTTGGATCGTCAACACGCAAAGTGGCAAAGAATTTTTCGCTAAATGGTTGGTGGGAGCCGACGGAGCGAACAGTCCGATTGCGAAGAAACTCGCCGGGCCTTTGCCGCCCGCGGAGATGGAAGTGGCCTTCGGTTATCGCGCGCCTTTACCCAACGATGGGAACGCCGCGACGGTGGTTGCGTTTCTGCCGAAGTGGGTTGGTTACGCCTGGGCGTTTCCTCGTCCTGATCACATTTCATTCGGCATCGCGACTACCCAGGATGCGTTCGATCACGAAGCGCTCGATCAGTTGTTGTGGGATTTCATGGTTAGTTATTACGAAGTAGAGCGGTACAGAACCGAGAGCGGTAGCGACCGGGTACCTTCACACAACCGTAACGGAGTGATGAAGCTTTGGAAGCAGTCACGTGTGGGAGATTCATCTGACGCTCAGCAGGTCCGGGCCGAGCTGAAGAAATCCGCCGAGCGGTATGCGGCGCGGATTCCCGGACTTGAACCACGCACCTGGGACCACCGGCACGCGTGCGGCGATCTCTGGGCGCTGCTGGGCGATGCGGCGGGCTTCGCCGATCCGGTTACTGGTGAAGGCATCTATTATGCGCTGCGCTCAGCCGAATTATTTGCCGAGGCTTATCTCGCCGGCTTGCCTTTAGATTACGAGAAACTTTGGCGGCAGGACTTTGGACGTGAATTGCAGCGCGCTTCGCAGATGCGGCGAAAGTTCTACGGAAACTTCTGGGGCGCGCCTTTCACTGAGCGCATGATCGACTTCGCGCGCGGTCATCGCGGCATACGCAAAGTCCTGGGCCAACTGGTCGCCGGCGACCAGGGCTATACCGATCTAAAAAGGAAACTTGCTCGCAGCGCTTGGAAACCCCTGTAACCGAGATTAATCCGCAGATGACAACAGATTACTCTGCTTAATGGGCACTCGAACTGAGTGAACCGGCAGGGCGCATCCCGCTTTTGTTCTTTCAGCATCTGCGTAATCGGCGAAATCTGCGGATCAGGATTGAATTGTCGCGCGATAAACCACTTGAATCTTTCCCGCCGGAAACTGTAATCTGTTTGAGCCCGAAATTGCCTGGTCTCAGTTCACATGCCCTGGGTTCCACGCTAGTTTAACAACCTCCCGTTTGAAGAGCTGCTTAGGATTCACCCGATGGGAATTCGCGGAACTCTGAACACAATGAGTGTCTCTGACCTGCTCCAGTTTCTGGCGTCAGGTCGCAAGACCGGCACGCTCAA